>Ga0209395_1004064_pt1 | contig 17552 bp, 12 predicted proteins | sample GOMGulsemesocosm_3_FD_184635 | JGI IMG/M metagenome (GOLD analysis project Ga0209395, IMG submission 184635) | Methane-oxidizing microbial communities from mesocosms in the Gulf of Mexico - GOM9D Gulf of Mexico (SPAdes) (version 2) | ecosystem: Environmental > Aquatic > Marine > Cold seeps... | reverse complement strand
TGAATGAGAATAATGATTTTATTATTCTAAATAAACGACCAGCTGATGAACGGTTAGCTTATTTCTTGATCAATCTTTCAGACCGTTTAAAAAAACGTGGATTTTCAGCAACTGAATTTACATTATCTCTAACACGACAAGAAATTGGTAATCACTTAGGTTTAGCATTAGAAACTGTTAGCCGTCTATTAAAAAAATTTCATCAAGATGGCCTGATTCATATCAAATCTAAACACGTTATCATCCACGATATTCCAAAACTACGTTCACTGTTTGATTTTTCAGAATAAGAACGGGGAGTACGTCAAATATGTCATTAAACCTATTTGGGGCGTAGGCTTTAGCCTGCTCTTGTGCTAAAAAATCAGGTTAAAACCTGCGCCCCAAAAGTTGTTATTAATCGTCCTATAAGTTCTATCAATATTATTACTCCAGGCTATAGAGACAAGGCATGCCTTGTCTCTATCCTAGATGAACCCAGAACCTAAGAACCTAATTTTTAATTCCAATACCTTTATGTAATAACAAAAGGCTCAAAAGAGTTAAAAATAAAATAAACCCAGCTGTGATTATATAGGCTAACTGAATATTCACATCACTCACCCCAATTAAACCGTATCGGAAGGCATTAATCATATATAGGATAGGATTAGCTAGTGATATTGTTTGCCAAATTTCGGGTAACATTGAAACGGAATAAAAAATACCACCCAAATAACTTAATGGAGTTAAAACAAAGTTAGGGATAATAGAAATATCATCAAAACTATCTGCAAAAACTGCATTAATAAAACCTGCTAACGCAAATAAAGTAGCTGTTAAAAAATAGACCGAAATAGTTATTGCAATATTATTGACATTGATCTCTGCAAAAAACAAAGAAATACCCGTCACAACTATACCAACTAATAATCCTCTAGCAATTCCGCCCCCTACATAGCCAAATAAGATGACCCAGTTAGGTATAGGAGCAACCAATAACTCTTCTATATTGCGTTGGAATTTTGTTGAATAGAAAGATGAAACCACATTAGCATAGGAGTGACTAATGACAGACATTAAAATAATGCCAGGAACGATGTAATCCATATAACTTACACCATTAATATTTCCTATTCGATCACCAATTAATTTCCCAAAAATTAAGAAATACAATGCAGTGGTAATAGCTGGCGGTAATAATGTCTGAGGCCAAATCCGCAGAAAACGATGAATTTCTTTTCTTATAATAGTATGGAAAGCAATTAAATTATTCATTTACTAAATCCATAAATAACTGTTCTAAACGATTTGTTTTATTTTTCAAACTTAATACATCAATATTTTTTTCTGTTAATTTCTGAAACAATACATTTAGGTTTTTACCCTTAGGTACAGTCACAAGTAAAGATTTATCATCCGACATTTCAAATGCATAGCCTTTTATCTTGGGAAGAGTAGAAATTGGTTTAGCTAAATCAAGTACAAAAAGGTCTTTATTCACTTTAGCAAGTAACTCACTCATTCCAGACTTCTCAACAATCATTCCATTATTAATAATGGCAATATTTCGGCACAAGCTTTCCGCCTCTTCTAAATAATGCGTGGTCAATATAATGGTTGTCCCTTGTTTATTTACTTGCTCCATCATTTCCCACATGGAGCGACGAATTTCTATATCAACTCCCGCTGTGGGTTCATCCAAGATTAATAATTTAGGTGAATGAACTAACGCTCTTGCTATCATCACCCTTCTCTTCATTCCACCTGATAATCGCCGTGAAACTGTGTCTCGCTTATCCCAAAGAGACATTTGCTTTAAACATTTTTCTGTATTTTTCAAGGCAGTTTTTTTTGGTATTCCATAATAACCCGCTTGATTAAGTACAATGTTTTTTACTGTTTCAAATTGATTAAAATTTATTTCTTGTGGTACTAATCCGACACATGATTTAGCTTTAGCATTCTCTTTTTTTAAATCATGGCCAAAAATACTCACAGAACCACTGGTTTTATTAACTAAAGAGCTGATAATACCTATTGCTGTTGATTTACCAGCACCATTTGGCCCGAGCAGCGCAAAAAAATCACCACTTTCAACTTCAAGGTCTATTCCTTTTAAAGCAATAAAACCATTACTATAAGTTTTTTTTAAATTTTTAATAGATAATGCATTCATAGTAACTAATACTTAACGAAAACTGAAAAATGGGTTAAATTACAGGATAAAATATAATCCAATACAAATTACCTAGTAATTTTATCAGAATTTTCATTTTTGACTCAAAAAACAGGATAAAACAGTGACAAACTCATTTCCCTCAAGTGTCGCAGCGATAGATTTAGGATCTAATAGTTTTCATATGATTGTATGTAAACTAGAAAATGGCAAACTACGCACGATAGATCGCCTAAAAGAAATGGTTCGCTTGGCTTCTGGGCTTGATGAGGATAAAAACCTAAATGCTGAAACACAGCAAAAAGCATTAGAATGTTTGCAGCGTTTTGGCCAACGTATTGAAAACTTCCCTCCTGGTAGTGTTCGTATAGTGGGTACAAATACCTTACGTACAGCAAAAAACTCACAAGACTTTCTGTTAAAAGCTGAAAAAGCATTAGGTCACCCTATTGATATAATTGCAGGTATTGAAGAAGCTAGACTGATCTATCAAGGCGTTGCAAACAGTTTAGGGAGTAATGCTGATTCTCGTTTTGTAATGGATATTGGTGGTGGCAGTACAGAATATATTATTGGTATTGATGATATTGCTCACACCAAAGAAAGCTTGCATATGGGCTGTGTTACAGTCAGTAATAAGTTTTTTCCTAAAGGTATTATTAGTAAAAAGGCTTTCAAAAAGGCTGTACTTTTTTGTCAACAAAAGTTAGATCCCTTTCAAAGAGTTTATAACAGCCGTCGCTGGGATGAAGCCATAGGCGCTTCTGGAAGTATTCGTAGTATCCATAAAGTCCTTGTAGCGACTAAATGGAGTAATAATGGCATCACTCAAGAAGGTTTAAATAAACTAGTCGACCATATCACCCAATGTGATCATATTGATGAGTTAGACCTACCAGAATTAAATGAGGATCGTTTGCCTGTTTTTCTCGGGGGCGTTGCTGTTTTATATGCCACCTTTAAAAAATTAAATATTCAACAAATGACTGTCTCTGACGGTGCATTACGAGAAGGCTTAGTACATGATTTATTAGGTCGAATTTATAACCATGATATCCGTTCTAAAACTGTTGAAACCTTTGCTGAACATTATCATACTGACCTCGAACATTCAGAACGTATTAATCAAACAATTGATATTATTTTAGATCAATTAGATAGTAGTTGCTGCACACCTATTAATAAAAAAATCATCAATCAATTTTTAAGTTGGGCAGTAAGCTTACATGGTATTGGTCGAGATATTGCTCATAGTCAATATCATAAACATAGTGCATATATTATAGAAAATGGAGATCTAGCAGGATTTTCACGTCAAGACCAAAGCTTATTAGCCACATTGGTTCAAACACACCGTAAAAAGTTCTCCCGTTCACGGTTTAAAAAATTACCTGAACCATGGAATAAAGATGCGCCACTTCTAACAATTATCCTACGACTTGCTATTTTAATACATAGAAATAGGCATACTCAAAATACACCTGAGTTTACTATCTCAATTAAAGCAACCACAGTTAAACTTGAATTTTTAAACGAGTGGCTAGAAAGTGCTCCTTTGACCCAAGCAGACTTGGAGATAGAGGCAAAGTATTTAGAGGCTGCTGATTACACCTTACTTTATTCATAAAGGATAAAAGGGAATGAAGCAATATATTCATAAAGCGCTATTCCCTTTATTAGCCCCACTGCGACTGTTCTTTTTTTGCATTTCAGCATTACCGTTATTGGCTGCCGTCATTTTACTTTTTGCAATTGAAAAAACAGCGATAACAAACAACAACTGGTCTCTTAATCGAGGTGATATTCAAAGAGCTAAAAATATAGTTAGCACCTCAAACTCCAAATCTCAACAAACTATAAAGCTCAGTGAAAAAGACCTTAATATTGCTTTAAGTTATCTATTAAATTATTACATACCCAGCACATCACAAATTACTGTTATAAATCATCAGCTAAAATTTGAGATTTCTTTATTATTAGATAAAAACCTGTTTGGAAACTACCTTAACTTTAGTTTTAACCTTACAAAACATGAAGGTTATCCAATAATTAATTCCTTTCAAATTGGCACTATAAAAATAGCAGATGAATTTGCAGGCTTACTGCTTGAAAATATTATTAAGCATACACCTTTAAAAGAATTTTACATTCTTACTGCGCAGCATATTAGAGAGCTACAAATACAACCTAAAGGTTTATTAATTAGTTATATAACCTCTGATGATTTAAGTCTAAAAACAGCATTAAACTTAAATAATAAAAATTATAATGCTGTACTATTTTATCAACAAAAAATCACCACGATTATTGCTGAGCATGACCCAAAATGGCGTTTATCTCTAGCTGAGCTGTTACAACCTTTGTTTTTACATGCCTTTCAACGCTCAACAAATTCTACTGCAATAGCTGAAAACAGAGCTGTTCTAATAGCAATCAGTACTTATGTAAACAAAAGCGAAATTCAAGCCCTTATCCCTTTTGATATTAGCCCAGCTACACAACGTCAATACTCTGCATCTTTATACAGGCGAACAGATATGGCAAAACACTTTATGGTATCTGCAGTCTTAGCAGCAACAGGCGCTGAATCCTTAGCTGACTTTATAGGGCAAGAAAAGGAGTTAACCGATTCAAAACAAGGAAGTGGTTTTAGTTTTATTGACTTAGCAGGTGATAGAGCAGGAATACAATTTGGAAAAACAGCAGTAGCATCAGCTTCTCAGGCCAGACAAATACAAAAAAGAATGGCTTTTATAAAAGACTATACCGCCTTTATGCCTGAAGTAAGAGATTTACCTGAAAAGATGAGTAATAGCGTCTTTAAACAACGGTTTGAATCTGTTTATAGTCCTAAGTATCAAGCTATGCTCAAAAAAATAGATAATCGAATTGCTCGATTATCTATTTATCAATAGATACCCCCCCCTTTACCAGCATCCAGCTGTAGATGGGGACTTAACCCCTGTATTGGTGATTTCTAAATTACCGCAGCTATCAGAGGCTTGAGCACCAAAAGGGGTTGCTCGTAAAGTGTAGGTGGTAGCTGTAGCCGCATTAATTGTTAAATCATAGTATTTGTCACTTCCATCTACAGGGCTTTTAATCGAATAAATCCTTGGTGCTCCTGTATTAGCTGGAGTCCCTGATGTCCCAGCAGCTCCTGTATAGGAATTAGTTTCTGTATAGTACCTTTCCATTGCATTAACAAACCCTAACAGAGCCCCTCCAGCATCTCTACGACGAGATTTTAAAACACTATCTTGATAACTAGGATAAGCAATTCCAGCCAGTATTCCAATAATAGCCACAACAACCATTAACTCTATTAAGGTAAAACCTTTGTCTATTCTCATTATTTGTTCCCTTACAAAACTATCTTAATTGTATCCAGGACTGACGCCCAGAAGTTGATGGTGCCGATTCAGTTGTTGCTTCCAAAGCGCCAGTGGAACCACTTGTATATTTATATTCTTTTGATCCTGCATTTATAATACCTGGCGTTTTTATAATACCAACCTTTGACTTTTTACCTGATGCAGCTACTGAATCAGAAGAATCAACGTATCCATCACCATCTATATCAGTAAGTTCTATTTGATCACTCAGATTAATTTCATTATCACCTGTTAAATCAAAAGGTGATAACTCTAACCTTTGCCCAGTTAAAGCATCTAACTCCATTAACCAACTGCTACCACCAAAAGAACAGCTAGCATCATCAGGTAATAAGGTTGCAAAAATAATTCGACCATTCCGCAATAAAGGAAAGGAAACTACTCGTTCACCTACTGCTGTACCTGGCTGAGGAGGTGTTACTAAATCCATATACCATCCATCCTTAGCTGAGTAATCAACTGCATTTTCAGAGGTTTGTCGTACATCAAAATCACCTTTTACACCCTCAGCATCAATTGTTTGTTCTATCAAATCGGAACGGTCATCCACTGCACTCGAATCATCTCTAATTCCATAGAAAGTCTGAATTTGAGGAGAAACACCAACGATATTATCACCTGTTTCAAAATATTTACCTGTACCAAAGTACACCATTACCCCACCATCGGGATGATTGCCTACTTGAGGTTTTGCGGTAATAGGTTGAGTAACATTACTTGAATCTTTAGCCGCATAAAGAGGTGCGGGGGTTCCCCCAGAAGAAAATGCAACATCCCAATTACTAGGGTCAACATCGGTTACATCAAACTTCCACATATTACCTAACAAATCACCTGCATAAATAGCATCGACAATTCGATCACCATTTTCATCAATAGCTATAGGTGTAGATAAACCATTATCCCCGCCAACTTCTGTGGTAATTGATTTAATTAAAGCCCCCGTTGCAATATCGACAAAATATAAAACAGCAACACCCAGGTTACTGTTATATCCATTACCAAATACCGCTACGTACTGACCATTTGCCATTCTTACCACGGAGGCTTGTCCCATAGTTAAACCAAGATAATCCCCAAAACCATAAATAAACCCATTCGCTGGTGCTGGATTACTTGTTACCGAAACTAAATCAGTTCCTACAGGTGCTGTAGTCTGATTAATTTCCCATAAAACTCTATCACTAGAAAATGCTGATTCAGCCGTACTATAATCGGTCGAGCTAGGATCAATAAAAGTTACATCCAATGCAAAAATCCCTCCTCCCAAATTTGTTCCAGCCGCTGCACCATCACTACTGGTACTCCCTGCCCCTGTTGTTCCTAAAACAACTGTACGCCACTCGTCTACTGAATTACCATCTGCATCAAAATAAGCATCACCTGAAATAGGGGAGCCATCAACAAAATATCTATGCTGTCCAGATGCAGTATAAGTGGGAAGTGTATAATTGAAAAGTTGACTCATTGCAGAGTCAGGCACATAAGCAAACACCTCTTTACCACTATCCGTATTACCAACTGTGGCGTTAAAAAAATGTAACATGCCATCATTAGCACCTAGGGCAATTATTGGCTTTCGCGCCAAATAGGCTGATCCAGCACGAAAGGCTAAATATTCACTAGCTTCAGTTGTAAGAGATCCATCTGTTTGCCTAGGAAGATTAGCATAGCCTAAATCTGTGGTACCAATAAACCATGGGTCAGAATTAATAACATCTCCTAGCAGCCAATTAGTTCCATTTCTTTGTCTTAGTATTCCAGTAGGCTGTTCTTGTGATTGCTCACCTTTTAAATATTCAACCTGATTAGCTGTAAGCAAACCTTGCTGAGTTACACTTAAATCAGCGTGATCAAACTCTATCCCACCCACTACAGAACCACTTACAATTGTTGGGTTATAGCTAAAGACTGAGCGATTAACTAATCCTTGTGTCGTTAATATTGCCCCAGCATCCCAAGATGGAGTCGTCGCTATACCACCAGTTGAATTAATTGCAAAAGATAAAAACTGGCCTGTCCAATCTGTACTATTAAATTTTGCCTGGTAAATAACTGTATTACTATCAAGACGGGTTGAGTTTGTTGCTACCGAAGCAGAAGAACCACTAGTCAATAGAATATCTGATAAGGCAGCAGCCAATGAAGTTGCAAGGTCTTGTGGATTAGTCGCCACAAAATACCGGTCTGGTTTTCCATCTCCATCTGAATCCCATTCTGCTGTAACATCAGGGGTTCCATTATCATTACTATCAACAAAGCCGCCCCATTTTGCAGCATAATATAAAGGCTGTTCTAGAAGTGTCGCACTTGATGTTGCGACAGAATAAGTATAAGAAGTTACCGCATTCCCTGTAGTACAGTTAGAACAGCCCGTAACACTACCAGCATCCACATGATTAAAACTATTGATTCCAGAATGAACATGAAAACCATCCTGACTTGTCCCTCCTATCGCGTAGCCGAACCCCATAGCATAACCTGTAGATTGTGCGATCACATCTGTTGATATAGTTGCTAATGTCGAAGTAATAGAATAAGAAAGCACCCCCCACATATCCTGATCAAAGTCACCACCCTGCTCACTATCTTCCCAGTTAATATACAGTAAACCATTAGCAGTAGTTCCATCATCAGTTTGCGCAACGATTTTAAAATCAACAATGGCACAATTTCCGCCCACTGAAGAGTTTTTACAGGCAGGCAAAATTGCAATACTATTTCCACTACCCCCAGGTACAGGAACAATAACTCTTGGTACAGCAGGTGACAAAGCCACGCCATAGGTTGTTACTAATTGATCATCAGTTCTGTCTGTACGAATACTGTTAGTATGGGCATAGTGAGCCAAACCAGCAATATGATAAGAACCTGACAAACGTGGTGCATCTGGACACGTGCCTCTTACATCACTTAAATCAGTTACTGTTTTAGCCGTACATAATTGATTATTATCCGTACCATTCTCACCAATAAAATAACTGTTACCAGGTATACTTTCCCCAACACCGACGGCATCAGTCAAGGCATCCATTCCCGTTGCCCCTAGGTCCGTAACAGAGGATAACTCATCTCCATCATAAGAAGTGGTACTAGCATTAAATTGAATCACATTCAATGGCGCACACCATTGATCACTTGGAACAGGGTCTGTAAAAGTAGCTGTTGTTAAACCTGAAATTCTACTTGTATCATCGGTATTAAATGTACTGGATGCATTCTTCCCTGCTAAGTAGCGTAATGATTCTAATAAAATTTCAGCTTGTGGATTACCCCAGTTACGACATTGGTCATTATTAAAACTATTTAAACCCCAAGAACAATTATCGCCGCTATTATAAATACCATTATCATGACTGTATCCATAAGGCCTAAATTTATTCAGTGTATTAATAATGCCTCCTGCCGCTGGAGTGCTTTTAAAGGTACCATCAGTAGATACGTTAATTTCATCAGTCATAACACCTACATTCTTACGTAACACTCCGCCTGATTTATTTTTCTTATATGACCCCGTCATTAACCCAAAACTTATTTTATCTTCATCACCATAAGTTTGTAATAAACCTATTGGTTTCAAAGTATCTGTTGTGCCATCATTATAGACTTTACACTCTTCCGTTCCTATTAACGCGGTACTGGCACAAACTTTAACTCTAGCTATATAATCATCTTCACCCAAACCAGTGGTGGATTTATCTGGGTTACTACTAGCAGCATTAATACCTGAAAATGAAAAATTATTGCCATTAGAAGCACTTTTTTCTTCACTCCAACGACACTGCCATCGTTCATTAGAAGCCCATAAAATAAAGTTTCCTTTTGCTACTCTAATTAAAGGACTATCAGTTACATTTTGAGACAACGCATTACTGTTATTAACGGTAGTATTACAAAGTGTTATACCATTAGCTGTTTCAGCAGCAGTGAATGGCGTTAAAGTCGTTAAATCAGTGCCGTCATAAAATTTGGCAAAACTATGTGCATCATTTGGAAGATAAGTTCTTTCCAGAACTGTTGTCGCATTATCAGTAGAGCGAAATCCACCATATAAAATTTTACGGATAGTATCGATTCTGGCCATACTGGACCAATTAAGAAAGTTACCACTCCAATTTCCAGCACAATATTTATCTGTATTATTTGACGCAGGTTCAAAACGGTTATTACTAGTACTGTAGTTATAACACTTGTAACTGTCGAAATAACCGTAGTAATCAAAAGTATGTTTATAAGTAGTTTCAGGTACCCCATCACCATCCAGATCAGAATAATCATCAAAGGCCTTAAAATACAATTGATGGTCATTTGAGATATTTAGCATAACAATGGGTTTAGCTGCCTGAGTTAAAAACAAAGGTGTCTGTGCAACAGACAATGCAGCCAATAGCTGTGGCGAAATAATCAACCCAAAAACTAACCCCGCCAAGCAGGCTCTAACAGAAAATTGTTTATTAAATAATGAAGAAAACATTGGAAACTCCTTAAAAAGGATAGTTAATTGATTTAACGTTTGTAAATTGATTGCACAACTGCTACAGCAGTTGTATCACCACCTTTCCCCATAGCAGTTACACGAAAATATTCTGAAGTTGTAAAACTAGTCGCATCCAGACTAGAACCACTTCCCCCTCCACCAACTGATGGCATTTTCTGAATAATATATTCTGGATCCTCAGCTGTATTAGCTAGAGTCCCTGTACTATAGGTTACCGTAGTAGCTGCCGCCCATACTGAGGTTCCAGTTAAATCATCAAAAATACTTGCAGCTGAACCTTCTGCATACATACCATTGGTATTATTAAATGAGGGCAAAGTTGCTTGGGTCAAAACAGCTTCCCCAGCTCGTAAGGCTGACTCTGCTGCTTGAAATGCCAAGTTTTGATTACGGATATTGCCTGCCATTTTTTCTTCTAAACTAGTAGTCTGCATTCCAGTAAGGCCTATTAGGGTCAACAATAGCAACATGACTAAGCTAACGACTAGAACCACTCCAGTCTGGTTTTTTTTTGTAAAAAAATTATTTTTCATTGATATCACCTTAAACTAAGGGAGTCGATTACGTATGGCAATAGTTGAAGAAAAGACACGCCTTAAGCGGTTATCAGCTGGTGTTGTCGTTACACCGTTATAAGTGAAAGCTCTTGGCTCACTTGTTAAACTGTCATCAGTTGAAACCACTAATAAACTAACACGAATACTAACTACTTGAGACATATCAGGAACTAAATTAGCAGTAACATAATGATCTGCTGTGCTATCACCATCAGTATCAGAACCATACAAAATCTGCATATTTTCAATCCCTTCTACCAATTCATTCGTACCAGCCAAATCTTGTTTGGTTAAAGCATTATTTTGTACTGTATAAAGATAAGTTTGAAACTTAAAAATGGATGCATCACCCTTATAAGTTTTTGAAAGTAATTGATCTGAATTTCCTGGTCCTTCAACAACATTACCTCCATTATGTACCACAACCTCAGCACCTGCACCAGTTGTAGGGTCTGTAGTAATTTCAAAAACATCAGATGAGGCGCAATCACTAACCAAAACGATATCAAATAGAGCTAAACCATCAGAGGTACTAACTTTAATATTTGCCGCAGTATTAACCATATAAGGTTCAACTACACTAATCCCAACATCATAAGCCCCTTTCAAGATAATTGTATCGGGGGAGTCTAATGCTAAATTAGCACCCGCCGCGCCATTTGTACCCCCAATTCCATTAGTGCCAGTAAAAGAATGTAAAGTCGCATCATAAGCTGCATCAGTTGAGTCCAGTTTATTTGTCATATTACCTAAACCACTTCTTAAGCATCCCATATAATCAGCCATACGAATATCTTTAGTAAGAAACCCCATAGCAAACCGGCCATTTTCTTGCATTCTGGACAAATTTTCCTGCATACGATAAGTCTGTTTGCTAGCAAGGAAAATCTGCATTATTCCTCCTAACAAAAACATACCTAAAACCATAGCAACCATAATCTCTATTAAGGTCATCCCATATTGTTTTCTATTTATGCAACGTTTTTTCATAACTGGAAACTCATTTGAAAGTTTGGGTCATCAGTATTTCTATTACCATCTCTATTGTCATCCCAATTAATTGTAATCGTATAAACTGAACTCGCAAAAGCAATGGTTCCTTGCCCCATTGGCAAAACCGTAGTTACATTGCTATTCCAAAGAAAAAGATCGTTTTGTGCCATTTGAGCAGGTGTACAAGTATTCGCAACTTGTTCGCAAGCTGCTTGAGCAACGGCCGCTGTCGGAACAATAGTTAAATAAGTGCTAGCGGCTAGATTAGCCGTATCAGCTGGATTAGCTCGCATTCTATCTGACAAGTCATATGCTATTTGTGTAGCTTGACTTCTATTATAGGCACTAAGATTATTTCTAAGCCCCGTAGCTTGTAGACCAGCAAGGCCAAGTAGACCAACGGCTAAAACTAACATGGAGATTAAAACTTCAATTAAGGTAAATCCAGTATTTTTTTTCATAAGCTAGGGTACGGTACAAGAAGTTAAATTGTTGCCATCCTCTTTTTCTGGAATGCCATTACTATCACTATCAACACCAATCCGAACTCTTCCAACACGATTCACAATAATTAACCTAGAGGTGTTCGCTTCGGGGACATTATTACCATCACTATTATCACAAACTGCAAAGCTTCCCATATTGTTACTTAGCCCGTCAGGCTGATAACGAATAAAATTGATGAAGTTATTGTTACCTCTTAAGGTAAAAGAAGCTTGTAATGCTGGATAAACTCTCAATAAACAATCTTCACCATCCTCACAAAGATCTGTATCACTATCATCATTAAAAGTATTTGCATCAGATGCTGGTGCATCCCTATCAACATCAACAAATATCTGCCATCCATCTTCCCAATTTGCCCCTGTTTTCCTAACAACAACGTGCTCTCCACGTTTTATGGCCTCGCCACGAGCAAGACTAAGAGCAGTAATTAATTCATTAGCTGTCGTAGTCAATCGACTATTTTTTATAGTTTGAGTGAAATTTGGGATAGCAATACTCATTACTATTCCAACAATGGCAATAGTGACCAATAATTCTATAAGAGTAAAACCATTACTATAGTTTTTAATACTTCGGGTATACATAATATTTATGTCGACTATAAATCTAATATGACTAAAGCATAGCTTAAAAAATAAGGAGTGTCTGTGAATTATGGCGCAAAAGAAATACTTACTGGTAAGTCTAAAAACATTACTTAATTTTTATTCTATAACTAAGTTATCAGTTGATGATATTCGAGATAAGCGTTGCATTAAAATGTGCCAATCCATTTGAGTGTTGTAACCTTTAATATCAATTCTAGGCAATCCACCTCCTTTAACAAGGTAGTAGCCTTGATCAGCAGCTTCAACACCCATCAATTGGCAAACACCTTGATGTAAATAACAACCAAAACCTAACCGGTCATATTGAAAGGTATCAAAAAATCGCAAAAAACCTTTTGAAATAATATCGGCAGCCCCTCCCCCACCGATACTGGCAATATTTTCTACTGCTTTTTGACTAATTCTATGTCTTGATTTATCCTTTTCTGGGGAGCCTATCCATGCGTAAAAAGTAACTGGCTCCCAGTTCTCTAGATATAGTTGATTCACAAAACCAGAGACTCGCCCTTCCATTCCTCCCATTTTAAATTTTTGAGTTATCTCATATAAATCTAAATTTTCGATCAACATATCCATAGAAAATTTCGAAAAATCAGAAAATAAACCAGAAGATGATAAATTATTTACTTTTATGGTGCCATCAAATAATTGTGCCTGTAGCTCCCCTTTTAGGGTTAATGTTTTATTTTTGTAATTAACACCAGGAATATAACCACTGAGGTTTCCTGAAAGAGGTGTCCAATCTAATGCATCAGATAATTTTTCTAACGATATTTGATTAACACTACCTTGGAAATAAATATGAGGTTCATCTCCAATAGTATACTGCCAATTAAATTTATTGATATGGACACTACCACCTAGTAATGGAAGTATGCTTTTCTCTAATAAAGTCAGTTGTTTGTTTTTTAATAAGAATTTTAAATGGCTGGCATCAATTGGTATAGCTCTAATTTTTAATTGATCCCAGTTAAATTCTGAAGATGTTTCAAACAGTGGATCATTTGACCAATTTATAATGCCTTGAGCATTTTGTATTTCAAATCGTTTTTTTTCATCTAAGACCTCTAAGGATTTAATATCCATAGAAGCATCTGTTATTTTTGATTTCACTATATGGGATTCAATATTCACACTCCCAAACAACTTAAATCCTTCAATAGCAGTCTCCTCAATAAAAGGAGAAATATATAAATTAGCAAACTGCTCTAGATTTATTATTTCACTTTTTAGACCTGCTTGTTTAATTCTGAAGGTAGGTTGGTAGTTAACCAAACCATCAGCATTTATAGATAAAACATCAGAGTGCGTAATATTAAAATGATGTAACAACAATTGATTGTTCTTAACAGTCTTACCATTAGTCTTTAAACTTAGCGCTTTATCTTTTATTTCCAAATAAACAGGTTCTACATAAAGCTCCCCTTGGTTTATACGAGCAACATTCTTCCATTTCCACTCACCTTTTTGTAATTTAGCCTGCAATTCCCATTCTAAATTAACACCTTCTGTTGCCATTTGTCCTTGGTTTGCCTGTAAAGTAAGGTCTTTAAATTTCGATTTAATCCAAAAATCAAAGACACCATTTTGATCACCTTTAACTTTAATATTTGCATTTATATTCCCTTGGCTTATTTCATCAAAAACTTGCTGTTTTTTTGGTAAAAAGGCATATATAGTTTTTAATGATAAGTTTTTAGCTTTAACTGATACATTCCAATACCCTTTTTTTTCTTCTGCAATAAGAGAAAGCTTTCCATTATTCACTTTAAAGTTCTCAATACTAAATATGCTTTTTTGATCTGTTATAGAAAAAGAAAAATCAAAAATTTTAGAGTGAACTTTTTTAAAGTTAAGTTTAGCTTTACCTTTTTGACAGATAATTAAATTCTGTTGCCAAGTAAAATTATTACAGTGAATATCTAATAGTTTTAAATTAGATAATGGTGGAGGAAGGATTATTTCTTTTATTGATGAGCTAAATTGTTGCGATGTTTGTTGTAAATCAAATAAAGATAAGCTTATTTCATTTAATTGCCAGTCCTTGGCTTTAATGTTTTCGATATCAATATTTATACTTTCTAAAGCATGACCTTGGTCAAAAAACAATAAAGAAAAAATAACTGTAAAAGTTTTACCCATTCTATTTTTTATCATGGCTCTATACAAACCACAGTTTTATAAAAAACTAGGGGATTCTTGATTAATTCTTATCGGGAGGGGCCTTTTGGCCGCGACTGCTCTTGGTCTTGTTTCGGTCGCGGCCAATAGGCCCCTCCAACATTTATCAACTATTAAAAAATAGAGGGTATATGACTCATTAGGCTCTAATTTATTAATAGTCATATTTTTATTATTAACTAGGGAATACGCCCGTTGAAAGATAGCGATCACCTCGGTCACAAATAATAGCAACAATTACTGCATTTTCTAAAGTTTTAGATAGCTCTAATGCGGCTGATACAGCTCCACCCGATGATACACCAGAAAAGATACCTTCTTTTGCAGCTAGCTCACGTGTTGTTTGTTCTGCTGAAATTTGGTCGACATCCATAATTTTATCTATGGTTTCAGGGTTATAGATTTTTGGTAAGTATTCTTCAGGCCAACGTCTTATACCTGGTATTTTTGATTGCCCTTCTGGTTGCACCCCTACAATTTGTATTTCTGGGTTTTGTTCCTTTAAAAAACGTGATGTACCCATAATAGTGCCGGTCGTTCCCATTGCACTCACAAAGTGAGTGATTTTACCGTCAGTATCATTCCATATCTCTGGCCCTGTTCCTTCGTAATGAGCTCGTGGATTATCTGGATTTGAAAATTGATCTAAAATGCGTCCTTTTCCTTCATCTTGCATTTTTCTGGCTAAATCAATCGCACCTTCCATACTTTCTTTAGCTGGCGTTAATATAATTTCAGCGCCATAAGCCTTCATTGATGATATACGTTCTGAACTCATATTATCCGGCATAATCAAAGTCATTTTATAGCCTTTAATAGCTGATGCCATAGCTAAAGCGATACCTGTATTACCACTTGTCGCTTCTATTAAACTGTCACCAGGCTTAATCTCGCCTCTTAATTCTGCATGATTTATCATGCTTAAAGCTGGGCGGTCTTTTACTGAGCCTGCTAGGTTATTACCTTCTAATTTTACTAAAATAGTATTACTAGTTTCACCTGGTAATCTTTGCAGTCTAACCAATGGTGTATTACCTACGAAGGATTCTATTGTTTTATAATTCATATTGATTTATTTGTTTCGTACAGTGTCTCTAGTAAATTACCCGTAGTAATTGACCTAGATAATGCTCTAACTATTATAATTCTCATTTTAAGAATGAGTAAAAGTAACCCTTTATCAAGCCACAATTATTTAACCATTCGGTATAATTAGTTTAGATTAATAATGGAACATGACTATTAACTTATTGTAGGTAAAATTAAAGGACCTTCTTTAAAGCCTTCTCCAAAGGGAGATGGTTGGGTGAGAAAAATAGGTACTTCTTTAGCTTTTGAAATACAAGGTAAAAGAGCTATTTATCTAGAATCTCCCCACCCAAACCCTCCCCAGCAAGGGAGGACTTAAGAGCTGAATCTTATATTAACCTGTGGTTTTTAAATAGTAATGGAATATTAATACCACTATTCAATAAACATTTTATCATCTGAAGTTAAAATAATCATAAGTAACCTTTAAAGCAACATTTACAATTGATTTTTAACCTAGCTAGATTTAAAAACTCCTTTTCTAACACAATCTAATTATGCTCTTGCAAGTTAAACATTTCACTCCCTTTATACAAGCTATAGACTCTTACACCTTACCAGAACGGTTCACTTTTCCTTTCTATTACCACCCGCACCCTTTATGTTTATTAGCAGCAAAAGAATTACAAAACCATCTTAAGACTCAAACACGGTGGAAACATAATTTTGGTATTTCTGGAAATAAAGACTCAGCTATTGGGAAAATGTTTGGGGTTTTATTAGTCAAAAACAAAGATAATGAGATTGGTTATTTAGCTGCTTTTTCAGGAAAGTTAGCAGAGACTAATCACCTGCCTAACTTTGTCCCTCCTGTTTTTGATATGTTAAAAGAAGATGGTTTCTTTTTACAGGGACAAGTAGAAATAAATGGTATTACCGAACAAATCATAAAATTAGAACAAAACCCTCAAATTTTAGAATTTGAATCTTTTCTACAAACTGAAATACAGTTATCAAATATACAGGTCTCTGCACATAGACAGAAAATAATTGAAGACCGTAAGATTAGAAAAGCTCAAAGAGTTTCAGCTGAAAACTCCCTTCAGCAAGAGGAATTTTTAAAACTTAAAGATCAATTGAGTAAAGAAAGTGTTAAACAAAAACTTCAACTAAGAGACTTAAATATATATTGGGGTGAAAGAGTTCATCAAGCAAAAAATCAACTTAGGCAATTAACCACCCCTATTTCAAATTTAAAAGATCGACGTAAGCAATTATCTGCAGATCTACAACAAAAGCTTTTTGATCAATACCAATTTCTAAATAGTAAGGGTAATGTTAAGAGTTTAAATGATATTTTCCAACAAACACCTCAGCTAACTCCACCAGCAGGGTCAGGTGAATGTGCTGCACCAAAACTATTACAATACGCCTTTAAATATGATCTAAAACCTTTAGCAATGGCTGAATTTTGGTGGGGCGAATCACCTAAATCTGAAATAAAAAAACACTTGAATTTTTATGGTGCCTGTCAGGGTAAATGCCAACCCATTCTGGCTCATATGCTTGAATATATTGAAATGGATGATAACCCCTTATTGACCAATCCAGCAGAAGGAAAAATGA
>Ga0209395_1004061_pt1 | contig 17558 bp, 16 predicted proteins | sample GOMGulsemesocosm_3_FD_184635 | JGI IMG/M metagenome (GOLD analysis project Ga0209395, IMG submission 184635) | Methane-oxidizing microbial communities from mesocosms in the Gulf of Mexico - GOM9D Gulf of Mexico (SPAdes) (version 2) | ecosystem: Environmental > Aquatic > Marine > Cold seeps... | reverse complement strand
ACAAAATGTGGCATTACGAATCCCTTAAATAATAAAATATAAGCAAGTCCCAGCCTAACCTAATTAATAATTAAAACCAATAACTTAGTAATAAATCACAGCCGTTTACTACACCAAGCATGGATAAGTAATGTTTGTAAAAATAATATCGGTGAATCAAAACTACTTACGGCCAGCATTTCAGTTATCTCATGTTGCGATAAGACAGCAATATCTTTACCAAAATTATCCTGATAACCTTGAAGTTGCTCTGCTGACATACCTGAGTATGCTAACATTTTCAGCCATACTTCAAATAAGCGCTTAAATTCAATACTTGCTGTATCTCCCGATAAATCTGCCGACACCAAAATCCCACCTGGGTATAACCGTTCCGCTATGTTCGCAAATAACGCCCTACGTTCTGTTTTGTCTAATATAAATTGAGAAACTAACAAACAAGTCGCGGCATCAAACAGCTCGTTACTCGGTAAAGATCCCAAGTATCCAAGATGGAAACAGCATCGAGAAGTAATACCGTTAACCTCAGCTCTTTGACGGCAGATATCTAGCATTGCTGGAGCAGGTTCCACGACAGTAAAACGCCATAAAGGAAATGCTTGCGCAAGATACATTAACTCCGCACCAGTACCAGCGCCAACACAAAGGATATTCGCGTTTTCAGGAAGATCTGACAGTAAAACTTGAATACTCAAATGAAGCACATCTTTCATCGGCGCTAATTTTGAAAATTTTTCATCATAACTCGCAGCTAAGTCTTTACTGAAAATAGCGGATAGTGGTCCATCACTCATAATATGATCCCTTTATACCTGTAATATATTAAATAAACATACGTGAATAAAGAATATAACAATTTATAATCAATCATATAGGTTAAAAAAGTATGGTTAAACTTACGATTTATCCGCCTAAATGACTTTGGTCTTTTGCTATGAGAACGTTGCTAAATTCTATTAAAGGTAAGGTAATTTATTGTTGAACACTATTTAGTATTAATGTCTACTGACTTGCTTAATTTCAGTTCCCTATCCTATCGGTTGTTTCTCTATGGTTGTTAGCTCTGTATTTTTGTTATTTTATATCAAACATGGGATGTTTGATAATTATCACCCTTGTGGTAGTTGTTAAGCATAATAATTAAATTTAAAAAACGTAAGCAATTGCCATACTGTAGCTGGTTAATCACGACTCTCGCCTCCCTCAAAACAACGCTAAAAATACCAATTAAGTATAGATGAAACGGTAGGACGCCACCCAAATGTTACACCAATGTTAACAACTTGTTGTTGAACTGGTGCATTATGTTTGCTATATTTTTTGGGCTTTCTCTTTAAAATCAACAGTAAATGGACGATTTACACTATCACTACTATATGGAGTAATAAATAATGGAAATACGCTATGCAACATATTTAACCACGTTTACATGTATCACACCTGAAGATACTATATCCGATAATACAAAACTTGCTTGTAGAATCGATGGCGGTGAGTGGGTGAATATTTTCGACCACGATATGGGCCCAGGTATGGTATGGACGTTAGACAAAAAATTGGTATTTAAGCACCAAGTTGAACTTCGACTTAGAGATTACGATTTCATAGGTTACGACGATGAACTCGGTACTGCTGTCATCGACCCAGATGCTTTCGAGGGACAAGTAGCGTTTACAGGCGACGGTGCTCACTACACACTTGACTGGTCCACTGAACCGTACCTAATCGAAGAGCTGGAAGCGGGAGAAGAAGACTTTAATCGCCGCCCTCTTCAACCGGATGCTATGCAAACCGAAATAGAAACAATGACGGATTTGAATAAAAAGGCATTGAATGCGTTACCATCCCTATTTTCAAATGGGTTTGTGGGCACACTTACATCACTTTTAGCAACGCACGCAAGAATGGGAGCCGGGGAGGAGGGTCTAGAACCGAGTCGTTTGGAACAGGCTAGAACGTTGCTTAGTAAACTTGAAATTAGTCCAATAAGAGGACTTATCAAGGAGTTTAAAAAGGAACAATATGGGACAATCATGCTCTGCGGGGATATAGATACTAGTACACTCCTCCCTGCCCGTATGGGTATGGGCTATGGAATAGCCATTAGCATTGATTTAAAATGGTACCGCGTGTTCGTAGACGCGGGTATCGGATTTGGTACGAATGTGGGGGCAAGTGGTAGCTTTTGGTTCGGGTTTAATCGTAACACACCAGATAATGTGGGGGGAGCAACCTTTGACGTCGTTAGGGGTTTCAACTGGGGGGGACTAAATGGGTCAATTGCTACGTCCTTTGACTTAGCTTTATCAGCTCCAAATATCCAAGAGGTGTGCTACGGTATGCAGGCTGGATCACCAATGGAGAGAAGTGGCGGCTTAACATATTGCTATGTATTTACTAAATACCTTATGTAACAAACACCTGATCGTATAACTTATTAATTTAAAATAAAAAAAGCCAGTTTCTACTGGCTTTTTTGTTTTGTTATTCTGACAGTACAACTTGAATACTCAAATGAAGCACATCTTTCATCAGCGTTAATTTTAAAAATTTTTCATCATAACTCGCAGCTAAGTCTTTACTGAAAATAGCGGATAGTGGTCCATCACTCATATAGGTTAAAAAAGTATGGTTAAACTTACGATTTATTCGCCTAAATGACTTTGGTCAATTACTTGAGTAAAACACTTGGTTATAGTGAGTAGGTATTTTACTTAACACTAAATTAATCGACTAAAGAGGATATTATTATGAGTTGTTGTGGTGGCTGCGGCGGACAAGATTTAGAAGACACGAAAAAAACTGAAGAGACTGAACAGGATTCAGAATAGTCAGTAATACTGACTCGCTCAATAAAGGCCTTACTTAACATCATGAGTAGGGTCTTTTGCTATAATAACGTTGCTTAATTTTAGTTCCCTATCCTACCAGTTGTTTCTCTATAGTTGTTAGCTCTGTATTTTTGTTGTTTTATATCAAACATGGGATATTTGATAATCATCACCTTTGTGGCATTTGCTAAGCATAATAATTAAATTAAAAAAACGTAAGCAATTGCCATACTCTAGCTGGTTAGTCACGACTCTCGCCCCCCTCAAAATGACGGTAAAAATACCTACTAAGTATAAATAAAACGTTCAAGCGTTAACCATGCGTTACTCACAGGCTGACCACGCGCCAACAAAATTCCAACCAGATGTTAATCAAATGTTAACGACAAGTTGTTGTACCAGTGCGTTATGTTTGCTATATTTTTTGGGCTTTCTCTTTAAAATCAACAGTAAATGGACGATTTATACTATCACTACTATATGGAGTAATAAATAATGGAAATACGCTATGCAACATATTTAACCAAGCTTACATGTATCACACCTGAAGATACTGTATTCGATAATACGAAACTTGATTGTAGAATCGATAGCGGTGAGTGGAAGAATATTTTCGACCACGATATGGGCTATGGTATGGAATGGATATTAAAAATAAAATTGGTATTTAAATACCAAATTGAACTTCGACTTCGAGATTACGATGATATAAGTGCCACCGATGAACTAGGTACTGCTGTCATCAGCCCTGATGATTTCGAGGGACAAGTAGCGTTTACAGGCGACGGTGCTCACTACACACTTGACTGGTCCACTGAACCGTACCTAATCGAAGAGCTGGAAGCGGGAGAAGAAGACTATAATCGCCATCCTCTTGAACCGAAGCTAATACAAACCGAAATAGAAAAATGTAAAAGTTTGAATAAAAAGGCATTTTTAGATTTGCCATACCTATTTTCAAATGGATTTGTGGGCACACTTACATCACTTTTAGCAACGCACACAAGAATGGCAGCCGGGGATGATAGTCTAGAAACGAGTCGTTCGGAACAGGCTAAAGCGTTGGTTCGTAACCTGCTCCCAGTAAGAGGACTTATCAAGGAGTTTGCAAACGAACAATATGGGACAATCATGCTCTGCGGTGATGTAGATACCAGCACCCTCTTTCCAGCCCGTATAGGTATGGGCTATGGAATAGCCATTAGTATAGATTTAAAATGGTACCGCGTATTCGTAGACGCATCTGTCGGATTTGGTACGAATGTGGGTGCAAGTGGTAGCTTTTGGTTCGGGTTTAATCGTAACACTCCAGATAATGTGGGGGGAGCAACCTTTGACATCGTTAGGGGTTTCGACTGGGACTCACTAAATGGGTCAATTGCTACTTCCTTTGATATTAACCTTGATTTCACTTTATCAGCTCCAAATATCCAAGAGGTGTGCTACGGTATGCAGGCTGGGGCACCAGTGGAGAGAAGTGGCGGCTTAACATATTGCTATGTATTTTCTAAATTCACTATGTAAGAAACACCTAACCTTATAACTTATTAATTTAAAACAAAAAAGCCATTTTCTACTGGCTTTTTTATTTTGTTATATAGGGAGTTCTGTAGTGATATTACTTTAATGCAAATAACTGTTGCAAACGCGCAGGTTCTCGATCAATTTGTTTTAATGCTTGCTTGAAATTCTGTTTTAAATAACTTTTCAAATTACGTGTCGCGTCCCCTATTGGAATACCTTTCAGTCGACAAAACAGCGCCAAGGCAAAGATGACATAGTCTTCAGATAAGGTTGCCTGTCGATTTGCTTGCGCGTTATAGCAACTGCCACATCCGCCTCTAAAAGTATAAGCTGAATTAGCCATCATCACGCCGAAACCCATAAAAATGGCAACAATTTCGGTACTCGCATTAAAATACTCAGCCCCACCAGGAGGGAGTTGTTGTGATTGTGCCACCACATGCTGGGCTAAATGATGCGCATAACTCGAAGCTAGATCGCCCGGTTTAGCAGCTTGCTGTGGATTATAAGTCATTGCTAAAGGCTGAGGTGCAACTAACACAGGTAAGGTATTCGCAGCTGAAGAATCTCGTTGTACCGCGGATAAATCAAGTAATGCAGGAGGTTGACCATTAAAAAACTGGGGCGCTTGTAACTGTAGTGGCCAATGACTCAATCCGGCATATTTAACCACATGATTAAATATAGTTTCAGCCATACCGTGTCGACTATCAATATTACCGGGAAAAAAATCATTCGTTGGTTGGATTAACCGAGTACGCAGAAAGAACTCTTGATGATCAAAATGTGTTAACGCCCACGCAAATGTGTCAAACATCCATTCACAACTGGCATCATCAATTAGTGGTTTAGAACGGAAAAAATTCAGCATAGGTTCATTTCAAAATATAGGTTCAGATAGCACTATCATATCCTAACTATCAATACCCATCTATAGCCAAACAACTTCAGGATGGTAACCGATGCCACTATTTTATCAATTTACGCCCTAAAGTTGCGTTACTTTATAACCAGCCGCTTCTAATCGTTGTAATAGTCCATCCTTTCCGACTAAATGCAATGCCCCCACAAGTACGAACTCCGTACCTTTACTGTCAAACATTGCTTCAATCTGAGGTAACCAATTATTATTACGTTGCACTAATAATGACTGATAAATATCAGGAAAATCTGTAAGCAAAGGGGTAATCGCAAGATCAATAAGTGCTTGGCGATTACCATGACGCCAAGCTGTTTTCATCTCATGCATAAATGTGGGTAATGTTTTTATATCTTCTAAACTATAACGAATGAATTCATCTTCCTTACCTTTACCCATACCCACAATAAACGCTAACTGTTGTTCTACTGTTTCTAGTTTACCGAGTTCTTTAGCATCGATAACCGCTTTACTGTTGTAATATTTATCAACACCAAGACCCGTTAAATTAAGGCGTTGTAACTCTGCCATTGTTAACATCAACGAAATCATACTCGGTTTAAAATTATTAATAACCTGCATACCAATACCCCGTGACTCACAATACGCTGCTAACATCTTGTATGTTTCAGGTGTTAGGTTTTGCGTTAAGTCTTGCCCATCCGGGTATCTAAGCTGACTTAGCATAGAATTCTGAAATTCAGGGCTTTCTAATTTTGCCATATCCGTTTCGAATACCAAGGTCTCAGCCAACGCATACGCACGATCAAACTCTGCCGGAAACGGATAATCATCAAGCGATAAAACATGCACTGTTCCACCTAAATATAAACTGTGTTCTCCATGACTCACTTTCCATACCGACGATGTAGCATGTGCCGTATTAACTACACCCAAGATCAATATAGAAAATACATAACAAATTTTAGCCATTTTCATTGTAACCTCTATTTTATAATCGTGTTTACCGACATGCTCATCAGTATTACATAAATCTTGGTATTTTATAAATCTTGTCGTTGATAACTCATTGCTTTGTTGTCATTAGCGGCTTTATCAAAGATAAGAAAAATGCCGCAGAAATCACGGATGAACCAAACAGCATGCACATAATCATAATTTGGTATCGCACTGCAATGAATGGCGATACGCCGGATAAAATCTGGCCTGTCATCATGCCTGGTAAAGAAACTAAGCCAACAGCAAATAGTGCATTAGTAATCGGTATTAACGACGCTCTTAACGCGATACGTCGCGCAGTAAAATAGTCATCGCCACGCGTCATTTCCGCATGTAAACGTTCAGCAGACAAACTGACACTATTCATCGCATTGGCAAATGCCATCCCAGCAAGTGGCACCATATATTGCGGATTGTACCAAGGGTCTAGCCCCAGTACGCCAATACTCATCACAAATAAGGTAAACCCGCCCCCAAGTGCTACTGCGATTAATGCATATTTATACATTTCCCAGCGCTGTTCAGGCACTGCACCTAAAGCAATCCAGCTCGAGGCGACAACCATAACGATAAGCACGACAACAACAATGCCAGCACTATGTGACTCAAAAATATATGACAGGAAATAGCCAATTAACAACAATTGAATCAGCATACGTGATAACGCATACAAGCCATTTTTAATCGGTAATCGCCATTGCAACAAGATAGCCAGCGCGACTAACACAGGAATAAAGGCAAAGACCAAATGAGAAAAAGAAATCACCTGCACCGCATTACTCACCGTTTAGCCCCCCCGTCACTGATTGTACTGGTATATCAGCAGCGGCATACAAGGCGTCAATATTTACAATACGAATATGCCCTCTTTTTTCTTCGATCAAGCCTTCTTTGGCCAGTTTTTTGAGTAAACGTGAAAACGTTTCTGGTTGGATCGATAATAATGAAGCAAGTGTTCGTTTCGGTATATCTAATTCAATCACACCTTCATTACCGTCTTTGTCTTGAATATTCTGCATCAAGAATAACAGTAAACGGTTTTTGGCATTCTCGACCGATAACATTTCAATTTCGTAAAGATCATGATGTAAACGAATACTCATATTCGCCATAATTGAGATACCCGCCTCAGGGTTATTTTTTAGTATCTTTAAGTAGGTTTCATTATCAAATGTAATCAGTTCACTGGCTGATACCGCTTGCGCGGCCACAGGATAAAACGGTTTGTTATTAAACATTAATGCTTCCGCAAAGGTATTACCTTCACGCATCACTTCGACAACCTTCTCTTGCCCACTTGGACTGGTACGGTAAAGTTTAAGGTGTCCGCGTAGCACTAAATAAAATCGACTGGCTTTATCGCCTTGATGAAACACATTCTCTAGTGGTTCTATTTTACATGTTTTGGCGGTACTAAAGAGTTGTTGAAACTCAGCATCCGTAAGAGCTGAAAACAAATGATGAGCTGATACTGTATCGATGATATGACTGTCGGTGATCATGAAATCCAACTTTTAAATGCGGTTGTTATCTGTATATACAGGGGATAGCGTTAAATAAATGATAAGCACCAATATAATGCCATGATTTTGGTTTTAAACAAGCACGATACGTATCATATCATGAGCACAAAATTGACCCGCTGCCTAAAAGTTGGGGTTTTATCTATTTTTAATATCAATGGTATAAACTTTATGCTACCGTCCAGCCGTTTATTTAAAAATGGAGATAAAAAAATGCAAATTTTGCAAGGTCTGCAAATGCTATTCGTCGCATTTGGTGCCCTCGTATTGGTTCCACTTCTTACTGGTTTGGATCCAAATGTCGCGCTTTTCGGTGCTGGCCTCGGTACTTTAGTGTTTCAAGTTATCACTAAACGTTCAGTTCCTGTTTTTCTCGCTTCTTCTTTTGCCTTTATTGCTCCGATCATGTTCGGAATACAAACCTGGGGCATAGCGAGCACTATGGGTGGCTTGATGGCTGCTGGTTTCACTTATGTATTATTGTCCGCTGTGATTAAATTCCGTGGCGTAGCAATTATCCATAAGCTACTGCCTCCCGTGGTTGTAGGCCCAGTGATAATGGTAATTGGTCTTGGTTTATCACCTGTTGCAGTCAATATGGCCATGGGTAAAACAGGTGATGGCGCAATACAGTTAATTAATAACGACGTTGCAATTATCATTGCTTCTATCTCATTATTTACCACCATTATAGTGAGTGTTTTTGGTAAAGGTCTACTTAAACTGATTCCAATTATGGCGGGTATTATCGCCGGTTATCTTGCAAGTCTTGCTTATGGCATCATTGACTTTGCTCCAGTTGGCCAAGCAAGCTGGTTAGCACTACCAAACTTTACTTACCCAGAATTTAACATCAATGCGATATTATTTATGATCCCGGTTGCGTTAGCCCCTGCGATTGAGCATGTTGGCGACATTCTCGCGATCTCGAATGCGACAGGTAAAGACTACCTTAAGAAACCAGGTCTACACCGGACGCTTGCTGGTGACGGAATGGCGACAATGGCTGCGTCTATGTTTGGCGCGCCACCAAACACCACCTACAGTGAAGTAACTGGTGCAGTAATACTAACTAAGGCATTCAACCCTGTCATCATGACATGGGCAGCGGTTATCGCAATCGTGTTGGCTTTTGTGGGTAAACTCGGTGCGTTACTGCAAACCTTCCCTGTACCAGTGATGGGCGGCATCATGATCTTACTGTTCGGTACAATTGCAACCGTAGGTCTTAATACGCTTATTACTAATCGTGTTGATCTGCATAAGTCTCGTAATTTAATCATTGTTGCGGTGACATTAGTATTCGGTATTGGTGGTATGGCATTTGGTATCGGTGATTTCAGCCTTCAAGGTGTGAGTCTATGCGGTATCGTGGCGATTATTCTTAACTTAGTATTACCACATGACTTGGGTGATAATCATGTTGTTGATAATGTTGAAGTGAATTCAGATATTAACACTAAGTAATAATGCTTCTGACTAGGTAAATAATTAACAAGTTATAACGGATGGCTTATCGGTTATAACTTGTTAATTCATTATTATGCCGCTACTGGTTTTGATGTATCGTAAACCAACTCATAATAATGATTGTTATTATATTCAAACTCTTGAATAACGGTTAACCCTAATTTTTTAGTATGCGCCGTATAAGATCGTGGATTAATCTTATTAATAAAGGTCACTAAAATAGGAAAACGTTTCGCCATATGTTCTCTCGAAAAATCAAACATTGTTTCTAATGCGCCTGTACCACGAATACTTTTATCAATGCAAACAGGGCCATATTGATAAGAATTATCGGTTGTTAATTGCTGACCTAAATATTCTAAATTAGGTAAATCTTTAACCATATGAGCAAACATTGGCCAGTTTGACCAAAACGTCCAAGAGGCAGCCATGACATAAGCGACAACCTTACCGTCTTTACGCGCAATAAATAGCCCACTTTCTTCCGTAATTAAACGAGTTAATTCTTCCTTGGTGAAAGCCGTTGTGACAAAACCATCCGCTTTGTCTTCTGCTGCAATTGAATCCACTTGGTATTTATAATGCAGTGTTAAGGTATCTTCAATATCGCTTAATTCTGCCACTTTTAACTGCATGCTTACGCTTCCTTCTATGACTATACCCAACGAATTACGCGAATATAACATCAACCTTATAATGTGGTCCAGCGAAAAAAGGCAGGCTAAATGAGTAAATCATCAAGCAGTTGCTTGGGTAAAACTCTTACTTTGGAAACCCTGCAAACGTCGGGGCAGCTAAAGCCGCATCATACCAAGCCGCACGCTCATGCCAAAATATATTATCTTGCGGTGCAACGTTAAACACCGTCTCTTCGTCTACATCCAATGAACCCGCAGGTACGATTAAGGTTTTACCTTTATTGACTAAATACGGCAATCCAGTTCCACACTCAGTGCAAAATACACGCGCAAAATGACGATTTGGGTAATCGAAACGTTTAGTTTTATCCATACCAGCCAACCACGTAATGTGTCCGGATTGGCAAAATAAATTAGATGCATGAGCAGAGCCAGTTATTTTTTGGCACTGCTGGCAATGACACAAATGAAATTGACTAAAATCATTGGTAATTTCAAATTTAACTGAGCCACATAAGCAGCCCCCTGATATTTTACTCATCGTTTACATCCTTATAAATCAATTTATTGAAAATTTAGCTGTCTCCGATACGGAAACCTATTTTCAGCGTCACTTGAAAATGCCCAACCGCACCATCAACAATATGACCACGGGTTTCAACCACTTCAAACCAATCCATATTCTTTACTGTTTTACTGCACTCTGCAAGTGCATTATGGATGGCCTCTTCAATACTTGTTTTTGACGAACCAACCATTTCAATTTTTTTGTACGTATGATGATTTGACATAACTTACTCCAATTAATCATAAAATAGCCTAAGTGTAAATATAGTTCGATATTTGCATTCCATAACAAGATTACTAAAATTGATTATATTTATGGCTTTGGGCATAAGCGCGCAAATTAATCGCCGCCGTATTGCTATTATGATTAAATCAAGGAGGTGGTATGTTCAAATTATTAAACAAATTATTAACGAGAGCAGTTTATGCGCCGATCATTATCGCACAAGGGCAATATGTAAAAAAAGTAACACCAAAGCTACCAGAAGCGGCAGGAGAACGCTCTGGAATGGCAGGAAAAGGACAAAAAATACGACTGCTTATTGTTGGTGATTCTGCCGCTGCTGGTGTTGGTGTGGATAACCAGTCACAAGCGTTAACAGGACACTTGGTTTCGGCGCTGGCCGAGTGCTACCAGGTTAATTGGCAGTTATTGGCGAAATCGGGCCATACCACATTAGACAGCCTACAAATGCTATCGAAACAACCGCAACAAACCTTCGATATTATCGTGACCTCATTAGGTGTAAATGATGTCACGGCTACACTAGCAGCATCAACGTGGTTAACTCAGCAACAAGATTTGATCACGCTATTACGCGAACAATTTAACTGCCAACAAATCCTTATCACACAAGTCCCTCCGATGGGACAATTCTCAGTACTACCACAACCATTACGACGTTATTTAGGCGCAAGAGCAGCTCAGTTTAATCGTAAACTAGCAACCCTAATTGAAAGCCAAAGTGATTGTCAATTAATCGATTTCAATGCTGAATTAAATGATAAGGATATGGCTGAAGATGGATTTCATCCAGGGCCAATTATTTACCAGCAATGGGCTGATATTGTTGCCGATAAAATTAAATCACAACATAACTATGAATAATAAGCATAGGGATTATTTGTTTTCTCGCTATCTTGTTTTTCGAGGTCCAAGTGGCGTGCATAACTCCCGCGATTATTATAAACATTTTTAAAAAACTTGTGAGCCAGTACTTATATTGAAAGCTAAAATGTGACCTAGAACTTTCCATTTATTGGCGCTGAGACATAGACTAGTGACAGCATGAATTATTCAGCTATGGTTACAGGTATGCCTATGCATCTTCAGGATTTCGCGCGATTTAAAATCACCTTTACTCGCTTTTTATCAATGCCAACTACGTGGATGCTGTAATGTTACTCAAAAATAAGATCGCATTATCATTTATCGGATTAATTTTGTTTTTTTGGCTAACGACCACTGGCATCATGTTCTATAGCATGCAAAAGCAGTTTGAAATAAATACCGGATTACATTTACAACATAATGTTGAGAACGCAGCAAAGAAAGTCGATAACTTTATGCTTAAAGTACAGCTTAACTTTGAGCTACTCAGTAAAAGTCCGCTGTTCGCACTTGCCGACTATGTCGAAATAACCAATCATTTTGAAGACATCATTGACACCTATCCTCATTACAAATCAATATATTACGTAGACGTAAAAGGCAAAATTATAGCGGCATCAGAAAGCCATACAATTAACGACAATATTTTTTCCTATGCCGAAAACATAAAAAATGAATTTAATAAGGCACTCGCCGATCCATCCCATGCATATATTTCTCCTTTAACGCACTTAGGTGGTGAAACTAATAACCACTTTCAGCAACGTCATTTTGACTTTAAATTTGTGAGTGCGGTATTCGACCCTCGAACAGCGAAAGTCATCGGGGTTTTAGTCAGTGAAGTTAATATCACCGAATTATTCGATATCGTTGCTGACATAGACCAACAAACAATTGGTAATGAATATACCTATTTAGTCGATGATCTAGGGAATGTATTAATCACAACAGATCCTAATACGCGTTTATTAAGACCACACAAAGACTTAGCAATTGAATCACTACAAGCCAAGCTCGAAGGAGATATGGATGGTTATGCGATCTACAACAATGCCGATAATCGTAAGGTTATTTCTGGTTACGCCGATTTAGGTGAATACGGTGCCGAGATGACTGGCGACTGGTCTTTATTAGCCACGGCGCCTTATGACACCATCATGGCGCCACTATTTGATCTGTTTTATAAATTACTCTTTCTCGTATCTTTATGTATCCCTATTGTAGCTTGGATAAGTTATGTTATTGCTAAAAATATTACTGGCCCACTCACTGACCTGACTAAATTGGCAAACAATATTGGTAAAGGTGATTTTATCGATAAATTACTCATTGATCGCAATTGCGAAGTGGGTACCCTCGGTAATGCATTACTCAATATGAGCCATTCATTAGAGCATAAAACGCTAGAATTACAAGAAGCTGTGGATCATGCCCGCCACAGTGAAAAATCAAAAGCCCGATTTCTGGCAAATATGAGTCATGAGATCCGAACCCCTATGAACGGTGTGTTAGGCATGGGGCAAGTTTTAACTAAAACTCAACTTACAGAAGAACAAAGCGCCCACCTAAAAACCATTATGGATTCGGGTAATCACATGATGGCATTACTCAATGATATTCTGGACTTTTCTAAAATCGAAGAAGGTCAATTAGATCTAGAAAACGCAAACTTCAATCTATCCGAAATTGCAGATTCTTTAGCGAGCACTTATTACACACTCGGTATAGAAAAAGGCATTACATTCAAAGTGATTAATAGTTTAAAACACAATAGTTGGTACTTAGGTGACAAAGCCAAAATCAGGCAGATCTTGTTTAACTTAGTTAATAACGCACTTAAATTCACAAAACAAGGCGGTGTTACTGTCTCTTTTAATGAAACAAAAGTGGAAGGTAATATACACACCATTTCCATTGCCGTCAGTGACTCTGGAATTGGTATTTCTCGCTCACGAATGACAGCAATTTTTGACCCATTTACACAAGAAGAATCCTCAACAACCCGACGGTTCGGTGGAACGGGCTTAGGCTTATCGATTGTTAAACAATTACTTAATTTAATGGAAGGTAATATCAAACTAGAAAGCGTTAAAGGACAAGGCTCAACATTTACAGTCGAAATTCCGTTAGAGTGCGGCGAAGAAACAAAAATTGTGACCCCACTTAACCATGACATTACTGATTTTTCCGGCTTACATGTACTGATAGCCGAAGATAATAAAGTAAACCAACTTGTCCTGTCTTCATTCTTGAAACTCCGACAAATCAGCAGTGATATTGTTGAAAATGGCGCTCAGGCCATTGCAAAAGTACAGACTCAGCATTACGATTTGATATTAATGGATAATCATATGCCTGTTATGAATGGTATTGATGCGATAAGCGCTATACGTACATTACCACTCGATATTGCAACCTTACCCATATTTGCCTGTACTGCGGATGCCTACGAAGACACACGTATCCACATGCTTAACGCAGGTGCAGACTACGTATTAACAAAACCATTAAAAGAAGAGGCGCTATTATTAGCACTCATGCAGTTGAACAACCGCAACGGCTTACTTTTAAACAACCCACGCTTAACCCCCTCGTTTGACCTTCCATTGTAAGTTCATCAATAACCTGCTCTAAATATAATTGATTAACCCACCTAAAAGTACTGTATGTAATACTGTGTAAGCCACCAGTAATAAACGGAATTCAGTTTATTTATATGATGAGAGCCCCACTCAAGTGATCGTCCACAAAACAACAACCAAACAAAATGGATTTAAATCAGAATGTTACACGATAGCACTTCAGATTTACTCATTTAAAAGATAATAAATGCTTGCAAATATCACAACAAAATACTACTGTATATATAACCACTGGATATAAATACAGGCCCACGACCATGCAAACTAAATCTTTTATATATAACGCGAATACTTCTACACAAAATAAGCCTTTGACTCATATTGATGAAGCCGTAATTGAAGATAGCCATGGTCACTGGACTGCAATCATTGCACCACCAATGACACTGACTGCCGCATTATTATGGCAACATGGGATTAGCGCAGATAGTGCACTCATCATCCATAAAGCTAAAGTGAACAATAAATTTCATACTCTATTAAAAGCAGCTCAAAGCCCAACTATTTCAGCTATTGTAACTTGGGATGACGAGCTAACAGCTGACGAAATATTTCAAGTTAAGGCAACGATGAAGACGTATAACACTAAGTGTGTGATACAGAGCAACAAAAGATTACACTAACTAAACTGATACTTGCTATATTTAGTTATCAGAACCGTATTTATCGGACAACGACTAAAAAGAGCAAGGACTGCCGATGAAGATCCTCATAATCGATGACTCCAAGATTGAACGACTGATTATTCGATCTTACCTACAACATCTTAATCACGAAGTCTTCGACGCAGAAAATGGTGAAACAGGCATCGCACTATTTTCAGAATGTAATCCAGATATTGTGTTACTGGGTGTTGTGATGATAGGTATTAACGGTTATCAAGTAGCAAAACAAATTAGGCAAGAATTTACTGATTGGGTGCCCATTATATTTCTCAGTGGTAAAACTGAACCAGAAGATGTTATGGTTGGTATTGAAGCTGGTGGTGATGACTACTTACCAAAACCCATACAAAAACAGATTCTTATCGCTAAAATGACAGCGATGGAGCGCATTGCGACAATGCGTTCACAACTATTAAAAACCAAAAATGATTTGGAATTGGCAAATGAAGAATTAGAGCGCTTGGCCACGCTTGATGGCTTAACTGGCATTGCCAATCGTAGACACCTAGATGCTATGTTTTCAAAAGAGCTATCACGTGCCAAACGCCATGCTCAACCCCTTACCTTTATCCTTGCTGATATAGACTTCTTTAAAATATACAATGATCACTACGGTCACGTCCAAGGTGATGAGTGTTTAAAATTAGTCGCATCCACACTTAACAAGTCCCTGCGAAGACCTTCTGAGTTAGTCGCCCGTTATGGGGGAGAAGAGTTCTGTATGTTATTACCAAATACAGATACAAAAGGCGCTAAATTAGTTGCTGAAAAACTCGTTAATGTAGTGAGATCATTAGAGATTCAACATGCTGGAATCAATGAACATGCCATAATCACCATGAGTTTTGGTGTCGTCAGTGTAATCCCTGATAGGAAAATAACGGTAAAAAGCTTAATACAGCAAGCAGATAACAAATTATATCAAGCGAAAAAAAATGGCCGAGACCAATGGATCATATAAACAAAAGGGAAGCCATATGGCTTCCCTTTTTCATTATAACAGTCCAGTCCTAAATAGAATTAAGTCCACTACAAACTCGCTTTAAACTCTGCAAATGCGATTTTTACGCGCTTAATAGATACAGGATAACTGGTCCCTAATTGTTGAGCAAATAACGATACACGTAGTTCTTCTAACATCCAACGCAGTTTTAATAACTCACTTTGTTGTGCAAGTGTTAATCGTGGCATCTTAGTTAACTGAACATAGTTTTCCAATAGCGGTTGCACTTCAACTGAATTACCACGATCACGAATAGGATCAATCTTAAGCTTATTCAATCGATGTTCAATCGCAGCAATGTAACGTTGTACATCTGCTAATTTTTTAACACCTGTATTGGTCACAAAACCACTGTAAATAAGCTTCGCTAATTGCGCTTTGATATCACCATTAGCCACGATCATATCAAGAGATACTTTGCCTTTAATCTGTTTATGCACTTGATGCGCGGCAGTGAGAATCTTCTCAACCTGCTTTGCGACTTCAACCGTCTCATCTGCGATATTGGCACGAACCAGTTCTTTTAATGCTTCAAAACTTTCTGCATCACTCGGAGCAGGCTGTTTTGAAATTATGCTATCAACAGCACAAGAAATACAATCGTGGATCAGATCAGTCACTTTACCAAACGGATTGAAATACAGTCCAAGTTTCGCTTTGTTTGGTAGTTTCTGTTCAAGGTATTTAATCGGTGACGGTACATTAAGTAAGATCAAGCGACGCAAACCCGCTTTAGCAGCAACAGCAGCGTCTTCTTGATGATCAAACAGCTTAATTTCAACCGACTTTTTATTATCAACTAAAGCGGGATACGCTTTAACTTCATAACCGCCATGTTTTTGTTTAAATTCAGTCGGTAAATGACCAAAGTCCCAGGTAATAAGATCTGTCTTCTCAATACCTTTGTCAGCCACCTTCACTAAGGTTTCTTGAATATTACCTTGCAGTTGCTGTTTTAATGCACCTAAGTCATCACCAAAACTAATTTGTTTTAGTTTTTCATCAACAACTTTAAAATGAATTTTAAGGTGCGTCGGCAGCGTCAAGTGCTCCCATACATCTTGATCTAAACGGACACCCGTCATGCGCAATAACTGTTTGTTCAGACTTACAGCTAATTCACCTTGGCTAGGGTCCATATTCTCCAGTGCTGCACCCGCATAATTTGGCGCGGGTACAAAATTACGGCGCAGTGTTTTTGGCAGCGCCTTAATCATGGTGATGATTAATTCCTCACGTAAAGCCGGAATCTGCCAATCAAAGCCTTGTTCATTGACTTGATTGAGGATCGCTAATGGAATAATAACCGTGATGCCATCTTCAACAGTACCCGGTTCGAAATTGTATTCCAATTTGAATTTAAAGCTGTTTTGACTCCAAAACTCTGGATAGCTATGTGCAGTAATCGCTTCTGCATTATGCTTCATCAAACGAGCTTGGGTTAGCGTTAATAAATCAGGTGTTTGCTTGCTCTCTTTTTTCCACCAGCTATCAAAGTGACGGCCAGAGCAAACGTGTTCAGGAATAATATCCGCATAAAAACCAAACAAATCATCGTCACTAACCAAAATATCACGACGACGCGACTTATGTTCTAACGCATGAATACGCTCGACTTCCGCCATATTGTGCTTAAAGAACGCATGTTTAGTATTAAATTCACCTTCAACTAAACCACTACGAATAAATATTTCACGGCATAATG
>Ga0209395_1004054_pt1 | contig 17577 bp, 6 predicted proteins | sample GOMGulsemesocosm_3_FD_184635 | JGI IMG/M metagenome (GOLD analysis project Ga0209395, IMG submission 184635) | Methane-oxidizing microbial communities from mesocosms in the Gulf of Mexico - GOM9D Gulf of Mexico (SPAdes) (version 2) | ecosystem: Environmental > Aquatic > Marine > Cold seeps... | reverse complement strand
AGTGACGCCGCCAGTAACGCCGCCAGTAACGCCGCCAGTAACGCCGCCAGTGACGCCGCCAGTAACGCCGCCAGTAACGCCGCCAGTGACGCCGCCAGTAACGCCGCCACCGGTTAATAGCCTGCCTGTTGCGACCCCTGATACGGCGCAAATAACCGAAGATGATCAGCCAAATAGTGTTTCAGGCAATGTCTTTACCAATGATGATTTGGGCCAAGATGTAACGGCACAGCCCGTTACCGATGTAAATGGGCAAAGCCCTGGCGCGCCAGTTTCTGGTGATTACGGGACACTGATCTTAAATAGCGATGGCACCTATACGTATGAACTCAACAATAACGATCCAAGAGTTCAACAGTTAATTGAAAATGAAACCATCACCGATACGTTTAGCTACACCATCACCGACAGCAATGGCGATCAAGCGGTGACTACGCTAACCATCGTCATTGGTGGCCGTAATGATGAAGTAACCCTGACGATAGGCGACAACGACCCGGCAAATGCAAATAGCGACGAACGCGTCTTTGAAGCGGGCCTTGCCCACGGCACCAATCCAGGAAGCAGCGCCGGTGTAACAAGCAGCTTTGAATTAAGTGCGCCAGATGGCTTAGACCAATTCAGCATTGGCGGACAGTCGTTTACCTTGGCTCAATTAGCCGATTTGGTCAACACGTCTGTGACCATCACCACCGCAAAAGGAAGCCTCGAACTTAACGGCTATAGCGTCGCGGCAGATGGTAGTGTGACGGTTAGTTATCATTATCTCTTGTCAAATGACCTTGATCATAGCAGCGCACAGCAGATAGATTCGTTTGCGATCACTGCTGTTGATCGCAACGGCGATTCTGCAACGGGCAGTCTGGACATTCGAATTGTTAATGACGTGCCTAACGCCAACAAAGATACCGCGACTATTGTCGAGGACAGCGCCAGCCAAACGGTTAGTGACAACGTGTTTAGTAACGACATTATTGGTGCCGATGGCCCAGCGGGCCCGGTCACAGGTGTTGCAAGCGGTGTATTAAGCGCTAATCCCTCACATCAGACAAATAATGTTGGCACACTAATTCAAGGCAGTTATGGTAGTTTAACTTTAAATGCTGATGGTAGTTACGACTATCAACTCGACAACAGCCTACTCCAGGTGCAAGCGCTAACAGGCAGTGCAACGTTGTCTGATGAATTTATCTATACCATTACCGACGGTGATGGCGATCAGTCAACCACCAGCCTTATTATTACCATCACCGGTAGTAACGACGGCGTTAGTATCGATCTAGGCAGCACACAGAGTGATGGTAGCCATAACCATGTTGCAGAGTCAGGATTGAGCGATGGCAGCGCGCCAGGATCTTCTGCGCAAACGTCGGGTCAATTTGATATCAGCGCCCCCGATGGATTAGCGGTGATTAAGATTGCTGGAACCAGCATTAATCCACAGGCGCTAGCCAACGCAAATAGCACCAGTATTAGCATTAACACCGACAAAGGCGTGTTAATTATTAGTGGTTATAGCATCGCAAGCGATGGCACCATTACGTTAGACTATGATTATCAGTTAGAGGATAATTCAAGCCACAACGGCACACCGGTTAAAGATTCAATTTCTATCGAAATTGAAGATCAAGACGGTGACAGCGCCAGCGCTAATCTAGATATATCGATCAGCGATGATACGCCAAACGCTGAACCGGATAGCAATAGTATCGCAGAGCGTCAAGCCAGTGTCAGTGGTGACGTATTTAGCAATGATACGATCGGGGCCGATACCACTTCAACCCCAGTTGTCGGCGTAACATTTGGCACAGTTACCTCCGCCTTAAATGGTAATGTTGCAAGTGGGGTCAGCGGTGCTTATGGTAGCTTAACCCTCAACAGCGATGGCAGTTATAGCTATCAGCTAGACGCACTCAACACACAAGTGCGCGCATTAAGTGATAACGAAACCCTAAGGGAAGTCTTCAGCTATACGATTAATGACAGTGACGGTGATTATAGCACCACCACGCTCACCATCACCATTACTGGCATCGACCATGGTGTTGAGCTTGAAGTAAAAGATAACCTAGGGCCAGCAGGCGGCGACAATGAGCAGGTTTTTGAAAGTGGCCTAGTGGGTGGTTCTGACCCTAGCAACGCGAGTGCACAAGCTAATGTCAGCGAAACTTTCACGTTTAGCTCACCAGATGGACTAGCCAACCTCTTGATCAACACCACCACCAGTATTAGCGAAGCACAGCTAGTCGATGCGAGTAATAATAACATCGTTATTACAACCTCAAAAGGCACGTTAACCATTACAGGTGCCTCAATTTCAGCGCTGGGCACGAGCAGTGTTGATTATCGCTACGACCTCACCTCGGCCCAAGATCACAGTAGCGGTGCAGTCACTGATGTGTTCGCTATTGTCATTAAGGATACCGACGGCAGCACCGTCTCAGCTCAACTGACTATCGATATTGTTGATGATATTCCTACCGCCAATGACGATGCATTACGCACCGTCATTGAAGGCCTTAATACCATTAATGGTAATGTCATAGACAATACCGTTGATGACAGTGGTGATGATGCTCTTAGCGCCGATGCCACCACATTAACGGCGTTTACATACACCAACGACAGTGACATCGTGGTTAATGGCGTTGTTGGCACGCCAATGGACACCAAGTTTGGTACCCTAACTGTTAATGCCGATGGCTCGTGGAGCTATAAATCAGACGATTACCGAGACCACACGTTGGTTAGCGATGGCAATGAGAGCTTTACCTACACCCTTACCGACCAAGATGGTGACATCGCCACTGCAACACAGCCGATCGCCATAGTAGACGGCCCTGACTTTGAAAATAACCCAACGGTGACCGTCTATGAAGGCAACGCCATTGAGACTTTCGATGGCAGTGGAAATTACAATAAGTCTGACACCAATGCCGATCTGGACACCACAACAACGGCTGCTCATAAACTGCAAATAAGCGATGCAGGCATTAGCTCGTTTACGTTCGACGCTTTTACAACATTAGTCCCAGCTAACGGCTCAGCCACCAGAGTTGATAATGACATGGGCACGCTAACCGTGCATTACGACGGCACATGGAACTACACCGCCCCCGCTGATTATGCACATGATACAGCTAATGGCATTAACAGCGTCGACACACGCTTTAGCTACACTATCGAAAATTCTGGCGGCGCCGATGTTAATAAAGGTTACCAAACCATTGTTATTGACGACACCATAGCCACCATCAACCAGCCTGTTGCAGTGACTGTCCAAGAGCAACACTTAGACAGCGGCACGGCACCAAACACTGGCGAGCAAACAAAAACAGGCTTGTTCGAACTTACAAAACAAGCAGATGCCGTTAAAGTTACCTTCGACACCAGCCAACCAAACTTTGATACCCTAATCACAGATGGCCTATCTTCATTCGGTGATGTACTCACCTATACGGTTTCTAGCGACGGTTATAAATTAACAGCAAAAGCAGATGGTAATGATGTTTTCACCATCACCATCACCGACCCAACCGATATAACCAACGTAGGCTACTCAGTAGAGTTTTCAAGGGCGTTAGACCATGAAACTGGCGTGCTCAATGGCACTGGTGATATCGATTTTGAATTGGCCCTCAAGGTGACTGACGCCGATGGCGATGTAGACAACAACACCTTCACCTTAACGGTTATTGACGATAACACCACAAGTGTTGCAGTCACTTTCGATGAAGATAGTGACGCAGCTACTAATATCATTAATACTCATGCCGACTCGACAGCAGCTAATACCACACTGACACAGCCGCCACATGGTACCGTTATCCTAGATGCAAACGGCAATATTAGTTATGAACCAGATCCTAACTATAGTGGTAATGACGACTTCACTTACACTACAACCTTTAGTGACGGATCTACGAGGACAACCACGATTAACGTGACGGTGCAGCCCTTTGCAGATGCGCCTATTGACCTAGTTGATAACGATACTCTACGAACATTAGAAGATGAGAAAGTTTCATTAGGACTATTAAATCCTACCTTGCCAGATAGTACAGACTTAACTGATCCCACTGTCGATAATTTCGATAACCCAGAGCGCCATGGCGCCATTACCCTAAGCGGTATGCCAGCGGGGTCTAAACTATACAAAGCTAATGGTGATTTGGTCTTTGATAACACAACTGGTTCAGACATCACGATTGTATTGAGTGATGGCAACAACATATCAACCGTGAGCGGTATCAGGACAATGACCATTGCAGAGTATGAAGGACTGCAAATACTGCCACCTAAAGACAACGATTTAGCAATGACTATACAGGTTAAGGTGAGCAGCTATGAAGTTAACGATAGCGGCGCCCCTTTACCCGGTGTTAATCCTGCTCAAACCATCACTCCCATAACGATTGCCGTTGATGCAGTGACCGACCCAGTGACTTTGGTGTACAACAAGCAAGGTGATGAGAACGGCAGCGACTTTACCGATTATGAAGCAGGAATTGATGAAGATGGCAGTCTCGACCTCGCTAACATATTGGATCTGAATTACGGCGATAAAACTGATGGTTCTGAAACCTTTACTCTTACGCTTACTGGGTTACCAAACGGCGCCAAATTAAAGATAGACGGCGTTGAGAAAACAGTGACCGATGGCAACTCAGTATCGGTGGAAATAGACGGAACTAGTACCACGCCAAGCATTACACTAACGCCGCCGAGTGATTTTAGTGGCGATTTACCTGCAATTACCATCACCTTAAGTGCTAAAGACACAGATACAGAAGACTCTGCAACCGTTTCAACGTTAACACAAAGCGCCTCTGTCACCCTTGCGCTATACGTTGACCCAATCGCCAACGATGTAAGCTTAGCGGGCGTCACGGTTGACGAAGATGATGATGCAATTGCTTTTCTTCAGCACTTAAAGATTACTGATATTAGCAATGATGGCAATCCTTCTGACGGTGATAACGACGGAAACGATCGTATCCTGTCAATAACCATTAATGACATTGATAACAGCTTTAACTTAACCACCAGCGGTGGCGTTGCTGGCAATTTAGATTCATTGGTTATAGCGAATTCCATAACAATTGTGCTGGGCACTACCATCAACCCAGAAACTGGAATTGGTTTTACCCTGGCTGATATTCAAGGGATTCTGCTCGACACCAATAGACCTCATAGCAGCAAGGATCTAACCTTTAATATTGATGTCACCGCACAAGATTCTCAAACGGTTAACAGTGGTTTGGCTGATTCACCAATTACCACGACACCATTCGTGCATAAGGTTACCGTCAACGCTGTCTCTGAATCTAAATCAACGCTTGATAGCGATGTTGATGGAAACCCGGATATCCAATTAAACCCGAATCACTATTACGGCAACAAAGGAGATGAGGACTCTCTAGCCTGGATCGACCTTAGCGAAGATGGCGGTTTTAGTTTGAGTGCAAGCAATCAAGATGACCAAGATATTCCAGCTCTAACTAACCCCGACGCTTCTGAAGAGACCTATATTAACTTACGTGCGACGGTCGGCTCTACCTTCACCGTCGACGATGGTACCACCGTTTTAACCGTCGTTAATGCGGCCGGCATTGATATTCCTTTAGACAAACTTAGTGAGCTCGCTTTTAAGCCTGCGCCCAACGAATCTGGGATATCGGGCCTAACCGGTTCAATTACGATAGAAATGCGGGTAAAAACTATCGATATTGATGCCGATACGGGATTAGAAGCCGACTCAGGATTCTCAGACCCAGCCCTCTTAACGCTCGATATTAACCCGGTAACTGACAGCGTTACACTGTCAGTTAAACCGGCCTATGGTAATGAAGATGCTGGCCGCAGCACCGGTAATACGGCGACGGGCTCCAGCGCGGTTGACGACCCAGCCAACGGCATTGCTCTTGATATTACCACCTCAAGTGAAGATGAAGACGGCAGTGAATCATTTGAACTAACAATCGCTGACATTCCCGCTGACGCAGATATCTATTATGACGGAGTCTTAGTTGTAAAGAGTGCTGGGTCGTTGACTATCGCTAACTTCGATAGCAGCAAGCCCCTCACATTCATTCCAAAGCATAATAGCGATACGAATGTCACGCTCAGTGTCTCGGTCATCGCCAAAGACGGCACGGCAAGTGCAACACCAGGGCCAGAAATCCCTACTTTACCCTTAGAAGTGATTATTAACGCCGTCGCCGATGTTCCGACAGGCACCGAATTAAATAGTATCGATGTTAATGGCACGCTTTATAACTCCGTCTTCGAGGAAAGCGCCCTTGATGTAACAGGTAATTTAATCGCCTTAGACACTGTGTTAAAAAGTATTTACCAAACACCTGGCACGCTAGCCACTTATGATACCGATGGCAGTGAAAGTTTATCGGTGATCATTACAGGACTAGATAGCAAATTTGACCTTGTCGGTGCTCACTATATCGGCGGCACTGGCAGCAATCGCCGCTGGTCCTTCGATGCTAGTGAATTGGCCAATGTAAAAGTAAGCACAGCTGAAAATTTCAGTGGTGAAATCACTTTTGACTTAACCTATGTTTCCACCGAAGCGCAAGGAGCGAGTGCCGCGAGTGCTGCACAAAACGTCGTCATCTTGGTTACCCCGAGTGCAGAGGCAACGCTAGTAAATAGCGCCACCATTGATGAAGACCAGCTCACTAAGCTTGAGTTTTTGCCTAGTCATCAAAACAATGACACTGATGAAGTAGTTCAATCCATTATGATCAAGAAGGCAGGTATCGACGGTGTCGATGACGCAGGCTTTACTCTCTATTTAGGTAACGGCACCACTAAGACCTTAGAACAGGCAGTGATTAACGGCGACATTACAACACAAACTGAGGGCGGTAATGATTATTACGTACTCACGACTAATCATTTTAATAATCTTTATATGATGAGCGAACCCAATAAACACGGGAGCGAATCATTCAAAGTGATTTATGAGATAAAAGACAGCGCCGGTATTCATGACAATGTAGTAAAAAGCCTTCCAACTGACTATAACGTGACAGTTAAGCCGATAACTGACGAAATAAGCTTAGCATTAAGTAATATCACGGGAGGCGTAGTGACCGGCAGCACCATAGTCGTTGATGGCGCTACCACCATTACTATTGACGCAACCATGCTCGCTATTGATGATATTGATGGCTCAGAAAAAATAACCCACTTGGTGATTGAGAACGTTCCAGATGGCGTCAAAGTCGTTGGCGGGAACTACGCCGGTGATGCTAGTGTCAATCAAGATCAAAGTGCTAATACCTGGTTCGTCAATGTAAATGAGATGATTGATGCAGATGGTGTGCTCAGGACTTTACAACTGATAGTGGGTGGCAATACCACTAATTTCACCTCTAATGTCATCAAGATCACCGCCTATAATGAAGATGCTGGTAACAATAGCTTTAACAGCACCTCGCAAACTGTCACCCTAACCAAGGACCCCAGTTTCAGCTCAAGTTCGTCAGGCGGAGATCCTGGCTTTCCGATGCAATTTGTCATTAAACCACTCGAAATCACAGAGGACACCCCGTTCACCCTCGATAAACTGTTTGATATAGAGATTGCTGAATCGAGTGACTTCTCTATCATTATTAAAGACATGCCCCCCGGCACAATAATTGATGGCGCCATATTATTTAACGATTCTGGCATTCAATTAGGCGACAACATCAGCTTTGCTCAAAACGAAGGGGACTTTTGGGTGATCAGTGGCACTGGCGACGAAGCTGCAATTGAAGCGGCGCTTGCGGCAATCACCATCACCCCGCCATTAAACTACAATAGCTACAATGAGGATGACAAGGACATCTTTACCATTGATGCCACAATAACGACCACCGACAATGGGAAGTCTGAGCAAATGCAGTTGGACAAATGGAGCAACCGCCCTCCCGTCTTTGCCTTAACTGATCCACTGACCATTGATGTCGCTCAAGATCAAACTATCGACGAAGATAGCAGTTATGCGTTTAGCATCGATTTATCCAACCCTGCCGATGGCAACAACACGCTAATCATCGATGGTAAACTCTACCTTAAAGTCACCGAAAACTACGCCGATTCGGGCTCCAGTATCGGCACGTTAACCGATGGCTCCGGCACGCTCATTACGACCATCGAAAACAATCCGGCTGGCCTAACTGGCAACTATTATGTGATTGAAGGGGCTAGCCTTGACAACCCACTAAACTTTATCTTTACCCCAGCCAGCGACCGTCATGGCAGTATTAGTTTCGATATCGTGGTCTTCAATCAAGAAGAGCAAAAATTCTATAACTATCCTCATACCAACGCCGCGGGAGAAAAGGATACGCTCATCGTAACCTCGGAGCAAAGTTTTACCCTCGATGTAGTAGCAACAAATGACGACAATAAGGTTAACGCGGCGCCGGTATTCGGTAATGAAGATGAATCCGTGGCAGGAGGAAACAATTGGGTCGCCCTCGACCTGTCTACTGAGATTAGCGATTCGTCTGAATCGCTAATAGCCACTATTCTGGATAATGTACCCAAGGACTTCTTAATTTATTATGAAGATCCCACCAACCCCGGCACTTATAAGTTGGCTCAAAACACAGGAGAAAGCGGCACTGGCTTTAATCAATGGAATGTGCCACTTAATGGTGGTGCATTAATGAGCAAGGTTTATATTGTAGCGCCAGAGCATTGGAGTGGCACGGTGTCTAACATTACCTTTTCGGCAATAACCAAAGAGAGTGATGCGGCCAATAATACAATCACCAACACTGGTTTTGATTTAACGATTACGCCAGTAGCCGATAGTTTGACCATGGAACCCACCAAAACATTCGGCACTGAGGGGCAGGACATCCCGATCAACATAAATGCCACCATGGAAGATATTGATGGCTCAGAGACAATGAAGTTGACTCTAAAGGGTATCGGTGAAAACGCATCGTTTAAGGCTGGGGATATAAACATCAGCAGCGCCAATGTAGATTATGACAATAGCACGGATACATACACCATAAATGGCATTGCAGCTGCCGATATTAACGATCTTAGTTTTGTCCAGCAGAGTCTTTCCACCGCCGCGTTTGATGTTACGGTAACAGCCTCAACAGTGGACGGCATTACCACTAATGGCCCAACACCGGATAAGATCTTTACCGTTGAAATTAATCCTGTGACTGCAACCGGAGGCGATGATACATTGCTTTACAAAGCTGGCAGTGACGTTGATGGACTAGCCGGAGATGACTCCTTGCTCCTATTGGGCAGCCAAGGAATTGATTTTAGTGCATTGGGTGGTGACAGTATTACCAATATCGAGCAGATAGTGCTAACGGCCACAGGCAGTAATCAAATCGACAACCTATCACTGGCCGATGTGATCAGTCTAACCGATAGCAACAACGAGCTCACCATTTTAGGCGATAGTAATGACAGTGTTTCATTTGCCAATGCAGACAATTGGGTCAAAGGTAGCACAGTCACTGAAAATGGCAGCACATTCGATATATATACCAATACAGGTGACTCAACAGTCACCGTAAAAATCGAACAAGACATTGTCGATACTATCGTTTAGCACGTTGAAAAAAGTGCGAAATAATAATCGACGTTACTTGCTAGTGCTGTTATGGCTAGCCTGTGGCGTCGTTGTGCAAATGCCTTCTAGCGCTTCGCAACAGAAGGCTTATTTAAGCTCGTCGACACTAAAGCAATTAACCGTAAAGTACGGCGCCAAAGCAGCAAAGAGACTAACAATCTGGAACAAGATGATGGTGCGTAGCGCCCAGCTTGATGAATTGCGCAAATTAAGAGCGGTTAACAATTTCTTCAATCGTATCAAATATAAACGCGATAAAGACCACTGGGGGAAGAATGACTATTGGGCTACCATGTTTGAATTTATTGGTACGGGCGCCGGCGATTGTGAAGATTTTGCCACCGCAAAGTACTTTAGTCTGCGCTTATTGGGCGTTGCTGACAGCAAATTGCAACTGAGCTATGTCAAACTCAATAATAAGTTCAAGAAGTATGATTCGGCCCACATGGTGATGAGTTATTTCAATACCCCAGATGCGATACCAGTACTCCTTGATAACGTTAATTTACGACTAAAATTAGCCGATCAACGTCCTGATATCACCCCCATATTTAGCTTTAACGCGAGTGGCTTGCTTAAATCAAAACATCGCGGTAAACCTTCTAAAACAATGCAATACAACCTAACGGCTTGGCAGTCGCTAATGAAAAGGAAATAAGGAAGCAATTATGTCTTTATCCAAACAATTACAGATATTTCTACTCATTATCTTCATGCTTATTTTCAGCGTAAATTTCATTATTAGCATCAATGATACCCAGAGATACCTAAGAACAGCGTCATACAGTAAAGCGCAAGACACGGCCACTGCGCTTGCTTTGGCCCTTGGCCCATTAATGAAGGAAGCGCATGATCCTAAAATAAAGTCGATTATTCGCGCCGTTGCCGACCGCAGCTTCTTTGAAGAAATCCGCTTAGACAGCATCGCTGTAGAATTCAGTGCCGTCGAAATATTAGCGCAGATTGAAGGAGCCGATAATTGGAAAATTGTAGATGTAAGCGTAGCCCCAAAGATGGGAGAAATCAGCACTAATCGTGATCAGTCAGACTTTGCTTCACAACTGGCAGCACTCGAACAAGACCAACAGAGCCAAACTGTATCACAAGAGGTGACATGGATTCATTTTCTGCCTGCGACTGACTTCAAAACAGGCAACAACGTTGAGATGACTGTTCTTATCGCCAATGGGGATATGCAACGAGAAGCAACACTAACACTGACCATTGATACCATATTAACCCAAGAACTAAGAGCGAGTCGGTTCGACCAGACACCTTCATGGTTTGTCAGTGCATTTCCGATCGAACTCGAGCCAGCACGTGTAGAAATTAGTGATGGCTGGAAAGCTGTTGCTACACTGTCTGTTCAAGCCAACCCTGCAGAGGCCTACCATCGTCTTTATCAACATGCTACGCAAGCAGGGGTATATTCATTGGTCGCACTTATCATCTCTATGCTAGTGCTCAGCCTATTCTTGCGTTGGGTCTTAGAGCCGCTAAAGCGAATAAAATCATTAGCAGGACAAATAGCTAAAGGTGATTTTGATAAAATAGAGAGTATCCCTAAAACAATTGAACTGAAAAGCGTCACTATCGCGATGAACGATATGTCTAACAAATTGAGCCACTTTGTGTCGAAGCTAAATGGTGACATTGACCGGATCAATCAACAATTAAATACTGACAGCCTAACCAATTTAGCGTTAAAACCTGTCTTTGATAACAAGTTCAAGAACTCTCTGCAAACCGACCAGCAGGGCTACATTTTTGTCATAAAAATAAATGATTTAAAACATATCGCAACCAACAACGACAAGGGTTTTGTTGATGAGTTTATTTACCAGTTCGCAGCGACATTAAATACCACCATCAAACAGCCGCAACTGAGCGAATGCGAATCAACACCTTATCGTTTTATTGGCGCAGAGTTTGCTTTATTAATAAAAAATGCCAGCTTTGAAAACGCGACCACTCTAACCAAGTTATTGACAGCTGCATATTCCGAACTGGCACGCCAATACAACTACACCGACATCACGCATATCGGTGCCTGTGCGTTCAATCAACTCAGTGATCTTGATACGGTCATTGATTCGGCATATGAAGCATTAGAGTCTGCCAAGCAAATAGGGCCTAACCAAGGCTTGGTATTTAAAAAATCTGATCAAGGCCGTGACCTTCAACAATGGCGAGAACTCGTTGAACAGAGTGTCAACAATGCTAGCTTTAGCTTAGATTACATTAACCCCTGCTTTAAGCTCAATCTGAATCAGGAATTCAATGGTATGAATCAATCATGGGTCATGGTTGAAGCATTCACTAAGGTATTTGATGAGAAAAATATCGCCGTACCAATCGCAACGTTCATTTCTATTGCTGAGAAGTATCAATATATTGCAATGTTTGATCAACAGGTTATTACCAAGGTCATTGCCGATATGAAGGAACAGCAATGGAATCACCAGGTCTTGATAAACTTGTCGCTATCTTCGCTTAGCAACATCAAATTTATTGACTGGTTAGGAATACAACTCACTAAGAATCGACGTATAGCTTCGCAGCTATTATTTAGTTTGTCAGCTTACGCCGTCGCTGACAACATCGAGTTATTTAAGCAATTTAGTCAGAAAATACATCAGTTTGGTGGTCAAATAATTATTAAACGCTATGACGCCCAACTCTTACCCTTGAGCCTTATCCAAACCATTAAAGTAGACGCGATTCGATTAGCCTTAGAGCATACTCAAGATATTGCCAACGATGTCGCCAAACAACAGTTTGTGGAAAAGATACAAGAATTCTCAAAGCTACTAAACATCAAACTATACACTGAGAACGTAACCACAGAACAAGATCTGATGATGTTACACAAGCTTGGCCTATACGCTGTAAGTAGCGACCAAGCGAACACCGAAGTATCCTTGGACGAAGACGACTAAACCGTATCACACACATACGTACTAGCAGTGGTAACATGGCAGGGTTTTCTCTCCATGTTGCTACGGCGCAACAAAATCAACAACACCTCCCCCTCCAAAAAAACCAATAACGTTAATAGATTAGGCATGCTTTGTACACTGCTCAGCTTAACGTGTGTCGCGTCAATTTTTTGGAATAGCCTCTCTATACTCTCTAATCTCAATATGTACAATACCATCGTTGGTAACCAGCAATCGGGTGTAAGCTCGACCCAAGAAACGTTCAAGGCTGAAGACTCAACGACAACGGAAAAAACAGCACATATAAATAGTGACAACATCTCTTTATCAACAAGATCTCAAAAGCTTAGCGCTATCTCAGGTGAATTTTTTAGCGGTAAATCTTTCTCTTCTGTCGATACTGCTAAGTTGATAGATAGGGTTTATGAATATGGCCTCATTTCAAAATCAGAATACAATACCTTAAACCACAGCACGACCAGCGAAGATGGTGCGAAAACGGATGAGCCAACGTCCACCGCAAGTTTGCAACAGTTTATTGACCAATTTAAACAACGAATGGGTAAAGTTGACGGATTCCAAGAGTCGACAGAAAAAAGTGTCGTGGCATTAAAAGAGGCGCTAAATAACGCGAGTACTATTCTCAACGACGTTGAACAAGCAAAAAAGTCCCCGGATTTCAAAGCTGTTCTAACACAAAGTAAACAAACACTGATGGAATGGTCAATGCCGAGTCATATAAAGAAATGAAATTCGATGACAAAGTAGACATGTCAAATGTCATTAAAACTCTCGATATCATTGACAAGATCAACGTTAAGCGACTCGATAATGCGATGATAAATCGCTATCTTAATGTGGCTAGCTATTAACGAAGTTGATTGCACCAATCTATGCTAAACGCCTTAGTCAATGAAGTGTTTACTCATTGATTTACGCTCCACGTAATGGTAACTCGTTATAAGGTACTGTGATTTTTGGTCGCCTCTACAGGAAATTTAATTGAGAACACGCAGCCTTCTTCAGGCGTTGATTCACAGTTGATACTGCCTTTAAATAACTGAGTCACCAGATTATAGACAATATGCATGCCCAAACCACTGCCACCATCATGCCGCTTGCTCGTGACAAAAGGCTGATAGATGAGCGGTAGAATATTCTCAGGAATACCCAGGCCATTGTCCTTATAGACCCAAATGACCTGATTCTTATCTTGCTTGACCGAGATCGCTATTTTTCTATTGTCACGCCCCTCAAAGGCGTGCTTTATCGAGTTATTAATAAAATTATTAACGATTTGATAAAGTGGACCTGGATAGGTAATTATCTCTATATCATCGCTGCCAGTAAGCGATAACCCAATACGATGGCTATTTAATATTGGCTTTAACGTGAGGATTATTTCGCTAAAAAACTGTTTTAAATTGATTTCACGTTGTTCTTCACAGCTCTGATCCACGGTGACCTTCTTAAAGGTGGTGATGAGGTGAATCGCTCGCTCAAGATTGTCCAGGGATAATTGGTATCCTTGGTGTTGATTGGTGATGGAGACGATCAATTTATCTTTCGTAAGTTTATTATCCTCAATCATCCTTTGCAGCTGGATCATCTCGTCGCGGTTATAACTCAGTCCTGTTTTTGCGACGCTTAAAGGCGTATTTATTTCATGGGCGACCCCAGCAACTAACCCGCCTAACGCAGCCATTTTTTCGCTTTCGATGAGGCTTGATTGAGTTCGCTTTAACTGCTCGAGCGTCTCTTGCAACGTGCCATTTTTTTGCGACAATTGAGTCGTGCGTTGTGATACTAGCTGCTCGAGTCTGGTGTAAGCGTTTCGCTTTAAGTAATAGAAAAAATATAGCAGCGATAAAGTAAAAACGCAGTAGCAGAGTTTACTTAATGGGCTCCACCACCATGGCGGGTCTATTTCGATTGTTAATCGATGAATAGAAGATTTTTGGCCATGGGTATTTTTCGCATAAGCCTCTATAGTATATTTGTTAGGTGGTAGTCTCATCAGATTAAACTGTCGCAAGGAGTCCGGCATTTGCAGCCAATCATTGGATAGCCCTTGCACCCTAAAGAAATAGTCAATACGTTGCTTAGTATGATCCAGTGCACTGTACTTCAACGTTAAAATGTCCTGGTCGTGAGCAAGACTAAGGGAGGTGAGATACTCAACTGTGGCACTTAACAACTCTGGATTTCGTGTCGGACTAATACTGTTACCCAGTAGCATAATATCGGAGAGTACAATTTGCGGTGGCGGCGTGTTTGTTTTAATCTGCAAGGGATTAAAATGGTTAAAACCATTTGACCCGCCTATAAACACTCTTCGGTCAGGTGTTAGCATAAACGCAAGTCCATTGTACTCTAAGCCCTGAACGCCGTCATAAGGCAGATAATTTCTGACGCTAAGATCGTTGACATCTATTTTGCTAAGTCCACTACTGGTACCGGCCCATACTGAATTATACTGATCAAAAAGTAGCGACCATGTTGCGTTATCGGCTAGGCCGGTCCCTTCATCGATTATTTTTTTAATATTGAGTTCATCATCGATGACAATAACGCCGCGCTCGGTGGCCGCCCACACACGACCTCGGTCGTCATTACTCAGAGCATAAAATATGTTAGTTGGACTGCCATTTTTTACAGACAATCGCTTAAGCTTATTGTCTCTATATCTAAATAACCCATTGCCCATCGAACTAATCCACAGCGTCTCATCGACGACGAGTAAATGATAAGGCACCTTCAACTTACTCACGTGCGGGTCAATAAAAGTAACAAAACGATCAAGTTTACGGTCATAACGAAATACACCGTTACCGCGTGAGCCGGCAATAATATCGCCCTGATATTTAACAATGCTATTATAGATAGCCGTGATCCCGCGGGTATTATTATTGTAAGAACTGACACTATTATGAACCAGCGACAGACTAATAATACCTTCTCCTGCGGTTGTCAGCCAGAGAGTTTCGTTGTCAAATAATAGGTTCGTGACATAGGCATTTTTAAGAGGAATAAGCGCTGAATACAATGACTCTGCTTTTACAAATTTGTAATTTTCATAAACATATACCCCTATACTGGTGGCTATCCAAAATCTTTGCTTATCGTCCAACGCCATATGCCGGATATCATGGGATTCAAGTGGTGAGTTGGTGCTGCTGTTGATATGTCCGAACTGTTTGCTACGCTGATTGAAATAGCTAATGCCCTCAGACTCGGAACCAAGCCAAATATTGTTTTCGCTATCAACCAGTATTCGAGTGATAATGTTGTTTCTTAGACTATTCTTATCATTAGTGTTATGGCGGAGTTGATCGATTATATTTCCACCGGCATTTAAGGTGTACATTCCATTATTAGTAGCGATTAGATACTGGCTGTTGTGTATTACAATATGATCCAATGCTCTGTTGCTAATGTGCCCTACCTTGATATTCCAATGTTGATTCAGTACCTTATTACGATAGCTATATGCCTTAACCCAACCGTTATTTTGACCAACAATTAGCCGTTGCGCATGTTTATCAAATAGTACTGACTTGGCCGGATGGGTGGTTAATTGCGTCACCCCACCTCCAGATTGATGAAGTAAAAATACGCCAGAATCTGTTGCTACATAAGTCTGTTTTCTATGATGCGCAATATCGTTAACTCGAGTATTTTCAAGCGCTAAATAGCTAGAAACAGTATCGCTGGCTAATTCGAGAATATATAAGCCATTGTCGTAAGTACCGACATAAATTTTATCTTTGTCACAAGAAAGACTTTGTACCATGTCTGAAGGGATGCCTGTAAAGCTCTCTTTGAAGTAGGATCTGAAACGGCCAAGTTTGTAATCATAAACACTCAGCCCGGTACGTGTACCAATCCAAAGTTTATTATTTTCACCATTGCAAAGCGCCGCGATAAAATTCCCCGCTAATCCAACTTGCTCGCTCCTGAATGTCGTGAAACGGTGTCCGTCATAACGATTCAATCCTCCTTGCGTGCCAACCCAGATGTATCCTAAGTCATCTTGTGCTATCGCTGTTGAAGATGCCTGGCTAAGGCCCTGCTCATGATTTAGATTCGATACAAATTGATTCGTATTTTTAAAAACTGGTGCGTTATTAGCAAATGATGACGTCGATAAAAAAATCAACGCCCACAGCCAGTTATATATAGAGATAAGACGTAGACAAAAGATAAACACCAACCTTGACAAAAGAGCCATGGATTGGAGTATAGCGTACTAATACCACTCCGCTTTGAATAGTGCTCTTGTTGAACGTATGAACCAAGGCATTCACGTCACAAGGTCCCCGATAAAACAACTCGGGGATGACGTTTGGCTACCTTAAGTTTTCAGATCATAGAAACGAAAAAGCCCCGACATTTCTGTAGGGGCTTTCTTTAAATAGGTGTTTATAGCAATGTCCTACTTCCTTGATTCACAGTCCCTCGAACATCGTTCGAGGAAACAAGAATCAAGCAATGCCGACACGGATGTCGGTAGTAGAGCAATGCAGGGAGCACATTGCCGAGATGGGGAAGCCCCACGCAACGCTGCATTGCTTGATGCCCACTCCAATGTATTGCACTGACTGCGCAGGAGAATCGTTGGTAAAATATGGCGAGAGATATCTAGTTTTCTAAAGGCTAGAATGCAAAAAGGCCCTAACATTTCTGTTAGGGCCTTCTCTAAATGGGTGATTGGCAATGTCCTACTTCCTTGATTCGTAGTCCCTCGAACATCGTTCGAGGAAACAAGAATCAAGCAAGATGGGAAAGCCCCACGCAACGCTGCATTGCTTGACGCCCGCTCCGATGTATTGCACTGACTACGTCAGCGACGATCGTTTAAAAAATATGGCGAGAGGAATTTAATTTTTAAAAGGCTAAAAATGCAAAAAGCCCCGCATATTACTATGCGGGGCCTCTCGACTAAATAGGTGTTTAGCAATGTCCTACTTTCACATGGGGAAGCCCCACACTATCATCGGCGCTATGTCGTTTCACTACTGA
>Ga0209395_1004053_pt1 | contig 17581 bp, 11 predicted proteins | sample GOMGulsemesocosm_3_FD_184635 | JGI IMG/M metagenome (GOLD analysis project Ga0209395, IMG submission 184635) | Methane-oxidizing microbial communities from mesocosms in the Gulf of Mexico - GOM9D Gulf of Mexico (SPAdes) (version 2) | ecosystem: Environmental > Aquatic > Marine > Cold seeps... | reverse complement strand
AATCCGCAAAGTCTGCCTGTAGTTTTTCAGGTAATAAGCCTATTAATTCATTTTCAGCCTGATGCTCAATTTGTTTATATGCCGAAGTAATTTGCTTAGAATGATACTTTATTGGTGTCGGTAAATCATCACTATTTCGAGAACACTTTTTTGTAAACTAACTAAAAAAGCCTTTTACACCCTTTGATTACTATATTCACTATAAAGATAGGTACAACTTAAGCATCGATAGTGTAAACAATGTTACTTAGCTTAATGATGTAAACAACTGTCACCAATCTATTTCAAAAATGTAAACTTTGTTTTTACATGTTTTTTAAAAAAACCGCAAGCAGCATCCATTTTAGATAAACTTTCTATTTTGTGAAGCACCTTGCATCAGGTTAGATAACTCTTCCACAAACGATAACTTATCCAAATTGCTTATTTTGAATAAATAAAAACCCAAACTAATTAAGTTCAGAACCGAATAACCAACACTTACTAGCTTAAAATAGTTATAAGTAGGTATAGTAAGCACAGCTGATCAACAACCTTATAATCCTAACCATCTTTTTAAGGTTCTCACAATGGATACTTCCTTTAATTGACCAAGGTAATAATGATGAAAAGCCATTTTTTTGCATATATAAATAAAATTCGATGGATACAACGCTGGGGATTAAAGCGTAATGCAGTTGCTGAGAATGTAATGGAACATAGCTGGGAAGTCTCTGTTATTTCCCATGCTTTAGCTCTAATAAAAAACCGATATTTTAATGGTAGTATTGATGTCAATGCCATTGTCGTGGCCGCGCTGTATCACGATTGTGGAGAAATCCTGACTGGTGACATGCCTTCACCAATCAAATACCATTCACCAGAAATAACACAATCTTATAAATTAATAGAAAAAAAAGCTGAGCATGAATTATTAAACTTGCTACCTGAAAAGCTCAAAAAAGACTACAGGCCTGTAATGATTGAAGAGGAAATTCCACCAGAGCACAAAATCATTATAAAAGCAGCAGATACTATTTCCGCTTATTTAAAGTGCAAAATGGAAGTTGCAACAGGAAACCAAGAGTTCTCTATAGCTGAAAAAGACATTGAAGCAAAATTAAAGGCAATTAACTTACCAGAAGTCCAGTATTTTTTGGATACATTTACATCAAGTTATGAATTAACATTAGATGAATTGTTTAAGAACATTCAGTGAAACACCAAGAACTCGCACATTGGGGTGATTTATTACAACTGGTGTAACGACTCAACCTTAAATGACTCTCATCGACCCTAACCTGCCTGTCGATGAATTATTTTTACACAAAATAACGATCAACTGGATTTGCTGGCTATATATTTTATGTTACTTTCAATTACTTTTTCAATGTTAAGCAGATCTTCATTAATTAATTTATCAAACCGTTCTTTAATAATCTCATTAAGTGAATCATCTTCACTTTCTAGAAATTTATTATATTCTGATTTTGTTATTATTTTTCTCTGAAAAGCTAAATGCCACGATGGACTTAATTTTCCATTCACCCTTTCAACTTTATCAAAAATAGTTTTGTTTTTTTTAAATAAATTATATAAATTTTCCCTGCATTCCTGACTCGGATATTCTCCTATTTTCAGGTCAAAATTAATGTAATCTCGAGTTATATGAAACTCAAATAAGAAAATCCAACTCTTTTCTAAGTTATCTTCTGCATTAATAAATCCTTTTTTTCTTAACGCTTCAATATTGTCATAAAGGAAATTAGGCTGAAACCTAACATAAGTCTTTGAACTATTGAATTTTCTAATTGATTTATTTTTTTCAATTAATTCACTTAGTCTATTTGGTACACGAGCAGCTAAATTTGGTGATGAGTACTTATATACCAAATCAAATGCAGATTTATATTTTTTATATAAATCTTTGGCTGTTTTCTCAATTCGTTCATTTTCATTCATAAGTGACCTAAGTGTCTGAAGATATTGTTGAAGAACAAAGTTGGTATTGCTTCCTATTGATGTGCTTTTATTTTCTATAATTTGAGACAATAATTTTTTTATATGCTCATAAGTAAGTTGCACATAAAACTTTGATTCAGATTCTGATATTTCTTGCTCAAATAAAGAAAGGAATATATAAATTTTGTGCTTAAAACTAGGATATTCACACTCAATATATTCTCTATATTTCTTTAATTGTCCCTTAGATTCTTTAGCAAAAATCTTGTTTTCTATCATTATACAAAATCCATTTGATTTTGATAGAATCAATAAATCAATGTTTTTATGTTCTCTTTTTATTTCAATATCACTAAAATCTAAATTAACAAAATCAAACACTGATAATTTAGTATCTGTATTTCCAAGGTCTTTATATTCATTTTCTTTAAAATATAATTTTATAAACTCCTTAATAAAAAAATCACCAAGCCCATGAGTCTCATTAGGGTTAAAAAGCCAAGCTAATAAATTTGAATGCTGTAGCTCTTTATGTGCAACCCTCAGAATAGACATTAAATTAATCTCTTCATTCACTAAACTCTGTATACTTGTGAAATCATCATCAAGAATCAATTTTTTTAACTCTATTTCAACTTCAGACATTTCATCCCCATACTTTTAACTAAAACCATATATTAATTTACTGTACACATAAGTTATTGTCCCAGTTTAATTATCTTACACTCTAACTCCATGGCAATAAGTATTTACAAGATAAAGGGATAAGGGTTACATTCAGCACTCGAATGGCTGTTTTGAGCCAGTCAATATTCGACAGCTAATTATCAAAAGAACTCAGAACGAATTTATAATTCGTTCCCAATCAACTTCGAGTCACTACACCTCAGGTAACAAATCACTAAAAAAATCAGAATTCATTCCAAGAGAATAATCTAAAAACCCATCTTGCAATGCTACGATAATTGATGCTTTTTTAATATAGTGCATATAGGTAGTCTTGATATCTTTATGACCTAACTGTGATCTAAGTAATTCTTCGACTGCTGCATCATAATGCATATTATTAATTTTACTTTTACTCAGGTGTTTGATAATGAAGTTAGTTGCATACCAATCTCTTGTACTGTGAAACGTCCAAGGAAAATTTTCTATTCCGCTTTTAGCAATACCAGTCATGTCTGAGATATTTTTCTCAGTAACAGGCTCCCCGTTTTTTTTTAAGAAAAAATGGTCGTTAGCGTTTTTTTCGGGGTATTTTAATTGAAACAGTTTTTTCCTTTCATAATAGAAAGGAAGGTAAAAAGAGCATATGGTTTTCCATGCAGCCATATTGACTTGAACTATTCTAGTTTTACGCCCTTTTTCAGTTATAGTAAAACCGAATGTTTTAGCACTCCCTCCAGATTTTATAGTATTCGTTATTTCAGGATATGGTCTTATATGAGCATTAACACCTGTTCCAATATAAGGCATAGAAACACAACCTTCCTCTCGCATTCCTGTGCCTAAAGCAAGCATTAGCAAGGCAGGGTAGACAGGATCAACATAAGAGTTCATTAGTGCTTTAATATCATCATTGTCCATAATGGCTATTGATTTATCAACACGAGCCCTAGTATTAGAGTTGCCAACATCTATATTCGCATGATCAGGATTAGACCCACTTAACATGCTATGCGTTGTTAGTAGTTTACTTTCATCTTTATAATTAAATTTCCAATCTTTTAGCACCACATCGATAGCAACAGGGAAACCTTTTTTTCTTGCCCACACATAAAACTGGTGAATAATTGAAGCATTCTCAAATATTGTTTTATCGCTTGGCTTTTTATTGTTAACTTTGTCTCTCTGATATACCTGAAAAGCTTGCCACTCTTTGATATGTGAATAAGAAATTTCTCGCCAAAAATTACTATCAATAATTTCATCACTTCGTTGACTGATAACAAACTCAAAAAAACGTTTAATGCTTCCCGAATACCTATCGCTGGTTTTAATACTGTTGGAAGCATTCTCTTCCAAGTAAATATTTATGACACTCAATAAGGTTTTTTTATCATCAACTGCAACAAGAATATGATGATTTAAAGATTGATAGTTATACTTATAAGTTAGAAATTCTCTTTCAATTTTCATTACTCTTCTACCGCTTTAACATATTGAGTCGGTGAAAAAACAGCTATGGAAAAAAATCCATCTTCTAAGCTGGGGTAACAAACCTTGTCATAGAGTTTATTTAAAAAAGACTCACTAAACTTTCTTGCATGTGCAGTTCGACAAAAAAAATTTGCAATAAAAATCGCAATATTTTTTGCAGATATGGCATTTATTTTACAATGGGGTAAATTACTGATTAATTCAGCATAATCACTTGCTAAAAAACAGTTGCTTTCAATAATTACAACTCTTTTCCCTGAGATTTGAATATCAAAATCATCTATACTGCATGACAAAAGTGGCTGAAATAACAATACAACATCAGGTTTTGACGTAATACACGCCTCTATTGCCGCTTCCATGTTTCTTTGTTCCGCTTTAAGAAATAATTTCATGGTATCCCTATCTGACATTCCTTCTTCGATGGCATCATATTTTGCAATAAAATGGGCTAAGACCTCCGAATTTACATTACCCATTGTTCGCTTCTTTAAGTCCACCCTTTCAGCTCTCAACTTTGCAAGTTCCATCAAATTTTCTTTGCTCTTTGAAACTAATTCATCATTTTGAATCTGTAACTTATTAAGATTAATACTTGAAGTCTGCAAACCAAACGATTTCAAATCCAATATCATTAATTGAGTTAACATTCCTTGTTTTGCCTCTTTAAGGTCATTCTCATGCTTATCTTTAAGATCCGCGACCTCCTTATTAAGCAGTCGCACTTCTCTTGCTAAATTTGCTTCAGCGGGTTCCTCTGTATCTTCAAAATCAGCCTCCCCTCTTATATATGGATATAAATACTTATAATTACCCGACAACGTTTGACGAGAAATATTCGCTTGATCAGCTACAGCCGAGATAGACAGTTTTTTTTTACCAGTTCTTTCTCTTAAAATTTTTATAACATCTTTTATTCTTTTTTCAGTAGATGCACGCCCTGTTTCTGGCAGCAAATGTTTGTAATATTTATAAAAGTATGACCTTGAAACAGAGAACTCTTCTGCCAGCCTCTCAACTGAGAACTGGCCTGAAATTCTTAGAATTTCAATAAAGTCCGTGATCACCTTTTCATCTATTTCCCTCATAACCATGCTCCTTTCTATCATGTTTTAGTTGGTTTTCTTTCAGTTTTTTAAGTAACTCTTGATGCTCAGTCACCTCTGTTTCGTAATATGCCACGACTTTTTCACTGTGCTCTTCAGATAAGTAACTAAGTTTTTTTTGATAATATGTAATTTGTGATTCAATATTTTCAATTGATTCATTATTATGAAGAACATGGCCACAATTTTTATAGTCACAAAACTCTATCTGGGGAACATTTTCTTTACAATTAACCATGCAGGGCGGAAGAGTTCCTCTATCACCAATCCTGATACAAAATCCTCCGATTGGTAATCTTGATACAAAAAGAGGTACACCAGAAAATAGCGCCTCATGAATAAATGATTCGACACCTGTAACAAGAACCTGTCCATTATAGTTTTGTTGTGTCATGCGCTTTCTGATACTTTCAGCAAGCCCACCAGCCGCTTTACCTTCAGCAACAGAAGCAAATATCTCATTTAAATCCTCAGTGTAATTGTGTTCAATTAATTCAATAACACTATCTACCATTAATTCATTGCGAAGAATATATCTTAATGTCATCCCATATGATTTATGCCCAAATAACTGACGTATTAAATTTATATTATGTTCTGACCGTGATATAAGTAGCCAAGCAATAAATTTACGCATTTGATGTGCATGACAGTCTTCTCCAGTTACCTCCTGAACAAAAGCTTTTATATCCTTACTTATTGTTGCAATTTTAATTTTCTCAAAACCTTTACTTGTCAAGATATCAGACAACAATAAATAATCGCTGCCAATTGTTTTTCTGTTAACTGAAAACAATTCACTTAGCACATTAATTGCGTCTGCAACAATTTCAGGAATTGGAATTTCATCAGCTTCACCTAATTCAGAAGCGTCATGTGATGTTTTAAATCTAGTTATAGATAAATAATATTCACCATTCTTAATGAACATTGCCAAGTTTTTCAACTCAGCAATTTCACGCCTACGAAGCCCCGAAAACAATGCAATCAGGAAGATACACGCTCTTTTAAGCTTTATAACAGCAGGGCGAATTTCTGTAATATTAATGGTTGTTCTATATTGCCAGCCTCTCGCATAACCCTTGCTCACCACCTTATTAGTCACTGGATTAAAATTGAATAATTTTGTATTACCATCAATCATAGGAAGTTCCATTTCCTCCAATTGCTGGAATAACTCTTTCGTTTTACCATCTTGCCTAACTGGCGCTAACTTTTTTTCAGCATCAGGCGCAGAATCTAAAACAGGTCTATTTCGGATAAGATCATTACATTTTATAATGGTTGCCGAATACTCATAAATGTATCGACTTGCTTCATCATATGATAATTTAACAATATCAGGGTCTAAAGGCTGCCAGGTTCCGACCATTTCTTCAATCAGTCTATTCGCTTTCTCTTTAATTTTTTTCGTTAAAACCGTATGGGGTTCAATACCTATTTTATAGGTATCAGGAAGCAATTCCCTAACAGATAAGTTCTCCCACCCTTCAAGAAAATTCACAAAGCTTAAATATCGATTAACACTTCCCTTCGCCCCCAGCTCCAAACAAGATATTAATTTTTCAATATGATCAGCTAATTGCTCAGAAGTAATAGCCGAAATCATCTCTTTTGTTAAAATTTGATGATTCCAAAATAAGTCTTTGATGACCCCAGTGAGCCCAGAATGTCGCACAGTTGTTGTGTTCCAGCTAGATATATTCAAATTGACCAACTTAGGAAAACTGTAATATGTAATCATTTTTACAAAATTAAGCAATTCAGGGTGATCAATCAGCCGTCCACTTGGAAACATAACGCCTTCAAAATTGAGTTTAATATGTTCTGACTGTGCCCATTGAATATGCCACACATTTTGATTGAAAGTTACGTCTTTAAAAACATAAAAATCCTCGCTAAAGTCATGTTCATTAAAATTAACTAAAGTTATCAAAATGACTCCGAAATAATTGGTGGTAGTAAATAATCCTCTAACAGCGCTCTTTCCTCAGCCTCTTTTATATCCTCCTTATATGGCCAACTATCAATAACTTCCTTGGCTGCTAAATATTCATCGTTATACAATTTAATAAAATCACCATATTTCAGTTCACGTCTTTTTTGCTCAAGGTATAAATACCTGTCTACAACAAAGGGAATATTGTCACTAAATACTGAAGAACAAGAGCATAGAAGACATTTGTTAAACCGTTTACAATATCCCTTATTTTCCAACTCGGCTTCATGACCTTCCCAATCAGGTTTTTTTGGATTATTGCAAAATGCAAGAGGTGACTTTCCACCATGATCAGTGAAAATTGTTACTATCCTTTCTTCAATTTTTTTCCCTTGCTTAAGTGGAACTAAACTTCCCTTAAATGTACCATCTTTAATTGACTGTTGAATTTGGTTTAATTCTCTTGCCAGATTATCTTTTCTTAGCTGCTGAAAAGGGGCTGAGCTCTTATAACACTCCTCTGTAATAGCTGAAGTTGAATGACCGAACAAAGCCACTTGTACTAAAACTGGTAGGTTTTGATCTTTTTCTCTTTGATATAGGCATGTTGGGCGAAGCTGTCTTTCATCAATCGAAAAACCCAATTTTTTTTTCATATAATTACTTCTATCTTTAGAGTTTATTTTTTTTGTCCTATCTGGGTGAGAAGCAAGAATTATTGATTTTTGCTCTGGATTTAAATATAGAAAAAAAGGTTCACACCCAATATCATCAACTTGAATTGTATAATTCCGCCCAGTACGCAGCCTGCTGGTTCTTTTATTAAAAAGCAGGATTAGGTTATACGCACTTAATGGATCTGAAATAGAACTTGGGCAAACAAATAATTTTGCATCTTTAAAGCTTACATCATCACTTCCGTTCATCCCTTTGAGTTTCATCGTTTTTAAAAATGAAACACTTGAATTAATATGAATTGGACTATACAAATAATCATGAATATTAATTCTCGCAACCATATCAGGACTCCACCCAGTTTCAAGGCAAATTGCCCATCTAATTACATATGTTTCAAAAACTCTAGGGTATAAAATTCCCATACAATCAGCAAAACTCAAGTCGTCCCCATCTTTTATAAAAGGCAATACATTCGCTAAGTTTTGAATCCCCATTCGTTTATAAATTATTTTAAAAGCCGTATCCATTTTGTCATAGTCAATACTTTCCAAACGACCATATTTACCGCCTGACGAAAGCTGCTCTTTGCTGCTGTTATTAGGATAATTCGGGTACTCTTGATAGAGTTGAAAAAGTACATCACAAAGAGAAACTTGCCATTTATAAAAAGAAAGTGGTGGCTTATAATCTTTTGTCACTCTGAAAGCAGATCCTAGTTCCTGAATAAAATTTCCATTTGCAATAGCCTTTTCAAACAAGGCTTCCCTTTCATAAATTTTGTTTATTTCAACTCTTAAAAAATCTTTTAATACCTTTAGGTTTTCATCACTAAGAGCTTCAAAATGGTCTGCCGCTGGTTTTGGGGGCACCGTAAAATAGCTAGGGTTTAACTTGAAATCATATCCTTCACTATATGCTAAATTCATTAGTCTTCGCATAGCTACCATTTTTTTGTACGTTTCTTTAACAGTAGATTCTTCTTTCAAATACGCATGAAATTTTAAAAAATCATAGTCACCAAAATCTTTTACCATTGTCTCTTCAATACTTGCCTGCAAACAATATCTTGTAAAAAAAGAAGCAACAAGAGAGTCACTTTTCCTCTTCACGATGGACAGTAAATATTCATTTAAATTACTTAAAGTGTACATTTGTTATACCTATATTTTTAAGGACATCAAATCTAGTGTGATCAATTTACACAGTGATATTTAACAGACGACTCCCCCTGTTTATTTGTTTTTTAAATAAGTTAAATCCCCAATGTTTACTTATACCTTTAAAACTATAACTAACACTCAAAACCAACCGACAAGACACTTCACTCCATTATCAAAATGCATAAAAGCATGCAAAACACCAAGATATACACAAAGAAAACTCTTGTCAACAACCCATTAGCATCATTTAATTACTGCTAACTTTATTGACTATTTTCCATTTATGCCTCATTATCCTAATCAACAAACCTTGTGTGTTATCTATATAAACTTACCCAACAAAATACTTTTCTCGATAATCCATAAATAAATTTGATACAGCTATGCGCGACCTTATAAAAACCGAACTATCCAAAGTTGCTGAGATTCGCCCAGGTCATCCGTTTCGTGGCACGATTATCTCTTCACCCCATACATCTACTTATGCTGTGCAAGTTAGAGATGTCAATAAATTTGGAGATATAGAGCCTGATAACTTGATCGCCACAGAATTAAAAGGTCGAAAAAAACCTGATTTTTTGAAGGAAGGAGATATTCTTTTTGTTGCTAAAGGCGCAAAGCATTTTGCTGTTTATGTACAACAAATACCTGAGAAAAGTGTTTGTTCACCGCATTTTTTTCTTGTGCGTATTCAGGCACTGTGTGCGGAAAAAGTGTTGCCTGAATTTATTAGCTGGCAACTCAACCAGTCACCTGCACAGCGTTATCTTAAAAACTCCGCCGAAGGCTCTCTGTATGTGAGTATTCGCCGAAAAATACTGGAAGACACGCCAATAACAGTACCGCCACTTGTTACTCAGCAACGTATAGTTTCACTGCATCGTGCCGCTGTGACAGAACAAAAAGTATTACAACAATTGATAATTAATCGGCAGCAGCAACTTAATGTTATTGCCAATGACTTATTCAGAAATTAACCCTTACACAGCATTAACCTAAAGATACCATGCCAAATACGCAAATTAACCAAGAAGATATAAACAAAGCTGTCTGGGGAGCCTGTGATACTTTTCGCGGCACGATTAGTCCCGATATTTATAAAGATTTTATTCTGACGATGCTGTTTCTTAAATACATCTCTGATGTTTATAAAGATGAATATAACCAGCTAGTAGAACAGTATGGCGATCAACCTGAATTGATTAATGCCATGATGGCAAAACAACGGTTTGTATTGCCTAAAGACGCTAGTTTCTGGGACTTGTATGACAAACGCCATGAAGCGGGTAATGGTCAGCGGATTGATATGGCTTTACACGCGATTGAAGAAGCCAACGGCACCAAATTAAAAAATGTGTTCCAGGACATTAGTTTTAACACCAGTAATTTGGGTGCAGAAAAACAAAAAAATGAGATTTTGCGTCATCTATTAGAGGACTTTGCTAAAGACATACTTAATCTACGCCCTAGTCGTATTGGCACCTTAGATATTATCGGTAATGCCTATGAATATTTAATAAAACACTTTGCTGCGGGTAGTGGTCGTACTGCTGGTGAGTTTTATACCCCTCCCGAAGTATCTGACTTACTTGCTACCCTTTTAGATCCACAAGAAGGTGATGAAATTTGTGACCCTGCTTGTGGTTCTGGGTCTTTATTAATGAAGTGTGGACGTAGAGTGCGTGAGAACTTTAATGGTTCTAAAAAATACGCACTTTTTGGACAAGAATCGATTGGTTCTACTTGGTCATTAGCCAAAATGAATATGTTCCTGCATGGTGAAGATAACCACCGTATTGAATGGGGCGACACTATTCGCAACCCTTTATTAAAAGATGCCAGTGGTAACGGTTTATTACATTTTGATATTGTCACAGCAAACCCTCCATTTTCTTTGGATAAATGGGGGCATGATGGTGCGGCTGACGATCCCTATGGACGTTTTCGCCGAGGCACACCGCCTAAAACAAAAGGTGATTATGCCTTTATCAGCCATATGATTGAGACGCTTAAACCTGAAACAGGTCGTATGGGTGTGGTTGTACCGCATGGGGTGTTATTTCGTGGCGCATCAGAAGGTAAAATCCGTAAACAACTGATTGAAGAAAACCTACTCGACACAGTAATCGGTTTACCTGAAAAACTGTTTTTTGGAACAGGGATTCCTGCGGCTATTTTGATCTTTAAAAAACAAAAAGCAGATAACACCGTATTGTTTATTGATGCCAGCCATGAGTTTAACTCAGGTAAAAATCAAAATATTCTAAGCATAGAAAATATTGAGAAAGTTATTGCCACCTATAAAGCACGAGAAACGGTTGATAAATACGCTTATCTTGCCAGCTTAGAAGAAATTGCAGAAAATGACTTTAATCTGAATATCCCACGCTATGTGGACACCTTTGAAGAAGAGGAGGAGCTGGATTTAATGGCGATACGTGCTGAACGATTGGGTTTGCAAAATCAATTGGCTGAACTGGAAACAGAAATGGCGGGGTATTTGGAGGAGTTGGGATATGGTGCCTAGTGACTGGAAGCAAACACCTCTTAGTGAACTAACTAAAGAAAAAATTTCTTACGGTATTGTGCAGGCTGGACCACACGTTCCTAATGGAGTTCCATACATAAAAAGTTCCAATGTTGGTGGTGAAATAGATGTTAAATCACTCCAAAAAACAGCTAAAGAAATACATTATAAATATAGACGCTCCGCAGTTCATCCTAATGATATTGTTTTTTCTCTTAGGGGGAACATTGCTAGAACAAGCATAGTTCCTTATTCGTTGCCTGAAGCAAACCTTACTCAAGGAACAGCGAGAATTTCAGTTAATGACACAAACGACATGAAATTTATTTTTTATCAATTAGCAAGTACACCTGTCATTAATAGGATTAACGCTTTAAGCAAAGGAAGCACATTTAAAGAAATATCTTTAGAAGAGTTACGCAAAGTTAAACTACCAGAAGCACCTCTTAAAGAACAACAAAAAATCGCTCAAATCCTTAGTACATGGGACAAGGCGATTAGCATCACTGAATCTCTAATTGCAAACAGCCAACAGCAGAAAAAATCATTGATGCAGCAATTGCTTACAGGCAAAAAACGTTTTCCTGGGTTTGAAGAGGAATGGGAAGAAATACAGTTTAAAGATTTAAGCAAAGTAATAACTAAAGGAACAACGCCATCAACTAATGGATTTAAATTTCAATCTTCAGGTATAAATTTCGTAAAGGTGGAATCAATTATCATTGATGGTACTTTTAAAAAATCAAAATTTGCTTATATTCAAAATGATTGTCATCAAGCATTCAAACGCTCACAACTTGAGTTGAATGATATATTATTTTCAATTGCTGGAGCACTTGGTAGAACGGCAATTGTTAACGAATCAATTTTACCAGCCAATACAAATCAGGCTTTAGCAATTATTCGATTAAAAAAGAATATTGTAGATGTTCAATACGCATTCTATCAATTAAGTTCTAGCTCAATAAAAAAAGCTATAAAAGCGCAAACAGCACAAGCAGCTCAACCAAATCTTAGTTTAAATGATGTGGGTGGTTTTAAATTAAAACAACCTTGTCTCGAAGAACAACAAAAAATAGCCTCCACTCTTACCGCTGCCGATAATGAAATCGACCTGCTACAACAAAAACTCACCCACCTAAAACAAGAGAAAAAAGCCCTGATGCAACAGCTATTAACAGGCAAACGCCGCGTGAAATTTGAAAATAAAACGGAAGCTGCCTAATGACTAAAGCCCTTGTTCCTCCTCAGTTACTTAACGATTTAAGATCGTTACTTAAACAAAGCCGCCAACAACTGCAACAAAATATCAATACCGCCATGGTTCACACCTATTGGCAGGTAGGTCGTTTAATTGTTGATCAGGAACAACAAGGCAGTGAGAGAGCTGCGTATGGTAAACAAGTGCTAAAGCAATTATCAAATGTATTAACGGCTGAGTTTGGTAAGGGTTTTGATAGTTCTAATTTACGCAATATGCGTAGCTTTTATCTAGTCTTTCCAAAATATGACGCAGTGCGTCACAAATTAAGCTGGACACATTATCGCTCTCTGATCCGCATAGAAAATGAACAAGCCAGAGACTGGTATTTATCAGAAGCCATCGGTCAAAACTGGTCAGCCCGTGCCTTAGAACGGCAAATCAGCTCCCTGTATTATGATCGCCTATTATCCAGTCAAGATAAAGTTCCTGTAGAGCAAGAGGCACAAGAAAAAACGGCTGAATTAGCGGTGAATGAAAAAGATTTTCTACGTGATCCTTATATCTTAGATTTTTTAAATCTACCCCATCAATCCCTAGTGGAAAGCGAAGTTGAACAGGCATTAATTGATAACCTACAAAAATTCTTATTAGAGCTGGGCAAAGGTTTTGCCTTTGTAGAACGTCAACAACGCATCAGCACGGAAGACCAAGACTTCTATATTGATTTAGTGTTCTACAATTTTAAGCTGAAATGCTTTCTGTTAATTGATCTAAAAATCGGTAAGCTCAATCACCAAGATGTAGGGCAAATGGATACCTACAGACGTATGTACGACCAACTCAAAAAAGAACCTAATGATAACCCAACCATCGGTTTGATTTTATGCAGTGAAAAAAGTGAAGCCGTAGCCAAGTATTCGGTACTTGCCGATGGTAAACAATTATTTGCCTCTAAATATTTACCCTATTTACCTACGGAAGAAGAACTGCGAAAAGAACTTGAACGAGAACGACATTTATTACTAGGGGATGAATGAAGGTGATAACTAAGCAATGGACAACTCTTTTATAAGGATCTAAAAAATGCGAATTCGGTTAAGTAAAATTCAACTTAAAAATTTTAAAGCGTTTGAAGAAATTAGTATATCTCCCAATAGTAACTTTAATATTATAATTGGTGAAAATAGCGCAGGAAAATCTACAATATTTGAAGCCATTCACCTTTGGGAAAAATGCTATCAAGCATTTGTTCTAGCATCGAGAAGAGGCTTCTATAAAGTAAGAAAATCTACTAACCGTTATGTAAATTATCAAGAATTAGATTTTTTGCGAATCACTAATGACAACGATCTTTTTTTTCATCATGCTAGGGATAAATGTGCTGAAGTTACTCTATCTCTAAATCTTAATGATCAGGATTTTGAATTAGGATTTAAAGTATCTCGTCCTACTTCAATATCAAATGCTTTTTTTAGAATTCAACCCATTGATCAAGATCAATTTACTTCATTTGCTGAAAACATTGTTGCTGATGGAATGACTTTAGATGAAGCTATTTTTATATATCAGACTCGCCCAGTAGCGGGAGTGCTCCAATATGAAAATTATTGCAACGAAGGCCAAGTTAAAAAGAAAATCCAAAAAGGTCTATCCCATGAAGTATTAAGGAATAAGATTGTTTCAAAAAGAGACTCTATTTCTGAACTAGAAAGTAGTATCTCTAAAATTTTAGAGAAAGACGTCAAATTTGAACTCCCACTGAAATCAAAGGCAAGAACAGAAGAGTACGTTTCTTTAAAAGTATCAATAGACTCTGGCAAGAAACAAGACCTTCACCTCCAAGGAAGTGGTTTTTTACAAATAATAGAGATCTTATCTACCATTGAGTTTTTAGATGCTCCTTTAAAATTATTGCTTGTTGATGAGCCAGACTCACACATACATTCAAAACTGCAAGCCAACCTCATTTCACATCTTAGAGCTATTGATCATAATCAGTTTTTTATCATCAGTCATAATGACCAATTTGTTACTAATGCTGGTAATAATGAAGTGTTTTTTCTAAATGCTGAGGCTAAAACAGATAAGGAATTATTAGCAATAGAACCTAGTAGCTTTAATATAATTAAGGAGTCTCTAGGAGGCGTTATTTTATCGCTGGAAAAACTAAGCCAAGCACAACATATAGCCTTTGTTGAAGGTAATGATGATGAAGACTATTTAAAAGCTCTCTACCATAAGTTAGATTCTATAACTGATACAAAAAACCATATTTCTTCCATTACCTTCTTCCCTTTAAGGGGAAAAGATAATATCACCACTAAAATTGAATATAACAAAAGAACGCTTTCTTCTTTATTAAAGGGGAAGACCTGGAACACAATCTTTGATAGAGACTTTTCTACAAACACAGTTGATATATGCTTAAAAGAGCAAATTGAGAATAAAGGCTGTCATGCATTCAGCCATAATGGCTATTGTATCGAAGCTGTAATATTTTCTGATTTGAATGTTCTTAAACGATACCTTGCAAACACAATTGCCCCTTTTATACCAGAAACGGATATTAACATTGCTATAGAAGATATTATCAGCAATATTCAGCAAGAGATAAACGATATACATTCACCACTCCGCACAATATTAGAAGATCGATTCAAATTCCAACAGGTAAATAGGCCTGAGTTTAATGATTTAACATTCAGTGATGTTCATAGAGATTGGACACTTGATGATACTTTTAGACTTCAAATGGTAATGTCTAAACCATTAATAAAAAGGTTTATTGTCGATTTAGAAGAAAAAATCCAATATTCAGTATTTCTAAGAAAATCCAATAATGATGAAGAGGTGTCCTCATTATTTTTCAATAACTATATTAAGTTTATTAGCTCAATTGACGATGTTATACCTTCATTAAAAGATTTGTTTGTCATGCTAGATTTAATTGAATTAGAGCCAATTCAAGAGGATACCTAATGCCCCAGCCAATACCTAATTTCAAAGAAGAATTCAGCGCCAAAATCCCTGCGTTAACCTTATTGACGACTTTGGGCTATCAGTTTATCCCACCTGAGCAATGTATGGCTATGCGAGGGAATACAAACCAGGTCATGCTGGTTTCGATTCTTCGGGAGTTTCTTGGCAAGCAACAGTTTCCTTTTGCAGGTAAACAACACGCTTTATCAGTGACAGCCATTGATAAGATTATTCATGAACTCAGCCCTGCCATGAATGAAGGTTTACAAGGAGCGAATGAGAAACTCTATAATGCCATGATTTATGGTGTTAGCGTGACTGAGTTTATTGATGGCAAAAAAGCCAGTCCGACTATTCAGTTAATTGATTGGCAACAGCTGGCGTTAAACCAGTTTCACTTTACCGAAGAAATGGTGATTGAAAATAGTCAGGCAACGGGCAATCGTATTCCTGATATTGTCTGCTTTGTAAATGGTTTGCCTTGGGTGGTGATTGAGGCAAAACGTCCTGATTCTGATAAAGAAGGTAAATTGACCATTCAATCAGGTGTTTCTCAACAAATCCGTAATCAAGGGCAAACTGAAATTCCTCATTTGTTTGCTTATAGCCAGTTACTGCTTTCTATTAATGGTCATGATGGTTTATATGCCACTTGTGGGACACCTGAAAAATTCTGGGCTAATTGGAAAGAAGAGCTTATTCCAGAGGTGGAATGTAATCGCTTAAAAAATCAGCTTTTAACAGATAGTCAACTTGATGCAATTTTTAATCATCGCCCTGCAAAGTCAAAAACTGATTATTTAGCCATGCTGGCTGAAGGCGACTTAACGGTTACCGATCAGGATCGTTTATTAATTAGTTTATTACGCCCTGAGCGATTGTTAGATATGGCTCGCCTGTTTACTATTTTTGATAAAAAAGCAGGAAAAATTGTCGCTAGGTATCAGCAGTTTTTTGGTATTAAAGCTTTGATAGAGCGTGTGTCTAATTTTGATGATCAAGGTGCGCGTGAAGGTGGTGTTATTTGGCATACGACAGGCAGCGGTAAGTCGTTTACTATGGTTTTTTTATCTAAGGCACTTATTTGGCTGGAGGCACTCAAGCAATGTCGAGTAATAATTGTCACTGACCGTGTAGATTTAGAGGATCAGCTTAGCCGTACTTTTGCTTCTGGGGGGGTATTAACAAGTCGTGATCAAAAAGAAGCGATGGCAACCTCTGGCAAGCGTTTAGCCGAGCAAATTGGACAAGGGAATGAGCGGGTTATTTTCTCAATCATTAATAAGTTTGGTTCTGCGCTTAAAGATAAACATTGTTTTAACGATAGTCCTAATATTTTGGTATTGGTTGATGAAGGACATCGGAGCCAGAATGGTGAAAATAATATCAGAATGCAACAAATGCTACCGAAAGCGGCTTTTATTGCATTTACGGGTACACCTTTATTAAAAGAGGATAAAACCCAGAATAAGTTTGGTTCGATTATTCATTCTTATACCATGCAGCAAGCGGTTGAAGATAAAACGGTTACGCCTTTACTGTATGAAGAGCGTATTCCTGATCTTAATGTGAACGAGAAAGCCATTGATGCCTGGTTTGATCGTATGACCTCTGCTTTGACTGATCAACAAAAAATCGATCTAAAAAAGAAATTCTCACAAAAAGGTCAAATCTATCAAACCGAGGGTCGTATTGAGTTAATTGCCCATGATATTTCCGATCATTTCCAGAATTTTAAACAGCAAGGTTTAAAAGGCCAGCTGGCATGTGATTCTAAAGCCTCTGCCGTTAACTACAAGTTAGCTTTGGATCATATCGGCAAAGTCACTTCTGTTGTTGCCATGTCTTCACCCGATACCCGTGAAGGTCATCAGATAGTCGATCAAG
>Ga0209395_1004052_pt1 | contig 17584 bp, 9 predicted proteins | sample GOMGulsemesocosm_3_FD_184635 | JGI IMG/M metagenome (GOLD analysis project Ga0209395, IMG submission 184635) | Methane-oxidizing microbial communities from mesocosms in the Gulf of Mexico - GOM9D Gulf of Mexico (SPAdes) (version 2) | ecosystem: Environmental > Aquatic > Marine > Cold seeps... | reverse complement strand
CAGCCAGTTAACTGGCGGCTCTGCCGATGATACCTTTACCGTTTCAGCAGCGATTGAAAGTATCGATTCAGGGGCTGGTGAAGATAAGATCACAATCAATGCCGTTGTTAATGATAGTGATATTGAAACGATCATCTTGGGTGATGATAACGATCAACTCTTTATTGCTCGCCTTGATCAGGTTCAAAATACCATTCAAGGTAATGATGGCACTGATACCTTAAATCTAACGACAGCGGGTGAAACTTTATATCTAGGTTATATCAGCAACTTTGAAAATTATGTTGGTACAGGTGACAACACCCTAGAAGCAACAAATAACGTTAATACTTGGACTGTTACCAGTGAAAATGCTGGCACAATTCAGTTAGGTAGCAGTGGTTCTACCGACACCTTTACCGGCTTTAGTGATTTAGTGGGTGGCTGGAACAAAGATACCTTCACAATTTCTGCGGCAATAAATAGCATAACTGCCGGAGATGGTAATGATGAAGTGACCATTACAGCTGCGGTAGCTGATGATGGTATTGCAACGGTTGATCTGGGTAATCATGACGACACGTTGACGATTGCGGATATGGCCAGTGTTATTAATGTTATTAAAGGTGGTTCTGGTACTGATACCCTTGAGCTAACCGGTAGCAGTAAAACACTGAAACTTGTCGATATCAGTGGCTTTGAAACGCTAGAGTCACTCACCGCTAATAGCAATACCTTGCAAGCAACTGATGAGGTAAATACTTGGGTTGTTAGCACTGATAACAAAGGCACGGTTAAATTAGGCTCTGATGATGCTATCAATTTTGATGGTTTTACTGATTTAGTGGGTGGTTCATTTAAAGATACCTTTACTGTTTCTGCTGCCATTAACAGCATCAGCTCAATGGCTGGGGAAGATGAAATCACCATTGGAAATGTTGCAGACGACAGTATTGCTAAGATTGATGCAGGGGAAGACAACGACCGTATCGATGTTTATTCTGCGAACAGTGTTACCAGCCTAATTGTTGGTGGTGCAGGTACCGATACGCTAGGTATTACCAATTCAGATCAAACGCTAACGTTAGATATTCTTGATGACACCATTGAAACCCTTGATGGCAATAATTTAAGTAATATTCTTGCTGGAAAAACAGATGGGGATAATACCTGGAATATTACCGGCGCAAGCTCTGGCAATATTGAAGGAGTTAACTTTATTAACTTTGCCACATTGCTCGGTGGTGATAAGACAGATAACTTTGTTTTAGCGACTAACGATTATGGCAATATGTTATTTGATGGTGCTGCTGGTGTTAACACTATTACCGGTAGTAATAATTCAACTTCTTGGGATGTTACAACAGATAATGCTGGTTATGTTTCAGGTTTTAGTTTCAAAAATATTAATCATTTAGCTGGTGGTACTGGTGTAGATTACGTCTATGTTCAGGCGGCAATGGATGGCATTGCTACCGGTGCAGGCAACGATGAAGTTATCCTCTATGACACGGTTGCTACTAACGGCGTTACCTCACTTGACTTAGGTGCGGATAACGATAGCTTGGCTATTGCTGATGTTGACAGTGTTTCAGGTATTATCAAGGGTAGTGATGGCACTGATACCCTTGAGCTAACCGGTTCAAATAAAACGCTCAACCTTGCTGATATCAGTGGTTTTGAAGCACTTGAAACACTCAGTGCTAATACCAACACCTTACAAGCTACCGATGAAATAAATACTTGGCTTGTTAATGCTGATAATGCCGGCACGGTTAAGTTAGGTACCGCTGATGCCATTGCCTTTGAAGGTTTTACTGATTTAGTTGGTGGAGCGTTAAAAGATACCTTTACTGTTTCGGCGGCGATTAATAGCATCAGCTCAGGTGCCGGTGAAGATACAATAACAATTGATCAAAATGTTTCGGATGATGGTATCTCTAGTATTGATGCTGGGGAAGACAATGACCGCATTGACGTTTACTCTACAGCGAGTGTTACTAACTTAATCATTGGTGGAGCAGGTACGGACGTACTTGGTATCACCAATTCAGATCAACAGCTCACTTTAGCTATTCTTGATAACTCCATTGAAACCCTCGATGGTAATAATTTAAATAATACCCTTGTTGGAGAAGACAACAATACTTGGAATATCACGGGCGCAAGTGCAGGTAATATTCAAAGTGTTAACTTTATCAACTTTGCCAAACTACTTGGCGGTAGTGGTACCGATAATTTTGTCTTGGATACTACTGAATCGGGCAATATGTTATTTGATGGTGCTGGTGGTGTGAATACCATAACGGGTAGTGATAACGCCACTACCTGGAATGTGTTGACGGCTAATACTGGTAATGTATCTGATTTTACTTTTGAAAATATCAATCATTTGGTTGGTGGCACTGACGTTGATAACATTAATGTTGCCGCTGCAATAGACAGTATTGCGACTGGTGCAGGTAATGATGAAGTAACCGTTACCGCTTCAGTAGCAACCGCTGGTATTACCTCACTTGATTTAGGGGCTAATGACGACACCTTGAAAATAGCTAGCCTTGATAGTGTTACTGATGTTATTCAAGGTGGCGATGATACCGATACCCTCGAATTAACCGGGGCAAGTAAAGCGCTGAACCTTGCCGATATCAATGGTTTTGAGAACGTGAATACCACTGATACCAATGCCAATACTTTACAAGCAAGTGATGGGATAAATATTTGGTTTGTGAATGCCGATAATGAAGGTACGGTTAAATTAGGTGCGGCTGATGCTATAGCCTTTAAAGGCTTTACTGACTTAGTGGGCGGTAGTGATAGTGATACCTTTACGGTATCAGCTGCTATCAACAGCATAAACTCGGGTGCTGGTGAAGATGAAGTTACTATTAATAGCAGTGTTATCGACAATGCTATTGCTGATATTAACTTAGGTGATGATGCCGATATTCTTCGAATTGAAAATACTAGCAGCGTAACCAATATCATTGAAGCGGGTGACGGCTCTGATGCTTTATATCTAACAGGTAACAGTCAAACACTAAAACTTGCCGACATTAATGCTTTTGAAGCGCTGCATGGCTCAAGTAATAATATCTTGCAAGGTAGCAATGATGAAAATACTTGGTTAGTGACAACTGACAATAGCGGTAGTATTAATGGTATTGTTTTTACAGCCTTTAACCAATTAGTTGGTGGCAGTGATAAAGATAACTTTACCGTTTCAGCAGGCATTGACACCATAGACTCAGGCGCAGGTGAAGATAGTATTACCGTCGATAATAATGTTGTGGTTAATGCGATTACCAGCATCAATACTGGCGATGATAACGATAATATTACCTTGCACGATATCAATAGTATCAGCGGTTTAGTTGATGGTGGCGCGGGTGACAACAATACCCTAACGTTTACCCAAGCAGGGCAAGTCGTTAATTTAGTGCTCGATGTTAATCATGTTAAATCAATCACGGGTGTTGATGGAACCAATACTTTAATCGCTAATGACGAAGCGAATGCATGGGTGGTAAATGACTTAAATAGCGGCCATTTAACCAACGTGAGTTACTCAGATGGCATTAACTTTGTTAACTTTAATCAGTTGGAAGGTGGTAGTGAAATAGATAACTTTACGGTTGATACCTTAGCTAATATCTCTGGTTATATTAATGGTAATGGCAATAACGATACCTTGTTATTACAAAGTGCAGGGCAGCAGGTTGTATTGGACGGTAATGTAAATAATATCGAAAAAATTACCGCATCAGTGGCGGGTAATAACTCTATTACCGCGAGCGATACAGAAAATAGCTGGTTAATCACAGATCTTAATCAAGGTACCATAACCGTTAATAACGCCAGTACGGTTAGCTTTAGTGGCTTTGAAAATATAACCGGTGGCGCACAACGTGACAGCTTTACTTTTAGCTCTGTCGATAGCGACATTGATGGGGTAATAACGGGGGGAAGTGGAACCGATAGCTTGGTTTTACAAGTCAATAAAGATGTTGTTATTGAGTTAGGTAGTGATGTTACTGATAATTTAAATATCAATGAAGTAGAAAATATTTCAGCGAATACCAGTTCAACAAATACCCTAGTCGCCGATGATGTAGATACCGTGTGGTTAATTGATAAATCCCGTGGTGGTAACCTTTCTTACGGTGACTCAATTGTTAGCTTTACTAATATTGATAACCTTTACGGTGGATCGCAAAAAGATACCGTTACACTGAGTACAGGTAATAGTGCTAATGGCCTTTCATTAGTTGATATGGGAGACGGCAACGACAGCTTTATTGGGGTATCAGGTAGACTGACTAATTTAGTTGCAGGTGCAGGTAATGATAACGTGAACTTAACTAGCGTTAACATTGAAGACCATATGGACGGTGGCGAAGGCATCGATTCAATTACTTACAATGAAGATGTTTCAGTGACTATCGGAGATGATATTGTTGCTTTTGAAGCACTTGTTGCCGCAAATAATACGGGTGTTATTAATGGCCAAAGTAGTGCTGATTCAACTTGGACAGTAACGGAGTCTAACGCTGGTTATGTTATTGATTCCGCGACACAGCAAACAGCGCTCACTTTTACTGGCTTTTCAACCATAAATGGTAGTGATGGCATAGACAGTATATTTATCAAAGAAAATGGTGCCTTATCAGATATCATCAATGGTAACGATGGTGCTGATACGTTAAATGTAGAACTTGATGACATTCGAAATACACTAAATACATCGGTTAGATTTGATGGCGGTGAAGGTAATGACATTGTTTCAATAAACGGTATTTCTGCACAATACAGTGAAAGCTATAACCCCAACGTTGACTATAACAGTGAACAGTTTGATCAATTGAGTTATGACCGAAATGGTGAGGCGAGTGTTGCCATTTATTATCGTGATGTCGCCGTAGTTAATGACGATGTTGCCACATTAAGCCTGACGTTGAACACAAATAGTGAAGATACACTCTTTATTGAACAAGGTCAGTTTAGCGCCAATTCAGCCTCGGTTGATGTGTTTATGGAGTCACAAAATAAAGGCAACATCATTGTTCAAGCGACAAGTGATAGTTCGGTAGTCTTTACTGATAGTGTCGTAGTTGAGGGGGATTTATCACTTACTGGAAATACCGTCTCACAGTTACAAGGTACGGTACTCGCTAATTCACTTACCCTAAATGATATAACTTCAGTGGGCACAGCAGATAGCGGAATATCAGTTGATGTAGATGAGGTTAATGTGAATGTTCACTCTGGAGATATATACCTGAATGAACTTAATGATATTAGTTTAGGTAACATGGACCAAGTAACGGGCAACATTGCGCTTACTTCTGCAACGGGCAATATTACTTCCCTTGGTGCGATTACTTCATCAGGCAACTTTGTTTTAGCCGCTGCACAAGCGCTAACCTTAACCGAACAAAATGCCTTTACTGGCCAATTATCGTTAACGGCTGGCAGTGATATTATCCTTGTTAATAATAGCGATACCCTCATAAGTCAGCTTTCGGCTAATACGGTTGATATTAACTCTTCAGGTGATGTTACTTCAACGGGGGATTTCACTGTTGAGAATGTTTTCAATGATGCAACAGCGACCATTGAGTCTTCATTAGGTGCTATTAATTTAGCTGGCACTAACTCGGTTGATAATTTAATTACGGTTGCAGACGGTGCTATTGACATTGTTAATTTACAATCGATAAGTTTAACCGCAACATCAAGCCAAGGTGACATTTTACTGAGTCAGTCAAGTCAAGTCACTTCAGCGGTACTGTTAGCAAATAATGATATTACCCTTGCCAATGTAACTATTGGCAACCTCAGTGCAACAACCACTGAAGGTGGTATTGTTTTATCCGGTACATCAACCATTAGTAATGCCACGTTAGCTGCAAACACTGCTCTTGATATCGAAAACTTAACTGCTGAGGCATTAACACTGCAAGCGGGTAATGATATTAATTTATCAACCTTAACCGCTAATTCAGTAACGGCCACCAGTACTAATGGTTCAATTATTAGCACTGAAGCATTAACGATTGGTGCAGGTATTGATGGCACGTCATTAATGCTTACGGCTACTAATGGTGATATCAGTTTGACCAGTGAAAGTAATGATTTTACTCAAGTCTCTATCGTTGCTAATAATGCTGAAATAGTTGATGTTAATTCGATTACTATTTTAGGTAGTGAAGTAACGGGCGCGCTTAGCTTAACAGCCAATGGTGATGTATTGGTTGGCGGTGTTACTGCGGGAGAGTCTATTTTTATAGAATCGATAGCAGGAGCTATTCAAAGTCAAGACTCAAACTTAACTGCCGTTGAAGTAATGCTGCGCGCTTTTTCAGGTATTGGTCAGGGGGATTCTGACCAAATAAACCAGTTTGGCGATGGGCTTGATACAGCGATCATCACAAATACCAGTGTAATAAGTGCCATTAATAATGGTGAAGACGGCATTATTAATATTGCTAATAGCGAAACGGTTGCTGTTACAGACTTAAGAAATAATGGCGATATTATATTTACCAATACCGGAGATATAAACCTTAAAATAACCGATGTAGATGCCGATGGAAGCACTCAGCAAGGTGCAATAGATGCACATTTTAACGGTGATACTAAGGATGAAGTTTACGCTGGCAGCATCAAAATTTTTAATGATGGCGAAGATAGCATTCACACCGATAGACCATATAATGGTTCTTATGCTGATATTACCGGCGAATCATTACTCGTTAACGAAGTCTACTTTTTTGGTACCTATAGCCAGCCAATAAAGTTAAGATTAAACAGTGTTTTAAAGTTACTTAATACGGGTGGTGGTGTTGATTATATATACCCTAAACCAGTTGATATCACTACATCAGGTGATTTGTCAGATACCAGTAGTTTGGCGGTAATAACCAGTCGAAACCTGTTATCGGTTGAGTCTTTAGATGAGATTGATCCTGCTATATTTTCTGATATTAAAAACTATAACGTTGATAGCTTATCGATATTATTACCTCGAGATCAGCGTGATGGTGACGAGTATGCAGAGTCAGAATATGATGATGAAGATGATGATGCGGGGCAAACAGAAGAAGAGTAATCGCTGAATTGTATTATTGGTGGCGCTGACAAAGGCCACTTTTGGTTTAAGTAAATTTTTGTTTATGTAAATAAGAATAAATAACCTGAGTGCAGGTTAAATTAATAATAAGGTTACCGTAGTGTTTAATAGAATATTGACAAAGTGTGCATTGATTTGTGTATTTTCTTTTGTCGGAAGTCTAATAACGACTTCAGAAGTGAAAGCTGATTTTATCAAAATGCCAGAAATTGAGCAGCTTAGAGAAATAAAAGAAAAAACCTTACTCAAGGATATGAATATTCCAGCGGTACGAGACAGGCTTCCTGATCCTATGGCAGGACCTAGACTTGGCGTTGCTGAGTTTAGAATTCAAGGTTTGGTTGAGTTTCCTGAATTAGGTATTACCCGTGAAGCCATTGCTAAATTGGTTGAAGGTATCCGTTTTGATCTAATGGGTGAAGGAAAATTACTTGAGTCAGGTTATACCATTGATGAATTAGGTGAACTGTCTGATTTACTGGTTGATATTGAAGAAGAAACCATTGATCGACACGTAACCTCACTTGAAGTGCAGCAGTTAGTTTGGCTTATTCGTGCCCAACAAGGTAAACGCGGGGTAACAATAGGGCAAATCGAAGGCGTAGCCAGTAGTATTACCCAGTTTTACCGTGAGCGAGGTTTTATTCTGGCTAAGGCGTATATTCCTAAACAGCAAGTACGTGATGGTATTGTTAATTTAACGGTATTACTGGGCACTTTAGGTGAAGTTCAGATTGAAAATAACGATAGATATAATGCTAGTTTATTAATTGACGTATTTGATGAATTTATTGATAAACCAGTTACCAGTCAGTCTATTGAAGAAAACCTATTCCTGATAAATAACTTCCCTGGCATTAGTGTTGATGGTTATTTTGAGCCAGGCACACAAGTTGGTGATACACGGTTGAAAGTGAATGTGCGAGATGAAAAACTTTTTAACTTCTCTACCCGTATTGATAATCATGGTACTGAAGACACGGGTCTACATCGGTTATTTTTAGACGGTCAAGTCAATAATTTATTTGGCATAGCCGATTATTTTCACCTAAGCATTTTACAATCTGTCTTTCCGTTTGGTACCACCTATGGGCAGGTTAGCTATGATAGTAATTTTTTTAGTCCACGGGTAAGAGTGGGCTTTGATATTTCTGAAAACCAATTTGTTTCTGATCAATCATCAGTGTCTGATTTGGCTGAGTTAAGTGGTATCGTTAATGTTTATGGTGCTCATGCGCGTTATATCGCTCAACGAAGCCGTAAACGGAACAGTAGCTATGAGTTGAGAGTAGATCGCATTAATTCAGATTTACATTTTGGCGATCCAGAAAAACCCTCGACCTTTCTAGATCAAACTCTTTCAAACATCTATTTATCTTATCATTTTGACTTGCTTGATGATAAAAGTAAGCTTTTGCATGATGCTACCTTTACTTATAATCGAGGAAACTTTGAGTATGGTTTTAGCATAGGACAAGAGCAACACTTTGATGTCTATTCTGTGGATTATACCTTGCTCAGTTTTTTGAATGTGCCCTTTACCGATAGTAGCTCAAGGCTTATTTTTAAAAACCATTTGCAATATTCAGGTACTACCCTGTCAACCATCGCTCGATATTCATTAACGGGTCCAACAAAAATTCGAGGTTTTACGCAAAGTTATTTTACTGGCGATGATGCGGTGTTTTTAGGTGTAGATTGGATGTTCAATAGCCCAGATATGTTTGATTTTAGTTTGTTTGATGTCGATTTTACTAACGTACTTAAACCTTTTATTTTTATCGATTATGGTTTTGCCTATCGTTATGCTCTACAAGAAGGTGAGCCCAATGCCACGGCTAATTTAGCCGATGTTGGTTTAGGGTTACAAATAGCACATAACAGTGGTTTTAGTGGTACATTACAAATAGCTTTTCCTGTGGTGAGTGAATTAAAAATTGTAACCGAAGAGCCAGAATATGACTCAGCTCTACTGACTTTTAACCTTCAGTACAGCTTTTAATTGATGGCAATAAAATAATGTAATGGTGTCAAGCAGGTAAAGGTTAATAAAAGGCAATTAAATGTTAAATTTGTGATGTTTTTTATTGAATTATTGTTATAAATATTTTACTTTACACATAGTAAATCAGGATGAACACAAAATACAAAATAGTGTTCTTTAACTTTTAAAATGGAAATGGAAAAATATGGCAATTTATCTTGAGTTTGAAGGAATCAAAGGGAACGTTACTGCTGAAGGTTTCGAAAACCACGTATTAGTTGATTCAGTAAGTTTCGGTGTTAGCCGTGGCCTTACAATGGAATCAGGTAAAATGGCAAACCGCGAAGTTGGTAAGCCAAACGTATCAGAAGTATCGTTATCTAAAAAGGCAGACAACTCAGTTTCTGCATTATTTAAAGAAGCAGTTTCTGGTTCTTCAGGTAAAAAAGTAACGCTTAAGTTTGTTCGCACAGGAAGCGATAAAGTTGAAGAGTTTATGCAATACGCTTTACAAGACTGTTTAGTAAGTAGCTACCACATTGCTGCTGACGGTGATGAAGAGCCTACTGAAAACCTTACACTTAGCTTCTCTAAGTGTGAAATCAATTATACTGACTATGATGGCAGTAACAAGAGTGGTAGCCCGCAACGCGCTGGTTATGACTTAACTGCAGCAAAAGCTCTATAATTTTTTTGCACTATTAAATACAGCCCATTGGGCTGTATTTTTTTTATATCTACTTATCAAATATTCCAAAAGAATAGCTTTCTTTATAATATTCTCAGGGAAGGGAAATAGTAAATGAGTGACTTTACTCAAGACGGACGTTTTCTATCAATTGTTACCCCACTAGCAAAAGATGAACTTCTGCTCACTTCGATCAATGGTATCGAAGCCATCTCATCTCTTTTTCAATTTAGCCTAACCGTGCTATCTGCAAACATTGAAATTAAACCTGAAGACCTTATTCATAAGTCAGTAACCTTTACCATTCACGATGATGCAATGCGTGTCTTTAATGGTTTTGTTAGTCATTTTTCTTTTGGCGAAATAAAAAATAGTGGTTTACGTGAATATCAACTCACGGTTGTCCCTTGGACATGGTTTTTAAACCAAAATGAAAACCGTCGGATTTTTCAAAATAAAAATACCAAAGATATTGTTAGCCAAGTTTTTTCTGACTTAGGTTATAACGATTTTGATTTTAAAGCAGAGGGCGGTAGTCCTCGTGAATATTGTGTGCAGTATGGCGAAAGTGATTTAACGTTTGTCATGCGTTTATTAGCGGAAGAGGGTTATGCCAGCTTCTTTAGCCACGATAAGAAAAAACATACCTTAGTTATTGTTGACCAGATGAGTGCTTATGCCGAGAGTGCGCAAAGTAAACTCACCTATTCAAAGGGTAATAGCCCAGATGCTGAAATTAATGCATGGCAACATAATTATGAATTGAAAAAAGGCGAGTGGATAGTTAATGACTATAACTTTAAAGAGCCTAATAAAAGTCTTCTCTCACAAAGTACTTCAAAAAGTAAGTTAGAAAAAAATAGTCAATTTAAACATTATAGCTACCCAAGCCAATATGACTTTGCCCTCGGTAAAAAGATAGCTGATGCCAGAATGGACGCTGAAGAAGCGGGTGCTAATACCATTAGTGGTGGCAGTAGCTGTAGTAGCTTTAGTGCAGGGCAATTTTTTAACCTGCTTAAACATGACACAAAGTCAGAGCAGGACAAGTATTTATTATTAAGTGTTCATCACCAAGCGAGTGACTCTAGCTACTTCTCTAGTGAAGGTGGTGGTGATCAATACAGCAATTCCTTTAGCTGTATGCCGCTAGCCAATATGTATAGACCACCTATGGTATATACTCGCCCCGTTATGTACGGACCACAGTCGGCTTTAGTGACTGGGCCTAAAGGCGAAGAAATATATATAGATGAGTTTGGTCGCATTAAAGTACAGTTTATGTGGGACCAAGAAGGTAAAAAAGACGAGAATAGCTCGTGTTTTATCCGTGTAATGCAGTCTTTTGCTGGTAATGGTTGGGGATCTTCGTTTATCCCACGTATTGGCCATGAAGTGATTATTAGCTTTTTAGATGGTGACCCAGATAGACCAATTGTTACTGGTAGTGTTTATAACGGTAATAACAAACCTCCGTTTGCTTCTAAAACACAAAATGGTATTAAAACCCGTTCAAGTAAAAAAGGTGGCGCTGATAACTTTAATGAGCTGAGCTTTGAAGATAAAAAAGACAGTGAAAAAGTTTATATTCAAGCCGAGAAAGATCTTGAAGGTCTAATTAAAAATAATCAACGCGTTGATATTGGTAATAATGATAACCTTACTGTTGGTAAAGACAGAATGGTTGCTATTAAAAACAATGAATTTGTTACCGTTGATAACGATAAAACGACAACGGTTAAAAATAATGAAAATACTATAGTTGAAAAAGATAGTAGTTTGGTTGTTAAAAATAACCGCTTAGACGATGTAACCAAAAATAAAACGGTTAATGTCGGCAAAGACCATGACGAAAGTGTTGGTGGCAATATGGTCATCAATGTAGCGAAAGATTTACGAGAAACAATTAAAGGTGAATACGCTGAGAGTGTCACTAAAGGTTATGGTTTACAGGCTAAAGGGATTACTTTAGAAGCGGATGATGAGATCACCATTAAAACAGGATCAGCTAAAATCATCATGAAAAAGAATGGTGAAATAACCATTAGTGGTAAAGATATTACCTTTAAAGGCTCAGGTAAAATAACGGCTAAGGCTTCGGGTAACGTTATCTTGAAAGGGAGTAAAGTTGTTGCCAACTAATCAACAACCTGACATCGATGTATTTAGTTCATCGTCAGATGAAGGAAAGCTTACACAAAGTATTGCTCCGGGTGAAATTGTTTTAGGCACAATAGCAGCGATTAATGCTTTAGGTCAGCCTGAAGTTAATTTTTCACTAAACCCCTGTGATCAAGCTCTAACCGCAATAACGACTCTCGCATTGACACAAGAGCAAATTAATCGACAAGTTGCGTTATTGTTTAATCAAGGTGATTTATCCCAGCCAATTGTTATTGGCTTAATTCATAGCCCGCTACAAGCCATGTTAGATAACTTTGAAGCGTCTCAAAAAAATACCTCTCCTCAACTTGATGAAAAAGCTGAATCAGTAGAGCTAGCAGCAAGCCTAAATATTGACAACGTAAATGTTGAAGGCAAAAAAGTAACTTTTGAAGCTGAAGATGAAATGGTCTTTAAGTGCGGCGAGTCAAGCATTACCTTAACTAAAGCCGGTAAAGTTATGATTCGTGGTAAATATCTATTAAATCGCTCAACGGGTGTTAATCGCATTTTAGGCGGCTCAGTTCAGGTGAATTGATTCACTTAAGGTTTATTCGTATGCTCCAACTTAACAATAACACCCCGTTTGCCGCAGATATTGCAACTTTTCCTAATGAAAAAGGCATAGATTCCTTGTATGTCATCGTTAAAGCTACCTTTATTATGGGGCAACAATGGAGTTTAGCTGATGAACAAACTCCCCCTCAAAAAGCTGATGAATATTGGGGGGAGCCAGGTTTATCTAGTATTAAAGCCTTGTCAGACTTTCATATTGGTAAAAATAGCACAGATATTTTAATGCAAGGTAATGCGTGCTCTCTTAATAATCGGGACGTAAAACAGTTAGATGTGCATTTAGTTGTAGGTCAAGTTCAAAAAACAGTGAGAGTATTTGGCGACAGACAGTGGGTAGGTGGTGTACCAAGTAGTCCTGTTCCTTTTCAATCGATGCCTTTGGTCTATGAACGTGCTTTTGGTGGTCAACATCAAGTTGATGAATCGACATTAGTTGCAGAGGAAAGAAATTTAGTGGGCTGTGGTTTTTCAGGAAAACGCTCTAAAGCTGAAATGGAGGGAGTACCACTGCCTAATATTGAAGATCCAAATCAGTTGATTCAAGGTATCAAAGATATTCCTGTACCGGCGGGTTTTGCGCCAATTTGTAGTTATTGGACACCGCGGACTCAATGGGCGGGAACTTATGATGAAACGTGGCAAACCACACGAGCACCGTATTTACCAATAGATTTTGATAAGCGATTTTTAAATGCTGCACACCCTGATTTAGTTTATCCTGGCTTTCTACAGGGGGGCGAACCTTTAGTGATTAAAGGCATGCACTCTGCTGGGGATATTAACCTGAATGTACCGCATGTGAAAATGAGCTGTAATGTTATGTTAAAAGATAAAGCGGTGCCAATTAAGCTCAATATTGAAACGCTGACACTGCACCCTAACCAAAAACAATTATCAATGGTTTGGTTAGCGCCATTTCAATGCGACAAGAATTTAGCAAATATTAGTGAAATAGAATTAAAACTCTCTCGCTAAGTTACCTGTACATCATCGGAGAATATTATGGCTCAAACAACCTTTGCAAATTCACGTGGTATTGCCCATAAAGGCAGTGGCGGTATGAGTATTGCTTTCCCTGATGTTTGTAAAACTCAAGTAGGGCCTGCGGTTGTACCTATTCCTTATCCAAATATCGGTATGGCGTCAGATACCGATAAAGGGCCTAAATCGGTAACAGTAGATAAAAAAATGCCGATGGTCAAAGCGGCAATTTACAAGCAAAGTGCCGGTGATGAACCCGGCATACATAAAGGCATTATTAGTGGCAAGACAAAAGGTGAATGTGAGTTTATGCTCTATTCATTTGATGTAAAGTTTGAAGGTAAAAACGTATGCCGCATGGGCGATATGCTCTTTCATAATAAAAAAAATATCATGGGTTAATATAAAGCGTGTTGAATAAAAAGAACCTATTAGAACAACAAAGTAATGCTTTTCGTGATATCACCGAGCAGTTTTATACCGATGCCGCCTTTTTGTGGGAAATGCGTGCAATTGCTGTTAACCAACCACATTATGATCAAGAAAGTTTACGCGAATTAGAAGTGCGGTTAAATGCCAATCTAGACGGTTTAATGAGCACCTTTGAACTATCGTGGAACATAGCGCTTGAACAGTTAGAATATGAGCAAGGTGGCGAATGTTTTGCTGCCGCCATTATTGCCTTTCGAAGCCGCGACTTAACTAAAATTAAGACTATTGTTGACCATGCTTTTACCAATGATGCCACTTTTATAGGCCTTACCTCAGCACTTGTGTGGCTACCAAAAGCCTTAGTGAGTGATTGGATTAATAAATTTTTATACAGTAAATCCCTAGACCATAAATATTTAGCTATTGCAGTATGTAGCATGCGTCGTAAAAATCCGGGTGATGTTATACAAGATCTATTAACCCGCGATGACTGCCTAACCCATCACAAGCTATTAGCGCGTACTTTACGTTTAGTCGGTGAGCTTAAATTATACGTCTACGAGAATATCGCCGAAACCATGTTGCAACATGATGATCCATCTGTAGCTTTTTGGGCAAACTGGGCGTTGCTTTTATTGGGTGAGAAAAAGCATATTAATAACCTCTATGCATTTATTAATGAAGTAACACCACACCAAATACCCGCCATTCAAATTGCTTTTAAGGTATTGCCAGCACCACAAGCCCGCGCGTGGATATCTGAATTAGCGAAAAATCCTGAGCACATACGTGCAGTTATTATCGCCAGTGGTGTATTGGGTGATCCACATACAGTGCCTTGGTTGATTGATAAGATGAAAAGTTTTGATACCGCAAAGTTAGCGGGAGAAGCATTTTCATTAATTACTGGTATTGATTTAAATCGCTATGAACTCACTATCGACACGCCGGGTGATATAACCGTTGTGCCTAATGATGATAACGAAGATGACATGGTTGAGTTAGATGACGACGAACACTTACCGTTTCCTTATGTCAGTAAAATATCGCATATGTGGTTAAAACATCGGTCTAAATTTACCCCAGGATCACGCTATTTATTGGGTGTTGAGCTTGGGCAAAATAACCCTGCAGCCAGTAATAAATTGAATCAGCTTATACAGCTTAGCTCGCAGCGACAACGTCATAGCGCAGCACTCTCTCTCGCTTTACTCGACCCACAATCACCGTTATTTAATACCAAAGCAAGGAAAGCTGTATGAGTGCGTTGAATCAATTATTTATTGCAGCAACAGGTATGATTACCCCGGTAGGCTTTAATACAGCAATGACCCATGCCGCGGTAAATGCAGGTATTAATGTGTATGAAAGAGGTAGTTATTGTAATGGTAATGTTGAAGCATTAACCATGACGCAAGTGCCTGACGATGCATTACCGCCTTTGGCTGATCCTCTTATTGATGTATTAGGCTTAACCGCTCGGCAAGCGCGCATGCTGCAATTGGCAGCACCCGCTATTGAACAAATTTATCAACAAATGGCCGAGCTACCTAACGCTGATGCGAAAACTGGCAATAACGCGCCAATGGCTATGTTTTTAGCCGGACCAGAGCCAATACCTAACGCGCCATTGCCAATACGCTCGGTATTTTTAAAACACTTACAATGCCAAATCGAAAAGCCTATTGATTTAGACAGCAGTAAAGTATTTCCAATGGGCAGAGCAGGGGTATTTTTTGCCCTAGAAAGCGCGTTTCAATATTTACAAACATCACCACAACCCTTTGCCTTAGTTGGTGGTGTTGATACCTTTTGGCATGCAACAACCTTGTCTAAATTTATGCAAGACAAGCGGGTGAAAACCGAAGCAGGCGGCGCAGACTGTTTTGTTCCCGGTGAGGGAGCAGGCTTTATTTTATTATCTAAACAAGCATTAACCCCTAATAACCGCGCCATTGCCCGACCCGGTTTAGCGGCGGAGGAAGGGCATAGATACAGTGAAGAACCTTACCTTGGCAATGGCTTAGCGCAGGCCTTTACTGAAGCTGTCGGCTTTGCCAATATTGTGCCTGCAAACAATATCAAAGCTATTTACAGTAGTTTAAATGGTGAGTTATTTGGCGGTAAAGAGTTTGGTGTTGCGCAAGTGCGTAACGCAAAGGTTATTTCGCCTGAAGCTAACCATCAACACCCCGCTGATTGTTACGGTGATTTAGGGGCCGCTACCGGCCCAGTATTATTGGCACTTGCCGCACTAAATAGCGCCAAGCCAAGCATCTGTTATGGCTCATCAGATGATGAGTTTAGAGGAGCGGCTTGTGTGGTTTAAGCGTAAAATTCAATCCCCTATGTTTTTGATGATTAAGGATAATACATGACACAGTTAGGTGAAGCCATTTCAGTTGATATTTTTATTGCCAAAGATGAAGAGCATAATGAAAAGACTTGTCCGTGGCATGATGACTCTGAAAAACCTAAAGCGGTTGAAATGGAAGTGCCAAATCCTGAGACGGATGGTGATAGCCCAAGCATGCCTAAAAATGATGGTGGTAAGCTAGGTAAAAGCTTAGAGAAAGATAATCAAAAAAAGCCAGAAAGTAAAATAACGTTACACTTTGCGCCAGATGAAATGTTAACGTGGAAAAAAGGGGATAAAGACCTCAAAGTACGTACATATACCGACAAAGAAACAGAACAATATGATGTTAAATATGCACCACATCATTTGATTCCTGGTAATGAATCTTTGGCTAAATCTAAATTAGTTCCCTATTTAGGTGATAAGACAGTAATTAAAAATTTTAATAAAAAAGGTATTGAAAGCAAAGTCAAAGATAAAGAAACCGTTGGTTACGATGTTAATTGTGCCGAGAATGGTGTCTGGTTGCCTAGCCCTTATGCGCTTTCTATGGAAAATGAATGGCCATCAGATGATGGCAAAAAAAGAATCTTAAAAATGAAAGGTAAAGAGTATGTAAATGTTGCCGTGTCATTTCAAAAGGCCTATGTAGCTGCGGCAATTGAAGAGTCAGGGAGTCGTCAATTTCATATGCGACATGCTGATTATTCAAAGCAAGTGCATAAGGTTCTAGATAAAATTGCTGCGAAAATGAAAAAAATGGAAGATGGTGCTTGTAAAATTGCCAGTGATAGTAAAAAAGATGGAAAAATTGACGCTCCCTTAGGACTTTCCGCTAGGCTAAATGCTCTTTCAGCTCAGTTAAAGGTGTTGCTAATTGGTCCTGTATGGCATAAAAAATATTACGGTGATGATAAGTTATTAACTGATTACTTTTCTCTTGTCGAAGAAATTAAGGGCTTAAAAGCTAATATTGTTAAAGTAATCTAAATAGTGAAATGATAAGGGATAACATGAGTGAAGATAAGTATTATGTAATGGGGACGACATTGGGATTAATTGATGGTATGGCACTTGATAGCATGCCTGATTTACCCAATGAAGCCAAAGATGACTGGATGTACGGACAGGCTTTTACTGTAGCACCTAATGAACCAGTATGTGTTGATATTTCTGATGGTGAAGAAAAGCGACTTCCTGTTTCATATTATGATCATCCGCCCGTTGCTACTAATGAATTTATTGAGGCTTTATTAGAGGTTGGGATTGATAATTTGGCTATTTATGATG
>Ga0209395_1004051_pt1 | contig 17587 bp, 19 predicted proteins | sample GOMGulsemesocosm_3_FD_184635 | JGI IMG/M metagenome (GOLD analysis project Ga0209395, IMG submission 184635) | Methane-oxidizing microbial communities from mesocosms in the Gulf of Mexico - GOM9D Gulf of Mexico (SPAdes) (version 2) | ecosystem: Environmental > Aquatic > Marine > Cold seeps... | reverse complement strand
TTTACTAATCATAAAATCGTCCTTGATTACTTATCGATGGCTGCGCTTGGGCTAATGTTTGCATCATCAGCTTTTGCGGAATTTATGGCTTTATCATTAATATCGGAGATGGTACCCGTAAGAGGGTCAACTTGTTTTTTAACGCCATTTACTTCGACACCAGCACGCACTTTTTGTAAGCCTTCAATGATCACTTGTTCACCAATAGCAACACCTTTTTCAGCGACCCACATGGCATTAATTCTACGCCCTAAGACTACATGTCGCTGTTTAACCTTATTATCTAGACCAACAATCAAGACAAACTTTCCTTGTTGATTTTCCTGTACTGCCGCTTGTGGAATTAGCGCCATTTCTTCTTTTTGTAGCGTTTCAACAATCAGAGTAACAAATAGGCCTGGTAAAATGAGGTTGTTAGGATTAGGGAAAACAGTTCTTAATTCCACAGTACCCATACCCTCAGCAATTTTAGTATCAGAGAAATTTAGCTTACCTTTTTCCGGGTACTCTGAGTTATTGGGTAAACGTAAAGAAAGATCAAACTCAGCTTCTTTGGCTGTTCTTGCTCCCTGATGCTCCTGTAAGTAGGAAATATAAAAACTTTCTTCAACTTGGAAGCTTACAAAAATAGGGTCAGTAATGATAAGCGTTGCTAAGGCATTACTTGTTGGACCAACAATATTGCCGACGTTGTAATTTACTTTACCAATACGCCCGGTAAAGGGTGCTGTTATCGTGGTATAACTTAAATTAAGCTCTGCTTTTTCTAGCGATGCTTTTGCTGATTTAACCGCTGATTTCGCTTGAGATTCTTCGGTGGTTAGTCGATCATAATCTGATTGAGAGATGTAACCATCTTCAATAAGTTCATTGGCTCGCTTTAAGTTACGTTTGGCATTATCTTCTCCTGATATTCTAGAGCTCAAATCAGCCTTAGCAGCTGATAAGGCTGCTTGGTATGCCGCGGGGTCTATTTTTAATAAAACTTGCCCTTTTTCAACAATACTGCCCTCCCTAAAACGTCGCTCAATCAACTCACCTTCAACACGTGCACGCAAATTGGCTTCTTTGAAAGCTTCTGTCCTAGCAACAAACTCACGGTAACCACCAATTGGCTGCGCCTTAATTGAATATATAGAAACCGCCGGTGCTGGTGGTTTAGCCTTAACGGCTGGTTCACCGCAGGCTGCTAAACCTAAACTAAGGGTTAAAAGGCCAAATAATTTTACCTTTGGTAGATGAGAATTTTTAGCCTGTTTAAAAAGTCGCTTGAGCATCAAGTTATTCCTTGTACGGTTAATGCTAGTATTATGAATTATGTTGATTATTACATAACGTGCAAGCAATGGAGTAATTATTTGTACTTATTAGTAAAAGTCAGAAATTTGGCAAAAAAAAACTGTGAACAAAGTTCACAGTTTTAAAGTTCGAAAATTTATTTCCGTTAACCTAAATTCATCTCTTGCACTTTTTCATGGGCAATTTCAGGGGTAGTTGCATTAGGTTTACTATGTAAATTAGCTTTTAATTGACCTTTTCTATGTTTTAAAGCGGCGTCTAATTTTTTTGCTGCACTGGCGATTGCTGGATACATCACATCATCTGATCCCGTAGCAGAAATTCTACCACCTTCATAATTTGTGGTTATTTCAACTTGATGTTTATGGTGTTCTTTAGAAATAATAACGTCTAAGGCTATTAATGTTGGAAAGTGGTTGGCAATTTTAGAGAATTTTTCTTCGATGTGCTCTTTGATTGAATCATTAACTTCTACGTGATGACCAGAAAGATTTATTTTCATAGGTATTCCTTTTTTACTGTTACTTAATGATATTTTACCTAAATGACTACTTTAGTTAAATAATAATGTGTCACTTAATAATAGACCTGAGGGCAAGTGGTGCTAAAAACAAGTTAATTAATTAAATACTTAAAATAAACTTTGCTGATAATCTGCACCTTTCATAATCTAATTCTAAAAGTAGCGTAAAAGTAGTAAAAATACTATTGATCTAAAGTAAAGAAATGAAGAAAAGGCCTATTTACTACTAATTTATAAATACTGGTCGCGCAGATGATTTATGAAAATATAAATAGTCGCTTTAAGCTAGAAAATAAGGTGCATGATAATAAGCGCAAATAACCCGGCTAAGACATCATCAAACATGATACCAAAGCCACCTGTTAGCTTTTTATCCGCTATAGATATAGGCCAAGGCTTTGCAATATCAAAGACTCTAAACAATATAAAACCTACCAGCACACTCTGCCAACTTACGGGTACCATAAACATAGTAATGAAAAAACCGGCAAACTCATCCCAAACAATAGCACCATGATCATGAACACCTACATCACTTGCTGCTTTACCACAGATATAAATACCAGAAAGACAGACAAGTAGAACTAATATTGCATAGTATAAAGGGGGAAAATCACTAAAAAGTAGAAATAACGGCACTGCTGCTAGTGTGCCAAATGTTCCTGGCGCTTTTGGTGCTAGCCCACTACCAAAACCTAGGGCTAAAAATTGAATGGGGTTGGATAGGTTAAAGTTAACTTTAGTATTTTTACCAGACATATATAAAAGCCTAATTAATGAAGTGCAATAGAACTATTCTGAAAAATGCTCAAAGCCGGCAGTATTAATAGGAATAGGCTTATTGTTCAATGTAGTAGAGATTGTTTGTGATGCATTAATTTGACCAATACACGTTACAGGCGTACCTGCATGAGACATAGCTGTCTCCATACCTACTTTGTTGTCCTCTGAAATAGTGAATAGTAGTTCATAATCATCACCACCAGATAATGCTAAAGCAATAGCATCGTCAGATAATAAACTATCACGCATAATAGTTGAAAGCGGTAAGGCATCAAGAACCACGTTTGCCCCAACATTAGATGCTTGACAGATATGTCCTAAATCAGCAATTAAACCATCTGAAAGGTCAATTGCTGAGGAAGCATATTCACGTAATGTCTGTCCAGCTAAGACTCTTGGTTTTGGATAATCAAGTTTATTTTTGATAACTTCAGTAAACTGAGGTTCTATATCGACTTTACCTGTAATTTGCTGTAAAGCGAGCGCCGCATCACCTAACTCACCGGTAACATAAAGCCAGTCACCTGCTTTTGCACCTGAACGAGAGAGGTAACTGCCCTGAGGAATTAACCCTTGTGCAGTAATCGTTATGCTCAATGGACCTTGAGTTGTATCACCACCAATGAGTTCGACATTATAAAATTCGCACAACTCAAAAACACCTTCACAAAATTCATTTAACCAAGCTTCATCTACATCAGGTAAAGTTATTGCTAATGACAACCAACTTGGCTTAGCTCCCATTGCTGCTATATCGGATAAATTAACCGCAACAGCTTTATGTCCAATAGCTCGAGGACTTGTATCAAAGGGGAAATGTACACCAGCAACTAAGGTATCTGTTGTTACAACAATATTTTGATTTTCAATAGGTGCTAAAACAGCACAATCATCACCAATACCAAGCTCAACGTCTTTTCGTTTAACTGTCTGCTTGGTGAAAAATTGCTTTATTAACTGGAACTCTTTCATGCTAAGCCTGTAATTACTATAAAAGGATACTTATAGGTTGATATGATTCAGTTATTCTTCAGGACGAATTAACTTTACTGTTTTATCTAAAACACCATTAACAAACTTATGACTATCATCTGCAGCAAATGATTTAGCTAACTCAATAGCCTCATTAATAACGACACGATATGGTACATCAGTACAGTCTTTCAGTTCAAAAACTGCTACACGAAGTATTGCCTTCTCTACGTGATCAATATCATCAAGGGGACGATCTACATAAGGGGAAATAGCGTCATCTATTTCACTAATATTAGACGTAACACCACGTAATAATAACTGAAAGTATTCAATATCAAAGCGGCGTTTACTGTTCTCTGCAATAAAGTTGACTTCAATGTCATTTACTGAGTTTTGACTAATTTGCCATGAATAGATTGCTTGAACAGCTAATTCACGGGCTTTTCTTCTAGGAGATGGTTTCACAATATTTTTCCACTTGTCTTAAGATATGAATATGAATTCTTAAAATTAAATTTGATCTAATACATTAACCATTTCTAATGCACCTAGGGCAGCTTCAGCACCTTTGTTACCGGCTTTGGTACCAGCACGCTCAATAGCTTGCTCAATGGAGTCTGTAGTGATTACACCAAATGAAACCGGGATCTCACAGTCTAAACAAACCTGCGCTAAACCTTTATTTGATTCACCAGCAACAAAATCGAAGTGGGGAGTACCACCACGGATGACAGCACCAATAGCAATAATCGCATCAGACTGACCCTTCTTAGCAATTTTTTTTGCTACAAGTGGCAATTCATACGCGCCAGGAACACGAACGACTGTTATATCATCATCGTTCACATTACCATGACGTTTAAGAGCATCGATTGCTCCTTCTAACAAACTATCAACTATAAAGTGGTTAAAACGTGATACAACAATAGCAAATTTTTTGCCTTTCGCTTCAAACGAACCTTCAATAATATTCATTTAATAATTCCAATATGGTGTGTCTATAAAATTTGGTCGCAATTCTAACAAATTGTTATCCGCATAGGTACTCGTTTATTGTAAAATTAGTCCATGTCATCAAAATCATCGAGTAACGCATCGATTTCATCTTCTTCAGCGTCATTAATTATGATGGGGGGGTTACCATCATAGAGTCGGTAATTCATATTTTGAAAATATGCATTCTTGATGAATTCATAAGGATCTTCTGACTCAACAACCAGCTGTTCCTGATCTCGTACAGCTGCTCTTTTTTCTAAGGCTAATATTCCTAAACGTGCAATATTAGGCCAAAAATCAATAACAACCATTGGCCAATAAAGACCATCTACGTAATCACCTACTTCCTCTCTAACTGAGCTAGGGCCTAAGCCTGGAATAACAATATAAGGTCCGTCACCAACCCCATAACTGCCAAGTACCTCACCAAACTCTTCTTGTTCGCCTGACCAATCAAAATCACTGGCAGGATCATAAAAGCCAAATAAGCCAATCGTTGAGTTAAGTACAAATCTGCCAGTATTTTTTGCCGCAGCTGTAAACTTTAATTGTAGGGTATTATTAATGATACTAGCGGGTTCATTGAGGTTAAGTGCCATATTATATAGCCCTGTTCGTAAAAACGGAGGCATGTAAGTGGTATAAACGTCACTTGCAGGTTTAGCAAGATATTTATCAACATAATCCCAAGTAAAAGTCCAAAAAGGTCTGTTAATAACTTCAAAGGGGTCTCTTGGGTCACTGGTACTGTTAGATTCAGTGACCGTGGCTTGTTCTTTTTGCTCAGGTGTAGATGAACACCCTGATAGAGTAATAATTAAAACAAGTAATAAAAGTCTAAAGTTTTGAATAATGGCTGAGCTCACTGGGGCTAGGTCCTTGCCGTCACATAATAAGGTATTTAAAAAATCGACGGCAGTCTAACATAAAATGAATAATGAGGTGAATAAGGTTTCGGCTTAGCCCCACTTTTTAACTGTTTATAAGCGGAAAGCGGTGAAAAATATTTACAAAGACCTTGTGCGTTGTTGATAGACAGATAACAACATTTCAACTTCTGCGCGCGGTAATTCACATTCATTTATAATCTCCTCTATATCAGCACCTTTTTCTGCTAATTTAAAAGCTCTATTATAAAATTTGTCCTGCCCTTGACTATCTTGCCACTGATCGATTATTTGCTGCTGCTCGATGTTCTGATGTTGCAGTTTTTTAATGCGATGCTCAAGTTGCTCTGACACTTGATTACTTTCTATTGCGCTTTTTTCGTAATTATTACTAAGTAAGTCAATCTGTTGCTGTAGTTTGTCGTTCAACATTTTTAACTCGTTAACAGCTAATGTCGTACTTTGCATTTGTATGCTCAACACTGCTATTTTATTATTAATTCTATTAATATATATAAAAAAGATGATACTCGTAAGCAAAACAAGGAATAGTGCCAGAACGGCAATAATTGGCACGGCTAATAATGACATTAATGATTGTTGCCTTACATAAAGCTAAATATACAATTTAAAAGTCTGCACTTACAGACTTTTATAACTTAACAATAACATGTAAATAAAAGTCTATTTAGTTAGAATTGCTTCAGTTCATCCCATTCATCATCAGAAAGTAACTTATCCAAATCAACTAAGATAAGAAGCTCGCCATCCCGGTTAGAGACACCTTGAATAAACTGAGCACTCTCTTCATTACCCACATTTGGTGCAACATCTATCTCTGATGATTTTAAATACACAACCTCAGCAACACTGTCCACTAATATACCAATAACTTGCTTTTCCGACTCTATAACAACAACACGGGTATTATCGGTAATATCACAGGGCTCTAAACCAAAACGAGAGCGAGTATCAATAACTGTTACCACGTTACCACGTAAATTTAAGATACCAAGCACATACAAAGGAGCACCAGGTACAGGCGCAATTTCACTATATCGTAAAACCTCTTGAACTTGCATAACGTTAATGCCATAGGTTTCATTCTCTAATTTGAAGGTGACCCATTGTAACACTTCATCATTAGATTCAACTTTTTCACTTGCTCTTCGTCTTTGGTCTGACATATCACTCGCCTCTAAAATTACTTACTTTAAGCTAGCTAATATAGCTGCTGGAATAATCTCACTTTTCTTGATAAATACCGCTACCTTCATCAAGTAATTGAATTAAAGCACTTACATCAAGTAAGGCACACATTTTCTCTTTTACTAAACCTGCTAACCAGGGTCGTCTACTACTTGAGTCTAACCATTTAACTTCATCTTGAGATAACACGACAGTATCAACTAGATTTTCTGCCATCAACCCCCAAGAGCTATCATTTAACATTATAATGTATTGATAGTTTAGCGAATCTTTTAAAGCTTGGTCACATTTCTCTGGCATTACCCACAATGCAGTATCAACAACATTGATTTTCTCATCACGATAGAGCATAACCCCTTTAAACCAGTCTGGTTTCCCCATTAAGCTATTGGTTTTATCTATTTTATGAATACCTCCTAACTCAATCAAGGGAACTGCTATAGTTAGCCCCGCAACATCAAAAAACATCGCTTGAAAATCACCTTGTCGGTAACTTTTCTGTTCTACAGCAACAACTTTTGCACGACTTTTCTCTGTTGATATTTGTGGAGAGTCACCGGCTAATAGCCTTGAATCAACGATTTCTTCTTTAATAATATCAGCCTCTGATTCGCTGACTTTTTTTAACAGCGTTTCTAAGGATTGATTTTCTTCATTCACTTTGACCGGTAAAGGCTTCATCGCTTTTTGTGGATCAATTGCCTTTGGCACTAACTTATCTTCTGTATCTGAGTCAGTCAGTAATTCAGACAAGTAATTTTTCATCACTCTTTTACTAGCGGTTAATGAGCTGCTCATTTAACGTTCAACCTCTATGCGCCTAACATTTTTCTTAACTAAATAATTTAATAGGCTTTTATAAGCTAATGTCCCTCGGGAGTTAGCGGCATAATCAGAAGGAACTTTTTGTGCAACACTTGCATTCCTCAAGTTAGTATCAACAGGCACTACTCCCGGCCATATTGTATTAGTATAGTCTTCCTGCAGTTTTTTAAAGGCCAAAATAGAAGCTTTAGTTCTTTTATCAAACATAGTAGGCACTATAGTATATTTAAAAGGGGAATCTTGTTCGCCTTGCATTATTTCCATGGTCTTGATCATTCGGTCTAGACCTTTTAGTGCTAAAAATTCTGTTTGCACAGGTATTACTATGTGATCTGCCGCTGCAAGAGCATTTACCATAAGTACACCAAGAACCGGCGGACAGTCCATCAAAACATAGTCATAACTATCTGCTACTTTGTGTACTGCCTTTTTTAACACTAAGCCCATACCACCTTTTGCACCTAATGAACGATCCAGAGTCGCCAGCCCCATTGTCGCAGGTAATATATCTATATTGGCATACGCAGTAGGGCATAATGTTTGTAAAATTTGCTCCCTTGATGAAACTTGAGTGAATAATTCATAAACACTTAAATCTAAATCTTCAGACTCAATTCCAAAATAATAACTCAATGATGCATGAGGGTCAGTATCAACTAGCAACACTCTATGCCCTTGCTCAGCTAAAATGCCAGCAAGTGCAATAGTTGTTGTGGTTTTACCTACACCACCCTTTTGATTTGCAACGGTCCAAACTACCAAGAACATTTCTCACTTACTTTTAAATAAAAACCATCAACCCTTTTAACGATTATTTTGTTATTTATCGTCATTATTTTTTTCTTTTTCTAACGTTATCTCTTCTGATTTAAGTTGAATACCTTCAGCGTTATCATTTCTTGTCGTGATACGAATGCCACCTGTTTTCAAACGAATGACTTGAATGTTATTTGACGACTCTGTTTTTAGAGTGCTAGAAGGTTCTCCAGTAGAAATATTTTCTACAACCTTTAAATCAATCATTGGGGTATTTAATAAATTAGCTCTCTCTAAACCGTATTTTGATATAGCGACAACGACCTTCCTATTTCGTGCACGTCCTTGAGCTGTCAAGTTCTCTGTACTCGGGTAGTACTGACCATAACCTTCAATAGCCATACGAGCAGGATTTAAACCTTGCTTCTCTAAAACCCTTAAAATGGCTGTCGCGCGTGAAACTGATAGTTCCCAATTTGATGGGTATATTTCTGTATTAATAGCTTGGTTATCTGTATATCCCCGAACACGTATATAGTTACTTGCCTTACCAATAACATCATAAATCACTGCTAAGATGGCTTCAGCAGAGCGAGTTGCTGACGATGAACCACTGGGGAATAATAAGCCACTATTTAATTCAATTTCTAACCAATCACCATCTATTTGCAATTGGGCATAACCCGACTCAACGAGTTCATACAAAGCAGTATGTAACTCTTCTTCCAGAGAACTTAAATTACTGCCAACTTGGGCATCAGAAATATTAGATAAACTATTTTCATTATCAAGTAACTCGGGGCCTGCTACGTCTAATATGCCATTGCCATAAAGTTTTATGTTGGTTTTGCTGGTATTTACCATTAAAACACTATCACCATGCCCCCGGTTTTTAGTCTCCTTTTCAGAAGCTTGGAAAACATGACCAAAAGACTCAGTAATACTCTCAAAAGGCTTTTCGTTCACCATAGCCATTGCATATAAAACAACAAACAAAGCAAACATCAACGTCATATAGTCAGCATAAGAGACTAACCAACGGTGCACGTTATCGTGCTCTATTGTGTGTCTTCTCTTGCGAAGGCGATTCACTGCTCTAACCTAAATGCCGATAACTTGTTTTCAATTGCATGAGGATTTTCTCCTTGTGCAATAGAGACCAATCCCTCACATATCATTTCTCGATACATAGTTTGCTGGTGGACTATGGCTCGAATTTTATTGGCTACTGGTAAATAAAAAATATTAGCAAAACCGACACCATAGATTGTAGCGATAAAAGCTGTAGCTATGCCCTCCCCCAGTAAGGCTGGCTCAGTTAAATTACTCATTGCATGAATGAGCCCAAGCACCGCACCTAATATACCAATAGTAGGACTGTAACCTCCCATCGCTTCAAAGACATTGGCAGAACGTAAATTATGCTCTCGATAAATATCTAAATCTAACTCTAAAGTTACTCTAAAATTTTCTAACTCAACACCATCGACCAATAAATTTAGCCCTTTTTGTGTATAACTATCTTCAATTTCTAAGGCGGTATCTTCTAAGGCAAGGTAGCCAAACTCTCTTGCTTTTGCTGCCCAAGTAACAATCTCACTTATCCCGCGTTCAATATCATATTTAGGAGGGAAAAAGATCCATTTAAGTAACGACATAGCATGTGTAAACTGTATCATTGATGATTGCAGCATAACGGCACCTAGGGTGCCGCCAAAAACGATAATAAAAGCAGGTAGTTCAAATAAGGCAGACAGATGACCACCATCGAGGGTAAATCCGACGTAGATAGCTAAAATAGCAACAATAAGCCCGACAACACTCAGTTTATCCACGGCCAATTTCCTTTACCATAGACGAAGCCATAGAATCTAGAGATAGAGATAGCTGTGATATTCCTGCTTTATCAATAGCTTGAGGCATACCATAAACCACACAAGATTGTTCATCCTGAGACCAAATCGTAGCGCCTTTCGCCTTTAGCATTCTTGAACCTTCTTTTCCATCAGAGCCCATTCCTGTTAAAATGACGCCTAAAACTTTTCCCGAAAAGGTTTTAGCAGCAGAACCGAAACTAATGTCGACACTTGGTTTAAAGGTGATCTTGGGAGAATCATCGTCAAGTATTCTAATTTTTGCTGAGCTTTCACTCCCCGATATAATCATTTGACGTCCACCAGGTGCTAAATAGGCACAGCCAGGCTTTAATATATCTCCTTCCTCAGCCTCTTTAACTGATATTTTGCATAATGAATTTAATCGGCTAGCAAATGCTGCGGTAAAAGCTGCTGGCATATGCTGGATAATAATGATTGGTAAAGGAAAGTTTTGCTCAAGTTGAACTAGTATTTTCTGAAGGGCTACAGGACCCCCAGTAGAAGTACCAATAGCTAATAACTTATATTCCTTACCTGAGCTTCGGATAACTGGATTCGTTACTCTATTCTCTTTTATTACAGCAGGGTTAGTTAGTGTTTTCGACACTCGACTTCTGTCTGTCGATGGTCTAGTTACTTTTGGGCTAATATTTGTATTGGTTACGACAGGTGTACGAGGCCTTGTTTTCAAGAAGTTAGGTTTTCGCGCAATTTCAACAACACGCTGTCGTAATAAGCTACCTGCTTCATCACTATTTTTTGCTATTTCACTAAACTTCTTAGGCAAAAAATCTAATGCACCTGCATCAAGTGCCTCTAAGGTAGCTTTAGCACCTTGATGTGTTAAAGATGAAAACATTAATATTGATGTTGGTGATTGAGCCATGATTTTCTTCACAGCCTCAATGCCATTAAGAACAGGCATTTCGATATCCATTGTAATAACATCAGGTTTAAGCAATAAGGCTTTATCTACTGCTTCTTGGCCATTCACCGCTACATCAATAACGTTTAACTTTGGATCTTTATTAAGGATGTCAGTGACTCTTCGTCTAAAAAAACTAGAGTCATCAACAACAAGTACCTTATAGGCCATTTAATCTCTCTACTTATTATATTCACACAGAATAATTACAATATTGTTACATACTTAAGTGAGTTACCTGCAACTCACTACTTGCGTAATTTTTTATTAACCGGTGACTTTTTCGCATAAAATTTAAGCATATTGGCTATATCTAAAATGAGCGCAATACCACCATCACTTGTGATAGTGGCCCCTGCCATTCCCGGTGTTCCATGAAGGAGTCTATCAAGTGGTTTAATCACAACTTCCTCTTGACCAATTAAACTATCAACAACAAAGCCAACTTGTTGATTACCTAGTTGAACTATAACAACATGACCTTTATCACGTGATTTTTCAGTAAAATTGCGGACTAACCACTGATCTAAATAAAATAATGGAATTGCTTTTTCACGCACGATAATAGTTAATTGTCCATCAACACTATTTGTATTTGATAAATCTAAGTGAAAAATTTCATTAACCGATGCTAATGGTAAAGCAAAAGTCTGTTTGCCAACAACAACCATCAATGTTGGAAGTATCGCTAATGTTAAAGGTACTTTAATCTCTAGAACTGTACCAACACCAAGCTCAGAATCAATGTTTACAGTGCCATTAAGCTGCGTAATCTTAGTTTTGACAACATCCATGCCAACACCACGCCCTGAGACTTCCGAAATTTCAGTTTTTGTGGAGAACCCTGGGGCAAAAATCAGACTAAATGCTTCTTTATCTGGCATACGGGCTGCAGAATCAACGTCTAGCACCCCCCTTTCTATAGCAATGTTTTTTAATTTCTCTGCATCCATACCCGCACCATCATCTTTTATGGTTAGCAAGATATGATCACCTTCTTGTGAAGCTGAGAGTAGAACGGTACCTTCTCTTGGTTTTCCCATCGCTTCTCGAACATCTGGAGCTTCAACACCGTGATCAACCGAGTTTCTCACTAAATGTACTAAGGGATCGGCAAGAGCCTCAACCAAGTTTTTATCTAGATCGGTCTCTTCACCTTCAAGAATTAAAGATATTTCTTTATTTAAACTACGAGCAAGGTCTCGGACAACTCTAGGAAAACGACCAAAGACCTTCTTAATTGGCTGCATACGTGTTTGCATTACAGCGCCTTGAAGGTCAGTTGTTACTGCATCTAAGTTGGTAACAGCTTTATTTAAATTTTCATCATCTGACTCCAGCCCTAGACTGGTTAATCGATTTCTGACTAATACTAACTCACCAACCATATTCATTATTTGATCGAGTCGTTTAGTATCAACACGAACAGTTGTTTCACCTTGGGGTGCTGGTGCAGAGGCTGCTTTTTTTGCCACTGATTTAGCTGGCTGTTCCTTTGCTTTTATTGGTGGAGCTTTCTTAGCTGTAACTTTTTTAGGCTCTGCTTTAGGAGTTTCCGTATTTTCTGATTGCGTAGTAGCGATAATAGGCGCAGCTATATTGGTATCAATTGTCGAGTTTTCTGAAGCCTTAGGTGCATTACCTTTACCATGGAGTTCATCTAATAGCTTTTCAAATTCAATATCATCAATATCTTCACTTGAGGTATTTATCGAACTATTCTCTGTACTGCCTGTATCAGCAGAAAATGCCCCCTGTCCATGTAACTCGTCTAATAGCGACTCAAATTCATCATCTGAGATTTCATCACTTGAATTACTAATATTAGCGGCAGTGGAAGGTTCTGTTTCTTCCTTTGGACTGGGAACAGAAGCAACACCTCCAGTACCGTGCAACTCATCTAAAAGTCGCTCAAATTCATCTTCGCTCATTTCATCTGACGAATTAGATTCGTCATTATCGACAATGGGCTGCTCAATAACTTCAGCAACGACTGCGGCTTGGCTTGAATCTTCAGGTTTGCTTAATCGGGCAAGTTCAGCTAATAGGTTTGCATCTGCTGCAACTAAGGGCTCTCGGTTTTGTACTAACACAAACATGTCATTAATGGTGTCTAATGCTGACAATATTGTATCCATCAACTCGGCATTTACAGAGCGCTTTCCAGTACGTAGTAAATCGAATATATTTTCAGCGCCATGACAAACATCAACTAACTCACCTAAACTTAAAAAGCCAGCGCCACCCTTAACCGTATGAAAACCACGGAAAATTGAATTCAATAGTTCAGCGTTATCTACGTCATTTTCGAGCTCAACTAGCTCTTCTGAGAGCGACTCTAAGATTTCACCCGCTTCAACTAAAAAGTCCTGTAAAATTTCTTCATCTGCTTCAAAAGACATGCAGTAACTCCCATTAAAATCCTAAACTTGATAAAAGATCATCAACATCATCTTGATCTTCTACTACATCATCTCTGTTTTCTGTATTTACAATTGGCCCTTCCACTAAGTTATCACCAACTTTAGGGCTGGAATTTTCTTGCAAGGCTTCTGTTGATATGCCAAAAGCAGTTAACATGTTTATTAAACTGTCCTCAACTTCTCTAACTAAATCAATTACTTTACGAATAACCTGACCAGTTAAATCCTGAAAATCTTGAGCCATTAAAACATCTGTCATTAAACTATGAATATGCTGAGTTTCTTTGCCAGTATTTTTTAACAAGGTATCTATATCGAGGCATAGTGATTTAAACTCTTTTAAGTCTAATTCATTATTCATCAACTTAGTCCATGAAGGATTGACTGCTGAGACTTGCTCAGCAATAGTATCAACAACAGGAAATATAGCCTCGACAGCATCCATCGTTTTATTCGCAGCCTCTTCCGTTCTAGTAATAACAAAATTTAACCGCTCTTTAGCATCAGGAATATCTGCCGTTGCTAGATCATTCAACCTAGAATCCAGTTGAAAATTTGTTAATGAATCATGAAGTTGGCGCGTTAATTTACCTATTTCTGCAAAGAGCTCAGAGTTGATTGGATTTTGAATTTCAGCAATCACTGCATCTGCCTTGTCTTGCTGACCTGACTCTATAAAATCAACCAAAGATTTAGCTTGCGCTAATGAGATCCGCCCCGTCATAGCTATACTCATGCAAAGTCCTTAATACAATATTAATCAAAACCTTACTCTAGCGAGGCACTAACTATGCCAGCTAAAGTTAGCACATTAAGCTAAGCGTTCAAAAATCTTATCAAGCTTAGTTTTTAATGTTGCGGCTGTAAAAGGTTTAACAATATAGCCATTAACACCTGCCTGAGCTGCCATTACGATTTGCTCTTTTTTGGCTTCTGCGGTTATAAGCAATACCGGTATGTGCGAAAGACTAGCATCTGCACGAATCGCTTTAAGCAAGTCGATTCCTTGCATACCAGGCATGTTCCAATCAGTTACAACAAAATCGAAATCACCACCTTGAAGCATAGGTAAAGCGGTACTGCCGTCATCTGCTTCTTGAATGTTGGTAAATCCTAAATCGCGTAACAAGTTTTTCACTATACGTCTCATGGTTGAAAAATCATCAACTACAAGCACTTTCATATTTTTATCCAAGGCACCCTCCGGCGAAACATTCAAAAATTAATTAGTTTTTCTATTGTGTTTATTCTTTACCTAAAAAGGTATATCTATTTTTAAGTTAGCTATCACAAACTTATTATCATTCTAGCTAACTTTGCCAAGATTGCATGCGTGCTTTGAGACGATGCATAGCTTGACTGTGTATTTGGCTTACTCTGGATTCGCTAACATCAAGGACTTGACCAATCTCTCGCAAATTCAATTCTTCATCATAATATAGAGACAGTACTAAAGCTTCACGCTCTGGTAAAGAGCTAATGCACTGGGCTAACCCTTTTTTGAAAGCGCTATGTTCAATGTTTTGATATGGATCATCACCAAGACAATCATCACCTAATTTTATCGCATCTTCATTGACACCTAAATCATCAATACCCAGTATTTTACCTGTACTCACTTCACTTAATATATGATGGTAGTCATTTAATGAAATATCAAGTTTTTCAGCTACTTCTATATCAGAAACATCTCGACCAAATTGCGCTTCAAGCTGTTTAATAGCCTCACTAACCATTCTGCTATTTTTATGAACAGATCGTGGCGTCCAATCACCACGACGAATTTCATCTAACATAGCACCACGGATTCGAATGCCGGCAAAAGTTTCAAAACTTGCACCTTTACTGTTATCAAAATTGTTTGCGGCTTCGAATAGCCCTATCATTCCTGATTGAATGAGATCATCCACCTGAACACTTGCCGGCAGTCTTGCCAATAAATGATAAGCAATACGTTTAACTAAAACAGTATGTTGCTCAAGCAGTGTTGTTTTATCAATTTGATTATTATAGCTATTCGCTTTTACCACGTAATATTGCTCTCACTGAATAATACCCATTGGACAAATTTATTAGTCAGTTAATTAGCTAGTAACTGCTCAATAAAAAACTCTAAATGCCCAGAAGCTTGTTTAGGCATAGGCCACTGGCTCACTTTACTTGCTAAATCAATATAAGCTAATGCAGCTGGGGATTGAGGATATGCTTCAACGATAACCTGCTGCTTACGTACTGACCTTCGCATGTTTTCATCAAATGGGATCACACCTACCAATTCTATAGCTACGTCAAGAAACCTATCGGTTACTTTAGTCAATTTAGCAAAGAGTTGTTGACCTTCTTTAGGGCTACGCACCATGTTAGCAACAACTTTAAATTTAAATACACCATGGTCACGGCTTAGTAGTTTCATTAAGGCATAACAATCAGTAATTGAGGTTGGTTCATCACAAACCACTAACATGACATCTTGTGCAGCGCGAGTAAAACTCAGCACCATATCAGAGATACCTGCGGCAGTATCAACAATCAATACATCAAACTTCGTTTGCATTTCACTAAAAGCACGAATAAGTCCCGCGTGCTCTGACGGTGTTAGATCCACCATTGATTGTGAACCTGAGGTTGCAGGAATAATCTTTATACCTGCAGGACCTTCAATTATAATATCATCAAGTTCACACTCACCTGATAATACATGAGATAAATTACGTTTAACTCTTAGCCCTAACATAACATCAACATTAGCAAGACCAAGATCGGCATCGAGTACTAAAACCCGTTTACCCTGTTGTCCCAGTGCAACAGCAGTGTTAAGTGATGTATTAGTTTTACCAACACCACCTTTACCTCCTGATACTGCTACGACTTTAACTTGTTGTAAATCTTGCATCTTTCTTAAGCCACTCGCTTGATCTATCATTTAATTATTACTTCTAATTATATCTCTTTAGCTATTAGCTAGAGCCTTATAGGCTTGCGGCGGGTGCAACTGGCATTGGCCGCAAAACACTGACATTATTTTTAACTGACTTAGTTGCCATCTTATCTGCAAGAGTAACTAATTTCTCAGCATTTGCAACTTTAATATCTTCTGGAACTCTTTGTCCATCAGTAAGATAACCTATTGGCAAGCCATTTTGAATCGAAGTCGTAATTATTTCGCCAATACTGACACTTTCATCAAGTTTAGTGTAAATACAACCCGATAATGGTATTTTTTTAAAGCGATCTACATTTTCTTGCATAACCGCTTGCTGTGAATTAGCTGCTAATACTAAATAATTTCGAATTCTTACCCGTGCATTTGACACTAATGCAGTCAATTGTTCCGCTAATCGCATATCTCTCTGCCCCATACCAGCGGTATCAATCAAGATTAATTTCTTTTTCGAATATTGCTGTAACAAAACATCTAGGGTTTGACTATCTTTAGCAAGGCTTACCTGACAACCAATTATTTTTCCATAGGTAGCTAATTGTTCAAATCCCGCGATGCGAAAAGTATCTGTAGAAATCAAAGCTACCTGGTCACTACCATGTACTTGAGAAAAACCAGCAGCTAATTTAGCGATGGTTGTCGTTTTACCAACGCCAGTAGGGCCAACCAACGCAACAACACCACCACGATTTATAATATCATTTTGCGTGGTGTTGATTTGTTGTGCTATTAACTGTGTTGCTTGTTGCCATGCTTCTTTGTCATGAGACTGCTCGGGAACATAACCCGCTATTTGGTCTGCAATTTGTTCATTTAATCCTAACGAAAGTAAACGATTAACTAATACTGCACGCTGTGGATCCTTTTGCGCCATGTCCTGCCACATCAAACCTGAAACTTGATGTTCAAGCAATGACCTAATTGAAGCCATTTCTTGTTGTATTTTAAGAAAGTCATTTGACGATACTTGTGCTTCGTTATTTGTTTCATGGGCTAAGGGACTAGTTGACTGTAAATTAACAGACGAGGTAGCCGTAATGTGATCGTCACCATCATAATGGCTGGCTGATAAATCCATTCCTTGCTGTACCTGAGTTGCCTTATCTGACTCGGAATGACTTAGACGGTCTGTAAAACTTTTTAATTGTTGCTCAATGCTTGCATTATC
>Ga0209395_1004050_pt1 | contig 17588 bp, 18 predicted proteins | sample GOMGulsemesocosm_3_FD_184635 | JGI IMG/M metagenome (GOLD analysis project Ga0209395, IMG submission 184635) | Methane-oxidizing microbial communities from mesocosms in the Gulf of Mexico - GOM9D Gulf of Mexico (SPAdes) (version 2) | ecosystem: Environmental > Aquatic > Marine > Cold seeps... | reverse complement strand
CGCTTCACGTCTTGGCCACTGGGCTGTAAAGCGCTAAATTAAAAAGTGGAACTAAACATGTAGACCCTAAGGCAGAGTGCTGGCGGACGGGGGTTCAACTCCCCCCGGCTCCACCAATCCAACATCTGAAGACGTCCCCGGACGTCTTTTTTTGTGCCTAAAATCAATGAGTTAGCCTATTTTCAGTCCATATACGTCCATCAGGGTATTGTAACATCCGGCATTTTTAGTAACACTAACTGTAACACCAGAGGACAATTTCACAGGCAGTGTTACAATGGCTCGAACTACCCGCCCACTTACGAATACCGAAATCAAGAATACTCGCCCTCGCGAAAAGGAATACAACCTCTCCGATGGTGGCGGTCTTCAACTGCGCATCAAACCAAAAGGGGCACGCTTTTGGTTATTCAACTACTCACGGCCTTTTAGTAAAAAAAGAGCGAACTTAGGATTAGGCACCTACCCTGAAGTCAGCCTGGCTCAAGCTCGTGAACTAGCCGCCGATGCGAGAAAATTACTCGCGCAAGACATTGATCCTCAAGAGCATCGAGAAGAACAAGCCCTCGCTCAACAGGACCTTCATTCCAATACTTTTTTTCACATTTCTGAAAAATGGTTTGACGTTAAACAAACCAAAGTCACTCCAGATTATGCAGAAGATATCTGGCGTTCGTTTAAGCTCCACCTATTTCCCGATCTCGCTAAACGTCCGATTCATAAACTAAAAGCTACCCATGTCATCAACACGCTTGAGCCTATTGCTGCTAAAGGTTCACTAGAAACTGTTAAGCGACTCTGCCAACGTATCAATGAAATAATGACCTACGCAGTTAATACCGGCCGCTTAGATGCCAATCCGCTCACAGGTATTCATAAAGCGTTTGAAGCGCCGAAGAAAAAACACATGCCGACAATTACCCCAGAACAATTGCCAGAGCTTATGCAATCCCTGAGCACAGCCAGTATTAAAATCGTAACGAGATGCTTAATTGAATGGCAACTACACACGATGGTGCGCCCCTCAGAAGCCGCAGGCGCTCGCTGGGACGAAATCGATTGGAAAACAAAACTCTGGAACATTCCCGCAGAGAGAATGAAAAAGAAGCGTCCACACAGCGTTCCATTAACATCTCAAGCATTAGCACTACTTGAAACAGTAAACCCCATAAGCAGTGGCCGAGAATATATTTTCCCTGCCGACAGAGATCGAAACAAGCACACCCACCCTCAGACTGCGAACACAGCCCTCAAGCGAATGGGTTACGGTGGAATACTGGTCTCACATGGCCTACGAGCCTTAGCCAGCACCACCCTTAATGAACAAGAGTTTTCCCCGGACATTATCGAAGCCGCTCTGGCACACATTGATGGCAATGAAGTTAGAGCAGCGTATAACCGTGCTGACTATCTTAAGCAACGCAGGGTAATGATGGAATGGTGGAGCAATCACATTGATCAAGCCTCTTCAGGCAATCTCAGCATAACCTCTGGCAAGCAAGGATTACATGCTGCTAGTTAGATGGAGGGTAACTGCCTAGCTCAGATGGTCGACCCTGAAACCAGTTCCCTCCAGTTATTGTATGACGATGCCAGCCTATCCATAGGCGTAATACTGAAATGTATTTCCTGAACTCAAATGGCCAGTTTTAGCTGCAGTAAGCCCAATACCAGCACCTACAGTCATAGCAAAACACGCTTGTTTAGCACTCCCCCCACACAGAATAGTTACTGCACCCAACAATAACCCACCTTTGAAAGTTGCTGCGATTTGAGGACTACTGGCAATACCGTGAGTCACCATGCTTACTGCATGCTCGCAATTAAAACTGACAGGGCAATAGCCTCTCCCAGAATTCAGAACAGCCTGAATCCTTGATGACATAGCATCCAAGCCATCACTGTATTCAGCCCTAACCGTTACCTCTTGGTTTTTGGAGTACTCCAGTGGTGTACATAAAGCCGGGCCGCCTACAGGTGAATTATGGAAAATTATACGCTCGCCATTACTGTAATTTAACTCAAGCCCGCTGTGGGCAACCAAGCCTGAGGCTTTTTCGCGATACAGCTCTCTTACAAAATATAATCTCAATTTGAATTTCCTTCTCATTTAGAATAGTATTCGGATATCGAATACTCAAAGGAATAATATTCGTATTTAGAATATTATTCAACATTATTATTCCTCACTATCCCAATAAGAGGTAGCGGTAATGTCTCAAATCGTCACATACAACGGTATTGTGGGGTATCTACTTGAAAAAAGGAGAAATGAACTTGGCTATGATCAAGCCAAAGTGGCACATGCCGCAGGCATTTCACAGCCCGTCCTGTCTAGGCTGGAGAAAGGTGGAGCCTCAATTACAATTGATCAGTTATTTCCAATCTGTACTGCACTGAGTATAAGCCCTGGAACGATCATTCAAATTGCAGAACAGAATGCAAATGTCTTGACGAAAGATGATGCAGTGGACGTGATGACAACAAAACAAAGTAGCTCAGCCGATACCGATAACGGCTCAAAAACAAATGCCGTTCTTGCTGGTGCTGCAATCGGGGTTGTACTAGCAATGCTACTGAAGTAGCTATGAGCCACTGCATATTGATAAAGAACTGATTATATAAAAATAGCAGCCTGCAAATGCAGATAATACAAAAAACCTACTTAGGTTGAATTACCCCTAAACGGCACCGTATGGCAAACAGCAAGAAACCTCCACAAAAAAAGAAAGCTTCACCTGATTTGGTTCCCTATTCACGTGCCGGTGATACATTTCACTATCGCTGGGCAGCAAGGCGCTGTCTTCGCCTATTAGATCCCAATTCAAATTTACATAACATTACGATAGAAGGCTCTAAAGAGCCTAAGCTGGGTGGTGAATTTGTTATTGATACAGCCGAATATAGCTTAGATGATAATAACTGTCGGTCAGTGGAGTATTTTCAACTAAAACACTCGACAGTACAGTGTGATAAAAATTTCACTTTGAGTAAGCTTAAAGACACTATTGAAGGGTTTGCAAATCGCTTTAGAGGTTTGCAAAATAAAGGGCATAGCTTCGCGAGTATAAAATTTACTATTGTAACAAATCGGCCTATTAGCCCTAGCTTCAGAGAATCAATTTCAAGCTTGTCTGCAGGCGAATCAGGTGGTGTGAACTTTGATAAAACAATAAGAGCTTACACCAAACTTAAAGGAAAAAAACTAGCATCGTTTTGTGGCTTACTGCAGCTTGTTGATGGTGAGGGTGATTATGATGCACAAAAACATGAGCTTCATCGCGAACTAGCTAGGCTGACATGCGAAGCTAGCGATATCAAACCATTGCTTAGTCTCGTTGAGTTAGTCAGAGAACGTATTGAACCCAAAAGCACTCGGAAAGATATTAATAAAGATGATGTGCTAGAGCAGTTTGAGCAAACCTCGGAAAAAGACCTCTTTCCTGCACCGCCTTTGTTTGAACAATTATCGGCGGCTATTGAGCGCAAGCAAAATGACAATCTGTATCAATCCATTGTCGATACGCAATCATCTTTTCTGATATTAAAAGCTGTGGGAGGCACGGGTAAGTCCATCACCTGCAATCAGCTGATTGGTCGTTTTGGTGATGGTTCTTTGGCCTTGGCCTATGACTGTTTTGGTAACGGCGGATACCGAAAAATCAGTGAGCACAGACACAGGGCCTGCGACGCATATGTGCAGATTGCGAATCAACTTTCCCAGCACGGTTTATGCGAGCCGATGATACCGACAAAGCGGGATCAGGATGACAAGTTAACCCAGGGGTTTTTGTCACGGTTGTCACAAGCAATTGGAAAACTACGAGAGAGCAATAAAGACGCGTTATTGGTTATCCTGTTTGATGCGGTGGATAACGCAGAAATGGCGGCAAGCGAATTTGGTGACCGGTGCTTTGCAAGATACCTGCTGCGAGAAACGCTGCCAGAAGGTTGCCGAGCGGTTTACCTTTCAAGACCGGAACGTGTTTATCTATTCAATCCGCCTGATTCAATTCAGCAAGTGGAGATTGCCCCATTTAGTGATACAGAGTCTCTCCAATACCTCCAAACCAAATACCCTGATGCTCGCCTTGAAGATGCCACTGAATTCCGTCGATTGACCGATGGCAATCCGCGTGTACAGGCCAATACCCTAGCGCTTGGCAAACAATCGATTGGAGAAGTTCTAGCCTATCTGGGTGTAGGCGGTAAAACAGTTGATGATTTAATTGAGGAGCAACTCAAAAATGCTGTTTCTACAGTAAAGGCCTTATATCCCCATGGTTTTGAGCAGCATGTCGAAGATATATGCACAGGCTTAGCATCGCTTCCTCCTTTTGTTCCTCTTGAAGTCTTAGCTGCCGTGTCAGGTACGGATGTATCGGCAGTAAAAAGCTTTATTGCTGATTTGGGTAGGCCGCTCTGGCTAACCGATAATTATGTACAGTTCCGGGATGAACCGACAGAGACTTGGTTTACCAGTACATATGCAGCTACACCGGAACAAATCAAAACCTATATTTCCAGATTGGAACCGTTAGCCGATGACTTTTCCTACGTGGCAGAAGCACTACCTTCGTTACTCTTAAAGTCAGGACAATATGATGCACTTATAACGCTGGCTTTATCAGAAGATAAGCTGCCGACAGATAACCCGGTAGATGCAAGAAATATTCAGGTTTACCGCCTGCAATTTGCGTTTAAAGCCGCATTAAAAGATAAGCAGTATGCGGATGCCTGTAAATTAGCCTTGCGAGCCGGTGAAGAAGTGGCTGGCAGTGATCGGCAGCTAGAAATTTTATCTGGAAATATTGATCTTGCTACTCGGTTTTTATCAGAGCAGCGCGTGATGGAAATTGCCCACCAACGCAATATGTATGGCGCGTGGAACGGTTCTGAAACCCTGTATTCAGCCGCAATGTTATCGTCGATCCCAGAGTGCGAAGGAGAGGCGCGTAGTTATTTACGCTCAGGCTGGCATTGGTTACATCGATATTTTGAAGAAAGAGATAAAGCAGATGATTCGCATCATGATGACAAACTAGAAGATAGTGACATCCTGGCTATGCTCTTTTGCTACTACCAGCTCGATGGCGAACAAGCTGCTGTCGAGTTTATACGACGCTGGAATCACGAGGAAACAATTTACCGCGTAATGCGTGAGTTTGCAGAAAGGCTTATCGATAAATCGGCGTTCAAGGCGCTGGAGAGTATGGCGCTGTATGGTAAAGACTGCCCAGGCATTGTTATTGCGATAAACCATGAGCTGTTAAAGGTGGGAAAAACACCAAGCAAAAAGTGCCTGACACGCACATTGAATAAAATTGTCGGGCCGGGAAAGTGGCTTGAAAAACCCAATGATATCTATAACCGTTTTCGTATTAGTACCAGCGCTTATCTATCACTCCTTGAAGCCTGTGTTATTAATAAATTACCTCTAGCCAGCATCAGGCGAGCATTAAATCACTACATCGACGAGCCAAGACAACACGCCATCAATGATGATTGGCATAGCGAGAACAGATCCAACTTTTTCAGAAGTATCGCAATCCGTGCTTGTATTAAGAATAATTTCGACTTTTCTGTTGCAGATGCCACACCAAAGAGTTGGAAAATGGAACAGCATACCCATCGAGATAACGAGGAGCTAAAGGAAGCTAACAGAGTCATTGAAGCGCTACTTCCCTGGTATATGGTCAGGGCAAAAATATTGGCCGGAAAACGCGTATCTATTGATAAGTGGCATAAGCAGGCGCAGGAAATATCTTCGCGCAAATTAAGTGGACGCTATCGGGAATATGACCCTATCCCTTTTGAAATTACAGGTACACGCTTTTTCAATCTGTTGCTGTCCAAGGGCAGTGTGGATTCAGACCTCAATAAGCTTATTGAAGGTATACAAAGCGATAGCCTTAAGTTTCGGCACCCCGATAAATTACGGGCGTTACGGATAGCCAACAGGGTAGATCGATTACAGCCTATCGCCGATGTTCTTGAAGAGTCGTGTTATCAAACCTTACAGATTGTTGATGAAGAAGAAGGGCCAGTGGAAAACGCCAATGGTCTTATTTTATTGTCGCGGGCTGTTTTGGCATCCAGTGAGGCTGATGCCGAAGTTTATTTTGAAAAAGCCATAGAAGTGGTTTCGCGCTTTGGTGATGAAGCCGTTGAACGATGGCAGGCGGTAGTTAATATTGCCAAGTATTGCGCTTCTGGTGGGAATATGGGACCAAAGCACGCCTACCGCTTTATGCGTTGTGCTGAGCTGATTGGCAATACTGTAACAAGAGAAAAGCATTGGGACAGGGATGATGCGATGGAGACATGTTTTCACCTATGCCCGACATCAGCTTTTGCAATTGCCAGTCGCTGGAATGATAGAGCAGTTGGGCGTTCCGGGCGAATGCTTTCAGCTTTACTTGAAGCAGCACTGAACGCTAATACCATCTCTCCTTCTTCCGCTTGGGCTGCTGCGGCATTGCCGTTTGATTATGGCTTGGTTGATTTAGCTAGCCAGTGTATCGCAAAGGAAACAGATGCAGAAAAACAACAAATTATTTTTAACGACTTGGTAACAAACTATCGCCAGCGGGGGATTACCGGTGACGAGTGGCAGACTATCGACAAGCTGGCTAAGGCACGCGGCCTGCATCATGAGACCTTGGAGCAGCTGGAGTTATTGATTGGCAAAGAAAAAGAGGAAGAAACATCGAGACCACGGAGTGCGTTGCGCGAAGAAGACAATGCTCACGGCAGTTGTGAAGATTTATATGGTGATATTAATTTTGTCTCAGATGATGGTTTGCGCGAAGCGTTGAATAGGTTTGAAGCGCTGGAAGGTCCGAGGGATTTTGAAGGCCTATGGCGGTATGCAGCCAGTAAAGTATCCAATGCCAATGCCGTAAAGTATTTATCGTTGATTGCCAATGCTGATTTTTTAGATTTTTATAAGATCCGTACAGCAATACGAACCTTTCCCTATACTTTAAAGAAAAAGCCTGGCGTACAGAAGGTCTGGCCTAATATTGTTAAAACCATCGTAGAGCGTTATCCCGATGATTTTATTCGCTGTTACCATCGCCATTGGGTGTTAGACGATATTGGAACAGATGATATTACACTCAATGCGGTCAGGGAGGGCGTGCTAAAGAGCTTATCGGAATCCAATGGTCTTGAATCTGCCAGTACCTTTTATGGTTTTGCCGGTTCCTGCGTACAAGAAATAGCTATGGATGATGCAGACGCAGTGTTTGATTTTGCACTGACTCGATTTGAACTGCATATTGAGAATGACTATGCCGATGGCCCGTGGAGGGCTGAACTGTACCCGCCTGAGGAAATCACGGCATCACTAACAGGCTATATCTGGGGCTGTTTAGGCTCGCCTGAATCGCATGAGCGTTGGTGTGCTGCCCATGTGGTTAGACGCCTATATCAACTAGGCTGCCAACAGGAAATCGATGCGTTGATAGAATGGATGACGGCCGGGGGCGTTAATGCGTTTATTGGTAGCAATTATCCTTTTTACAGTATGCATGCCAAACAGTACTTGTTGGTGGCCTTGGCACGCTGTGCCACCGATAACCCTGCTTTATTAATCAAACATAGCAAAACCTTCTGCAATATTGCCCTGCATGGTGACGCGCATATTTTGATACAGAAGTATGCCGCAGATATTGCTTTAGCTATTGCGCAAGCCACACCAACAGCTTATAAGCCGGATATTATCAGTCAGTTGAAACTGGTAGATAAAACACCGCTTCCAATAGAGGTGACCGAAGATTATTACGAGAAACGTGATACTCCTTGGCACCAGCAAGGCAAAGTCGACACGTCACTGGAACTGTCTTTCGGCCATGATTTTGATCGTTATTGGTTTGAGCCTTTAGGTGACGTATTTAAAGTACCGAGAAAACAGGTTGAAGAGCTGGCAGCCGAAGTAGTTTTAAAAGATTGGCAGCTATCTTTTGGAGAACGTTATATACGCGACCCACGACAGGAGCTCTGGAATGCCCGAAGGGATCGAGGAACCTCTCATAGCCATTCGAGCTACCCGAAAACCGACGCTTACAATTTTTATTTGTCCTACCATGCCATGATGGCTGTTGCTGCCAAATTATTGAAGGCAATGCCGGTCATTCACTCTCGCGAATGGCATGATGATGAATGGCGGGACTGGTTGGATCGTCATCTTTTAACCCGAGATGATGGATGCTGGTTAGCTGACAGACGAGATTTTATCCCTGCGGCACGCAGACAATGGCTAAGCGATAAGACGGACAATGACTGGCGCTGGCAGGTATGGCCCCAAGACTTTCTCGATGTATTGCTCTTTGAGCAACAGGGAGAAACGTGGTTAAACGTTGCCGGTTCCTGGAACGAGTATCGCGATGGCCATAATGAATCCATAGATGTTTCAAGCAGACTGGTGCCAAGCTGGGCATCAGCATCATTACAACGTGCCGTCATCCATCACCAAAATGATGTATCGGACAGTAAAAGCCTTGCACATTTTGATGACCGGGATTACGACGATTGCGCTGATCATCCTTTCAAGTTAAAAAAATGGTATTCACAAGGTGATCGCCATGACAGGGTCGACGAGTTTGATCCTTATGCGGGTGCACTTGAATATCCACTCATCACGCCTAATCAGGATATTGCATTACAGCTCAAGCTAACACCCGATAGCGAAAACCGCTATTGGTACAATGCTGACACTGATGAAACGATGCTATGCAGCCAGCTATGGAGTGAGGATAAACCACAGCGGGAAGATAGCGACTATTGCAGTAAGGGTAAACGCTTGCAGGCTTCATTAAGGTTATTGAAAACCTTATTAAGTATGCTGGATATGGACTTGGCTATCCAAGTAGATATTCGTCGAGAATTAACTGATAGGTATAGGAATAAAGATAATGATGTTGGATATACCCTCCCATATAGAAAAATTTATATCCTCTCAAAAGATGGAAGACTCAGGGACACAAGAACGTCTTCTGTACTTAGGGAAAAAGTTAGTAAAAAACCTCGAAAAGCTTAACGATGATGAAATTAGCACATGGATGGCACACTATATTGCTGAAAAGATGACGGCTGCAGCTTCTGCTCGTGGCAAAACAAAAGCATCAGCACAACGGGATTGCTTTGAAGCGATTTTAATACTGTGGGATCACCAAGCCAGCTTTCCAAATGATATTCGCCCATTTAAAGATTTCGAACCGGTATTTAGGGCGATGGCACACATTGACCCTAATAAAGATTTTCCTTCATATTTTTCTCAAAAAAATGGCAGTGACAAACCTCCCACAGATACTGAACAGTATGCCAATTTTGTAGTTAATCTGGATTCTGCTATTCGAACAATGATGTCGTACTTTCTCAGGAAGGCGATTTTGAGCACAACCGATGAAGCTACATTAGGGTGGTTGCATGGTATCAAGGACGTTTCGGAGTCAAGTGAGGCTAAAGTAATTCTTAATTTTGTTCCCGAGCTCGATGTTACTAAGGATAACGATGAACAAGCAGTGTTGGAGCGGAGAATCAAGGAACTATCAGAACATATTGAGCGTTTGCAATCTTTTGAACACGTAAGCAAGTTTATTAGATTGAGCATGGAGAGTGAACTAAAAAATCTTAAAAAAAGTTAATTGCAAGAGACTACCTGCCGGTAGCCCACCCCACATCAACAGGCATTGCCCCGGTACACTTTCTGCCCTGTGATTTTCGCCAGTACCACTGTATTTAAGACTCCTTAAAGCAGTAGATACCTAAATGCTCAATAACGCTCCCCCTAAACTCAATAGTAATCATTACGTCACCACAGCGCTTCTCAGCTAAAACCAAAAAAAATATTCGGGCATATATCACTCATGAGCATCCCCGCCTAAGGAGACACATATTAATAATAACAAACAAAAATTTTATAGCTTTGATAAGCCAGTTACCGCTCACCAGGCTTTAGAGACAGCAGCTGAGATCCAGAAACTCATAGCAACAGCCCGAGCCACCAGAGCCAAACGTGACGAAGCAATACTCGCTATTAATTTCGGTATAGGATTGCGCTGATCTGAAATTTGTAATCTTGAGCTGAGTGACTTTGACCGAAAGACCGGATTACTGGAAATCAGGCTACTCGCTCGGTACGCCGTTCCTCCTAAGGACTCAAACCAATGCCAACAAACATCAGTGTTTAAAATCACAAAAAATCACTCCAACAATTTTCAAGTCTATATCACTTCGATGACGCTACCACAGTGCTATTTTCTAATCATTGAAATCGAGGTTTGATATGGAACACACATGCCCCCACTGCCAATCCAATCGGATTGTCACACGTAATCACGCTCGTAAAACATGCGGCTCTCTGGGCACCCTTGCCGGTGCCAGTATGGCAATTCGTAGCGTAAAGCTAGGAACCACTATTGGCCGCTTTTTTGGCCCACCCGGTATTGTTGCCGGAGGTATTGCTGGGATGGCTTTCGCCGGTATCAGTGGCGCTATTCTCGGTAACTCTACCGGCACAAAGTTGGGCACCATGTTGGACAATAATGTGCTGGACAATTATCTGTGCTTGTCTTGCAAGCGTACCTTCAGTAATCCTTCCCAAGTCTACGAGGGTGACTACTTCTCTCATGACGATTTGGAAGACGAGCACGAAGAAAACCAGTTTCCGACCACGCTTGATTAATCGAACCCCCTAGTTATTCATACGAGAAACGCATTATGGCTCACCTAATAGAGACAATGGCCTATACCGGCCAAACGCCCTGGCATGGTCTAGGGCATTCGTTACCCGCTAACCGCTCCGTCGAAGAATGGATTCATGCCGCGGGAATGAACTGGAACATTGAAGACAGTCCGGTGCAATTTAAAGCAGATAAGCACCAACACCTGAATGAGCTCAGGACTTCCAGTAATCACAAAGTCTTGTACCGCTCCGATACCAAAGCCGCACTCTCTGTTGTCGGCAAACAGTATAAAGTCGTGCAACCGCGAGAGATTTTGGGGTTTTATCGAGATCTTACCGAACAATCAGGATTTGAATTGGAAACTGCAGGGGTTCTGAAAGACGGTAAAAAACTGTGGGCCCTCGCCCGAACGGGACAAAGTGCTGAGCTGAAAGGGCGAGATACGATCAACGGTTACTTATTACTGGCCACGGCCTGCGATGGCAGCATGGCCACAACCGCGCAATTTACCAGCGTTCGTGTTGTGTGTAATAACACGCTGTCCATTGCGACCGCCAACAACTCCGGTGCTGTGAAAGTACCTCACCGCTCAGCCTTTAACCCCGACACCGTCAAACAACAATTGGGGGCCTCCGTGTCCAACTGGGATAATTTCAGCGACCAAATGGTTGAGCTTTCAAGGCGTAAGCTCACAGACAAAGAAGCGCACCACTATTTGAGTCGATTGCTGAATCAAAACGCCCTAGGAGTATCTGACAAAACCAAAGTGCGAAATATAGGCGCGATGATGAATCTATATCTCGGTAACGGGATGGGCGCATCCCTGCCTTCGGCCGCCAACACGGCCTTCGGCCTCCTCAATGCCGTGACTCAGTATGTTGATCATGAGCAACGCGCAAGGTCTCAGGATAACCGGCTTAACTCAGCGTGGTTTGGGCAAGGCGCCAAGTTCAAAAACCGCGCCTTTGAAAACGCCCTATTACTCACCGCCTAACTTCACAGTTTACATCCCTGTCGCTCCCGAAAGGGGGCGACTATATCGCTGCAACGGGAGTTTCAAATGACTCAACTATCTAACCTGCCTGCACCATACCCAGAAGGAATTTCTGAATCCGAAATCCTACAGTGGGCAAACGCTATTTTGGCCGCTCGCTTTAAACGCAGTAGCTATCTCACCAGCCCTGATACCACACGTGATTTCTTACAAACTTGGCTCGCTCAAGATGAACGTGAGCGCTTTGTATTAATCCTACTCGATAATCAGCATGGCATTATCGACTGCGAAGTACTGTTTGAAGGTACCATTGATGGTGCTGCGGTCTACCCTCGTGAGATCGTAAAAACCGCGCTCACTCATAACGCCGCTGCCGTTGTTCTGGCACACAATCACCCCAGTGGTATAGCAGAACCCAGTGGTGCCGATAAGCGTATTACGGCACGCATAACCGAAGCCCTCTCCACGGTTGATATTCGAGTCCTAGATCATCTCGTCGTTGGCGGGTGCGATATCATCAGTTTTGCCGAACGCGACTTGCTCTAATTTCCGTCCATAATCATCCAATAACCTCCAACACGACCCACTGACGTCCACTCACCTCGATCCCGTTTACTCCGTTTAATGTACGTTAACCGCACTTACCGTTAGCCGTTTGTCTTCATTTTTCATATCACAATTATTATCCACATCAGTTGGAGAACTTATCATGCTTACTCAGTCCAGCCAGCATAAAGTGAGGCGAACCGCCCCACCATTAAAGAAACCTATATCTCCCTATCAACTCTATCTTAATAGCCTTGCCATCTCTGGCCGCACGGCCATGGCAACCCTATTAAATCAATGCTCACTGATACTCGGTCACGACGGTGTTGCGGATACTTACGACTGGCAGCACCTTACCTTCGAGCAGGTCCACCATGTCAGAAGCGCACTGACAGAGATGGGGTATTCCGTTAACACCATCAACATGACGATTGCAGGGCTGCGAGGCATCACTCGCACCGCCTTTAATTTGGGGCTAATGAGCGCCGACAATATGATGCGCATCAACGCCCTAAAGGTCGTAAAAGGTCGAACCACTTCCCGTAAAGGTAGACGCCTCAATAACAGCGAAATAAAAAAGTTGAAAACAGCTACCCGCCATCAAGACAATCCAACCAAGCGAGCACGCGATCTTGCCCTACTGATGGTAGGCATAGGTACAGGTGTACGTTGTGCAGAAATATGTGCACTCGATCTAGACAGCATTAATTTTGGCGATGGAAAATTGGTCATCGAGAAAGGCAAAGGCCGAAAGCAGCGACAAATCTATGTATCAGCAAGCGTACTGAGGGCTATCACGAAATGGGTTTCGATTAGAGGCTCACAGTCAGGACCTCTTTTTTCGCGCATATTGCGTAATGGTTCCATTACCAACAAACGCCTATCCACCAGCGGGATTACTTACGCACTAAGAAAAGTTCAAGAACGAGCAGATATAGAGCCCTTTAGCCCACATGACCTGCGGCGCACCTTCATCACTCATCTCCTAGAGAAGGGAGTTGATTTAAACATCGTCCGACAGCTGGCAGGGCACAGCGATGTCAGTACCACTGTTCGCTACGACAAACGTGATGAATTGTGGCAAAAGCAAGCCTCACAAGGCCTTCAGTTCTAATTCTTTCTCGGAGATATTATGGAGAGCTCAAAGCCCTCTGCGGCATTAAGAGCCATTGCCGAACTCGACGATCAGTGGCTCAACCATACAGAGCACAGTGCCTTTATCGGCGAGGCCTATGCCCGGCTACTAGCAGACCATCCCAACCTGCCAACTGAGGTTATTCAAGGCGGTGAGCAAGCAATCCGCCAGCTTCGGCAGCAAAGCCAAGAGATAGGAGAGCAATTAATTGAGCTTAGGCAGCTTGTAGCAAACGCAGTCAAAGCAGGACTCCAACCTACAGATCAGGATTAATCACTTTCAACCCATCCACTGGCGATATATCAAGCGCCTCACAATAGGTTAAAAATTCAACAACATCCAAGCGGCGCTCAGCCTGTTCAACCTTGCCGATGTAGGAATGCGGAACGTCTAGCTTTTCAGCCAAATCTCGCATGGTAAGCCCTTGCTCCTCACGCTGTACCTTAAGCCAATCAATCAAACGCTTATTTTCTGGACTATGAAGTGATTTTGTCATTTGTCCCTATAGTAGGGACGTATTACAATGTACCCATATCAGGGACAACCAGCAAAAAGCAGAAACAACACTCCAAGGAAACCAATATGGATATTAATGTCTACGCGCTCAGCGATATTGCAGATGAAAAGATAGATCAATTAATCAGCAACAAGCAGTCATTCACACTAACCGGGGTCAACCATATGACGAAAGCTGTCGCTACGCTTGAACGGCAAATTGAAAACAAGGGATTGAAGTGTCGTGTTTACACCAAAGGACGTGCCGCAACAATCGGCGCAGCGGCTATTCCTGTATCACCTACCGTCATTGGTGGCTGGCTTGCAGGAGCCGCTATCGGTCTCCACAACCTAGCCACCTACGATCCCGATTACGAACTCGCCAAAAAACCTCTCAGTAATGAATTGGAAATCAACTACAAAAAATAGATCTATTTAGCACCCCCCATTGAAATATAAGGACTACGACATGAAAACGTTTATTGTATTAATGCTATTGAGCTGCACAGCCCTAGCAGGTTTTTTTGAAGATGAAGTGATTCACACTGAAGATGCCTATAACCAAGGAGGACTACTTTACGCTCGTGCCAACAATGAGCCATTTTCAGGTATCGTTATCGAAGAGGATCGTCGCGGCAACATCACCAGACGTGCGGAGTTTGATGATGGGAAGCTGGATGGCGTATCCCAGCATTTCAATAAAAACGGAGTAATGATTAAAGAAGAAGAGTATGACGAAGGAGCTCTCGATGGATTGGTCCGTAATTGGTACAACGACGGCACGCTGAAACAAGAAGCTTCATACGACGATGGAGAAAAAGATGGCGAGGCACGAATGTATCGTGAAGATGGATCTCTTCAAGGTACCTTAACCATAGACGACGGAACACTTGTTGGCCTCTCAGGAACTTATCGAGATGGGAGTAAACAGACAGAGTCCCACTATGACGATGGTATTCTTTATACCACTGAGTATTACCCCAATGGTCAAGTTAAATCACATGCGGGAACATATCAAAACATGTCGAAAAAACACGGCCCCAATGAAACCTACCATGAGGATGGCCGCCCTAAGAGATTAGCCCACTACCTTAAGGATAGACTTCATGGGAAATATACCGAGCACATGTATGCCTGGGATAACAAACTGTCGCAACGTGAGGTATCGAACTATGTTGATGGAAAGCTGCACGGAAAGAACTTCATCTACTCCGTATCCAACGGCAAAGAATACTTAAAGACAGTCAAAGGCTTCAAAAATGACAAGCCCAGTAAGCTAGAAGAAAATGGCAATTATTGGATCTCGTACAACCCAGACGGCACTGTCAGAAAGTATTAACTTAAACTGTAGTAATACAGATTTTATTTGGCAGGCGCCGGTTTTTTAGACGATGTCTGCCAGGTCAGGCTTAAACCACTACGAATAAATATTCTGAAATAGCGACTCGCTGGAGTCGCTAAAACTTGCCCTGACAGCTACAATTTTTCAGAGAAGCTTCTAGGTCAGATTCAATTTTCAAGACTAATCGAACGAGCCTTTTGGAAGGCCAAAGTCTTCGGGCTTTATTTTCCAACATTCAGACTCATCACTTTTCGCGAGTACTTCGCCAAAGGCGGCAAGGCCATTAGCTGCAAACGCAAACCAACCCTTAGCTTCGGCAAACTTCATATCTTCCATATCACTAATGCCGGACGTAATTGCCCCGCGAACAGCGCTTGCCCACAAACCATAACGCTGCAACACCTCATCCTCTTGACTAATTAAAGTTTGAGCTGCTTTTTCCAAATGCCACCATTGATTTCCAGCGCTCCCCATCACGTAGACATTTGAATCCATCAACTCATGTATATCAAAATTCGAGATGATTTCTTTAACAACTTTCTGATCAATTAACTTGGCCATAACTCTTACTCCCTATTGCAGTCAGAATAGCTCTAGCCTCGTCAGTGGGCAGGCGTTACTCTGGCTACAGGTTATGAAGCCCTCGTATCGGACTTCTCATAACTTAATGGCAAAAAGTAAGAATTTACACTCTTGATCAAAAAGACTGAAACTAGGAAAGCCAGAGACCTTATTTTTTTACTCTATTTAATATGAATTAAACCGAGTAACCCTGAACGTCTTAATTGCGCTGACTGGTTGAGCCCACAGCCAAAAATGGACATTCAGGCTCAGAGAGCCCGCAGCAGCTTTAACGAGCCTGTAGAAAAACAGTTTAACAAAACCATTTACCCACAAGGCTATTCCTTAAATTTGTCTGATTATCATTTAACCAGATCCGTTTAACATAATCACTAATTATACGAACTATACGACCCCATGCTGTGGATATTCTTGCGCATCATGCTACAGCTCCATATCGCATGATCTTTTCAATGTTGTGCACCATACAGAACAGCTTCCATTGCCCTTGCACCTTCTCTTTACCGCGCAAAGAGAATCGGTTCAGTCTTTTATTGGTGCCAATATTACCAAACACCGGCTCCACCACTGACATACGGTGACCGTAAATCTGTTTTCCCAATTGACTGTCCACACGCCGCTTCATCCAATCAGTGGCAGTACGTTTTGTGTTAACAGTGATTGAGACTTGCCGGCCATGTCCCTCACGAGTATTCGCCGACTCAGGGTTGCGCATACACTGATTTTTTAAATCACAGTGCCGACAATCCGTTAACTTTCCCTCAAAGAACAACTTCTGTTTCCCGTTGCACTCGAGGGTTTAATTTTTTAACCACAGCTCGTTACCCGCCGGGCAGCGATAGGCTTTCTTTCTAGTGTTAATCGTAAAGTCGCTGGCGGGTATAACTTTCATAATACCCTTAACGGTATCTCGATGACGCTTGCCGTATTTTTCTTTTTGATGTTTGTGTTTCGGGTCGCGAGAGCGAAATTGGTTGTCCGGCATGTAGGCGTTTATCTTTTCTTCTTTTAAGTACTCGTAGTTGGCCTCGTTGGCAAAACCGGTATCGGCAGTCACCACAACCTGCTCGGCAAGAATGTCATCACTTATACCAGTGCGCTTGTAGGTTGCCTTAATGCTGTCCAGTACAGGCTTTAGGGTGTGGTGTTCTTGGCCCTCACCAAAGGCTTGAGCGTCAATTACGACCTAGTGTTTTTTGTCTACGGCAGCGACACCGTTGTAACCTTGGATGGTTCCCTTGCTGGTGAGCATCTTGCCTGACTCGTTGTCAGTAATATTACTTTTTACTTCTTTCGGTTTTTTCGCTTGCCCCATCCTTGGGGCTGCCGTCTTTAGGAACTTATCAATCTTTTCAAAGTGCTTTCCTAAGGTGTCGATCGCCTGCTCTACCTGATCCTTACGCTCGCGGTCTTTGGGTTTACGCCGACCCAGCCTCTTATGCTCTTTCATACAGTGCTTTATTTGACGCTGTATCTTCTCACGCTTCTGGCTCAACTCGTCTAAGGTGCCCGAGCGCTCTTTGGCAGCATTGGATGACATTTTACAGCCATCAATAGCGAAAAGTTCATTGCCTAATAAGCCTTGTTCCTCACAGACCAATAAAACATTTTCAAATACGGATTCAATGACGTCTGGATAACTGCTGACGAAACTGGCAATACTGGTAAAGTGCGGTACGAGTCGCATGACAGAGCCTTAAAGATAATATTGTGCTCACACTGCCATTGAATCTCACGGCTTGACGTGATGCCTTTGGAGTAGGCGAACAGAATAATCTTCAGAAGAATGGCTGGATCATAAGC
>Ga0209395_1004048_pt1 | contig 17593 bp, 12 predicted proteins | sample GOMGulsemesocosm_3_FD_184635 | JGI IMG/M metagenome (GOLD analysis project Ga0209395, IMG submission 184635) | Methane-oxidizing microbial communities from mesocosms in the Gulf of Mexico - GOM9D Gulf of Mexico (SPAdes) (version 2) | ecosystem: Environmental > Aquatic > Marine > Cold seeps... | reverse complement strand
AAGATCAACACATTTTATCACTTGCAAAAGAGGTCAAACCTCACTATCTTGTGTCTGGAATTATAAAAAACCCTAGATATTGTGCATTTGATGCTCAGTTGTTATTTTTAATACTACGTATTTAATTGTCTACTTCTAATACGTATGTGGGATTTTTTATTAGGGACGTTTTAGATCCTTTAGTTAGGAATAAAAAACAATAACAATAATCGCTTTACAGGTACTTCATGAATAACAATCTCTTTGTAACTAAACGAAATGGTGAAAAAGAATCCATTGATTTAGAAAAAATACACCGCGTCATTGCTTGGGCTGCTGAAGGCTTAGAACAAGTATCGGTATCTCAAGTTGAATTAAAATCTCACATTCAGTTTTATGACGGTATTAAAACTGAAGATATTCATGAAACTATTATTAAAGCCGCTGCTGATTTGATATCTGAGGAAACACCAGATTATCAATTTTTAGCCGCTCGCTTAGCTGTTTTTCATTTACGTAAAAAAGCCTATGGTCAATTTGAGCCTCCAGCACTTTATGACCATGTAGTAAAATTAGTTGAAACGGGTAAGTATGATCAACATTTGTTAGCTGATTATACTCAAGCTGACTTTGAGCATATGGCCAGCTTTATGGACCATAGCCGTGATCTTAACTTTAGTTACGCAGCTATGAAGCAACTCGAAGGTAAATACCTGGTACAAAACCGAGTTAGTGGTGAAATTTACGAAAGTGCTCAATTTCTTTATGTGTTAGTCGCGGCATGTTTATTTGCTAAATACCCTGTTAAAACACGTTTACGTTACATTGAAGATTTCTATCACGCTATATCTCTTTTCAAAATATCTTTACCCACGCCAATTATGGCCGGTGTTCGCACACCAACACGTCAGTTTTCATCGTGTGTATTGATTGAATGTGGTGATAGTTTAGATTCTATTAATGCTACATCAAGCGCTATTGTTAAATATGTCTCTCAACGCGCTGGTATTGGTGTAAATGCCGGACGTATTCGTGCTTTAGGTAGTACTATCAGAAATGGTGAAGCATTTCATACCGGCTGTATTCCATTTTTCAAACATTTTCAAACCGCAGTAAAAAGCTGTTCACAAGGTGGTGTTCGCGGCGGTGCAGCTACATTATTTTATCCTTTGTGGCATTTGGAAGTTGAGAGTTTATTGGTTCTTAAAAATAACCGTGGCGTAGAAGAAAACCGTGTTCGTCATTTAGATTACGGCGTGCAATTTAATAAGCTAATGTACCAACGCTTAATTAAAGGCGGCTCTATTACTTTGTTTAGTCCAAGTGATGTACCTGGATTATATGACGCTTTCTTTGAAGACCAAGCAGAGTTTGAGCGTTTATACGAACAATACGAAAACGATGATTCAATTCGTAAAAAACGTATTAAGGCGATTGAATTATTTACTTTGTTCGCTCAAGAGCGTGCAAGTACTGGTCGGATATATTTACAAAATGTCGACCATTGTAATACCCATACTCCGTTTGAACCGAGTAAAGCGGCCATTCGTCAAAGTAATTTGTGTTTAGAAATTGCATTACCAACTAAACCGATGAATGATATTAATGATGAAAATGGCGAAATTGCACTTTGTACACTTTCTGCATTTAATTTAGGTGCTATAGATTCACTAGATGAATTAGAAGGACTTGCTGATTTAGCCGTACGCGCTTTAGATAGCTTATTAGATTATCAAGATTACCCTATCGCTGCAGCACAAAGCGCTAGTATGGCTCGTAGAACGTTAGGGATAGGAGTTATCAACTTTGCCTATTACCTAGCTAAAAATGGCCTTTATTACTCAAACGGTAGTGCCAATAACTTAACACATCGTACTTTTGAAGCGATTCAATTTTATTTACTTAAAGCAACAAATGAATTAGCAAAAGAGCAAGGAGCCTGTCCTAAGTTTGATGAAACGCGTTTATCTCAAGGCATTTTGCCTATTGATACTTATAAAAAAGCCATTGATGATATAACGGGTGAGCCACTACACCTTGACTGGGAAAGCCTACGTCAAAGTATTAAAGAGCATGGCGTTAGAAACTCAACAGTATCGGCATTAATGCCTTCTGAAACCTCATCTCAAATATCAAATGCAACCAATGGTATCGAACCACCACGTGGTTTAATCAGTATTAAAGCCAGTAAAGATGGTATATTAAAACAAGTTGTTCCTGAGTATGAAAAACTCAAAGGCAACTATGAGTTACTCTGGAATATTCCAGATAATCAGGGCTATTTGGAGTTGGTTGGTATCATGCAAAAGTTTGTTGACCAAGCTATCTCAGCAAACACTAATTATGACCCGAGTAAATTTGATGGTGGTAAAGTACCCGTTAAACAAATTTTAAAAGATCTACTTACTGCCTATAAACTTGGTGTTAAAACACTTTATTACCATAACACCCGTGATGGTGCTAGTGATGATATCGAAGTTGAAGACGATGGGTGTGCTGGCGGTGCTTGTAAGATTTAATTGTTTTGCTTAAAAAATTAATATCTAAAACTTAAAATATAAATACAAAGCCTAGCCAAGTACTAGGCTTTTTCTGCACACAATTGTGCAGTATCAAAGGAATAAAAAAATGACGTATACCACGTTTAATCAGACACCTAATAACGCACTTATAGAGCCAATGTTTTTAGGTAATAGCGTTAACGTATCTCGCTATGATCAACAGCGTTATATTGCTTTCGAAAAATTGATAGAAAAACAGTTAAGCTTTTTCTGGCGTCCAGAAGAAGTTGATGTATCTAAAGATCGAGCTGATTGGCAGGGCCTTACCGATTCTGAAAAGCATATTTTTATTTCTAACTTAAAGTATCAAACACTTTTAGACTCAATGGCAGCTCGCTCTGTAAATGCTGTTCTATTGCCTTTAGTTTCTTTACCTGAAGTGGAAACATGGGTAGAAACATGGGCCTTTAGTGAAACTATTCATTCTCGGTCTTACACCCATATACTTCGTAATTTATTTACTGAACCAGGTGAGATTTTTGACGATATCATTGTTAACCCTGCAATTTTAAAGCGAGCTTCAAGTATCGCTAAATTTTTTGATGATGTAATCCTTACCACTCAGTTACTTCAATCACAAGGTGAAGGAACATATGAAGTTGAAGGTAAGAGTATTGAAGTATCCACCAGAAAACTTAAAGAACGGTTATTCCTCGCAGTTTGCTCTGTCAATGCGTTAGAAGCTATTCGTTTTTACGTAAGTTTTGCCTGTTCATTCGCTTTTGCCGAGCGAGAATTACTTGAAGGCAATGCTAAAATTATAAAGTTGATTGCGCGTGATGAAGCATTGCACTTAACCGGTACTCAACACATCCTTAATAACTGGAAATCAGGTAAAGATGATCCTGAAATGAAAGTTATTAGCGAAGAGCTTCGTGATGAAGGGTTACAAATTTTCTTAGATGTAGTCGAGCAAGAAAAAGAATGGGCTCAGTATTTATTTAAAGATGGTTCAATGATTGGACTCAATGCTGATATCTTAAATCAATATATTGAATATATTTCTAATCAGCGCTTAACCGCTATTGGATTTGATGCTCCTTATGATATAAAAAGTAACCCATTGCCATGGATGAATGCTTACCTAGTCAGCGACAATGTACAGGTTGCCCCACAAGAAACTGAGATATCGAGTTATTTAGTTGGGCAAGTCGATTCTTCTGTTGATGCAGATGATTTTGACGGTTTTGATTTGTAAATATCACTAAGGTAATAATCGCCTTAGTTTACTCCGATTCCATTAAGTACTTGGTCCTGTTGTGCAAGGGGAATTACTCAAAATTAGAGCCTTAATTGACCGATAGTTCGTTATTGAAATTGATTGCAATAAGCCTTGGAGTATTTCCCCCTTACCAATGAACAATAATGGAATTGGGATAAGATTTTTAATCTGTATGAAAGTAAAAAAATTGACTCTTAATGTGGACGAAATCATAAAGTTATCACCAAAAATCACCGTACAAGGTAAGGTTGTCCATTATAAAAATAATGAGCAAACCTTACTTGATTGTTTAGAGTCAGCGAATATAGAAGTACATTACCACTGCCGTGATGGGTTTTGTGGTGCATGTCGGGTTACTCTCGTCAACGGCGAAATTAATTATCCTATGGGTGAGCCTTTAGCATTTGTCGGTGAGAATGAAATTTTGCCTTGTTGTTGCAAACCCATTACTGATATTACTTTATTAATAGAGGAATAAGCTCACTTAACTAACATCTAACTGTAATGATATTCCTTTCATTACTCGGTTAAGCTCTGGTGATAATTGTGAAAACAAATCATCAATATCATCCTGCTTATTATCATTTATCGCTGTATCCAATGCTTTCGTTACTTCAAATAAGTCCATTGCGCCAACAGAGCAGGCAACACCTTTTAGTGTATGCGCAAGATGTTTTACCGAGTCTATATCCTTACTATCTATTGCACTTTGTAATTTTTCACCATCTAAATGATGATCTTGATAAAACATCACTAATATTTCTTTAAATAACTCTTTATCCCCTAAGACATTGTTCACGCCAACATCAAACTCAATACCGTCATAGTTAGCCATTTTTTGGTCTTCCTCTAATAAGTTCTCTTTGTCTGCCTTAATTAAATTAACGACCATATCGTCATCCTCTTCAATGATTGAGCTAGTCATTATACTGGCATCAACAACTTGGTTACGCCCGTGTTCTTTGGCATAGTAGAGTGCACGGTCGGCTTGTTTTAATAATTCATCAATGCTCAAGAATTTATTTTCCGCTAATACTAAACCAATGCTCACCGTAATATTAATATCTAACTCTACATCGTCATCGCTAATAATTTGAACACTGTTTTTTTCTATAAAAGAACGCATTCTTTCGCACGCTATATTAGCATCACTTCTATTTGTATTCGGTAAGCACACAGCAAACTCTTCACCACCAACCCGACCAATAATATCATAGCCTCGAAAAACGCTAACCATGCCCTGGCTAAACGCTCGTAGAACTTGATCGCCGGCATCATGACCGTAATTATCATTTACTTGTTTAAAAAAGTCGATATCAAGCATTGCCACGATCAATGGGTGCCCTGCTCTATTAGCAAGACCTATAGCATTACTGCTTAAGTCAAAAAAGCTACCGCGATTATTAATGCCTGTGAGAAAGTCAGTTTTAGCTAAATATTCAAGCTGTGCTGTTTTTTCTTTTAATCTGATTGCTGTTCTCATGCGCGCGAGTAATACTTTTGCCACATAAGGTTTTATAACATAGTCACCCGCTCCTAGTTCAAGTGCTGCCACTACCTCATCTTCATCAGTAGAAGCAGATAACATAATGACGGGGATTTCAGTCGTCAAAACGTCTTCTTTAATTTTCATCAGTGTCTCTAACCCGGATAAGCCAGGCATATACATATCAAGTAAAATAAGCGCTATTTTTTCTGTAGTCAATAATGTCAGTGCCTCTTCACCACTATCACAGCATATGACTTGATAACCCGCTGCGCTCAGGTCAAAATCCAAAAGCATTTGAGTATCTTTCGCATCATCAACAACCAATATTTTGTAGTTTTTCTCTAAATTCATTATTATTACTTTTATATTAGATAGCTAAAAATTCAGCTAACTCCTTTGAATTAAACGGTTTTCTAAGTACAGGGTAATCCCAGCTTCGATCTTCAATTGCAATGTAACCACTAATTGAGAATACTTTAATCTCTGGAAATTTTTCTTTGACCATACTCACAGCTTCTTTACCTGATAAGTCAGGTAAAATCATGTCTGTAATAAATATGTCAAAGGTAATACCTTCTTTAATTTTCTCTATTAATTGCTCTTTATTATTAGCAACAACAACATTAGCTCCTTTGCTTTCTAGGAACAAGGCAACAAATTCCGCAATACTAATTTCATCATCAAGTACTAATATATTCGTATTCTGATAACTCAGTGATGATATATTTGACTCTCTCGCTAAGTATTTTTCTTCTAATACTTTACATTTAAATACAAGAGTGAAATGTGCTCCACCAATATCACTGGTTCCTTCAACTTGGATCAGGCCATTGTGTTTATACATAGTACTATAAACATTTGCTAAACCAATACCATTACCTTTATTTACTGATTTTGAACTATAAAATGGGTCAAATATTTTAGTTAAATTCTTTTTTTCAATGCCAACACCACTATCTTTCACATGAATCTCTAAACGATTACTGTCGCCTAAGTTGGCTGATATTTCAATTTGGCCGCTCAAGCCTTTTTCTTGGATAGCATCTTGCGCGTTTAACACTAAATTTAATAAAATATTGATGAACTCTCCCTGAGGGAAGTTTATCAAACAGTGCATGGGCTCAAAATTAAAGGTGACTTTGATAGTACTTAACAACAACTGCTTAAATAAATATTGATTATCATAAATATCTTGAATAGGGTCAAAACTGACCACTTTTACCGTTGGTTTTCGGGTGAAAGCCAACAAGCGTTCGGTTACATCTTTCCCCTTACCTATGGCATTTTTCACTCTATCTATATAGGAAGATATGTCTTGCTCACCACGAGAAAATTTTATTTCCAACATTTCAATAGCACCAAGTGCAACACCTAATACATTATTAATGTCATGGGAGACATTGCCAAAAGTATTCCCTAACAATGCTAAGCGATTTGATATAACCTGTTGTTGTTCCTTACGAAATTTATCAGTGACATTGTCAACAATCCAAATATAGATCCCTTCATCAGCTTCATAAGTCACTGATAAATCAAACACTGAATTATACTTATCAAAACTAACATTACTTTCTTTCACCTGACCTTGTTCTTTCGCCTGTTTCTTAAATTCCATATATTCGGTAATACTAAAATTAATATAATTAAAGAGTACCGCACTAGCCCCATCATGATGGGGGGATATGTCTTGATAAACAACATTATCATTATCATCAATAAAAAATATGGGTACTTTTATGGTGAAATTAACCATCGCCAGTAACTTTAATTTTTCAAATAAATCTTCACTTCTAGTAATATCTTTGTATACACCAAATACCGCCAACGCTATGCCGTTACTATCCCGCTCAACTTCTGCAATTATTTCAACTTTAACCTTTTTACCCGCAGGCTGCGTTAATTGTGTTTTAAGGTGAAAGGGTTGTTGTTGATGGATAGCATTATGAAAGCGTGTACGAAATTTTGGTCTATCTTTTGCCAACAGTGCATCTATCGAGCTATCAATGCTTGGGATGATGGACTTGTTATTTAAGCCATGGATACGAAAGATTTCTGCCGACCAGTCAAGGGTCGATGATTTAATATCAAAGCGCCAATGGCCTGAATTACTAATACGCTCAGCTAACATCAACCAATCGTTTTGTTTCTTTAATTGTACGATCATGTTTTTAGTTGCGGTAACATCTTTGACCGTACCAAACATTAAACTGGCCCTACCATCAATCCGTTCGACGACCTTACCAACCGCATGTAACCATAATGCATGCCCTTGATTGTTAATAATAGGAATGGTGACATCAATCCGATCAGTTATTCCTTTAATGTGCTGCAGTATATTATCTTTCACCTCTTCGAGTGTTTGACTATCTAAGTGTTCCTCTAATAGACTCGTTGAGCCTATTTTCTGTTCATCTTCATACCCCATAATTTTCATTAATTGTGTTGAATAAAATATGTGTTCATTGACGAGATCCCATTGCCAATAAGCTTCATCAATGCCGGTAAGTACTTTGTGTGTTAAGTCGAGTGATTGTGAGTTCAAAATAATTCATCCTCGTCATCAATATCATAAGTATTATCAATTTGATCATTTTCAGTATTTAATTGCTGAAGTTGGTCGACACTATTTAATGCTTGATCGAGTAACTGAGTGACTTCGAGAAAGTTTATATCATCTTGACTATGCTTTTTAAGTGCCCCATGCACTAAATCGGTAAGGTAATCTTCTTGGTCTTGTGACAAATCTAAGATGTGGAAACTAGTACCGATTTTTTGCACTATTTCATTCATTACTTCTTGTTGATGATGTTTAGAAATCTCGACCATTTTTTTAGTAGTACTCACCGCTTGTTTTATTTGTTCTTGAACACTGACCAAGGAGTTTTTATAAGTTATGAACGCCATTCGTGCGCCAATACATTCAATAACAGACGCTAAAGCATCAATATATATGTCGGTATCAATAGTGCCTTCTTCAAGGTTTAAAAGGAACAAAGAAACTAAGGTATGGTTAAAAATGGTTCTTGGGCCAAAACGATAAAGGCGCGGTTTCACTTTTAATAGTTCCATCACTTCAATTTCGACCGGGGAGCAAACACCTGTCTGAGCACTATAGAAAGTTGGCTTATCATTAATGGGATAAAATGCGATACAACCATGTAAATCCATACTATGGAAGTATGAAAATACTTCATCACGGATTTGTTCGTAGGTAAAACAATGATTGAGTTTAGAGGTCAATTGCATGCAACTTCCATATTTTGAAGCTTGTGCCATTGAAACGTTAATAACGTTATTTTTTGACTTTATCTCATTTTCAAAATCATGTATTTTATTCTGATAAACAATAAGTTTATCCAATTTAGAATGCAGTGTTAATAAAGAGAATGGTTTCGCTAAAAAGTCGTCTGCGCCACACTCTAAACCTTTCAATAAGGCCTCTTCAGTTGCCATACCAGAATATAATACAAAGGAAGTAGGAGCATTTTTATTACTTTGCTGGTCTTTGATCCAGCTAGAGCCTTTTTCGTTACCAATATGCTCATCAACTAAGGCAATATCAAAAAGAACATTTTCCCTGAGTAGATCATCTGCAATGGCTAAATTACTCGCACATTTAACCTCAAAGCTATCCTCTAGACTTTCAGCCAACATTTTTAAGTAGTCGATATCATCATCAATAATCAATAAATTGTGTTTTATCATTTTGCAATTCCTTCTTTTTCTACCTTAACGTCATTTAAAGATGCCAAATATAATTTGCCGTCACTAAGGTACCCTTTTCTTGGTATTCCAAGGTATCACACAGCTGGTTAACTAATTCAACTCCTCGGCCACTTAACTTAACACCGTCGTTCATCGCAAGGCTGTTATTTTTTACTACATCTAATATTTCAAATCCCTGTCCGCTATCTTTGATGTTAATGACCATTTTCCCACCGTGTGAAAGTGGAAAATATTGCAGCGATATCCGCACATAATTTTCAGCAGCATTATCTGCGAGTTTATCAAGGCGTTTTGACCGCTCATTAAAGTACTGACTAAAGCCTTCTGCAGAATCTTTTAATGATGAATTTAGTTCCAAGACACCATGGTCTAATGCATTAATAAAAAGCTCTGTTAATATGGTATATAAACTCTGCCAGTGCTCCCCAGCCCCTTCTAAATCATTAATTTGATTCATTACAAGAGGAATTGGGTTAACTGTTTTTAATAATTTCCCGGTGAGATGTAAATGATATGACCAAGTGGGTAACAAATCTTGAGGCATTCCAAAATAATTATCTTCTGCAATAAAACCTTCGGGTATTGTCACTTTATTGGATATCTTTATCTTTTTCCAACCACTACAGGGGATATCGACTAAAGAAATGTCATCTTCTTGCTCACATTGTTGACAAAAGTCATCAAGGTATTTCAACACACTATTGGTTAAATCCTTTTGTGCTATGCCCTCAGTCGCTGCTTGTTCAAACAGCGGAAAACCAAAAAGGTCACCTTTAGGGTTCCTCGCTTCGACTATGCCATCAGTGATGAACACTATTCTGTCGTTAGTTTTGACTTGAACCACTTCAAGTTGAGCATCGGGCAATAATTCAGGTAAAATTCCTAGTGGCGGGTGCGTTGACAAAAACTGTTGTTTAATTGTGGCATCAGAATCAAACAAATAACCGTCAGGTAAACCAGCATTAAAAATATAGGCTGATTTTTCATGCTCTGATATACTGGCAAAACTTGCAGCGAAGAATAAATCTCCGGGTAATAAGGTATGCATTTGTCGATTTAATTGGGCAATAATTTCTAAAATAGAAAAACCTTTTTTAGTCATCGCTCTAAAGGTTTCAGTCACAGGGATGGCGCCAATTGAAGAGCGTAAACCATGGCCGGTAAAGTCGCCAAGTAAGACATGCAGATCACCGTTTGGACATAACGCGCTTAACTGAATATCACCACTAAAGATAGTGGCGGGTTTTTTTATCACTCCAATTTTGTCTAAAGCAAAGTTCCTTGCCTCAATCACATCTGACATCATTTTCTCAGCAAGTTCAGCATCATTTTGCTGCTCTCGTTGTAAGTCTTTTACCTGCTCGACCAAATCACTTATTCGTTGCATCGATTTTATCTTGGCTTTAAAAACATTCGGCGTAAAAGGCCTGACTAATATACTATCACCACCGGCATCAACGCTTTTAATAAAAGCTTGTTCACTATCCATACTTGTAATAAAAATAATAGGGGCTAAATTGCCTACTCCCGAATGTTTTTTAATTCTTTTTGTTGCTTCAAAGCCGTCCATAATGGGCATATTAATATCCATTAAGACTAAGTCAGGTTGGTGTTCAATATACATTTGCACACCACTTGCGCCGTCATTTGCAACGACTACACGATAATTTTCTTCTTCAAGCAGTACGGACAACAATTTGCATTGCATCTTTGAATCATCTACAACAAGTGCAAGTTTTTGGCTTTGAGGCATATCTCGTCCTTACAATCTACAGGTGGTAGCTAGATGTTAACTCGGTATTATAAATGTTATTCAATCGTCATTAACCGTTGAAATTGGGCTATCTCTAAAATCTTTCTTACGGTATCACTCGGCTTAGAAATAATGAGCTGCCCTGCATGAAGTTGAACATGGTCTTTTAACAACAAAATCATACCAAGTGCTGAGCTATCCATATATTCAGTTTGACTTAGGTCCAAAATGTACGTTAAACCTTGGGACGTTTCGTCTATGTATAAATCACGGAATTTCTGATGCAATGAGAAATCAAAACGTTCGTTAATGGCAATAACAAATTGCTTATTTTCTCCAGAAAATTTGCTGCTAACCGTCATAAGTCTCTTCCTTATATGTTTTAAAAAGTTAAACAAATTAAAATAAGTCTATTTCGCCTTCGTCCATGTTCAGTTGCTTAACACTACGAGAATCTTCGGCCTGCTGAGTCTCAAGGTAAACTTGTTGACACTGTGTTTTTAGGTTCACCAATTGTTGATGAACTGCAGTCCCTTTATTTTTATCAAAGGTAGCCAATGCTTCACTTATTTCATGAAGGCTACTAACATTCATCTGTAATGACTCTAATGATTGCCGGGTTAAGTCTTCAAATTGTAACGAACGCACGCCAATATTCACTGCTTCGGTGATTTGAGGGGCAATAATAGCGAGCTCTTCCACACTTCGAGTTGTTTGATTATTTACATCTTCAACATGGCTCATCATTACCGTCATTTTATCTTTTGCTTCTAACGTCGATGTCATATCCGCTGAAGCCATTGTTTTTACTGATTCTCGTAATTTAGCAATAATTGATTTGGCATTATTAATTTCAGATCGTATATCTTCATTGAGTGTTGTTGAGCCCACAGATAAACTACGCACTTCGTTAGCAACAACCGCAAAACCACGACCGGCTTCTCCTGCCCTTGCGGCTTCTATTGCCGCATTAAGTGCTAACAAATTAGTTTGACTCGCTAAACCTTCAACTTGCGACAAGAGTTTAAATATACTATCAAACTGCACTACCATGTCATCAGTATAGGTCATGGTTTCAAGACTTTGCTTACTGGTATTAATAATGACACCAACAAAGTCATCAAGGGTTTTATTAGAGTCTGTGACAAAATTTTCTAAGGAGCCTCCCTGACCATCTTCCATGTTGCCTGAATGAGAAATGAGTAATTGGATCATTTTCTGTTGGTCATCACTTAAATTGTCTAAGTCTTTAAAGCTTTTTGAAATGCCCGTGACGGCATCACCAACCAGCATTTTTGTCCGTTGTAACTCTTTTTCTATGATGTTTATTTCTTGGTGAATAAACTGCTGCAACTCAAAAATTACATTATGGATTAATTCATCATCCACTACAGGCATAGCCTCATCACCCTCACCGTTAGTGTTAAACGATTGTGCCATGCGTATTTGATTAGCTAATACTAACAATAGGATAAATAAGGAAGAAAACAAAAATAAAAAAAGTATTTCTTCCTGAATAAATAAATAATTTACCCATATTAAAAAAGTGAGTAAGCACGAGGCATAAAGCCACTTTTTTAAATGCCTCATGATCTACCTCCTACACGACTCTTTGCGAGAACATCCTGCATTTCGGTTCTACTTAAGACAGCATAATCTAGTATGTTTTTTGCGATTTTTGTTAAAGGTAACTCCATAGTTTGTGCGCAGATAGCATGGGCTCTGCCTGGCATTCCCCAAATAAGACTTGAATTTTTGTCTTGTATAAGCGTCCTAGCTCCTAACTCTTTTAAACGACACATACCTTGAGCGCCGTCTTGCCCCATACCCGTTAAAAGAATTGCTTGCACGTTATCGGCCAAGCTAGTAACTGAATCAAACAACACATCGACAGCCGGCTTATGACGATTAACTTCATCGCCATCACTTAACGTACAAAACAGTGCTCCATTTTTATGAACCACTTCTAAGTGCTTATCTCCTGGGGCTATATAAACATTTCCAGTTTTTATTTTTTGACCATGACTCGCCTCATGAACTTCCATTTGACAACTTACATTCAAACGTTGAGCAAAGCGTAAGCTAAATGTTTTCGGTATATGCTGGGTAATTACAATAGCTGGAGAATTGCTCGGAAGTGTTATTAATAGTTTCTTTATCGCTTCTGTTCCCCCTGTAGAAGCGCCAATAGCAACCAAATGATTCGCGCGTTTGACACCAGAAAAAGAGAGTACATTATTCTTGTTATCAGCGACTTTATTACTCGCTAAGGTATCAGACAATTTAAAGTTCTTTTGATCAACCGTCACTACTTGAGTGATTTTTTCAATTAACACTTCCTTGAAACTATCTTGAGTTGCTATTAATTCTTGTACCGTTGGTTTGGCAATGAAATCTAAAGCGCCTATCTCTAAAGCCTGTAGGGTTATATCTGCTCCTTTCGTCGTTAGTGTCGATAGCATAATAACCGGCATAGGCCGTAATCGCATGAGATTAGTGAGAAAAGTAATGCCATCCATTTTAGGCATTTCTACATCTAGCGTTAATACATCCGGATTTAATTTTTTAATTAAATCACGTGCCACTAGCGGGTCTTCAGCCTCACCAACCACTTCAATATCATTACTGTGGCTTAATGCTTCCTTGATTATGTTTCGGATAACAGATGAGTCATCAACAATCAGTACCTTAATTTTTTCCATACAATTTTATTCCTTTATGCTGACAGCTAGAAAAGTTCAACATCACCACTAACATCTTCTTGATCAAGTTGACTGCGATAATCACTTTCTCTGCGGATAATGGTATCATTGTGTAAATTATCAAGTCGTTTAATAAAAGCGCGACCGCTACAGGGTTCAAAGATAACTTTTCTAGGGTAAACATTGCCAATATCGCTACTTTCAATCATTATTTCTTCTTGCTCTAAATAGGCTAAAGCAAAGTCAATATTCTTTTGGCCTACGTCTGACATTTGATTAAGTACTTTTGCGCCACCAAATAGTTTTGCTCTTAAATTTCCTTTACGCCCACCCGCCCTTAAAATGCAATTTATCAAGTGTTCCATAGCGAAATTACCATAACGAGTAGCATCTGTTGTTTGCTCTCTACAGCCCCAGTTAACTTCGTGAGCTTCTTTATTAGTAAGTGGCAACATAAAGTGGTTCATACCTCCGATACGTGTGCGTTCGTCCCAAATACACGCAGAAATACATGATCCTAATGTTGTTGCGATGGCAACATTTTCAGTAGTCATATAAAACTCACCGGGAAGAATTTTGGCAACCACCATGTCTCGCTGTTTATCCCAATAGTGGTTAACTTGTTTGAACTCTGGCAGGCATTGCTCCATATATTCTGATATTTGTGGATGATCTTGTCTAAGCACAAAATTTCCTTACTGATATAACCCTCCTCGAACTAAAGAGGCTTTCGAAAAATGGTTCTGCCAACATTGCTAAAATATTGCTGGTAATTGCCTAAATTCTCACTGTGACCCAAAAAAAGTAAGCCCCCTGGTGCTAGCATTTCATAATAACGAGAAAATAATTCTTGCTGGGTTTTTTTATCGAAATATATAATGACGTTTCTGCAAAAAATAGCATCAAAAGGGCCTTTCATCGGCCAGTCGTGAAGTAAGTTCAGTTGCTTGAAGGTGATAATATTTTTTAACTTGTCATTCACTTTGACACTTTGACTACTTTTTCCGCATCCCTGAAAAAAATAACTTTCTTTTAGCCGTTTAGGAATATCTTCAATGCGATTAATATCATAAATCCCCCTTTTACCCTTCGCTAAAACATCACTATCAATATCGGTCGCTAGGATTTTTACATCCCATTTTACTTGTTCATTTTTCATTGCTTCAAGTAATGTGATTGCAATGCTATAAGGCTCTTCACCCGTTGAGCTAGCCGAAGACCAGACTCTTAAACGTTTTTTCCCATTGGAACCAAGCGTTTTTTTCTTTATTAAGGAAGGTATCTCTTCATTGGTTAAATATTCAAAGTGATGATTTTCTCGAAAAAAACTGGTCAAATTGGTGGTGATAGCATTAATGAAAAAATCTTTTTCTTGCTCTGGTTGATCTCTTAATAACTGACAGTAATCCGCAAAAGAGTTCAGTTTCCGCTCTCTAACAATGCGTGTTAACCGTCGGTATAACATTTCTCTTTTACTGTCATTAAGTACAATACCTGTGGTTTCATAAACAAATTCGCAAACAAACTTAAAATCACTTTCACACAGTTGCATTTTTTGCTCTCTGTTTACTTGCCTACTATTAGGACGACCTTGCATATTGCCAGTATTCCTCCTTAGCTCAGTCATCCTTTTTACCTCTATTAAGTCTGTTTCATTAGCCACAGTGATATCTATCGCGGCCGATTTTTAAAATTCTTCCCATTCTTGATCAACGGCTGTACTTGGACGCTTACCACCACGTTTTGGCGCTGGTGCTACTGCTGGGCTAGCATTAGATTGTCTCGCTCTAGGTTGTCTTGCACTTGCTCTTGGTTGACGTTGCACAGCAACGGGTTGTTGAGCTTCCTCCCCATTATTGAAAAAGGCAACTTGATCTAATAACGACTGTGACTGCTCTTCCATCGATTTACTTGAGGCAGCGGCCTCTTCAACCAATGCAGCATTTTGTTGTGTCATTTCATCCATTTGGCTCACGGCAGCGCTGACTTCACCAATGCCAGCAGATTGCTCTTTACCTGCACTATCAATATCACCAATCATTTTACTGACATCTTCAATAGCGGTAACCAATTCACTAAAGGTTTGGCCTGTTTCATCCACCAACTTAGTGCCTTGACCAACAGCTTCAACACTGTCGTTAATCAAACCTTTAATTTCTTTAGCTGCGCCGGCGGAGCGTTGAGCCAAGTTTCTTACTTCAGCAGCAACAACCGCAAAACCTCGGCCTTGCTCACCTGCTCTAGCCGCTTCTACCGCCGCATTAAGAGCAAGTAAATTGGTTTGGAAAGCAATTTCATCAATAACGCTAATAATGTCGGCTATTTTCTTACTCGATTTATTAATATCACTCATGGCAGTAATGGCATTTCTCACCACAGCGCCACCATTACTGGCTTTGTCCATGACAGAGTTAGATAACTTACTTGCCTCTGATGAGTTCTCAGCATTTTGTTGTACCGTGCTAGTTAACTCTTCCATGGCAGAAGCGGTCTCTTCTAAACTTGATGCTTGCGACTCAGTACGATGACTCAGTTCATTATTACCTGAGGCAATTTCACGCGCAGAGTCAAAGACATTGGTCGAAGCATCACGTATTTCATCAACCATATTACTTAGGTTTTCAATAGAGCCATTCATGGCATTGGCAAGGGCAAGGAATTCTCCACCATAGTCATTACTCATACTCTGAGTTAAATCACCATCGGCTAATGCTTGAGCAATGTTAATGGCGTCATTAATAGGCTCAACAATTGAGTTCATCAAATTATTAATATTATCGCCTAGCTCTTTCATAAAGCCTTGATATTCCGCGGTTTCAATTCTACGGTCTAATTTACCCGCGATTGCATCGCTAATTAGGCTATCAATTTGCCCTTGCGCATCTTTTTCTTCAGTTAAATCAATCCATTGAACAGCAGTGCCGACATGATTCCCTTCTTCATCCCTCAGAGCGATAGCAATAAGCTGGAAAGTTAGTCCAACCACTGAAATTTCAGTGGTGTAAGGCAGGTTATCAGGGTTACCTAATAAGTTTTGTTGATGGGCAGGGTTTTTATGGAAGGTATCAAAATTAGTGCCGACCATGGTATCAACAGAAAAAGATGGCAATACTGTACGTAATTGTGCTTCACGACGACGCAACATAGTTGAAACCGCTGGATTGGCATACACGATATTACCTAGTGTATCTGCCATCATTAAGTTGGTGGTCATGCCTTCAATGGCAGAGGTTAATCGACCGACTTCAACAGACTTAATACGCGCGGTAGTAACATCTTGCCACTCAAGGGCATTACCTATGTACTCGCCGCTAGCATCTAAAATCGCAGTAACATTAAGCTCAAAAGATAAATGTTTGATTTGAATATCGGTTTTGTATGGTAAGTTATTCGGATCACTGAGCAACTTACGTTGATGGCTTGGGTTCTTATGAAAACTATCAATATTAGTACCAATAATCACCTCAGGATCGGCCTTAAAGCCAGGCCAATTATCGGCAAAAGTCGCTTCATGCTCTTTCAATAACGCAAGTGTTGCCGCATTGGCATAGGTAATATTAAAATCTCTATCGATCATAATATTAGCTGTTGCTGATTGGTCAATGGCGCCCTGTAACTGCGCTGTTTTGTTTTCTTGCGCCCGTGCTGTTGTGACATCTTGCCATTCTAAGGCATTACCTATGTACTCGCCTGAGGCATCTAAAATAGCGGTAACATTAAGCTCGAAAGATAAATGTTTGATTTGAATATCGGTTTTATAAGGTAAATTATTTGGGTCACTAAGTAACTTACGTTGGTGCTCTGGCGCCTTATGAAAACCATCAATATTAGTACCAATAATCACCTCGGGGTCGGCTTTAAAGCCAGGCCAATTTTCAGCAAAAGTGGCTTCATGCTCTTTCAATAAGGCTAAGGTCGCCTCATTGGCATAGGTAATATTAAAATCCCTATCGATCATAATATTGGCGGTGCCGGATTGGTCAATGGCGCCTTGTAACTGTACCGCTTTGTTTGTTTCCGCTCGTGCTGTTGTGACATCTTGCCATTCAAGGGCGTTACCTATGTATTCGCCGTTAGCATCTAAAATCGCGGTAACATTAAGCTCGAAAGATAAATGTTTGATTTGAATATCGGTTTTATAAGGTAAATTATTTGGATCGC
>Ga0209395_1004046_pt1 | contig 17596 bp, 15 predicted proteins | sample GOMGulsemesocosm_3_FD_184635 | JGI IMG/M metagenome (GOLD analysis project Ga0209395, IMG submission 184635) | Methane-oxidizing microbial communities from mesocosms in the Gulf of Mexico - GOM9D Gulf of Mexico (SPAdes) (version 2) | ecosystem: Environmental > Aquatic > Marine > Cold seeps... | reverse complement strand
ACACAGGGAAAAATTCCCCACATAATATTAATGGATTTAATGATGCCGGTCATGGACGGCTATGAGGCCATTAAGTTAATACGCGAAAACAGCCAATGGCAATCGTTGCCCATTATTGTGTTAACAGCCAGTAAAATGGAGGCCACTAAAGATTTGTGTTTTGAACTAGGGGCCACGGATTACATGAACAAACCGCTTGATATGAATGCACTGGTAGCCAAGATGACGCACTTGATAGATAACCAGGTGAGTGTCACCAATATGTGAGGGTATCTTTAATTTAGCGGTTTATAAGCTGTGCAAGTTGCACCGGAAAGCCTTGTGATGCAAGCCATGCAAAGGCTTTTTCTTCTTCTAAAAAATGGCGACGCTCAATTTCATCAGGGGCCTCCTGCACCAAACGATCTATTTCAAGTTGTATCATGACGCTAGGGCTATATATTTCAGCTATCCTGGCGAGCCCGTGTTGGGCTATCCAGTAAACGATTTCCTTTGTTACCCGTTCGGCTTCCGGTGTGCCCAGTTGCCAGCTATTTAGATGAAGCAGCATTGCCCAGGGGCGGTGGATAATGGGTTGGGTGACTTCTTTTATTTGCTTGAAATAGAGCCGGGTCTCCTCTTCATTCCAGGCGCCCGAGATTCGGGCCAGTAAGACCTGGTTATCTACCCATAAATCGAACGAACCGTGTGCCTGCATGTCTATCCACCCTAATTTTAATATAGGTTATAAAGTACGGGTTTTCACCTATTGGTTGTTAAGTGATGGTGCCGGATTGCCTAGGCTCAATGATTAGTCACTAACCCTTCTTAAGCCCCTTAGCGCCCCTTAACAGTAATTGCCGGATGGCTTCTGGCTCCTTGGGTTTGTCATATAAACAGTTTATTAAGGCCAGGCCGTCAAAACAGCGAATAGCCAGCAGAATAGCGGTAAAAAGGTCATCGCTATCAAGTTTTAATTGTGGCGCCATGGCGTCGGCCACATCTCGTATGCTCTGATTGATCTTGTGTTCATGCTCGGCCAAGGCCGCGCATAATTCCGCATCGGTTCGAGCCGCCACCGACAACTCTTGCCAAACCGATTGCTCGGCACTAAGCATGTCATCCCGCAAAAGATCCACTATCACTTCCATCATGTCGCTGGCTGGATCTCTGTTTTGAAAGCCCAGTAGAAATCGATTTACAAGGCGATCATTCACCACCGCGGCGGCGGCAATAATAAGGGCCTTGCGGGTGGGAAAATGTCGAAATAATCCGCCCTGGGAAATGCCCGCCGCCCTGCAAATGACGCTAAGGGAGGTGCCGTGATAACCCACTTCAATGATGGTGTTGATGGTGGCATCGATTAACTTCTCTACCGCCGCTGCTTTACGCTCTTTCTGGGTACGCCGACCCGTGCTGGTTACTTCACTCAATGAATTGTCTCCCTATTTCACACGCAATTATGCCATAACAAATAGATTGCGATCACCCTCTATCTATAATATGGTGCTGATATTGGCGTGAATGATAGCAAATCAGCGCATCTGGTGGCCATTTTGAAAATGGCTTGTTTATAACAGGTGACAAGGCCGTCTAACTGAAAGAGGTATTCCATCATGATCCAGCAACCCCTTCCCAGAAGGCGCTTCTTAAAGCTCTTTGCCACCGCAGGGGCCGTGGCCACCGCTGCCTCCCTGGCTTTTAAAATGGGCGGTACGAGTGATAGTGAGCAGTTACATATAACCCATAGCGAGCAGTTTGGCAGCTTGCTGGCGTTTAATGAGGCGCAGGCAAACACCCTGTATGCCCTGGCGCAAACCTTTGTCAGTAACCCAATTAACACCTCTCAATTCATTGCCCTGGTTAAACGCCTGGACGAGGAGATGCACTTCGTGCCACAGGACATCAGCGACAACTTCAAGCTGGCATTGGATTTCCTCGAGTACCTGCCCATGGCGTATGGCCAGTTCTCGCGTTTAAGCCGCATGCCGATACAGGCGCGCACGGCATTTATCGTCCCCTTGCAGGGTTCCAGCATTGAGGCGGTGAGGTTGGCGGTGAGTGGCTGTCGCATGTTGGTGTTTATTTGCTACTACAGCCAGGACGCCAGTTGGGACAGCATTGGCTACGACGGCCCCCATTCCAAAATCCCCGAAAAACTCAGCCCCCAACGCCTGCATTATCAAGCGCTAACCCAGCCAGGCATGCCCTCCACCAATACACGTCAGGTGATGAAATGAATATTGAAACCAAAAAAGAACGGGTATACGAAGCAGCCGATTACCAGGATGGGGCCAGCTATGACACTCAGGTATGCATCATCGGCAGCGGCTGTGGCGGGGCGACACTTGCCAAGCGGCTCACCGACTTTGGTGTGAATGTGATTGTGCTGGAACAAGGCAGCTACGTTCCTGCCAGCAAGATGGATCAACGTGAATTAAACATGATGGGCAAGCTGTACGGTGAACGGGGCATGGGCACCGCATCGGATGAGAGCACCCAGGTTTTGCATGGCAACAATGTGGGCGGTGCCTCGGTGCACTACTGGGCCGATAGCTATCGCACCCCGCAAGACAAGCTGGACTCCTGGCAGCGGGATTATGGGCTAAAGGGGCATGACGTGAGCGACCTCAACCCGGCCTTCGACGAAATTGAAAAAAGTCTAAACATACATCAGGCCCCCGACCACCTCTTTAATACCCTTAATAAAAAAGTTCGCAGCGCCTCGCAATCTTTATCCTGGCATGGCCACCGCGTGCCACAGGCTCGCAAACACTGCGCAAGTTCCGGCCATTGTATGCAGGGTTGCCTGTACGACGCCAAGCAGAGTCAGATGGTGACCCACATTCCCACTGCCATTGAGCAAGGGGCGCGGGTGTTCGCCAATGCCCGTGCCGGCAAACTGGTGAGCCAGGGGGGTACAGTTAAACAGGTGCGGGTGGATATCATGGACCCGGTGAGTAATCGGGCAGCGGGCAGAACCATGACCATCAATGCCCAGGTGGTGGTGGTGGCCGCCGGTGGCTTCAATTCTTCTTACTACTTATTGCAGCAGGGCATGAAGAGACAGCTGCCGGCCCTGGGCAAGTATTTTTCAATGAATCCTTCCACCATGGTGCACAGCATGTTTGAGGAAGACATTATTCAGTGGCGCAACATTCCCGCCGCCTGGGGTATAGATGAGTATCGTCAACGCCGTTATCAACAGGGGCAATATTCAGAGGGCGGTTATTTGCTGATGCCCAGCCAACTGCAACCGGCTCTGTTGGCTGGCACCCTTCCCGGAATGGGTCAACAACACCAAGAGTGGATGCAAGACGCGCCTAAAATAGGCGGCACCATAGCATGGATGGATGACATCGAAGATGAGTTGGGAGAAATTCGCCTCAAGAGTAATGGTGCTCGTGAAGTGTATTACCCCTATGGTGAAAAGACCCAAAAAGTCTTGAAAGACAGCGTGATAAAACAGGTCACTCTTAACTTTGAAATGGGCGCTAAAAAAGTACTGGTGGCGGGTGCCCAGGCCATTGAACTGACATCCATTAACCAAATGAAAAAACTGGATGATTTGCAGTTAACTTCGGCCGGATTATTTTTGGCCGCCCCTCACCCGGGTGGTGGTTGTCGCATGGGCAGCGACGCAAAAAACAGTGTGGTGGGTTTTGACCATAGGGTTCACGGTTGGAATAACCTGTTTGTGGCCGACAGTTCGGTTTTCCCCAGCAGTTCATCTTTAGACCCCAGCCTTACTATCATGGCCTTTAGCTATATCGCGGCGGACCGAATAATGGAATCCCTGAATGGTGTGCATAAAAAATCAGCGGGTGACCGTTAAACAAAACCGTGAAAGCGGAAATTATATAAAGATGATGCTTGATAGAGGCACTTTCAGGTAGGGAAAACATGCCAAAGCAATCGAAGGATGGATTGCAATACAAGACGATAAAATAAATCGTGGATGGGCAGAATAATGGAAAACCTTAATGATAATAATAAAAAGTAAACTAGTGAGAGGCAGTGAATAATATGAATACGACAATTGATAATACGGTGATACTTCATAACGGCACATTTTGGCAGGGCAAACATGCCAAGCCCATCGAAGGCTGGATTGAAATTAAAAACGACAAAATTACCAAAATAATGGGGGGAGAGCTGCCCGAATCCATAACAGCCGAAAACGTTATTGATCTAAATCAATCACATGTGTTACCTGGCTTTGTGGATTGCCATACGCATCTTACGGTAAGTGCGTGGATCCCTTGCACAATAGATGGCTCAAATTGGACATCTAAACTGGATATGCTCAATACGCTTAGGGTTCACGCCAGGACACTAAAGCAGGAAGCATGGATAGTGGTGTTTTATGCTGATTTTTACAAAATTGGTCGGCTGCCAAGTATTGAGGAATTAAACGAGGCCGTGGGTGGGCGCCCCATTGTAATTAACGATTTTTCGTTACATAAATGTCTTGCCAATGACAGTGCATTCAAACAAGCGAATATAACGCTTAAAACTTTCAGTTCGAAAGACATTGATCTTAAAAAAGGCAAACCTACCGGGTTGCTAAGGGAAATGGCGAGCGGCCAAATGCTCAGTACTGGACTGCGAAATTTTGCAGAGCAGTTTGAAAACCTGAATATAATTTCGTTATTGGAAGCCGAAGCAAGAAGGCATATATCCTTGGGCATTACAGCATGCCACGATCCAATTGTTCACCCAATCATGCAAACGGCTATGGAGAAGTTAGAAAAACTCTCGCCAATAAAATTGTCCTGGTCACATGTAAAATCTCATGAGCAAGCTGACTTTGTTTCTGAAGATTTATGTTTATCGTGTGGTACCGGTCCAAAGAGCGCTAAATTGTTTCTAGATGGGGCCGATCAGTGTGCTATCTGCCTTAATCCAATGGATGTTATGAACATGTCCATGCGGTCAATTGCCCACGCATTCAAAGGTAATTTTTCTTCGCTGCACACCCTCACCAATCAAAAGATGAACTATAAGAACGGTAAATTTAAGTCACCGTATTTAAAGATTGATCAGAAGGCCCTCGGTCAATCGCTGGATGAGTTGTCCAACCAAGGGGTTCGTCCTAAAATTCATGCTCTTGGAAACGAGGCAGTAAAGTGTGCTTGTAAAGCACTAAAGAATAGTGGCACTGAGAATTCTACAATAGAGCATTTGGTATTAATTTCGGATGATAACATTGAGGATATAGCGGAATGTGGAGCTGTGGCTTCTCTTCAACCGGGCTTTCTTAAGCAAGCGGAAGAAATAGAAAGATCACATTTAGATAAGGTTTTTAATATCATCCCGGCTAAATCACTAATGAATGCTGACATTCCAGTTGCATTAAGTTCTGACAACCCCTGCGGACCGCTAAACCCCTTGGGTAATATCAGGCTAGCTGTAAATCGAGTGAGCGGAAACGGGGTGATTATCGATGAGAAAGAGCGCCTGACGACTTCGGAAGCAATAGCTGCTTATTCGATGGGCGGCCACCAAGCTATCCATAACACGCCACACGGCGGAATAGCAATCGGTGAGAGTGCGGACCTGGCTATATTGAGCGGCCATCCAGATAACTCGTTTGTACAGGTTATTTCAACCTGGATTGATGGCAAGGAAGAATACAGCACCGGCAAGCTTAAGTGATGTGTAGGCACACACTCATCGCAAGCCATCCAACCTACTAGGTTGGCCATAATATTCTACTCTTTACATTACGCAGCTTCATGACTGCAACTGAGTGAAGGGTTTAAGGGAGTTATTTTACTAACACGTTTGTAGAATAACTCCCTTGCATGGCTCAGGTGTGTCTGTTTGAAACATACAGGTAAAAGACTTTTTAAATTAAAACTTAATAAACAAGAGGTTAAGATGGAGATAGTAGAAATTATAGCGGGAGTACTTTTTACGGTTGTCATGATCATGTTTTCATTGAAAACGAAAACAGAGAGTTGGTTTTACGCGTTTGCACTGTTAACACTGCCGACCATTTATATGGGCTTTGGTTACTTTGCTAGTGTAGAAGGTGTGGTTTTTCGTGAGTTTCTATATGGGCTGCCCATCTATATAGCAGGCATAGTAGCGCTAGTCGTAAACTTTAGGCTGGCTATGATTATATGTGCATCGTTCTGGTTGATTCACGGGGTTTACGATTTGTCCCATGATTGGTTTTTCATCAATGATGGCGTATTTAGTTGGTACCCTGTTTTCTGTGCGTCGGTTGATGCAGCCATGGGAGCCTATCTGTTTTTTCTAGCGGCTAAAGCTAAAAGAAGTACAGTAAGTAAATTTTAAAAATATTGAAATTCTATAGGTGAAATATGCAAACCCTAATTTGTTTATGGGAACCCAACGAAAAGTGGCATGGCCTTGCAAAAGCGGCCCAGCTTGAGTATCTAAAGAGTTTAGATATATCGATAAATATGATGCGATCTTTTGGCTTGACGCCATTAGGCTGGAGTCAAGTTGACCAGTCGGTATCGCATGCCCCCAAGCAAGGCTACGTAGGATTGTTTCAGGCCGATAGCCAGGATAAACTCCGTGAGCTAACGCTGCTAATTCAACAGTCTGAATGGCATGGATTATTTGATACAGTTTACATAAACATTAATCCGCAGGGGGGCGACAATTCGCAAGCAGGAAAAGAGTATGCTCGAATACTCAATATCGAGTGGCAAGACTCATAGAGCCCTTTGGCTTTAGATATTGCCATTATCCGAATCTACAATCTTCCGAAATTCTGCTCCGTCATGACGTGACGGTACCCAATCAAAACCCTGCTATTGAGTAACCCTGGTTGTCGCCAAAGGAAACCAGGGTTACTTGCTATTCCCAACCCTAAACTGGCCTTTAATTCCTATGTCAAACTTTGGCACCTGAATAATGACGCTAGTGCCCAGCGGCCACAAAAAAATCCAGCTGCAAGGTGTACTTCAAGGTGCAAAATATGCCTGGGTTAATAACTAATGGGGACCAACGGTTTTAAGGGCATTTAGAGCATGTGATTTATAACCATGCGGAGTAATTAGTTAACCCGGTTAATGTAGTGGTTGCCTACATTAACCGAAAGCTATTTTAACTTTCATTAGCCAACCCTTAGCCAGAGTGTGATTTTTAATGGGGGATAATTTTTATGAAAACACTGCCAGTGGGGCTGGGACTAACCAGACACGCCGTTGAAATTTCAAGGCAATAAAAAAACGCTAAACGAGTCCGACTCGTTTAGCGTTTCTTGGTGTACTTCAATAAGGTGGAACTGCTATGAACCTTGTTGCATGGCAGGGTCGGGAACTAAATTAGCGCCTTGTGGCCACTGACATTCCTTGTCAACAAAGGTGGAATCTCCGTCATCCGGCATCCAGGTTTTTCCAGACAGTCCATGCCAACGCAGTGATTCATCCAGATGGCTCCTGGTCATGGCACAATGATTAAGAGCTTCAAGGTGATTTGCGAACACCAGCTTGGGAGCCAGTCGTGAAAACTCCAGAATGTCTTCCAGTGACATGAGAATCGGTTTACCGATATCGATACTGGCATAACCGCAGGCCACTACCGCAATATCGGGCTTCAAATCACGCAGTGCCTTCTTAACGTCACTGGTTAACACGGTATCACCACTGATATAAATGGAAGGTTCGTTATCCATTTCAATGTGGAAGCCAATTCCGTTTGCCATGATTTTATGAACCCAGCCATACCCGTGTTGCGCGGGTACAGCAGTGATCTTGCCACCCAAGAAATCCACTGCCTTCCAGTGACTGATTGCATTCACAACATTAATGCCACGCCCCACAAGGTATTGTTTGTCACTGGTGTGACAAGTAACCGGAATATTTTTACCTCGCAGTAAATCCTCCCCGGCATTATCCAGATGATCCAAATGCTTTTTCTGACAATGAGTGATGACACAATGGGTCACCTTATCAAGTAATTCACTGGCGTTACCCGGAAGCTCCACCGTGGGATTACGACGAGCCTTATGTTTAAGTACCGCAAAGGGCAGCAATTCACCTTTTTTACTCAGCATAGGGTCCACAAGAATAAACTCTTTACCCAACTCAATAATAAAGGTGGCGCTTCTAAGATGGTGTATTTTCATGACATTCACCCATAAAACTAGGCCATTGATTTAAGGTGGTTTTTAACTGCCGCACCCAGTTTCTGTACGCTGGAATGAGGGCGCGCACAAATATCAAAACGCGTGATTTGCCCGTTATCATTGATATTAATGATGTCTATTCCTTGAATGTCCTCACCATCTATACGGGTGAAAAACTCAAGGGCGACTTCATTACCGCTTACCCATTGGCGACCGTATTTCCATATTTCTGTGACTTCTTCGACCGCCATAAAGACACTTAAGGTTTCCCCTGGACCCGTAACCTGTTCTTTCATAAATGGAGGAGCCACTTGAATGTCCGGTGCCAGCAACGCCACTGCCTTTTCTATATTTCTTTCCTCAATTGCTTTAAACCACTGAGACATAACCGGATGAGTTTGTTGGGTAGACATAATATTTACTCTCTTTGTTTATTTTTGGAATTAGCTCGAGCTGACATTGAGTATACGTATGTGACTTGCTGCAGATATAGACGGATAGGACACAATTAATACATAATCGGTCACAGATTTATTTATGAGGTTTCACCTATGGCGCATGAGATTGTCATACTTGCCATCGACGATTGTGTTGGCTTGTCCATCTTTGGTCCAGCAGATCTGTTTCATACGGCTAACGTGCTTAACCGCTATGAAGGAAGTAACAAGGATGTATTTTCTATCCGTATTATTTCTGCCGACGGTCAACCAGTCACCGCCTCTGGCGGACACACAATTGAAGTAGCAGGCTCACTGGCGGATATTGATAAGCCAGCAGCCTTGTTGTTGCCTGGTATCAGCATGGCAAGCCCTGACAAACTGATGGAGAGAGTTAAGGCGCTGCAGCAGCTGTCCGAAAAAGTGAGGCTTCAGCTGGCTTCCAACACGGTGTTGGTGGCCTCCTGCACCGGAACCTTATTGGCAGCCCAGACCGGATTACTTTCAAACAAGCGTGCGACCACCACCTGGTGGTTAGAAGAATTATTTCAGAAAAATTTTCCAGACGTTCAGCTGGATGCGGAAGAGGCTCTGGTGGATGAGGGTAATGTGATCACGTCTTCGGCAGGGGCGTCCTCACTGGATCTTAGTCTGTATCTCATCAGCCGTTTGGCTGGCCCCCATCTATCGCGCATGTGTGCCCGCTTTATGGTACTTGACAATTCACGCCAATCCCAAAGCCCTTACACCATTCCATGGCATGATAAAGCTCATGATCCTTTTATAGAAAAGGCGGACGCCTGGATTCGCAAACAACCCAAAGCGGATTGTAAAGTTGAATTGTTAGCCGCCGAATTGGGGGTGAGCCCGCGCACTTTATTAAGGCGATTTAAGGAATATACTGGCGGCACACCGCAGCAGTATATTCAGGATATAAAGATGGAACTGGTGCGTCACCAGCTTGAAAGCAGTCATGATGCGATTGCACAAATCGCCGCGGACTTTGGCTTTTCTGATGAAAATGCACTGCGACGATCCTTCTCCATGCATACCGGCATATCGCCAACTCAATGTCGAAAACAGTTTCATAGAAAAATGAAATGATTGCTTATATTTTATAAAATTTAATTGTTGGCTTTAGATGTTTCAGTCATAACTATGCTGTTATTATAAGATTGTTTCCTAGTACCCGATAGCATAGACAAAAAAGTCCGTCAATTTGATATTGTGCCAGGAAACTGGCGAGACCTGTTTAATTACCTCCTACCTATTTCCCCTCTAACTTGTCTGCTACTGCCAATTTTTGGTCTGCTAATGTCAATGATCTAAGCTGCTTTACTTCTAGACTTGTGCCTACTTATTTAAAAACCTGTGTGCTAAAAATCACAAAATGTAAATTACATGAATCATTATTCTGAGAATTGGCAGGATTGTCTGTGCCATCCACAGGTTAATGATACTAAGTATATTGGATTTTAAATGTCACTAGGTAGTACCGGTTATAGGGATATGACTTTCTAAGGTATATAAAAAGCTAATTTCACCTAATACCTTCAGCCATTTCACTTATGGGGGTGAACCCATAAGCATTAAAATAAAAATAGGAAGATACTTATGTTTTCTAAAATTTCTACGGTCTCCACCTGCAGGAAAAAATACCTGGCCGCTGTCATTCCCTTGATTATGACAGTCCAGGCCCAGGGCCTGGATTTTTATTCCGGTGGGTTTGAAGCCAAGCTGGATACGCAAATTTCCATGGGGTCAAGCTGGCGTGTGGAAGAAGCCAGAGAAGGCGTTCTGCTCGATCCAAATGGCGATAATGGCAATGCTAATTACCAGCAAGATGATGCCTTCTCTCAGGTATTTAAAGGCAGTAATGACTTACAGCTAAGTTATGAAAACTACGGTGCGTTTGTGCGTACCAAATACTGGTACGACGCGGCACTTGAAAACGATGACAGTCTGGATGATACAAATAACCATGCATTAGCCAAATATTCCGGCGCAGAAGTATTTGATGCTTTTGTCTATGGTGAATTTGAAGTAATGGATATGCCCATCGATGTGCGTTTAGGTAAGCAGGTGGTGAGTTGGGGTGAAAGCACCTTTATTCTGGGCAGTATTGACCAGATTAACTCCTTTGACGTGAGTGCTTTTAATCGTCCCGGTGCCAAGATTAAAGAGGCGGTTATTCCGGTAAACATGTTGTTCACCAATGTGGGGGTTACCGAAAACCTAAGTATTGAAGCCTTCTATCAGTTGGAATACCGCGAAACCGTGTTGGATGGTTGTGGCACCTATTTTAGCATTAACGACTTTGCTGCCGAAGGGTGTGACTCTGTAGTGGTCGATGAAGCGTATGGTTTGTACATCGACAAAGACGCTGACTTTATGCGTCGCCCCGATTCTGACGGACAGTTTGGATTTGCGGCACGTTATATCGCAGATACCATCGACACTGAATTTGGTTTTTACGCCATGAATGTTCACAGCCGAACCCCCTCACTTGGCGGCGTGCAAGGTACCCTGGACGAAGCCGAATTTTTTAATGGGGTTTTAACCCAGAGCGTGACCCTGACGGATTCTGCTCAAGCTGCAGCCCAGGGCGAGGCAATCCAGGCCGGTGTAGATGCTGCCACTGAGATAGCGTTGCAGGGAGGTGACGCCGCCGCACAAGCAGCGGCTTATGGTGAGGCTGCATTAGGGCTGGGCGGTTTTAATGCGGCTAAGATTAATTCAGAGAGTATGAGTTTTAACGTTGAGTACCCAGAGGATACACAAATATACGGCGTAAGTTTTGCGACCAATGTGATGGGTGTGGCCCTGTCGGGCGAAGTGAGTTATCAGCGTGATATGCCCATAAGCTATAACACTTACCAAATTCTTGCGGCCCTAGTGGAGGGGGAGATTCAAACAGTCCTTGAAAGCGCAGTTGGTTTGCCGGTGGAGGACGAATATTACAAAACCATTTCCTCTGATAATGATGGTGAAGCGATAGCCATTTATGAGTTGTTTGACGTCACCCAAGTGCAGGTGACGGCCATTCAATTAATTGATCAGGTGCTGGGAGCCAGCAGCATAGCGATTATTGGTGAGGCGGGCTTCACGCATATCAATGACTTTGATGAAAACGGCATCACTAAATACGAGGGGTCGGCTTTATCCGTTACCGACACTGCCACCCAGGATTCTTGGGGCTACCGTGCCTTGTTGATCGCCGAATACACGGATGTATTTTCCGGTATCTCACTTTCTCCTGAGCTGTACTGGAGCGAAGATGTGAGCGGTTTCGCTAGCCTAGGTGGCAGCGCCTTTAAAGAAGGCAATACACGGTTGGGTTTAACCGTCAATGCCGACTACCTTAATACCTATAACGCGTCGATTTCTTATACCAAAATTTCCGGTGAGAATAATGACCTGCTGAGCGACCGTGACTACGCCTCTGTCTCGTTAGGCATGCAGTTTTAATCCATTATCTTAAATTTTCACTCACGCCAGCCATAGGTTGGCGATTACTTAAAGGGTAATTTTATGAAATTCATTACATTTGCCTCACCCCTGTTGATGCTCTCTTTATTATCAGGTTTGGCGCAAGCAAAAGTTAGTAAGCAGGAAGCCAAGCAGTTAGGTGGCAGGTTAACCGCCATGGGTGCTCAACGAGCCGCTAATGCCGCGGGTACCATTCCTTCCTACACGGGGGGCTTGCCGCAAGATTTAACGGCTGATCCTTTTGCAGATATTTATGCCAACGAAAAACCATTGTTTGTGATTACGGCCAGTAATGTTGAGCAGTACAAGAATAATTTATCGCCGGGTCAGTTGGCCATGTTTGCCAAGTATCCTGATACTTACAATATGCCCATTTACCAAACTCACCGAACCGTCAATTTTCCAGTGCATATTCAAGACAAAGCCAAAAATAATGCCACCAGCGCAATATTATTGAACGATGGTAATGCGCTTGGGGAGTACGATGAAACCTTTCCGTTTGCCATTCCAAAGAGTGGGGTGGAAGTTATTTGGAATCATTCTTCACGTTTTCGTGGGGGCAGTTCCCAATTAAACTCGGCAATGTTGCCAGTGGAGCGTAACGGCACCTTTATGCCGATAAAAATAAGCGCAAACTTTACCCCTCCACAATATTTAGTGGGCGGATACGATGCTAAAAAAGATAACAACATCATGTTCTATTACACGTCAGTGATTAAATCCCCTGCACGTCTAACCGGTAATATTTTGTTGGTGCATGAAACCATCGATCAAGTGGCGGAGCCTAGAAAAGCCTGGTTATATAATGCCGGTCAACGTCGTGTGCGTCGTGCCCCACAGGTGGCGTATGATGCGCCGGATACCGGTAGCATGCGTACCACAGATCAAGTGGACATGTTCAATGGTGCACCGGATCGCTATAACTGGAAATTGATCGGTAAAAAAGAGCTTTATATTCCCTATAATTCTTACAAAATCATGAGTCGGGATGCCAAGTATGCAGATATCATTGGTGCAGGTCATATCAACCAAGATTACACGCGTTACGAGTTACACCGTGTTTGGCATGTGCAAGCGACTCTTAAAGAAGGTACCCGTCATGTCTATGCCAAGCGTGATATTTATGTAGACGAAGACTCATGGCAGATTGCCGTGGCCGATCACTATGACGGTCGTGGTAAGCTATGGCGTGTGGCCGAAGGGCACTCCATGCAATTTGTTAACGTTGATGCTCCCTGGTACGTTGCCAGCACCAACTATGATTTGGTCTCGGGTCGTTACATGGCTGAACTGAATAATGAAGAGCGTGATGCCTTCAAGTTTGGGTCATTTAAGAAGCGTAAAGAATTTACCACGTCGGCAATACGTCGCAGCGGCAAACGTTAGAGTATTTTCCGGGCCGGAACGCCGGCCCGGATTTTTCATAAATGACTACCATTTAGGCTTTCCGCTTTAGCAATATAAGATCGTAACATGTTCCGCTACAATAATTTTAAAGGTACATCTGAGGCGAAGGCAGGTGGTTATTTTTAAAAGTATAAAAAATAAATTTATTAACCATTTCGATATTGCAAGGGGCTCATTCCACACAAGCGTTTAAATGCCCGCACAAATGAGCTGGATTCCGAGTAACCAAGTTGCAAAGCGATTTCTGTGACGTTGGTGTCGGTTTTAGTCAACGCATCCTTGGCCAGGTTAATAATTATTTCCTCCCTGAGAAACTGGTACGTCAAACTGTGTTTTTTAAGGCGTCGATGCAGAGTGCGACTGGTGATATTTAGTTCGCTAGACAATACTTCAATATTGTAAGCTTCATCCCCCAAGTGAGTAGCAATTAACATACGAACCTGATTAACAAAATCCTGTTTACTGTCAATTTCCCCGAGGATTTTATCCGCTTGCACAAACAGTAATTTTAATAATTGTGGGTTGCTGTGGCAAATTGGCATGGTTAACCAGCTCTGTTGAAACACCACGCTGTTATGAATCTGGCTGAAATTAGCCGGTATTCCCAACACCCTGTTGTATTCCCCTCCCTCACCCACCATGGAGTGAGAGAAATTCACTTCGGAGGGTAACCAGTCCTCACCTAGCATAGTACGCAGACAAACCACTACTGTAGCTATGGTAAACTCCACGTCCTGGCGTACACTTTCACTCTGAGGGTATTGCACCTGGTATCGAACTTCTATGAGTCCATCGTGTTTACTGTAGCTAAAGCACATTTTCGCCATAAATATTTTTTGATAACGTTCAAGCGTCACAAACATGTCATTAACTGTGGCAGAGTATTGGCTTAAAAAACCATACAAACCAAGATCACTGAGACTGGTTGTAGTAGCAATTTTCAACCCCATATGAGGCTCATTCAGAACCTTAACACTCCAGTCAATTAAGTTAAAATAATCATCCAGGCTCAGAGGATTATGAATTCCTGAGATATGCTCATCCAAATATTTATCCAGTGACTCAGCAGGCAACCCCATTAAGGCTAAGCCCTTATATAGCCACTCTACTTGCATTTCCGGTTTTTCCATACTCAGCTCACAGTTATTAGGATAAATTTGTACATAGATTATACGTCCCTTGAAGATAATTTGTTGTCTTTAAATGTCAATGAAAGCACTAATTGCTCGGCTACACTCATTAATGAACAAACTAGCTAGCTTACGACAGATTTCTATCTGTGTGGTTAATCGCATGCCTGCTAAAACTTGCTGAGTAAAACGATAGTGGTTCATTATTTTTATTGAAGCGAGAAAGATTCGTAAATACAATTTATTAATTATGTTTCGTTGATACAGAAATTGAAATCTGGGAAAGCTATGCTAAATAGAGAAAAAATAATCGTTTTGTTGTTAGGGCTTATGTCGTTATTTTATCTAATATCAGGTGTCGCGTTACATTTTTTTTCACAGTTAACTTTCGACACCATGCCTGGATATTATGGGGTTTTCAATAACCACTTTATTAAAGATGCTGGTCTGGCATTTTCATCTTCAGGTATCTTGTTGGCTATAGCGTTATTTCGAGAAAACGAGCGCTTAAGTTTCAGTTTTTGTGCTTCCATTTTTGTTGTGTTACATGGCCTTTTTCATGTTCAAATGTTGCTTGGCGGTATGATTCCTGGTGAGTATGTAGCTTATGAACTAATGCAAGTGATCGTTCCGGCTATCGTTCTTATGGTGTTAATTGGTGCCATGTATTATGGCAAAACAATAAATACAGAAATAGAATATAACAAGGGCATTAATCCACCATAAAGACGATGTAGTACCTTAATTCAGGGTTTTACGAAATACGAGTTGTCTGAATTTTTGGATGTGAAATAAATTTTTAGTCACGATTCGCCCCCTTAGTCGAACACTAAGAAAGCCTGGCTGCCCTGCTTTTAGATCCACAGAACTGACTATCCAAAATACCTGTAATCAGTATTAATCAAAAGAGCATGTCATGAATATTGCTAGCAACCCCATTAACTTAACCGCAGGAAATGCGCTAATGGATTCCCATATGCTTGCGCCTCAAGCTCCAAGTTGCCTGGCAAACTGGGCATTACTGGTGGCACAGGCCATTGAAAGCTATGGTCTTAACAGTCAGCAAGTATTCAAGGAGGCCGGGGGGGATCTGAACGCCCTTAAAAAAAACGATAAGCGTTTTCCCGGCCATATAATGTTAAAGGTTTGGCAAATCGCGGTGGCACGCAGCCAGGATCACTATATAGCTATTCGCGTTGCGCACTTTTTTAAACCCTCGGTTTACAGTGCTTTGGGAATGAGCATTATGGCTAGTCGGCATGTTTATGATGCCCTTAAACGAGCCAATCGTTACGGCTGTTTTATTGGCAACGCCTATGTATCATCTTTGCAAGAAAGTCATGGAGAAGTGGAGTTCGTACTGCGTGCCACAGGAACATCAAAAGCCGTTAGCAATATCTATGGAATGTCTGCCACTCTGTGCTGTATGTACAATATTTTAAGCGAACTATCAGTAGAGAAGTTAAAAATTAAAGAGGTGCATTTTGAGCAAAGCCTGCCATCCAACCAGGAACTGGAAGCGTTTTTTGGTTGTCCGGTTTTTTATGGGGCAAGCTGCAACAAGATGGTATTAGATAAACAATCTTTATTTACGCTACAGCCATTTCCACAAAATCAATTGGCCGGGTCGCTGGATGACTGGCTTGAAGAATACCTGTCCAAAAATCATCACGACCGGATATCTGCCAGAGTTCAAGAGATATTATTTAAAAATCTATTGCATGGTAAAGTTGATTTACCCAGGGTGGCCTCTGCTTTGGCCATGGGTATTCGTGTTTTGCAGCGAAAATTACAAGAGGAGGGCACGTTATACAGTGAGCTTTTAGATGATTGCCGCAAGAAGCTCTCAGTGCAACTCATCCTTAACAACCAGCATCAGATATCAGAAGTGTCTTCTTTGCTGGGCTTCAGTAATCAGAGTAACTTTACGCGCGCCTTTCGACGCTGGACCGGCACCACGCCGCTAAAATATCGTGGCTGATGCCCTATAAGTTACTGCACTATGGGTGTTAAGTTGGGCAGGTATAACAAAATATTCGGTAGAAGAATAATTTACTTTTATCGGATAGGATTTTCAAAGCGAACAGCCCCCCCATATTGAGAAGTGTCTTTTTAACACTTCACAGCTAATGTGAAGTGATAAAAAAGTATACACGCTAATTCTATGGTTTTGCCGAAAAGCCCTCTGGTGGGGGTGTTGGAGGGTTGTTGCTATAGATTATGGCATGACGCTGCAAATTATAATCCTCTCTAATTGTGTTGCAGTAAGCGCTGGACACATCCAATAAATCAATAATACCCTGCGAAAAATAAACTTCTTTGGGCACCATAATTAAGGCTCATATTACACACCTAAACATTCCCATGATGGCCCTAAATAGGGTGTTCGTAAGATCATTAGATGTCCGCTGTGGCCACAGTCTGGTATCAATGATACTTATTATGACCGCATCGCTGCTTAACGCCTCGAACATCGGCGTAGCGTCCGAATGCCATGAAAAATATAATGTTTATTTTAAATAACGAAGTAAAAACCGGTCTCATGTTTTATCTTTCTATAGGGGCAGTTTAGTTAGGCAGACCTGGTTTTCATCGCCTAACAGTGCGATAGAAAGGACATATCGGTCCGTATACTCGCTTTTTAAGTTTTCCAATATTCAAACAACATTGGGGTTATTTTCGGGACGTCGATGGGGAGTTGTTAAAACCATCGAAGGTCTCTCGACGGATTGCTAGGAAAGTTTTTTACTAATACCTACACTCAAGCTGCCGGGTTCTCCATAGTTTTACAGGTTAAAAATAACCAACGAACAAACTCGTCTTTCCTTTGCTTACCCTCTTCGTTCCACGATTGACCAGTTGACGGTTCAGTTTTTTGAATTGCGTGTTGTACTTATCGACTGTCTCATAAAACCACCCTAGTTAATCGGCCTATTGCTCCATTTATGGAGCAATCTGATGCGTATGGAGGCTTTTTCCGATGCCTCGCCAGTAGTACTGTGGTCACGTAATCAGAAAAATAATAAAGAGGCTTGATGATGAAC
>Ga0209395_1004043_pt1 | contig 17601 bp, 12 predicted proteins | sample GOMGulsemesocosm_3_FD_184635 | JGI IMG/M metagenome (GOLD analysis project Ga0209395, IMG submission 184635) | Methane-oxidizing microbial communities from mesocosms in the Gulf of Mexico - GOM9D Gulf of Mexico (SPAdes) (version 2) | ecosystem: Environmental > Aquatic > Marine > Cold seeps... | reverse complement strand
TATTGCTGCGTCGCCTTAATCATGTGAAATGTTTTCATTCGAACCAAGTGGAAAGCGTGATTCAATCCTATATGGGTGGTAGTGGTGACTGGCACAATCGATATGTGTGCGAGTGGGTATCTTTACAGTACAGTAAATTTCATAAGCAACACTTATTGCCAATAAGTAACTTTTCAGGATTCGTCGATAACCCAACTTTGTACGCTGAGCAGTATCTAATAGGCCGAAAATTCGAAGTGCGTGAATGTACATCAAGCTACCAACTAGGGTTATCGAAAAATTTGATCGGGCAGACGGCGGCGCGTGTCAATTCAAAGTTATTGACCTTTGCCGCGAGTAGTCTGCAACGTAGTAATGGTGAAACCCTGGGTCTCCATTTTGCGAGTGCTAGTGTTCATGGAATGTCGATATGTGACAGTTTGTGGCAGTAGTTGCCATTTTTCGACGTCTTACGGACATTTTTTCCCCCAGACAATGAAGCCATCTAACGCAGAATTAACAGCCTATTAGCCCAATTTTACGGGCCTGGCGACTCATCGTGATGCCAGAATGTGACGGAGTACACGTTTTGGCATTCTACTTGCTCACACTTTAGTAAGGACTTCAAACTAGCAGGATGCTGGTGGTCACCTGGGAAATCTCTCGCCAGGCTCCACGAAAAGGCAAACCCGTGGCAACACGGGGACGCAAAGCCAGTGCCCTTAATTTTTCAGGGTCGAACGGTTGCCGAAAGGAGGTGAGCATATCTGCTCAAACTTCATCGGTATTGTTATCTAAATCCATTTAAATGGTGGGAATACCTATGTATCAAAAAATCGTAAATTCAATTGTACTATCAACCCTTTCAATTGCCGTACCAGTGATGGCATCCAGCCTTGAGGTTGAAGAAAGTGACAATGCCCAGGCGCTGGTGGAGTATTTGCTGGGAGGTAATATTCAGGTTAGTAATGTTTCTTTTGTTGGGGGAAGCAACTCAGCGGGAATATTTTCGGGCGGCGAAGCCATTGTAGGCTTTGACAGTGGCATTGTGTTGTCCAGTGGTCGCTCTAGTTATGTTGTTGGTCCTAACTACAGTGATTCCAAAACACAAGTAAATTATCAGCTGGGTGACAATGATCTCAATAGTCTGATTCCCGGGTACTCCACTCATGATGGAACAATATTGGAGTTTGATTTTGTGCCCAATGAAAATGTAATTTCTTTTCAATACGTTTTTAGCTCTGAAGAATATAACGAGTGGGTTAACAGTTCCTTTAATGACGTGTTTGGCTTTTTCCTCGATGGGGAAAACATTGCCACTTTACCGGGTAGCGACATGACCGTATCCATTAATAATGTGAATGGGGGTAATCCATTTGGCTCCAATGTCAGTAACCCACAGTATTTTATTAACAACGACCTCAGTGATGGTGGCGGACAATTGAATACCGAAATGGATGGGATGACGGTTGTGCTGTCTGTGCAGGCGCAAGTGAGTGCGGGCGAGCCTCATCATCTTAAGCTGGCTATTGCCGACGCTGGTGATTCCATTCTTGACTCTAACGTGTTTATCAAGGCCGGCAGTTTTATAGACGCCGTTTCGGATATGGATGGCGACGGTGTAGCGGATGGTAGTGATAACTGTTTGCATACACCTAATCCGTTACAGGAAGATTATGATGGCGACGGTGTCGGCTATCACTGTGATGAAACACCAGCACCAGTGGCGCTGGATTTTGCAAAAATGACCGGGGGAGGATCTGTTGAGGGCGGTAGGAGTAATTTTGGTTTTAATATTAAAAGCACTGCTACTGGCATCAACGCCCATGTGCAGTACAATCGCAAGAATCGCGGAAAAGCTAGCAAGGATGATAGCCCACTGCAAATTAAGGTTAACGGTAACATCGATCAGATAAGTATTGTTGCCGATGGCAATGGTATTGAGTTCATCGCACCGTGCACGGTGCGTACATTACTTAATGGCAGTGATCGTGTGGCTAACTTGTGTCAGGTGCGGGTAGTCGATAATGGTAGTGGGAAAAAAGCCGTTGCCGATGAATTTACGCTAAAAATTATTGATGGTCCCAGTGCGGGCTACGACTCTGGTGATGCGGAGGTTGGCAGGGGTAATATTACTGCTCACAAAAAATAGTATTGCATCCAGCAGTTATTAACGGTTTTCGACTAAGCCGGTTGCCATTCGCAACTGGCCTTTTTTGGTTTCCCGGTGTAGCCAAAAAATTATTGTCCGTTTGGAAATTTGGGGCGACAACCGAAAATTACAAAAAGGCACGACAATCCGAAAGATGAAGCGGGCGCCAACAAGCACGAGGGCTATCTGCTTTAGTCAGTGGAGTCAGAAAGCGGCATAAGAGCTCGCCAATGAAAATGGTGGCTGCACCGGTCCCCGCCAGATGCATACTTAATAAGTGTCTCCGCTCAAACCTCCGAAACATTTCGAGGTCGTACACCTGTAACTGTGCTACCCCCAACTTAATCTAGGGCATCTCTTCAGTCGTAACTGTGTCGGTACTCCAAATGCATCGACGGCTTGGCGGGCAGGGCCGCTACATTGTTCGGTCTTGCCGGTACTGGCCGCGCGGTGATGGCTGGAGTATGCCTCCGCGGATTCCCCGTCAACTTGGCATGTTCCCGCTTCTGATCTGGGGTAAAGTTGGCAGGGGGCTTGCTTCCGGGATGGGCCGTTTTTTCGTCCTACCTTGAGTTGTAAATAGGCTATTAGGTTCTACCAGATTACTAAACCATTACAGTGAGTGAGTGTTCTGTGGTCCTGCAGGTTCCCGGCTTGCGTGGGTGCCGCTTGCTGGCCATTGAGGGGCCCAGGACCCCAATAACTCGAACAGGGCCCATACGCCATTATCGGCTAATCGCGCACCTTCCATAAAATACCCGAGCTATCGAAAGCGCCCATTAACGTGTAAAGTGTATGCTAAGTGTCATTTATTGCCATTCCAACAGTGTCGGCCAACGGTCAAAATACACCGTATTCACAGCCAACAATGTTAAATGAGGTAAAACGATGACAATTTATGACGTAGAGCAAAGTCGTGTAACTATTAATCAGCAAGGTGAGGGCGAGCCGATAGTATTTCTGCACGGCGTACCCGACACCGCTGAAATATGGAGCGACACTATTCAAGTATTAGCCCATCAGTACCACTGCGTTGCACCAGACCTGCCCGGATTTGGCGGTACACAGGTACCACGAAATTTTGATTACAGTCTTTCAAGCTTGGCAAACTTTGTTAAGGAAATGTTGCAGAGCCTAAACATTAGTGAAGCCGTACATCTGGTCATTCACGATATCGGTGGTATCGTTGGTTTGGCCTTTGCCGTTACTCATCCGGGAAAAGTAAAAAGCTTAACCATCATGGACACTACCTTCTTCTCAGACCATCAATGGCACGCCTTGGCAAATACCTGGCGTAAACCCATTGTTGGTGAGCTCGCCATGTATTTGATGCGCTACAAGCAGTTTAGTAGCGCCATGAGAAAAAGTGCGCCCCGGCTGAGCGCAGCCCAAATACAATCAAATTACAATGCACTCACCTTGCGCAACCGCCGTATGATTCTGCGCTTTTATCGTGCCCTTGACCCTAGGGTTTTTAAAGCGTGGGAAGAGCACCTGCCCTCGCTCAGCCAGCACTTTCCTACCCAGGTCATTTGGGGCAAACAAGACAGCTTCCTACCGCCGACACTCGCTAACCGTTTTGGCACAGACAATGTGCATGTCTTGGAAAACTGCGGGCACTGGCCTATGATCGATCAGGCGGATACCGTACACAATTTACTCAAAAACCACTTGGGCTTGGCGGGACAAACGCCATGAGGCACAATCGATGAAGATAGGGTTGTTAGCGTTTCCGGGCTGCGTAGCTTCCGGTCTATTTGCCTTCGCTGAAATGCTCGAGGTGGCCAACAAACGGTCCGGGAGGAAAGTATTTACTGTGCAATGGGCAGGCCTTGATAACAGCGAGGTAAGCATTTCAACCGGCGGTGAAAAACCGGCATTAACCATGAAACCGGAAACAACACTAGCAGATTACTCACTCGACGCAGTGCTTTTGCCCGGTTTTTGGACCAACAATCAAGACGATATCGAACAATCCCTCAAAACCAAGCAAGTATTAACGGCTGCGCTAAAACGTCTGCCCCCCCATACACAGCTATGGGGCTATTGCACGGCAGTGTGCATGATGGCAGCCTCAGGTCGGCTAGACAACAAACGGGCTACAGCCACCTGGTGGATCGCTGATTTTGTCCAAGATAAATACCCTGCTGTGAACTGGCATTTTAGTCAGACCTGCGTATTCGAAACGGATCATGTAACCGCGTCGGGGCTTAGTGGTTATATGCCCATCGCACAAGCCGTCATTGAAAAACACTGCGGCCAAGACGTATTACGCGATATCATCGAACTGATGGTCATTCCCAAACCCGAAAAAGCGATACAAGCTTTCACGCAAATAAAACTGATGAAGCTCGACGATAAAATCCTGCAGCAACTCTACATTTGGGTCGAGAAAACGCCTGCCACCGAATTAAGCAACCCAGCATTGGCTCGCACACTCAATCAAACCGAAAGAACGCTTACCCGAAAAGTTAAGCAGGCTACCGATTTACCACTGGCGAGTTTCATGCGTTTAATCAAATTGCATCAAGCCAGCGAATACCTTATCTATAGCCGTAAACCGATTAACATCATCAGCGACATGCTCGGCTTCTCTGACGACGCAGCCTTTCGCCGCAGCTTCAAAAAAGTCTCGTCCTATACACCCAGCGAATATCGTCAAGCATTTCAACGCTAGCTATAAAGTACCGAAACGCTTTCTCTTAAACAGGGTCGCGGTAAGCAAAGGGCGGCCGCCTTGATCGAGAGGGGCGCTGCTGTACTGCGAATGTTTAGGTCAGTATTGTCAACTCTGGGCGAGGATCGAAGGGAGTCTTTGCTGTTAATCAGACAAAAAGCTGAGTTATTCCCGGATACAACAGATGCCGTATCGTTGCGGATTAACTGGCGTGCAAACAATCCGCAAATTCGATTACGGGCTGGTTAGTGGTGGTGGAAACCACTCACAGGCAATGACTTCGCTATGGCCCTCATAAACTCGCATGCCCAGCAGGTAGGGCCCGCTTGGTACGGGCAGCCAATTGGCAATGTTAGCAGGACGTTTGGCGCTTAGGCTAATAGTTAAACTGCCATCATCTTCGTAAACAAGATTGGGCGTACGGTCACTGATAGACCACCGGTCGATTTCGTTTTCAGCCAGATACATATCTGTGCCATAGGCTGTTAACGACCAGAATGCTTGACAGGGCGGCATGGCACTGGCTTCAAATCGCATATGAAGGGTGCGAGTACCGTCCGGGCGGTTTCCCGCTGAATCACTAAGAGCTGTGTAGGATCTGTTTTCGATCGCCTGGTGACCGCCAAGTCCAAACTTTGCAGCAACTGCGCGTTTCAGTATGTCGCCACCAAACCCGGTGGCATCTCGACCCGTGCTCCATCCGTTGTTTCTCACCGTGCCAGAAACATTGAGGCCAACGATCAGTTTTTCACCTTCTTCGACGCCTGCGCTCAGCTCTTTCTCCGGAAAGCTGGATGGGTCATCAACAATGGCCTGTGCCCCGGCAGACAGTTGCGGATGCCAGGGAGCAGGAGGGTCTAATTCCGTATAGCGCTTTAATTCGGAGTAAAACTGCGCGCCGGACTTCGCAATTGCGGTGGCTCGACCGGCACGTTCGGTGCGCGTGTTTGGATGTGACGCGGGGGCCGTCACACTAATGGCACGTTGCAGCTTGCGTGCGGCGATGATGTCATCTGGCGACTCAACCAACATGCGAATAATGACCCAGGCGGTGGGTGTGCCGATGGTGACTACATCGTTGTCATCGTTAGACGGTGGCGTTGTTGGATCCAGGGTGACTCGCACGCGGGTGCCTCCCACGCCGTGATGGCGACGACAGACATAGGCGACGTGATTATATGCATCGAGGATCATCACGTTCCAGTAACGGTCATTATGATCCATTGGCGGTACATCAATAGTCAGGTCGCCATGACGCAAGTCGTACCAGGCCGATGAGTACAGTGTATCGTTGTTCGGTACCACAATAGCTCGGTCGTTAGGTGTCGCCAGATCGTCTATATGATTGATGCTGCCGGTATCTGTCTTTGAACAGAGCAACAATCGAGTACGGTGCACCGAAACCAAAGGGAATCCCCAGATGTAGGCTTCAGCGGCAGGTGAAATGTCTTTAATAGGGGGTTGTGTCATGAGTGGGCAGCGGCTCGATTGGCATGGGGAAAGTCAAAAAGTATAACCAGCGCATCAAAACAAGCCACAGACATCCATTAATATAATGAACTCGAATTAATGAGTGTCTATGTTCTTGCTTCGTACTACTATTTTTTACTGGTTTTCTCCTTATAACGCTTACCTCTTTCTTCAGCCAGCTTAAAGGCGGCGCTGGTTTCGGCTTGCACTTCTTCCTGCTGCTTGTTACTCAGTTCCTCGAACTCCTTTACCCACCAACGGCGGGTAACCTGCGGGAAGGTGCCCATTCTGTTGACGGAGGCGTTGGCGCCGCGATCACGTCCCGCGCTATAGCCAGCTGCGCCTTTAGTTGAGGCCGCAGATTTGCCAAACGGCACCAGGTCACCCTCCATTTTTGGGATCAGGAAGTAGGGCATTGATACACGCGTTTCGCCATTGGGAATCAAGGTCGTATTCACACGGTGGAGTGTTGCGGAATAGCGTCCTTCGCTCAGGTGCATCAGAGTTCCGCCAGTGTTGACTACTACAGAGCCTGGAATTACCGGCACAGCGTAGTCTCCAGGGGCTGTCCGACACGTCACGGGGGCGTCCATCCACTGACCCTCGCCAGCCACCACTTGCAGTCCAGGGCGGTCGTTGATGAGTAGGGCGACGAAGGGAGGTCCGTCAATGTGAGTACCCGTGTTCTTGCTATCAAACTTCGCATACGCAGCGCGAACATCGTCCCGCGTATCCTCCGCGAAGGTATCAAGGCTAAAGTTGTGGTTTAAGCTCGCCGCAAGATCCGGGTCATCGAAGTCAAAATACTTCCGGAATTCGGCGGGGTCCTCGCCAAGTGATTCAACGATCAGTTCTCCCAATTGGTGCGTCAAACGGTGATAGATAAGATTGAGGTCTTCAATCAATGGGCGAAAGCCAGGCACCGTTTCCGGCTCTGGCCAGGTGTTGGGCCCTCGAAACAAGCGTTTGTGGATGGGTTGAGAGACATCATCGTGAGCGCACACCGGCTCCTGCTCAAAGCCATATTGAAAGTTCTCTATCACCTGGCCGTGGCCACGGTCCGCAGGAGTCGGCAGTGTATAACCTCGAAAGTAAGGGGTGTTGGAGATATGCGCTGTTTTCTTGAGGTCCATAGGTGCATCAAAAAAACCTCGAACTTCGCGGAAGGCTCGCTGCTGAAATTCGTCGTCGAGGCCCGGTGCATTGGCCAGGATAAGAAACCCGCATTCTGAAAGCGCATACCGCAGGTCTTGAAGAAACTTGTCGCGGTCGCTTTCAAGGTCGAGCCAGTCAACAACGGGTATTTCTTTCATCGCTTCGGCATCGTGAATGTTTTCTGTATGGGGCATACTGATTCTACTCTCGATTGTCTGTTGGCACTGTTATAGATAATGTATAATAGTGTTATTATATAAATAAGTTACCTGCTGTCAAGTACAGCTCCAAGTTAACTTTTCAAGGTGCTAGGAGGGGGCGGCAGGGTGGGCCAGCAAACTAGACAAGCACCACGCGAGATTGATTCTTGCTAGATACTGAAGCGGCTGAGTAAAACAGTTTGTTGTGTTCGCAGTAGCCTTGCTATCTTGTAGTAGAACGATAGGTAGATAGTAATTAGTGCACTTAGTTTTTCTTATGCTCTGCAGGTGGGTAGTTTGCGCCGCTAGAAAAAGAATGTTAATGTTTATCTACATGTGCGGTATTTTTTTGAACCCTCCAGCAGATTACCTTTTCAGCATTTAGCCGGGGCGAATATAGCTAGCTCCTCATTCACAATAGTCCTCATCAAGTTGTTGAATAGCCTTGTTTTTTTCAAACTCGAAAAATTTTAGCCAAATAATAGCCGGTGTGCTTCTTTCCTGTTTGTTGGTAGCGCTCTCTTTTTATACGCTGAACCAAATTAAATACGAAACAGCGAACAATACACAAAAATCACTAAGGGCGTTGCTGCTTGTTGTCCAAGAGTCGTATCACTCGTTAATTAACCAGCGAAGATTACACGCATCCGTTCTTGCCGACTTCCCTGTGACTCAATCGTTAACGGCCATCCTTTTAGAAGAAAATAGCCAAAACCTAGCGGGAGTTGATTCTCCCGCGCTGGCAGAACTACGCAGGGTGTATGCGCCAGAATTAGCAAAAAATGCGGATAAAGGGTTTTTTATTATTAGTCCTGACTTCGTCAATATCGCTTCCATGCGTGACTCAAACATTGGCCAAGTTAACCTGATACACCTCTCGAAACCGGCATTACTCGACAAAGCATTTGCGGGCTCATCAATATTTGTGCCCACGATTACATCTGACGTTCCGTTACTCGATGAAAACAATTTACTGGTAAGCCGCGCTCCGACTATGTTTGTATTGTCGCCGATTCGCTCTGCCAGTAACCACGAGAAAGTCATTGCTGTACTGGCTATTCGAATAGACGCGAAATCTCATTTTTCGAAGCTAACGGGATTAGGCCAAATAGGCGTTAGTGGGGAAACCTATGCATTTGATAGGAGTGGATATTTGTTGAGTGAAAGTCGGTTTGTCGACCAACTTGTAGCAGAGAAACTCATTGCACCAGGTCAAACTAGTATCCTCAATGTTCGAGTCATCGACCCAGGAGTGAATTTACGTGAAGGTCATCTAGCTAAATTGCCAAATACAAAGCAGCTACTAACGGTAATGGCAAAAAGCGCTATTGCAAAAGGGCGCGGTGGTAATACCGAAGGATATAAAGATTATCGAGGCGTCGATGTTATTGGTGCCTGGACTTGGGATGATCAATTCAACTTCGGCCTCGCTAGCGAAATGGACCTCGATGAAGCACTGGAATCTTATTACCGCACGCGTACGTTATTCATCGCAACGAACCTGTTCGCCTTATTTCTTATTGGCTTGTACGTCAGAGCGCAAATTTCGTCAAGACAGCAACTGTTTAAAGCACATGCAGAATTGGAATCGCAGGTAGTGCTTCGAACTCACGACTTATCCTCAGCAAAAAATGAACTAGCGAATACAAACAAAGATCTGGCTAGCGCTCAAGCATTCGCAAAATTGGGCACTTGGGTCTTCGATGTTTCTTCGGGTGAGTGGGCTTGGTCAATTGAAACTTATAGGTTCTTCAACGTCGATCCCACGTCTTCGCCGCCGAGATCGAGGGAGTTTCTAGACATGATTCATCCTGGCGATCGAGGACTGTTCCAACAGTTTTATATGCGCTCTCAGAAGGCCGGCTGTGATTACAGTATCGACATTCGCATACCGCAGGTTAGTGGTTTGAACTTATGGTTAGAATTAAGTACCGAAGCTGCACGGGACGAAAACGGGGTCCTCACTTCAATCCGCGGCATTGCCCAAGATATCACCGTGCGGAAAAATGCAGAGCAAGATCTACTGACAGCAAGAAAGCTGTTAGATGAGTCTCAGTCAGTAGCAAAAGTTGGTGGCTGGGAGCTTGATGTTGCTACAGGCAGTTTATATTGGACAGCTGAAACTTATCAGATACATGATACATCTCCAGAAGAATATAATCCCTCAGTAGGTGCTGGTATCAACTTTTTCCTGCCGGAATCAAAAGAAATTATCAGTGCTGCAATCGATGATGCTATCAATAATTGTAAGGGCTATGATTTGCAACTGGAAACCTACACGACCAAAGGCCGTAAAATTAGTATTCGCACCACTTGCAAAGTCACTCAAAAAGAAGGGAAGGCGACAAAGCTCACAGGTATATTTCAAGATATTACGCAGCAAAAACTGGATGAAAAAGCGCTGTTGAGGTCGTCAAAAATGGATGCAGTGGGGCAGATGGCGGGAGGAATTGCCCACGACTTTAATAACTTGCTGAGCGTCATTATAGGTAATCTGGAACTATTGGAAATCGAAATACCTAAGACCGAGCAGTCGACTAAACGTATTGGCGATATTACAGGCGCATCCCTGCGAGCCGCAGCAGTTATCAAGCAACTGTTAAGTTTCTCTAGTAAGGAGGTGTCTCAATACAATAGCGTGAATATTAACGAAATGATTGTTGGCATGGACAGCTTGATATCTAGGTCTGTTACCCCTGAAGTGTCCGTGCAGTTACTTCTGCACGAAAATTTGGCCAGCGCAGCGGTCGATGGAGGGGAGTTCGAAGGAGTGCTGCTCAATCTGGTCATCAATGCCAGGGACGCTATGACCGGAGGTGGTGAACTAATTATCCGCACAAATAATTGTGTCCTCGATTCAGCGTACTGCCAGAAAAACCCTTCTGCAGTGCCCGGGAAATATGTAGTAATCACGGTGCAAGATACCGGCGAAGGTATTAGCAAGCAAGACCTTGAGCACATCTTCGAGCCATTTTATACCACCAAAGCAATTGGAAAGGGTACGGGTTTAGGGCTGGCAATGGTGTTCGGAACAATGCAGCGATGTAATGGGCATGTTTCGGTGATTACTGAAATGGGCAAGGGGACCACTTTCGAGATCTATATTCCCCAATGTGAGCAAGATGTCTACGTCGCGACAGAAGGTGTCAGTGATACCAATATCTCTCATAGAAGCGGGACAATATTGGTTGTAGAGGACGAGTCTGCGTTGCGAGAAATAGCTCAGCAGTTTCTGGAAATAATGGGCTATACCGTAGTGACGGCGACGAATGGTGAAGAAGGTCTCGCGCAGTTACGAGAAGTACCTGAGATTTCGATTCTCTTTAGTGACATTTTAATGCCTGGGGGAATGAATGGTTATGAGCTAGCGACGCAGGCACTTATTCAAAAGCCTCACATGAAAATAATATTGACGTCGGGTTATATCGACGGGCCCGCCTCCTCAGATGGTGAGGGCTACAAAGGAGAGATATTGACGAAACCCTACTCCTTGTCGGACCTAATGCAGCATATCAGTACACATATTGATAATCACTAGTGCCGGTTGGGTCTGTGGGTGAATCGGAGGTATAAGTTACTAGCGGTTACACTAAAGTTGGGTCAATCCGCCAGAGGGAAGCAGTAGGCATTCGCCACGCGGTAGCCTCAGAGTGAAAGACTACGCCTTATACACAGGCCAGCCAAGACGATGTCGAGGCGATAACCAGTGCGTTCCAAGCCATCCACAGGGTAAAATAATTCGGGTTCCGGGTGAAGCCCCACAGGCCTGCATTACCGATCCGATTTTGTTCCCTGGCTTTTTCACCTTTAGCAAGAATGGCCGCTTTTATATCTCGGCTATCGATACCATGGCAAAGGCGCCCAGCCAAATCAACAGGCCATCAGTCTCCAGGATGTGGAGTTGGCCGCAGGGGTTAGCGGCGATAACAAAGGCGGATATCGGCGGAAACCCCAGCCATTTGCCAGCACCGCTTGCTTAGGGATTTCACCCCCGATTTTCACCCATAAATATTCGCTAGCAGTGCTGCTGAACTCTCCCCCCTTAATCGAATTATTTAAAAACTCTTGCCTTTTTGTACCAATCGGTTCAGTATGATTTCTCTTTCCCCGTGGAAACCACTGATGGCCAGATCCCTAGAGTTCGATCGCACGAAAGCCTTGGAAGCCGCTATGAAATTGTTTTGGTCCCGTGGTTATACGGCGACGTCGCTACCGGATCTTTTGGCGACTATGGGTATAGCCCGCTCCAGCTTTTACGCAAGCTTTGGAACCAAACGTAGCTTGTTCATAGAATGTCTCGAACTATTTGGCGACCGAACCCTCGCTATCGTTGACAAAAACGCTAAGACGCAATCTGCGATGGCTCTGCCCCGGGCATTTTTTGAGACTACGGTATTGGGTGTATCACCAAGAAAGGCAAAGCAGGGCTGTATGATGGTCAATACCATCCTGGAATTGGCCGATGTTGATCCGGAACTTAACGAACTCGCGACGCAAAAACTCAATGCTATTGAAGATGTCTTCGTGCATGCCTTCAAAGTGGCGCGGCAGAGTGACCAGCTAGGTACGGCACATACGCCTGAGGAGCTTGCCTCAATGGTAATGACCATCAATCTGGGGTTACGTGTACAAAGCCGCAAAAACCATTCTCGCGAAGCACTCAAGTCCATCATCAATACGAGTCTGTCCATGCTCGATCTGGCTGCCTGAGCGCATTCACGATGCATCTAATGCCTAATGCTCTATTCGCCAAGCTTAATTGCCCACAAAAGCTAATCCTATTCGCCAGTAATCTTATTGCCTAATAACACCAGGAGATCTACCTATGTTGTCTGAGACCATGCCCTTTGAGAAAAAATTTTCCACAGTAAACGGCAAGAAAATCGCCTACGTAGAAGAAGGCAGTGGCGATCCTATTGTGTTGCTACACGGCAATCCTACCTCCTCATTCCTGTGGCGTAATGTCGTTCCTGAATTGTTGGAATCTGGCCGAGTGATTGTCCCCGACCTGATTGGCCAGGGAGATTCCGAGAAGCTGCCCGCCAGTGAGGGTCCCGAGCGCTATACCCTAGAAGTGGCCTATAGCTACGTAGATGGTTTGCTAGAAGCCATTGGCGCCAATAAAAATGTAACGCTGGTTATCCATGACTGGGGCAGCGGCATCGGGTTTTTGTGGGCCATGCGCAATGCCGCTGTCATGAAAGGAGTGGCTTACATGGAGGCTATCGTCAGACCCGTGGATTGGGCCGATTGGCCAGAAAGTGCGGTGGGGATTTTCAAGGGCTTTCGCTCCGACAAAGGCGAAGATATGATCCTCAATCGCAATATGTTTATCGAAGCGGTACTGCCCAGTTCTGTTATACGCACACTAACCGATACCGAAATGGATGCTTATCGGGCGCCACACCTGGAGTCTGACGATAGACAGCCCCTGCTGAACTGGCCGCGGCAGATCCCCATTCAGGGAGAACCCCAAAATGTTGTTGAGCTGGCAACCCAATACAGCACATTCATGGCCGGTAGCGACATCCCCAAACTGTTTATCAATGCTGACCCTGGTTCTATTTTAGTGGGTGCCCAGCGCGAATTTTGCCGCAGCTGGCCGAACCAGCAGGAAGTTACTGTAAAAGGCACGCATTTTATCCAGGAAGATTCACCTGTTGAAATCGGTCAAGCTGTAGCTAGCTGGTTGAAAGGCATTTAAACCGCGCATCCTCCACTATAGAAGAGCAGATAAGACAAAAGGGAAACAAACAATGTCAAAAATTCCGGTTCATATGATTGCCAACCTCGTTCCCAACGACGACCCAACCGAATACAGAATCTACGAGAAAGGTTTTTTCCCTCTGTTGAAAAAATATGGCGGCTCCTTCGTGACCTTTGACGATAACATCAAACATATGGAAGGCACCGAGCCCAGGCCCGGTCGTATTATCATATTTAAATTTCCCTCGGAGGCCGATGCGGAGGCTTGGTATAGCGACCCAGAATATCAGGCCTTGTCGGAGCACCGCAGGGCCGGTGCAGAGCTAAAATCACTGACGATGGTACACGGTATGCCACCGCGACCATAAGCCTTGCCGGAAGGAAATATGATCATCCACTGCAGTGGCTGATCATTGTCAGAGTCAAAGCCCGCTGGTTCAATGACGTAATAGTTGTCATTAAGGATGTCCTGCATGCTAATAATCATGGGCTTATCTTTGGCATAAATCCAAGCCCCCGAGTAGGGTGGGTCTAGATTTGGCGTGCATCCAGGGTGGTAATCTTTGAGGTTCGCTAGCTCATTGCCCGAGTGATAAAAACGGTTCGTGGTATCCACTGACCCTCGATATTCTTCAGGCCCATGGGTTTGGCGCCATTTATGCAATAAAAAACTGTTTTTTAGTAACGTAAGGAAAAGAATACACCAACACCATTTGTGTGGGCATTGGTGCCAGTTGCTAAATCCATAACCACTGTATCCACTGTTTGATCTTTAATAACATTCTCAAGAATTTCCTCACCCTTGTCGGGGTAATGTAAGGCTTGGTTAGAACTAGCGACATCGACTACTCAAGGCTCAGTAAAGCCCCCAGCCTCTTTTATCGGGCGGACCGGTTCCTCGGTAGAGTATAGATTGTCTCTTCGCTAACCCTCAAATGCCCTGTCAACGGTAATCCGGTAAAAGCCCGATACACAGCAGCATTGATTACAGTGAGAGACGTGATACTCTAGGAATCATATTCGGACATAATAAGAAATCATCTTCGCGCCACAGGGAAATAAAATGAAAGGCCCACTCAATGCAAAAGAAGCCTTCGTGTCTGCGCTAGAGCGTGTCGGTGTTGATCCTATTAAGTTATTCAATACCTTAAATTTATCGGCATCAGAATTACCGAGACAATCTACTGTAGGCAGCTCTGATTTTAACTCTGATTCAGAGCTTCAAGGCTCTCAATTACATGCGCTATTACAGGCTGCCGTGAAGCTCTCGGGTGATCCGGGCTTGGCAATACGTCTGGGGCAAAAAATTGACATTGCCGATTTCGGCGCTTTCGGTTTTGCGGTTATGAGTAGTGTCAATATGAAAGCTGCGACTAAACTTCATCTTCGCTATGTGAAGATATTTGCACCGGCGGCAAATAAATGGAGTTCGGTCGAGCACGACAACGGAATGACCGTGCGTTTGCAGCAATCTTCGGGAACACCGGCCCAACAACAATTGGTCACTGAAATGGCATTTTCGAACTTAATCAGCAATGGTTACTTTCTTTCCGGTTCTTCGATACAGGGGATTAAACTACAGCTTAATTATTCGAAGCCTGCTCACTTCAAGATCTATCAGAAGCACATTCCAGTGCCGACCGTTTTCGATCAGGAATACAATCAGTGTTTTCTGCCGGCAGAGTGGCTAAAGTTGCCTGTTAGGACGGCAAATCCAACTTCAAGCGTGGTATTTATACAGCAGTGCGAGGAAATGTTACAAGACCTGAATCGAATCGAAAATACCTCTTCGGCTATACGGCGTCTACTCATTCTATCAGCTGGGGCAATGCTGAATATTTCCCAGGTCGCTGATCGTCTACATGTCAATGAACGCACTTTAAGGCGCCGGCTGAATGCTGAGTCAACTAATTTTCGTGTTATCTGTGATGAGGTTAGAAACCTACTTGCCCAACAATATCTGTCCAATACGTCGCTGAACGTTGCCGATATAGCCCATCTGTTGAGCTATGGTGAGACGGTGAATTTTCGCAGAGCTTTTGTGCGTTGGAATGCAATAACGCCCAGTCAATATCGGCAACAGTCCACATCAGTAGGAAACTAATAGTAGATGTTAGTAGAGTATAGCTGCGATTAAGCCCATTTCTTTTTGCCCTACATTACACTGAGCAGCTAGACTGCCATAATTATTCTCGCCGATAGCTACTGTGAATGTGTAAAATTTAGCCGCGCAATTTAGTCGCACAATTTAGTCGCACTACAACGAGGTTTCGGTTGCTAACGAGGCTGCCCTAGCCCGCAGAATACCCTGCTAATATCGTCCTTGAGCCGCGCCAATTATTACATTCTCTGAAGCTCTCAGCCAAAGAGCCTACTAAGCGGCGTCGCAGCATGTTCTGGCAATAGTAGATGTCTGCGATCAAGAGATTATTGTATTAGTTGTTCAAGTCTATCGTGGGCAGCCGTGAGCTAAAGAAATAATTTCCTATTGGTACTCGCTATACATTCGTAAGCGGACATTAAATGGTCTCGAATCTATCTAAGCCCTATATTCTGAATGCGCTCTTGATTGGCGCTCGTCACCGATAATAGTTCCGCAACAGTCAATTGAATGTAGTAGATCATCCAACTAACGTCTGATAGAGTGACAGCAAAAGAATGCAGTCTGGCCAATATAGGTAAAAACCCAGGCTATAAGCGGAATAATTGGCCTTTTTCATCTTATTGACTCGCTGCAACATACCTTTGATAATCGCTGTGAGGCGCGCTCGCTAGCTAAGTGAATCGGCAAAGGTTATGCACTACAGCAGTGTTAGTCGACATAATTTCCTCTCATAGACATAGACATAGACAGCTTTAAGGAAAAGACATGGTTAGAGAATTTGATATTTTGATATACGGTGCAACCGGTTTCACCGGAAAGCTGGTTGCAGAATACGTGACAGAACAATATGGTAACAACATTAAGTGGGGTATGGCTGGACGATCAAAAAGTAAACTAGAAGAAGTCCGTGATGCCATCGGCGCGCCAGCAGATACCGCCTTGGTAGTTTGTGACTCCAGCGATGATGTTGAAGTTAAAGCCATGGTGGCGCAGACCAAAGTTCTGATCACAACCGTTGGGCCTTACCAGCTGTATGGTGACAAGGTTATCGAAGCCTGCGTGAATGCGGGCACCGATTATGTCGATTTGTGTGGCGAGCCCAACTGGATCGCAAAGAATGTGATCGGGTTAAATGACAGTGCGGCAAAATCAGGGGCGCGTATCGTATTCTCTTGTGGATTTGACTCCATTCCCACGGACTTGGGTGTTTTCTATTTGCAGGAACAAGCTAAATCGCGGCTGGGCCATGTTTTACCTCGTATTCGCGGACGCGTACGGGACATGCAGGGAAGTGCTTCTGGTGGTACGGTCGCATCCGGAAATGCAACAACCGCTGCGGTCCAAAAAGATCCCTCTATTATGGGGCTGCTACTTTCACCTTTCGCCCAAACGCCTGGGTTTGAAGGTCCGGGGCAACCCGACGGCAATCAGCCATATTATGACGAGGCCGTAGCAAGCTGGGTAGGTCCCTTTATGATGGCTATGATTAATACAAAAGCGGTTCATCGTTCAAATTATCTTATGCAGCATCAATGGGGTGAGGATTTGCAATACGATGAAATGATGATGTTGCCCGGTGACCCCGCACAAGCAGATCAAGCAGCGGTTGACCCCTTTGCGATGGATGCGAACCTAAAGCCAGGTGATGGCCCATCGCTAGCAGAGCGCAAAGCCGGATATTATGACATTATTTTTGTTGGCTCCAATGACGACGGTGAAAAATTACAGGCCTGTGTCAAAGGTGATATGGATCCGGGCTATGGCTCGACGAGTAAAATGCTTGCCGAAAGCGCCATTTGTTTGGCCCTCGATATATCCAAGGATCGCACCGGCGGTGGCTGTTGGACAACAGCCTCGTCCATGGGTCCCGAATTGATCAAACGACTTGAGGCGAATGCAGGTCTTACCTTTTCAATAGAAGAGTAGTCAATGTTCGATATCGAATGTCTGTAGGGCGATAAGGGAATGCGGCGAGTAGCTGTAGTGATGGATCTTTACTCGCGGCATATCATTGCTTGAGCGACGGCTAAACGCATAACAACGAGCATGATTAGCCGGGCTATAATCTTGGCATGCAGTCTCCGGCGGGCACCCCAAAGGCTGGTCTTCCATAGCGGCCGAGGCTTGCAATACCACCCTATGGAATACAAGGGTTCGG
>Ga0209395_1004038_pt1 | contig 17623 bp, 14 predicted proteins | sample GOMGulsemesocosm_3_FD_184635 | JGI IMG/M metagenome (GOLD analysis project Ga0209395, IMG submission 184635) | Methane-oxidizing microbial communities from mesocosms in the Gulf of Mexico - GOM9D Gulf of Mexico (SPAdes) (version 2) | ecosystem: Environmental > Aquatic > Marine > Cold seeps... | reverse complement strand
ATAAAAACTATGACTAAGAGCATCTCTAGCTACAAGGTATTTTTTAATAAGTCATTCCAATCAAAACTTTCATCTAAACGCTTATATTTCTGCCATTTATTTTTTGGCAAGATAGTCGCTAGCTCTACCTTTTCAGGTAAAAAGTGTTCAGGGAGAGTGAGCTCCCCCTCGATGATTTGAAAATATTGAAAACTAAATGATAAATCTTTCTTCGTTGATGTAGATATATTGCTTAATGTTAACTGGCTTGGTTTATTATTTAAACTGCCCGTCAATATTAAATCGACATAGCCTTTAGCAAAACGCTTACGTACTTGTTGCTGCACAAGAACAACTTGAAAGCGAAAGTGATGTGGGCTGCCTGTTGGATAAACGGATATTCGGTCAACGACCAAGCCGTCAGCAGTTTTCTCTGGTGCCATCACCTTTTCATAAAAAGCTAATTCCTTTTTTACCTGATAATGCTCAGATTCCATTTTTTTCAATAATTTTTGTGAACGTTGATTTGCCATACGTTCAACTTCCAGCTCTACTTCAAGGGTATTAATTCGACTGTTTTGGAGAACATTCTTTTCATACAAGTTATCTAAGCGTGTTTTTTGTTGCACTAAGGTTTTAACTTGATAGCCATGATAAAAATTACCAATACGATAACCACTGTATATACAAATAACAATGAGTAGCATGAGTAAAATGGCTGAACGAAATGTGCCTAACCGAACGACAACTGTATTTAGATTTATTTTTGCTAACCAATTCATTTGAAAAGTATTATGATATCCAAAAAGTTAATAATTATTTCTAGGCTAAAACAATAAAGGTGAACCCTTTCATTATTATGATGTCGCTCTCTTTACTTAAAAAACGTTTAGCCTTACCGAGTACTTCCTGGCAACTTTGTCTGTTAGCCGCTATTGGTGGCACTGCATCAGCACTTTTAGTAGTGCTATTCACCTTTAGCATCGACACAATTCAAAGCTTTTATTTAAGCCAAAAAGATAACTATACCAGTTTAGATGCGTTAAGTCGTTTTGATTTGCCGATAGTCGGCGGATTAGTGATTTTATTGTTTGCTTGGCTAACCGGCTACAAATATTTACGAACTGGCATCCCTTTTGTGCTGCACCGGTTAAAGGTAGCCAACGGAATAATTCCTTTTCGCAATACCTTAAATCAATTTTTTGGTAGTGTAATTGCGTTAGCATCAGGATTTTCTGTTGGCAAAGAAGGACCCGCTGTACATCTGGGAGCGGCTTGTAGTAGTTATATTGGAAGTAAGCTCAACCTCCCTTTTAATACAATACGTACCCTTTGTGCATGTGGTATTGCGGCGGGCATTTCCGCTTGTTTCAATACGCCCATTGCCGCAGTTATTTTTGTTATGGAAGTGATATTACGCGAATATAAAGTACATATTTTTATTCCTGTGATGATCGCTTCTCTTATTGGCTCAATGATCACCAGTAGCATTTTTGGCTCCGCACATGAGCTTGAATTTTTTAATAAGATATCTTTAAGTTTTTACCATTATCCTGCGCTTATTTTTTTAGGATTAGTACTCGGTTTATTGGCTTATGGTTTTAACCGCTATTTAGTGCTCATCATAAAATATTCAAGCACAATTCATATTGTGCCGCGCATTATGTTAGCAGCATTTATCACCGGATCATTAGGATATTTCGTACCATTTGCGATGGGAACCGATTTAAGTGCAATAACTTTTGCTTTAGAAAACAATCTGCAATTACAATTATTGATGGGTTTGTTATTTGCCAAAATCCTGATGACCATTACTGCATTAGGCTTAGGTATTCCGGGTGGAATTATTGGCCCGATCATAGGTATAGGTGCAATTGCTGGCACATGTGTTTCGGTGCTAGTGACGGGTTATCTACCAGGAGAAAATTTTGCTGGCGACTATGCACTCATGGGGATGGCTGGCTTTTTAGCGGCAACGTTAAATGCCCCGCTAGCAGCTTTACTTACCGTGGTTGAATTATCAAATCAGCTAGAAGTTGTTGTACCCGCAATGATAGTAATAAGCACTGCTTGTGTATTCTCGGGGCAGCTTTTCAAAAACCGCTCTATTTTTGTTATGCAACTTGAGCAACAAGGCCTTAAATACCGAAAGCCTCCCATTGAAAAATCATTGCAACGAGTGGGTGTTTTAGGTGTTTTACAGGAAAACATTGTTGTTTATCAACAACGGTGTTCTGAAGAAGTCTTATCCGACTTAAAAAAAATCAAGTCGTTAAATCATGTTCTTATTCAAACAGCTCAGCAATCAAATAACGATATTCTTAATTCAACATTCTCATGGTTGAAACTTGAACATAATCCAACGACAAAAAGTATTGATATTGTACCAATACAACTTATACCACTACAAAGTCAATCGACTTTAGCCGAAGCCTATTTAGCCCTGCTTGAACAGCGTGATGGTGGAGTTTATATTTATGAGCATGACCCTAGTAAAATAATAGGCATTATTACTTTTGAACAAATCAGATGTTACTTATTAGAAGGAAAGACAGCAGTATGACCACCCTTTTATGGCTAAAGGCCTTTCACGTATTTTTTATGGTGGCTTGGTTTGCCGGTATCTTTTATTTACCACGACTATTCGTTAATCATGCAGAAACATCGAGTAAAGAAGTAGCAGAACATTTAAAAGGCATGGAGAAGCGTCTATTGTATTTTGTTACACCTTTTGCATTACTTACTGTAACGCTCGGTATTGCCCTAATTTATTACTATGGTTACGCTTGGTTCGTCGCCTCAAAATGGATTCATATTAAAGTGACTTTAGTAATTCTATTACTGGCTTATCATGGTTATTGCTTTAAATTAGTGAAAGTGTTTAAAGATGATAAAAATGTTCGTTCTGGAAAGTTTTATCGAATTTTTAATGAATTACCCGTACTTATATTGCTAGCCGTTTTATATTTAGTATATGTAAAACCATTCTAAGTCATCATATTGTTATGGTTAGATTTATGAGTATTGATAATACCCAATAAATTTAACCAAAAGCATTCCCCTGTTGCTAACTCCCCACTTGTTCTATACATCATCGATAACATAGCTACCACTCATTAATTGTTAATTTGTTTTAGTGAACAATGCTCAAAAAAAAACATTTTAAATGTCGCTTACCCCCTCTTAAAGGCGGCGTTAATATTTTCAATGCTCAACTTATTCTTTTAGATTTGGATCAACGAAAAGAGATTATCAACGATTATGTATTCTCAACATTTCTGATTTGTGCTATATTCCTGCCTCAAAAATAGTCGCAGTTTTATAATTTTAGGTAACTTTTTATGATGAAGTTTGAAGGAAGTCACATCCTTTCAGTGTCGCAGTTTGACCGCGATGCTATCTCTCGTATTTTAACCGTTTCATCCCTCATGGCACCTTATGCCATGCGAAAAAAACGTTGCCATGTTTTAGAAGGCGCGATACTCAACAACTTATTTTTCGAACCAAGCACTCGTACACGTGTCAGTTTTGGCGCTGCTTTCAACCTTTTGGGTGGGCATGTTCGCGAAACTGTTGGTCAAGAGAATTCGTCTTTAAGTAAAGGGGAATCTCTATTTGATACTGCAAGAGTGATCAGTGGTTACTCTGATATTATTGCGATGCGACACCCAACCATGCACTCTGTTGAAGAGTTTTCCAAAGGTAGTAGCGTTCCGGTTATCAATGGGGGTGACGGTGCTAATGAACATCCTACACAAGCTCTGCTTGATTTATTTACCATTCAATCTGAAATGGCGCCACATAATAAAACTTTAGACGGTTTGAACATTGTATTAATGGGCGATTTAAAGCACGGAAGAACCGTACATTCGTTGTCTAAACTACTGAGTTTATATAACAATATGAAAGTAACAATGATTTCGCCTGACGCACTAAAAATGCCAGATAGTGTAATTTCAGCATTGACCAATGCGGGTCATGAAGTGGTAATAACCGATAAGATTGAAAACAACTTATCTTGCGACATTATCTATCAAACTCGTATTCAGCAAGAACGATTTGCCAGTAAAGATGAAGCGGATTTATACCGCGGTCACTTCAGCTTAAATAAAGAAATTTATCAGCAATTTTGTCAAAAGCATACGGTGATAATGCACCCACTGCCTCGTGACTCTCGTCCTGAAGCAAATGAACTTGATACCGATTTAAATGATCTAGAAAATTTAGCTATTTTCAGACAGGCGCAGAACGGCGTATTGGTCCGTATGGCATTATTCGCTTTAACACTTGGCGTAGAAAACAAACTTAGTCAATTTGAAAAACCCGTGACATGGCACACAAATAAATAACGTTTATATATAAATGACAACGGGTTATTTAATCGTATTAGAATTAACAAACAGGCAATATTATGAACCATTCAGAACAACTTTTTAACAGCGCTAAGCAAATCATTCCCGGTGGCGTAAACTCGCCTGTTCGTGCCTTTAATGGTGTTGGCGGTACGCCTTGTTTTATCAAACGCGCTGAAGGTGCTTATATTTACGACGCCGATGATAAAGCTTATATAGATTATGTAGGCTCTTGGGGACCAATGATTTTAGGTCATAATCACCCGGCTATTTTAGCTGCGGTTATTGAAACGGCTCAAAATGGCTTAAGCTTTGGCGCACCTACCGAGCTTGAAATTATCATGGCAGAAAAAGTGCGTGAATTAGTACCATCCATGGAACGCCTTCGTATGGTCAGTTCGGGAACAGAAGCGACTATGAGCGCAATACGTTTAGCCCGTGGCTACACCGGACGTGATAAGATTCTAAAATTTGAAGGTTGCTACCATGGTCATGCTGATTCATTATTAGTAAAAGCGGGCTCTGGCGCTTTAACAATGGGCGTACCAAACTCTCCAGGTATTCCTGCTGACTTTGCCAAGCACACATTAACGGTTAGTTATAATAATATTGAAGAAGCTCAGCAAATATTTGCTGAGTATAAAGATCAAATTGCTTGTATTATCGTTGAACCCGTAGCCGGAAACATGAACTGTATTCCTCCTGTTGAAGGATTCCTTGAAGGCTTACGTGAAATCTGCGATCAAAACGACAGCGTATTAATTTTTGATGAAGTGATGACCGGTTTTCGCGTTGCACTAGGCGGCGCACAAGCACATTACGATATTGTTCCTGATTTAACGACTTTAGGTAAAGTGATTGGCGGCGGCATGCCTGTGGGCGCATTTGGCGGCAAAAGAGAAATTATGGACTTCATTGCCCCTGTTGGCCCTGTTTATCAGGCAGGTACTTTATCAGGAAACCCAATTGCAATGGCAGCGGGTTTAGCGGCATTAAATGAATTAAGCCAAGGCGACAAGCACGAACAACTTAGTAAATCTACTGAGAAGCTTGCAATGGGCTTAAAAGCAGCCGCTGAACGTAACGGTATATCGTTAAGTATTAATTATGTAGGCGCGATGTTCGGCTTCTTCTTTACGGATTCACAAGAGCCTGTTACAACTTATGAGCAAGCAACCGCTTGTGATGCTGAAAAGTTCAAACGCTTTTTCCACTTAATGTTAGAAGAAGGTGTTTATTTGGCACCTTCAGCCTATGAAACAGGCTTTTTATCAACAGCTCATACCGATAAAGAAATAGAATTAACATTAGCTGCTGCTGATAAGTGTTTTGCGCAATTATAATTGTTAAAAAGTATTTTCGTTAACATAAATAATAAACGTTGACGTACGCGATGTAAAAAAGGGATAACCATTGGTTATCCCTTTTTATTTTTATCAATTTCATGCAACTCATTAGCGAAGTGGTATATCTTTAATGCAGACAATTCATGTTCGGCTCATTGTTTAATATTTCAAAATAATTTTCTACATATCGGTGATTTAGTAATCGATTAATCACCAAAGAGTTTATCAAACCAAGACGTTTTTTTCTTTTTCTCTGTTTTCTTTTTACCTAAACAATGAGGTTCTATTAACAAGCCTGTTGTTATCGCTGGATATGAAATCATTTCAGCACATTCTACACTCACCGCGATTCCACTCGTTGATTCAAATTGCGTCAACGAAATAGCGTCTGGCATGAGACGAGTTTTGTTAGTCACCCCGTTTTCATTCATAAACTGGGCAAACAATACCAAAGCACCACTGCTGCCTGTTAAGTTAGTCGCTTTGTTATCATCTCGGCCAAGCCAAGTTGTTACTAAGTTTTTGTTGTCGTAACCAACAAACCAACTATCTCGTTGATCATTGGTGGTGCCTGTTTTTCCTGCTACGTCAGCACCATTTAAACGCCAGCTAAGCGATTTAGCTGTACCCTCTTTAGTAACTTTTGATAAAGCATGGTCCAGTAAGTACATGCCTTGAGTGGAAAATAGTTGTTCGTCTATTGGTTCAAACTGCCATAAAGTTTCGCCTTGTGCAGAAACAATGCGCTTAATCGCATGGCTGTCATTCTTAAAGCCTTGATTAGCGATTGGCAAATAAAGCTGATTAACCTGAAATGGCGATAAACTTAACGAGCCCAGTAACATACTAGGGCGAGTAACAATATCGTCAGGGTAGCCGAGTATATGAAAAATATGAGCAATGTTTTCTAAGCCCAATTGCATACCCAAGTTAACCGTAGGCACGTTGAGGGATCTCACTAGTGCATCAAGTAAGCTCACTTTCCCTTCGAATTTGCCATTATAATTTTTCGGACGCCATTCTGTACCATTCTCACTGATCAGCACTATCGGCTCATCATTAAGTAAGGTTGCAAAGTTATATTGCTGGTATCGCTCTAAGGCTGCCAAATATATTGCTGGTTTGATTAATGAACCTATTGGACGCTTAGCATGTAACGCTCGGTTAAAACCAGCATAACCTGCCTTTTTATCCCCCACGAGAGCTTTGACTTCCCCTGTACTAATATCGGTAACAATCATGGCTAACTGTAAAGACTGTCCTTTATTTAGTTTCTCTAAATCAGGAAGCTGTTTATTTATCGCTTGCTCAGCATTGAGTTGTGCCACAATTGAAAAACCGGTAAAAACCCGCACACCGGCCTGCAGTTCAAGTTCTGAAAGTTTTTCAGAAAGTTCTTTTTTGACTAGTTGTAAATAGGCTGGAAATTTTTTCTTCACTAAACGACGAGACTTACGGATAGATAAGTCTGACTCTACCGCCGCTTGATAAGCTTTTTGTGCAATTAATTCATTTTGATACATCAAGCGAAGTACAAGATCACGTCGCTTTTTTGCATTTTCGGGATGACGCCACGGGTCGTAATAACTTGGACCTTTTACTTGCCCAACTAACATCGCCATTTGCTCAATCGTTAATGAATTGATCGACTGGCCAAAATAAAACTTGGCTGCCAAGCCAAATCCATAAATGCCATTAGCGTAATGCTGTCCCAAATAAACTTCATTGATATACGCTTCAAGTAATTGATCTTTGCTATACCTTAGCTCAAGAATAACTGACATAACGGCTTCATTTACTTTACGCCACAGTGTTTTCTCTCGCGTTAAAAACATATTTTTAACCAGTTGCTGAGTTAAGGTACTACCGCCTTGAACAGTTTTGCCTGCACGAATATTACTCAATAACGCCCGGAGAATTCCTAATGGCGAAACACCGGCATGAAAATAAAAATCACGGTCTTCAACTAAAAGCAGTGTGTCAATTAATTGCTCAGGTACTGCTTCAAGTGAAACAATTACCCTGTCTTCTTTGTTTTCAGGTACTAATCTGTCAAGTAACAAAGGCTCTAAAGAAAAGGTTTCAATCGTATCTTGTTCATCCGTCATTGAACGTATGCGGTTGTTGTTGATATTAATTGTAAAACGTTGTGCAATCGCATTACCGTCACCAAAATCAAAAGACCGACGATATACAACCAGCTTGGTCTTTGAAAAAGCAAACTCACCAGGGTTAACCGCCTTTTTCTTTTTCAGATAACCCGACAACAGTAAACTTTGCTTCAATTGCGTGATTGATACTTTATCGCCAACACTGATTGTTTCTATTTTCCCAAAAACTTGTACGGGAATATCCCAACGTTGCCCTTCAAACTTATCTTTCACTTTACTGTCGAGATAAATCGCATAAAAGCTCAGTAGAAAGAATAAAGTGACCAGTAATTTCAATACGGTAAGCCAACTCCAGCGTATCCACGAAAAAATCGACCTTTTGTTCTCTTTCTTATTTTTGCTATCTTTATTATTTTTGTTCAATTTTTTACCATTTTTCACAGTGTTTTTAATTATTAAATATTGCTAAACGTTGATAAACCAATTACATATATTTCTTAACTCGATTAGTCGCTTGTGCGTTGGCGGGGTCGTCGGGCCAAAAATGTTTTGGATATTTTGCTTTCATTTCTTTTTGCACGTCTTTGTAACTGCCCTGCCAAAAAGCGACAAGGTCTTGTGTCACTTGAATAGGCCTTTTCGCTGGTGATAGTAGTTCAATAATCAAAGCGACAGCCGTTTTATGCTGATTATCACCAACATTGGGTGTAACACTCACCCCATAAAGTTCTTGCATCGGTAATGAAACAATTGGCGCTTGCTCGATACTATAACGAATAGGGCAACGCCTACCTGTTGGGCCAATAAAAAATTCAGGAGCAATTTTAGCTAATTTTTTTTGCTGTGCATAATCAAGTAACGATAACAATGCGGTTGATAAATTAACTTTGTCTAGCTGATTTTTATTTTTTATATCACCCATATAAGGCGACAACCATAAAGATAATCCTTGTAATAAAGCACTTTCTTCAACATCAGGAAAATTCAAATGTTGTTGTGTTTGGTTAACCCATCGCCAACGGCTCAGTAACTTTTTGTCGTCATCACGCCAGTTAAGATATGATAAACCATTTCGCTGAATTTGTTGTTGCCATAAAGTAACCAGTGCCTCATGGGATATTTTTTCATTACTTGGTTTTTCTGACAAGATTATTGAACCATGTACCACTTGCTGCTTAGCACTAATACGCTGTGTTTTCGGGTCATAATTCAGTGTATGAACTTGTTCTGTAGCAATAATTTTCCAAGTAGTTAACTGCTCAATATCAACAGGAGCAGCAAGTCTAACTTGTAGTTTTTGTTGATATTCAGATAAATTCGCTGCAACAATATAAGCTTCCCCCGCTAACGCATCCTGTTCATTGACAAATAATCCTTTACCGTTTTCAGCTAAAAAGTGACCATATTGCGTTCGTTGTTTGGCAATGCGTTCAGGATAAGCCAAGGCGAGTAATACGCCGGTTAATTCAAGCGGCAGAGTCGATAAATTAGTTGCAGCAACCTTATTTATTCTTTGTAAATGCTTTTTGGTTTGCAAAAAAAATGGCTGAAACCGTTTATTTGTTGACTGCTGTATTAATTCACTCAATCGATGGCGGAGGTCACAATCAGTAAATGCACGTTCACCACGAAATATGTCTCTATCTTCTAATAATGATGCCAACAAAGCCGCTAAGGTTGCTAATCCCTTAAGTTTATATGCTTTTTCTAATTCGGCAGCACCAACGATCATTTTTGCATACCGTGGGTGGCAAGCAAAACTTGAAGCTGTTTCACCTAACGTTGTTAAATTTCTGTTTTCATCAAGTAACTGTAATTGTTGTAATTCATGCCAAGCTTGAGCCTCGACTACTATTGTCGGTAACTCCATCATAGGTAAATCGTTAAATTTCTTAACGCCCCAGCGAGCTACCTCTATTACCATTGGCAGTAAATCTGCTTGTTGAATTTCACTAATGCTCTGTTCATTCCTACGATGAAAGTCTTCCTCACTGTATAAACGAATACATTGGCCTGCTATCATTCGTCCGGCACGCCCCATACGTTGTATTGCTGAAGCTTTAGAAATATTACGCTGCTGTAATTGGTTGGTCAGGGTTTGACTGTCATAAACAGCTACTTTTTCTAGACCACAATCTATAACTAAATCAATCCCTTCAATGGTTAAGCTTGTTTCAGCAATATTTGTTGCTAAAACAACCTTATGAATTCCCTGCTCGGTAGCTGAGATAGCCTGTTGTTGCTGTGCAAGCGTTAAGTCACCATAGAGTGGGCACAGTAAAAAGTGCTTCGGTAATAATTCGGCTAATTTTTCTGCTAGAAAACGAATATCGGCAATGCCCGGTAAAAAAACTAAGATTGATCCTTGATGTTGATTGATTGAAGTTTTACAAACATTAAACGCATGTTCACGCCATAAACGCCTATTTTTCACAGGAGAGTAACTTACATCAATGGGAAAACTGCGACCTTCACTGACCAGTGCTACGGCTTCAGGTAAGTGTTTTAATATTTCAGAAGTGGCTAACGTTGCCGACATTAACAATATTTGTAAATCATCCCGTAAACCTTGTTGTGCATCTCGCGCTAATGCAAAAGCTAAATCTGCATTTAAAGACCGTTCATGAAATTCATCAAACACCACTAGAGCACAATCACCAAGTTCGGGGTCATGCTGAATAATTTGGGTGAATATGCCTTCAGTGATCACCTCAAGTTGAGTACCTTTAGACACTTTACTTTCATTTTTCAGTCGATAACCTACTGTTCTTCCAACAGGCTCGCCGAGTTGCTTAGCGAGAAAGCAAGCAACTGTTTTAGCGGCTAAACGCCGTGGTTGTAATAAGTATATTTTTTTGTTTTCAAATTGAGCAAGTGCTAATAACCAAAGCGGTAAACCTGTCGACTTACCTGCGCCGGGAGGTGCAGATAAGACTACGGTTTGATGCTGACTTAAGGCAGCAATAAATTCAGCTTTGATATTTTCTATTGGTAATGAAGAAACAGACATATTTTATATGAAATATTATGATGAAACTGACTTGTTGTCACTCTAGCACAAACGTTTCAAGCCATTATTGTTATATTGGGTTCAGTAGCCCTAAAATAGCGAATAATGACTTTATGGCTATAATAAAAATAACCTTTCTTTGCTATTAGTCCTTATGAGTAACAAAAACATTGTTGAATTTCGTTTTCTTGCCGAGCCAACTGATGTAAATTTTGGTGGTAAAGTCCACGGAGGCATGGTGATGAAATGGATAGACCAAGCTTCTTATGCTTGTGCAGCACAATGGAGTAAGCGCTATTGTGTAACAGTTTCAGCCAATGGCATTCGTTTTATTCGCCCTATTTTAGTGGGACAAATGATCAGTGTAACCGCAAGAATTGTGCACACCGGTAAAACAAGTATGCATATTTATGTGGTTGTTCGAGCAGGTGATCCTAAGGATGATAAAACCGTTGTCACCAATCGCTGTTTTATCACTTTTATGGCTATTGATGAAAGTGGTTACCCGGTTAAAGTCCCTTCATATATACCTGAAAATCAAGAGGACAAATTACTTGAAGAGGTTGCAATAGAAGCCAAGCATTTCGCTAAAGCACTTGACGGAGATTTTGAAAAAAAACTGGGTTGGAAATAACGATTTTTCTTTGAAAAAAACTGGCTTTTTTTTCAAAATAGTCATACTTACTTAGTTCGAAATATATAAAAAATGGAGTTGGAAATGGATCTCGCTGCTCATGGTGAATACACGATTGAAAAAAAAGGAAATATCCTATTTATTGATGCTCGTGGGCCTTTCAATGATATTACCGCTCAGCTTTTTTCCCAAGAAATGTATCAAACTTGCAAACTTTTTAATGGCGAATGCTGGGCATCTTTAGTCACTTATTACGGTAATAGTATTTATACGCCTGAAGCAGAAAGCACATTAATAGCACTTACTAAATACCGAGCAAAATACGGCATGATAGCAAACGCGAGTATTATATTAGACAGTAACTGCGGTGATTTACAGCAAATGCAATTACGGAGAATTTATCAAACGTCAAATATGACCTTTCATGTTTTTTGTGATGTAAACAGCGCCGAAAAATGGCTTGTTGAATTCATGAAAGATTCAGTTCAAACTAAAAAAGCACAATAAGGGAAATTATTGTGCTTTTTACATAGGGAATTAGTGCAGTGCTTACTTAATTAACTCAGCAATAGTAGCAATACCTAGGCCTGTTCCACCAGCGCCCCAAAAACCAGTACCATTACCGTTATAAGCGGCAGCTAAATCGAAATGCAACCAACCGGCACCATCATTATCGACAAAGCGAGAGAGGAATCCAGCAGCATTACTTGCACCGCCAGCACCACCACCCGGTTTAGTGCGGCTGTTAGCTGTGTCGGCAAATTCGGACGGACATTTGTCTTGGTGCCAAGACTCTAAAGGAAATTGCCATAAAGGCTCATTTACGAGCTGTGCGGCTTTTTTAGCTTGTTCTGCAACGGTGTTGTCTAATGTAAAGAGTGCACTGTAATCACCACCTGTAGCCATTACTGCGGCTCCCGTTAGTGTTGCCGCATTGATGATAAGGGGAGCCTTAGTTTCACTAGCAGCTAATAAGCCATCAGCTAAAACTATTCGACCTTCAGCATCAGTATTGGCAACTTCCATAGTCACACCATTTTTATAGGTTAGGATGTCACCGAGTTTATAGGCATCTTTACTGACCATATTCTCTGCACAACATAAAAACAACTTAACGCGCTTATTTAAACCTTGTCTTATCGCTAAAGCCATTGCGCCTGCAACAACTGCAGCACCACCCATATCACATTTCATATCAAACATTCCTGCGCTTGATTTGAGACTGTAACCGCCACTGTCAAACGTGATCCCTTTACCCACTAAACAAGCCGATACTGCTGCATCAGCATTACCTGTAGGGTTGAAATCAACTTCTAATAAACAAGGAGGATTTACGCTTCCTTTACCAACATTGTATATTCCCACCCACCCCTGCTGCTGTAATGCTTCACCCGCAATAAGATTGCTCGTAACATAAGCAGGAGCTTGAGCGCTAATATAGTCAGCCGCTAATTCAGCAAGTTTTAATGGGTATAACTCAGAAGGGGTTTGATTAGTTAAGTCACGGCTCCATGCAAATACCGCTAATTTATCGTTCAAACGGTTAATCTGCTCACTCGTTCCGGTAAATTCTACATTCGTTAATTTACCGACACAGGTAAAGCCTAAGGCAAAACTCCATTGACTGTCTTCGTCCCAATGTTCACCTGTTAATCGAGCGTTCTTAACGCCCAGTTTTTCAATTTTACGTGCGGCTTTTTGAATTTGTCTCAACGGTGCTTCATTGGTACTTTTCAAGCAAATATGCAGTTCACTTTCTAGAAATTGAACAAGGTTTTCACTTTGCCAATTAGTGTTAGCGCTTTGAGTTGATAGATGAATATTAGTTACTTGGGTCATAAACAGTCCTGAACATTATAAATTAATGCCATTAGTTTATACTCATCTTAGTATAAAACCGATTTTTTATTAAAAGTCTTATGTCTCTAATGTAAATCGAGCCAAAGCTCTTTACGTGATAACGGTACGAGGGCAGGAAGAAATGGGTTAGTTAATGAGTAGACGCCACGATTTTCTTGCTTAACGACTTTAATCGCATCACCGAAATATTTAGTAAATAAAAGTTCAAAGCTACCATCTTTTAGTGCTTTTTCTAATCCAGAGGAAATGTCCGCAGCAAGTTTGGTGTTACTTTTATTAACAAAGAAAAAATATGCCGTTGGATAATGAATTAATTGATGTGGTTCAATAATGATATTACGGTCTTTGTGTTTTTCATATTCCTCCCTTACTTCTAAAATTGAGCGAGGAAAATAATCGAAACGGTTATTCTCTAACATACCGAATAAGCCATTAAAGTCACTGCCTTTTTCAATGTTAATTCCGTTGCTTGCTATTATTTTAGTGTCAGACCAACTATGTAGCTGGCCTGCTGTTAATGTTTTAAATTGCGCTAAACTTTGGTGTTGTAAAAATAGGTCTTGATTATGTTTAGTGACGAGGGCAATTCGCCAACCATTCAGGCCTTTTAGAATAGGAAAACGAATAGGCATTAGCATTTTTTCTCGATCTATTGTTGCTCCCGCAGAAATTACGTCAATACCGCTATTTTTAGCAATCATTTTTAAAACGCGATTTTTAGGCAGCCCTTTGCTAAAAAACTGCACTTGATAATCAACCGATGAACTATAACTAAGGGCTAGTTTTAAAAGCGCTGCTGAGTAGTCATCATTATCAAAACCTGGGAGAACAACCTTCTGTGCTGAACTAAAAGTACTTAATAAGATCAACAGAAGAAGAAAAAAGAAACGCATATATCCTCAATGTGAAAAACACTCGTGTAAGATAGTTGTTACTATACGACAGTGCCCGATAAAACCCAGCAACTTATAGTTATTAATGATACGTCTCAGCTAAATATATTTACATTGTCTCATTAAGGTAAAGTACGGTGAATATCGCCTTCTCTATTAACAAGTTCATTCAATAAAATTCCCAAACTTGATATATCGTAACCATGGGAGTTCTTTATATGATAACTCTCCATCTTTTGCCCTCCCGTTATCGCTAAAGAAGATAATTTTACCTTACGATTAGAATTGTCGATAAAATAGACTTTATCTTGATAAACCTTAAGTTGCTTAAACTTTTTACTCAGCTTTATTTCTGTTTGAATAAAGGTGTTTTTTGATGTTTTTGCAGTTGATAACGGTGACGATTGTAACTCGGACAAATTCGCTTGATATAAACGGTGGTCATTAGCATGGACCAAAAAAACACGCTCATTTTTTGGGTTTGCTGAAATGGCATGACTCCACATATTGTCTAATTTCAATTCTTGTTGAGTCTTTATGTCAACTAAACTAAGTTGTAGGCGGCTGCCTTGTTTATAAGTGACGCTGAGCACCGATGAAGACAGCCAATTAACCGCTTTTAACAAGCCATCTGTATGAAATACTTGATAGTTATCAAGGTTCCCTACCTTCAGTCCCCCTTCAATCAGTGCCTTTAAGGGTAATTGCCACACTCTATTATTGGTGGCGAGTAAGACTGAATGATTATCTGCCGAGACGGCAATATGCCGAAATACCAAGTAACTTTCTAATTGGGTTAACACTTTAGAGCGACCACTAGCAAAATTACCCATATAAAGTTGACTTTTACCTGAGCGCTTTGAAATAAATAAATAGTTTTCATTATCAGCTAATAGTGCAGGCAGCATTTCATATACCGTTGAGTTATCTATTAAATTTCCACTATTCTTTCCTGTTAACCATCGATTACTGTAATTAGTTATATTGGTAGCAAATAAAAGACTACGTCCATCTTCAATCAATGACATGTTTCGAGAAAGATACTCTGAAATGCTAACCACTGTGTGCTCACTCTTCCCCGCTATATCGCCCAGCAATATTTGGTGTGAAGGTGGTGGTGGAAAATACAAAATATTTTCTGAATCATGATGCCATAATGCCTCTCGGACAAAATAGTTAAACTGCCGGTATTCGTGTATTTCATTGCTTTGTAGCGTTAGTACAAATAACTGTGTATGTAAGTCGGCATTTGATCGCATGATCAACAATTTCTTCCCGTCGGGTGAAATATCGATATTATGATTTCCAATACCTAACGCCTCAGGTTGTGCCATTAAAAAATGTTTTTCCGTTGTTAATTCATACCGATAAATTCGACTTACCGAGTCATTTTCCTTAAATGCGCTATAGATGAATTGCTGTGAAGACTCATCAAAAGCAATGTCATTTATCGCCATTGAACTGCAATTCATGGTGGCCCGTGCATTCACTAATGTAGTATTCGACGACCAATCCGTTTGATATACAAAACACTGACTATGCTTAGCGGCAATAAAAAACAATTGCGGGTTACTTCCCTCATTTTGATTAGAAATAGCAATTAATTTAATAATATTAAAACCTTCCGTAACGACTAACGACTCTTGATTTGATGATAGATTTTTATGCCATAATTGGTTCATGCCATTTATATTTGATTTTTTCAGAAAAAGTAAAAAGTTTCCTTTTTCATTATGTAGTGCCGAAAATTCTACGCCTTGTTGGCGCGTTAATTCTTGAGTTTTACTGATAGTAAATGCTGTTTTATTGCCTATGAGAATAAAAGTCGTCGCGAGTAGCGCTAAAAAAGTGCAAAAAATAACAAACCAATGCAAACGATAATTTTTTTGTGAACGTTTAATAACGAGATATTCTGTATTGCTTTCATCTAACGAGTCGATATGAGTTAAAGCGATGGGAGTGTTTGAGATAATATTAATTGAACAAATTAATCGATAACCTCTTTTAGGGACTGTTTGTATATACTGAGGTGTTTTAGGATCGTCTAACAGCAACTTTCTTAAGTTACCGACCATTTTATTAATAGCATTATCGGTAACGATTGAATTTTGCCAAAGCTGCTCAAGTATCTCTTCTCGACTAATAATTCGGTTTGGATTTTGACAAAACAATAACAGCAGCTCGAGTAGTTTCGGCTCTACCACAACTTCAACTTCATTTTTTTTCAAAGTAGAAAGTTGCTGATCTAAAAGAAAATCCCCTATTTGGATTTTTGGCATACGTTGCTGGTCGCTTTATATTTTTGAATTTGTCAAAAATGAGTCTACCAACTAAACCTTCAAATAAGCCACCCAAAATGTAATTAACGTCTCAAAAACTGTAGATTCCTCTTTCATTCACTTTTTTTCCCCTTTTTTTCATTCTTTCACCCACCTTTTAAGGCAAAGTGAAGGAAATAAAACACCTTCTAATAAACGATCAAAGTAAAAGGAATATTTACATGCACAGTTCGAAACACTTATCGGTAGTTATATTAATAGCATTGATGTTATTAATGGCTACGAATGCATTGGCTGATACCAAAAAATATTTTGGCAACATCAGATATAACCATGTATCTCCACACGTAGAAATCAAAGGTGTAAATCCACTTAACAAAGAACAAGTAACGAACCGTCCTCATTTTATTTTTACTTATGACGAAAATGAAAAATTAACAACCATTATTGATAAAAGCTATAATGTGGTAAAACGTCATCATTTAACCAGTTTTGGTGCTTACAAAGTTACTTTTAATTACGACAACAATAAAGAGACTCGCCTGTTCTTTGATGTTAATAATAAGCCCATGACAAACATGAAAGGCGTTTATAAAGAAGTTTATTCATTTAATAATAAAGGCTTCAAGCATGAACTCAATTTTTACAATCAGCAAGACCAACCAATAGAGTCCCGTTGGAACATATCAAACTACCAATGGTTTGAAAAAGGCAATTGGGTGGTTGAAAATCGTTTCAATTTAAAAAATGAAAAGCAGCCATTAGCTCCTTACTTCAAATTTTCAACAACAGCCATTGAATACGACGCATTAGGCAATCCATTCAAACATTTCAACCTTAATGAAAAGCTAGAAGTTACGAATAATGATGTTGGTGTCGCTTATTATCAAGATACTTATGATAAACAAGGTCTCCACAAAAAGTTCGCCTACTATGATGAAAACAATACTTTGATTCATAACCAATGGGGATTCGGCTATGCCACTAAGCACTACGATGAGTTAGGAAATTATCTCTACAGGGTGAAGTTTGACAAAAATAACAAACAGCTTTCTCCTTCATACAAAAAACCTGTTCCCATACCAACATCAGCCAAAGATATAGCTGAAATTAAACGTATTTCTTTGGGGTACCTAATCGCATTGCAACAGCGTAAACC
>Ga0209395_1004033_pt1 | contig 17640 bp, 14 predicted proteins | sample GOMGulsemesocosm_3_FD_184635 | JGI IMG/M metagenome (GOLD analysis project Ga0209395, IMG submission 184635) | Methane-oxidizing microbial communities from mesocosms in the Gulf of Mexico - GOM9D Gulf of Mexico (SPAdes) (version 2) | ecosystem: Environmental > Aquatic > Marine > Cold seeps... | reverse complement strand
TAATGATAAACTCAGTAGTAATTGTCCGCCTTTAATTAAGTATTCCATATTTTCTTTAAAATTCAACTCCAAATATAAGTACAATATATTTTAATAAGACATTTAATAAATGCCAAAATGTTATATACTGTTAATAAAAGTGAGTTGTGAAGTTGATTTAGATGTTAAATCTTATTTTTTCTTGAGTCTTCCTGTTTTTTTGTCAAAACCATAAGGGCAATGTTTGCATCCGTTTTTACAACAGTAACCACGTTTCAAATGATATTTTTCTGTAAATACAATATATCCCTCTTCCGTTTTGTAAAAGTCTTCAGGTTCTAGTTTTGGTTTATTGGGGTTAGAGTACATTAGTGTTTTACGAATTTTAAAGTTTTATATTCAGTACTGGTTTTAAGTTGAACCAAATAAATTCCACCAGGTAAATCATTGACGTCAATTTGAGTGCCTGGGTTTTGAATCGTTTTCACCAATTTCCCATCTACGGATTGAATGTGTACAAGTTCAATGTCCACTGAAGTTTCAATTTGTAAATAAGTAGTAACAGGGTTTGGATAAATTATAAAATCTAGTTTTGATTCTGGGATACCTGCTTCAGGTCCAATATATACACAGTAATCTTCATATTCACCATAAACAGAAGCGGTTGGGCATTCAGTTGGTGTACCTGAACTTGTAGCAACCATACCTATCCTCATTTTTGTAACGCCATGTACAGCATCAGTTGGTATAGCCATCATACCTACAACAGCTCCATTATTTGTTAATAAATTAATGGCTTTATCGGTTGGGTCAAATGTTCCGTTTTGATCAAAATCAATCCAAACACTAAAGTTTTCGGTGTATTGAGAACTTGTGTATCCTGGGGTAATCGTAATGTTTTGATTTGAATTAGGTAAAAAAGCAAAATGGACGTCTGTTGAAGTGTACCACCCGTTGTTATTTCCAGTTGTTGAAGTAGATCCTCCAATTTGAACAACATCTATCCATTCCGTTGCAGAATTTGTTCCGCTTACGTCACAGTAAGTTAAATCATAACAAGAACCGCAACCTTTGGTTGTGAATAGTTGACTGTCTGAAAATCCATGTGTACTGTCTGTACAAGTGGTCTTAATTTGGAATTCATATTCAGTACAAATTTCTAAAGCCGTTAACTCAATTCCTGTTGCAACATTGAGCTCTTCAGTCCAAGTGGATATAGGTGAAGTTAATGGTCTATACCTTAAAGTATAGTCACTAGCATATAAAATTTCAGGCCAATCTATGGTTAAACTTGTTTCTGTTGCTACGGTTAAGCTTAGTTCAGGATTATCACAACAACCATCCGTTTTAAATGAAATAGGGTAGGACAGGTCTGAGACTTGTGCACCACATTCTGCTTTTACATATAGTGTGTAATTGGTACAAGGTGTTAGGGTGTCAAAATGTAAACTATTGAGTCCTGAAGCTCCAATTTCTATTAAAGGCTGATTTCCTTCTTGAATAAATACAGAATAGTCGAAACTAAAACCTTCCCATGAGATGTCGACAACAGAATCTGTTAAGTTTGAAAATGTTACATTATAAGGAGCTATACAGGCGTTTGAATTACAACTGTTTAATAAATCCAGCATTGAATTATTAATGTTTAATCTTCCACCACTTAAGACTTCTGTACTTAAATTCGTAATAGCGTCTACATTGTCCAAAAGTAAAGCTTTAATTTTTAAAGCTGCTGAATCTGGATAGGCTTTAGAAAAGTTAATAAAGTCAGCACAAGGCGTAGCGTATAATAAAGCAACAGAACCAGCAACACAGGGTGTGGCAAAAGAGGTGCCAGAGGTCGCTCCATAAATATTTCCAGGTTTTGATAAGTATACGTTAGATCCGGGTGCAGCTAAATCAATATGGATGGGACCATATCCTGAACCTGCTCTAACATCACTATTATTGGTCATAGTTACACCAATTAGATAGTCAGATGGGCAAGTAGTTGGTAAATCGCCTATAACATCTACATTTACATTAGAATTTGAAGTGGCACCAATATTAATGATTCCTGCATGACCTAAAGTGTCATATAAGGCGCACCATAGTGGTGAACTGTCAGGGTTTCCACCATTAATGCCCCAAGACGCATTAGTGGTAACTACAAAAGCGCCTTGTTGACCATTGGTTTGGTTGTACAATTTTCTCATAGTTAAAGGGTAGGTGTAGGCTGCAATAACTGATGCTTCATTTGAGGCGTTTTGACCTTTAACCACCATCATTTTAACAGTTTGGTTAACACCAGATATTCCAATTGCATTATTTCCAACCCCACCAATCATTCCAGCAACACGTGTTCCATGACTTCCTGCACCAACAGCGTCATCTAATGAAACTATATTCCACCCATCTACATCATCAATATATCCATTATTATCGTCATCAATGCCATTGTCTGGAATTTCAGCATAGTTATGCCAAACGTTCCCTGCAATGTCTTCATGGTAAATGTCAACACCACTACCTTCTAAAATACACACTACAATAGTGTCATCATGAGTGGTTGTTCCACCTGTACTTATGTCCCACGCTTCAGTTGCGTCAATGTCAGCATCAACAGTTCCACCAGTTTGCCCCGTGTTTTTTAAATGCCATTGATTGGCTACTAGAAGTGGGTCGTTCGGAATCGTTTCTCTTTCTTTAACATAATGGTTAAGTTGAACAGCGGTCACTTGAGGTTCTGATTTCAATAATTTTAAAATATCATTTATGTTTTCAGAATTTTCAAGCGTTATCGTATACACGTTCATTGGTTTTGAAATGCAAGCAGTTGATTTGAATTTAATTTGAGTATTACTTTCAAATTTCCTAAAAAAGCTATGTTCCAAAGTGTTTGTTTTGAGTTGAACCAAAAGCTGATTAGGGACATGGTTTTGTCCAAAAACAGTAAAGCTAAGTAGACATAAAAGTGTGATGAGTTTTTTCATTATTTCAAAAATAGGTAATTCTTACTTATTATAACGTAGCAAAAGTGTAAAATGTAAGCCTGTTTGAGTGAAAAGATAGATTATCTTGACAGAAACAATTTAGATTACAGTGGGTGTGTTCTGTTAAACCATATTGAAATCTTTCCTATCTTGCAGAATTATTTTATTGAATTTATTTATAACTCAAATGAACAGGCAAGAACAATTTTTAAAATTACAAGGTCAAACAAATCAAACTCCTTATTTAATTGATGTTGAAAAAGCGGAGGGGATTTATATTTGGGATAAGTCAGGAAAAAGATATATGGATATGATTTCCGGTGTGGCTGTTACAAATATTGGTCATAGACATCCAAAAGTTATTAAAGCTATAAAAAATCAATTGGACAAACATTTACATGTTATGGTGTATGGTGAGTATGTTCAAGATGCTCAGTTAGACTTAGCCAATAATTTAGCCTCAATTTTACCTGAAAGTTTGAGTTGTTCATATATTGTAAATTCAGGAACGGAAGCGAATGAAGCAGCTATAAAATTGGCAAAACGTTACACTGGTCGTTCAGAAATTATTTCATGTCGTTTATCTTACCATGGCTCTACGCATGGTTCGTTATCAGTGACAGGAAATGAAACAAAAAAAGCGAAATATAGACCATTATTGCCTTTAGTTAAATTTATAGAGTTTAATAATATTGAATCATTGGATTTAATAACAGATAAATCTGCTTGCGTAATTATAGAAACAATACAAGGAGATGCAGGTTTACGTGAACCAACTCAAGCATTTATTACAGCATTACGTCATAAATGTACTGAAATGGGTACGTTGTTAATTTTAGATGAAGTACAAGTTGGAATGGGCCGAACAGGTAAAATGTTTGCTTTTGAACATTATAATGTTAAGCCAGATATTTTAACATTAGGAAAAGGGTTAGGGGGAGGAATGCCAATAGGCGCATTTATTTCGAGCCATAAAATTATGCACGAATTAACGCATAACCCAATGTTAGGGCATATTACAACTTTTGGTGGTCATCCTGTAAATTGTGCAGCAGCCAATGCCTGTATTGATGTTTTAAAAACTGAAAATTGGATTGATGAGTCACAATCTAGCGGTAAATTACTAGCTGATATGCTTTTGCAAAATGATGAAGTGATTGAAGTACGTCAAAAAGGATTGTTTTTTGCCGTTGAAATGGGAAGTTTTGATCGTGTAAAATTAGTAGTGGATAAATGTTTAGAAAAAGGATTGATTGGGTTTTGGTTTTTATCAACGCCAACAGCATTTAGATTATCGCCTCCGTTGAGTATTACAAAGGAGGAGTTAGCAACTGCAGGTCAACTTATTTTGGAGGCCATAATTGAAACAAAAGGTTAAATAGTGTGGAATTGGTGATACGTATGCATCAATATTAAAAAAAGTATGAATTTTAAATTACAAGTTCCAAATCCATGTTCAGAAAACTGGAGCAAAATGCAAACTATTCCTAATGGTAAACATTGTGAATCGTGTGATAAAAATTTAGTAGATTTGAGAAGTTTAAATACTAAACAAATTTATGATTTGGTTAATGTTGATAGTAAGGTGTGCGGGTTGTTGAGTGAGTCGCAATTGCAAAATGAGTTTAATTTAAAAAAACAACATTCGTTTTCAAAATTAGGTTTGGTAGTTAGTTTTGCTTCTTTGGTGGCTTTTGTTACTCCTGTAAAATCTCAATCAATTAGAGGGGCTACTACGGTAATAAAACCGTTAACAAATCTGCCAAGTAAACTTAGCATAAATGAGAAAATTAATAACATTGAATCTGACACAATACTAATTAAAGGTAAGGTGGTAGATGTTCATACAAACGAACCTTTACCTTTTGTTAAGGTTTATATAAAAGGTAATAAAAGAATTGGTGCGCATTCAGATTTTGATGGGGAGTTTACATTACGCATTCCAAAAATAGAGTTTGATACTACTGTTGTCCTGTTATGTCAATATTTAGGGTATGCAACTATTGAAATGGTGATTACTAAATATTCGAATTCATTACTATTCCAATTAGATGAAAATAGTGGCATTCTTGGTGATATTATTGTAATACAAAAACCGACTATAACTCAAAAATTCTTTGATTTTTTCAGAAGAAAGAAGAATAAAAAATACAATTATAGTTGTGGTTAAACTACTTATGGCGTTACCGAAAAAAACGGTCAAGCTTTTCGTTAAAGTTTTAAATTCAAAATCAACAAACCGTAATTTGTTTTAACAGCTTCTAAAGTCGCAGTTAAGTCAAAACAATTTTTATATTTTATAATTCAAAAGCTATCTCTACAATCTTTAACGCAAAAATTGTTAAATTTGGAAATAAAACGATTTATGAAAGTTGATATTCTTGCTTTTGCAGCACATCCAGATGATATTGAAATTTCAGCAGCAGGAATGTTGATGAAACATATTGATATGGGTAAAACGGTGGCTATTGTTGATTTGACTCAAGGCGAAATGGGGTCAAGAGGAACAGTAGAAACTAGATATGCAGAAGCCGAAAAAGCTTCAGAAATCATGGGGATATCTGAACGTGTAAATCTTAAGATGAAAGATGGATTTTTTGAAATTTCAGAAGCTAATAAACTATTAATCATTGAGCAAATTCGTTACTTTCAACCAAAAATTGTAGTGGCTAATTCCATTTCAGATCGTCACCCAGATCATGGAAGGGCATCTCAGCTAGTGAGTGAAGCTTGTTTTTTGTCAGGGTTGCTAAAAGTAGAGACGTCTTTAAATGGAGTAGCCCAAGAGAAATGGCGTCCTAAGTCAGTATTTCATTATATTCAAGACCGTTACATTAAACCTGATTTTGTGGTAGATATTACACCCTATGTTAATCGTAAGTTAGATGCTTTAAAAGCATTTGAAACTCAATTTTTTAACCCCAGTCATTCTGCACCAAACACACCAATATCTGGTGAGAATTTTTTAAAATTTTTAGAAGGAAGATGGCGTGAGTTTGGCAGAGAAATTGGGGTCGATTTTGCAGAAGGGTATACTGTAGAACGTACAATTGGAGTTAGTGATATTACTGAATTAGACTAAGTTAAAAAAATAATAGTCTTAAATTGTAGATTAGTCGATAATAATTACTAAATTAAGCGAATGTTATGAATGAAAATTGATAACTTTGCAAAAAACTTAAAACCAAGAAACCAAAACGTATTATGAGTAAAAAAGCTTTAATAGTTCCTCACGATTTTTCAGAAATTTCGGATGGAGCTTTAAAACATGCATTAGTTACTGCTTCAATTGTTGATGCTGATGTTCATGTTTTACATGTTGTAGAAAAGAAAAGTGAAATTAATGTTTCAGAACGTAAACTGAATGAGTTAATTTCAAAATTTGATAACCCAAAGAAGGTAAATATTGTAGCGCATACAAGAATTGGAAATATTTTTGATGATATTGGAGATTTCGCAACAGAATTACATGCTGAAATCATTTTTATGGGTACTCACGGTGCTCATGGTTGGCAACATATCGCAGGTAGTCACGCGTTAAAAGTTGTTACTCAATCTGCTGTTCCTTTTGTTGTAGTTCAAAGCGGAAATGTAGAAGAGAATGGATATGATGATATTGTAGTGCCTTTAGATTTACATAAAGAAACTAAGCAAAAATTAACTGTAGTTGCTAATATGGCAAAGTACTTTAATTCGAAAGTTCACGTTATCATTCCTGATGAAAAAGATGAATATTTATTAAATACAGTAAGAGCAAATATCATATTTGCTAATAAGTTCTTTGCTGAACGTAATATTGAAATTACTACAGTGTTAGCACCTTCAAAAGACTTTGATCATGAAGTTGTAAAGCATGCTCAAAAATTAAATGCAGATTTAATTGCAATAATGAACTTACAAAAAAATAGTATTTTTGGAACATTAACTGGTAAGCATGAACAAAACATGTTAACGAATGAGGCTGAAATTCCAGTCTTAATTGTTAATCCTGTAACGTCATCAAATGCTGGTTATGCTATGTTTTATTAATAATAAAATTAGATATAAAAGAACTCAACTTATTAAGTTGAGTTTTTTTATGTCAATTCGTTTGCTATTTTATTCAAATTCAGCTTTTAAACTTAAGTCTAAACTTTGATAAGAGTGGGTAAGTGCGCCACTTGAAATATAATCAATTCCAGTTTCAGCATAAGCTCTAATTGTATCTCCGTTTATACCACCACTAGCTTCAGTTTCGTATTTATCTCTAGGGATTAATTTTAAAGCTTTAGAAATGTTTTCAGGTGAAAAATTATCTAACATAATTCTGTCTACATTACCAACAGCAAGTACTTGATTTAATTCGTCAATATTTCTAACTTCAATTTCAACTTTTAAATCTTTATTTTTTTCTTTTAGATACGTATTCACTCGTTCAATGGCTTGCTTAATACCTCCAGCATAATCCACGTGATTATCTTTAATCATTACCATGTCATACAATGCAAATCTATGATTGTGACCTCCGCCAATTTTCACAGCCCATTTTTCCATTAGTCTAACACAAGGTGTAGTTTTACGTGTGTCTAATAGTTTAGTAGGTAAATCTTCAATAAGGTGAGCCAATTCATGCGTTTTAGTTGCAATTCCACTCATTCGTTGCATAAAGTTTAGTACTAAACGCTCTGCAGTTAAAATTGATAACGAACTACCTGTTACATAAAAGGCTATCTGTCCAAATTCAACATAAGTACCATCTTCAATTAAAACTTCAATTTCTAAGTTAGGATCCACTCTGTGAAAAATTAATTTTGCCAATTCAACACCAGCTAAAATTCCATTATCTTTTACAAGTAGTCTGGCTTTACCTTTTCCAGAGTTTGGTACACATGCTAATGAAGTATGATCTCCATCACCAACATCTTCCGTTAATGCAAAATCAATTATTTCAAGTAAATCTTTTTCTTCTATTTTCATTTTGTTCGTGTTGATCAATTAATAAAATAGTAAAACTATTTAACAACGTAAGTTTTAACGTCATCAACTGTAATTACTGAATCACAAAGAATGATTAAACGCTCTACAATATTTCTTAATTCTCTAATATTTCCGGTCCAGTCAACTAACTTAAGTGCATTAAGCGCACTGTCGTCAAAAGTCTTTGGAGACATACCATGCTCCTTACATATTTTTTCAATGAAGTAATTTGCTAATAATGGAATGTCTGATTGTCTGTCATTTAAAGAGGGTACTTTTATAACGATTACACTTAAACGGTGATATAGATCTTCTCTAAATTCACCATTTTCAATCATTTTACGTAAATCCTTATTCGTTGCAGCAACTACTCTTGGATTTACCTTGATGTCTTTTTCACCACCAACGCGCATTATTTTATTCTCTTGTAATGCTCTTAAAACTTTCGCTTGAGCTGAAGCTGACATATCACCAATTTCATCTAAAAATAAAGTTCCACCATCTGCTAATTCAAATTTACCTTTACGCATTTTGTTTGCAGATGTAAAAGCGCCTTTTTCATGACCAAATAATTCCGATTCAATCAATTCAGAAGGAATAGCAGCACAATTTACTTCTATAAATGGCGACTTTTTTCTGTTTGACTGTTCATGTAGTTGACGTGCTACCAATTCTTTTCCAGATCCGTTTGGCCCTGTAATTAACACACGAGCATCAGAGGCAGCTACTTTTTCAATCATGAGATTGATTTCTCCTATAGCAGGTGAATTCCCAATAATTGTACTTGATTTACCTAGTTTTTTAACCTGCTTTTTTAATACAACAGTTTCTTCTACTAAATTAGTTTTGTCTAATGCATTTTTAATAGTGACTAAAATTCTATTTAAATCTAATGGCTTTTCAATAAAGTCATAAGCTCCTTTTCTAATAGAATCTACAGCTGTTTCAATATTTCCATGACCTGAAATCATAACAACAGGAGTTGGTATGCCATCAGCTTTTAAGTTTTCTAATACTTCTAAACCATCCATTTGTGGCATTTTAATATCACAAAATATAGCATCATAAGTTGTTTTTTTAGCAGCTGCTAAACCTTTAACACCATCTTCAGCTACATCAACCGTATAATCTTCAAACTCTAAAATTTCTTTTAATGTTCTACGGATGCTCGCTTCATCATCTATGATTAATAATTTTGCCATAATTTTTAGTATTTAAATCAAAAGCATAAAGATAAATTTTTTAATTGAAATTCACTAAATTGCTTACTGTTTTCTATTTATAGTATTTACTATTGAATAATGGAGATGTAAAACTAATTTAATGGTGATAGACATAAGCTTTCGGATATTTCTTGTAATGCCCAATCTGAAGAGTTAATAGCACCTTCAATAAACCCAGTGTAATCAGAATAGGCTTCACCCACGATATGAACATTTTTAACACTATTATTTAATGAGAAAGCTTTAAATTTTTCTTGTACTTCCCAAGATTTTACTCCAGGACGCCAACAATGATTTCCAGCTCCGTATGGTGCACATGACCAATCTCTGATTCCGTATGAAATTACAGCTTTTAGAATATCTTCTTTAATTTCCTCCAAAGTCATAGCGTAATATAATGCAATAGCTTCTTCCGTAAGGTTTAATCCTTCTTTAGAATTAAAATCGTTACCTTGAATTGATCTATAAATTTCTTTTGAAAAATATTTTGCAAATTGGATTTTAATTTCATCATTGTTGTTTACTTCAGCTCTGTCGTGGGTCTTTGTGTTTTCAATGTAATAATTCCAAAATTCGGTTGCTGGCTTATCGGTATAAAGTAGAACCATTCCATGTCCATCATTGTCTTCACCTTTTTCTCTTTTAAAATAATGAACTTCTCTGGTAGGCATTCTGTTTGCTCTAGATTGGGATGCTTGTTGACGTCCCCACCAAGGTTTATCTAAAACAAAAAATATTTTTGTCATTGAAAAGCCATTTACTGAATCCAAATGATCTGCAATTGTGACAGGTAAAGATCTTTCTAATTTTTTTAGTGGGTATTGAGGTAATGCTAATATAAGATGATCAACAATTTTTTCTTGACTTTCTCCCTTTACTGTATAGCTAGTTAATATTTTTTCATCAATTCCTTTAAATGCAGTAATTCGTGCATCATTAATTAAAGTCACATTTGAACGAGACTTCAATACCTTTAGCATTTGAACAGTAATTTCATCTGTTCCTTTTTTTATAGTAGCTAGTATTTGCCCATCTGATTTAAGGGCTCGTAGCCACCAAATAGTCCATTCTATAGCGTTTAAATTGTCAGGAATCATATGGTAAAAAGTTCCTGTATCTCTAATTTTCATTAGCGCCTGGTGACTTAGTACATTCTCTTCTCCAAGTGCATTCCAAAATCCAATTTTCCAAAGAAGTTTTCCATTTAATGTTGCTTCTTTTCGCATGATTCTATAGTCATCTTCAGTTAAACTGTCTATCCATTTTTGACAACCAAAGTCAAGAGGATCGTTTAAATTTTTACCCATTATGAGTAAAACGCCACGTTTTAAAAGTTCTAAAGAATTTAAATTTTGTTCTTGTAAAGGTAAGTCATATTGAGGGTATCTTGATGGATACGCTTTAGGACCTGTAAACGGTAGTAATTCAATACCTAAGTCGTCAATTAATTGTCCAAATTTTGGCTGTAGTTTCGTTTCAAAACGCATTGGCCCCCACTCAAGGATAAAACCATTCATAACTGAAGTTTCCATTCGTCCACCCCATCTGTCAGGTGATGCTTCAATCAACGTTATGCTATGACCTTCTTCACTTAGCTTTATGGCACTATAAAGTCCTGAGAAACCACCACCTGCAATTAAAATATTTTTATTCATAATACTGCCATTTTTTTTGACTGGCAAAACTACTTCTTTTAATTTTTATACCATGACTAAGGCTAAATAATGGGGTTTTATATTGTCTTTTATGTGTTTTGTAGTGTAAAATTCTTTTTAGTTGTAATTATGGACGTGGAATGGGTAATTTTTCTGAATTTGAAGAGAAGAAAGCATAGGGTTGAAAAAAATAATGTTGGTCTAATGGGGTTAATTAACCTAAAGACAGTACAAATCAAACTCCAGTTTTGTTACTCTAGTTAATGAAATAGGAGTAAGGAAGCGAGCAACTAATTCTTTCGCTTTATTCATTTGATATTTCACTATTTGTTTAAAGAGTTTTATGTTTTGTTACTTTTTGTATGTATTTGAATTAATATATTATATATATCGGTTCATTGTCATGGCTTTTAGTTTTTATAATTAATAAATGAAATGGTTGTAGTTTTTTAATTACTGAGAGTTGTGCATGAATTGATAAAAACTAAAATTATGAAAATTATTTTTTTAATACTCTTATTGGTAAATGCAATGACTAGTTTTTCTCAGTCAAACTATTCAAAAGAAGTCACAAAAATTAAAATAGATAGAATTAATTTAAAAGCGAATTACAGTACTAACTTTGATAGTGTTAGGGATTATCTTTTGCATCAATATAATTCGGTTTTATTTCCGTATTGGGTAGGTACACCTTGGGATTATAATGGATATACCAATGTGCCAAGACAGTCTACTATCGCTTGTGGTTATTTTGTATCTACAACTTTAAAGCACTTGGGGTTTACTTGGAATAGATATAAACTGGCTAAAATGTATTCAAAAGATATTGTTTACAATGTTTGTGATTCTGTATATGAATTTAAAACAAAAACAGAATTACATACATATGTAAGGTATCGTCCTGATAATTTATATGTTTTGGGGTTGAGTGGGCATGTAGGTTTGCTTCTAAAGTACAAAGGTGAATTATGGTTTATTCATTCTGACTATCATAATGTGATTGGTCCAATAAAAGAGAAGATTGAATCAAGTCAAGCATTGAATGAAAGTGATGTGTTTTGGTGTGGTACTTTCTTGAATGATAAGAATATCACTAAATGGCTTAACAGTACTAAATACGGAAACAGTTGGAAATAAAAATGCCTGATAATTAGAGATCATCAGGCATAAGATGTAATGTTATTTATTATTTGAAGTCTTCTAATTCAATGTCAAATACTAAAATAGAATTTGCAGGTATTTCTCCCATATCTCTTGATCCATAGCCAATATGTGGAGGGATAATTAATTTACATTTTCCGCCTTTACCTATGTATGGAATACCAATTTTCCACCCTGTGATAAGTGCACTTAGCGGAAATGTTCTGGCATCTCCATCCGTTTGATCAAAAATGGTATGATCTAATAAGTAACCTTTATAATGGATAGTAATATCATTATTAACTGTAGGTTTTTCATCTGATCCTTTTTTTTCAATTTGAATATACATTCCCTCTTTTGTTTTAATAGCATTTTGAATGTCATTATCGGTCATGTATTGTTCAATTGTTAAAGGTGGGTTTTCTAGTACCGTTAGCGTGTTACTTTCGGTATTTCCACAAGAAAAAATTGATATTGCTATTAATGATAGTACTACTACTTTTTGTAAATTGGAATACTTCATTTTTTAAAATCTAAAGTTTTTTAATTTTTCTGAATCTAATATTGTAATACTTGAGCCTTTAATAGAAATGTAACCATCATGTTTAAATTCTGATAATGTTCTAATCACAGATTCGGTTGCTGTTCCAACAATTGATGCTAAATCATCTCTTGAAATAGCTATGCTAAAATTCTTTTCACCAGTTGTGTTATATTTAGCTTCCAATTTTAATAAGGAGTCAGCAACTCTCTTTCTAACCGTGTCGTATGCTAAATTCAATAATTCTTGTTGTTTAGTATCAATAGAACCAGCTAATATCTTGATGAATTTATGAGATACTTCTTTTGAAGAATATAAAAGATGTAAAAAATCCTCTTTGGGTATCAAACTAATCTCTGTAGCTTCTAAAGCTGTAGCAGATTCTTCATAGGCTTGTTCGTTTATTAAAGATTTATAACCAAGAAAATCTCCAGTTTTATACAAGTTTGTGACAAACTCTTTTCCATCTTTATTCATTTTAAAAGTTTTAACTTTTCCTGAAGTTAAAAAGTATAAAAAATTAGGGAAATCACCTTCAAAATAAACGGTATCTTTTTTATTGAATTTTTTTGTTCTCTTTTCAAGAGACATCTTTTCAAGCTCTTCTATTCCTTTAACACTATTAATAAAAGTGTGTAAACCGTCAGATGTAATTTCTGTTTCATCTGAGAATTGTTTAATTCTATTTAATCTTCTTTCTATGGAATCTAAAAGTTCAGTATCATCAAATGGTTTTGTAATATAGTCATCAGCCCCCATATTCATACCTTTTCTAAAATCTTCTTTTTCTGTTTTTGCAGTTAAAAAGATGAAAGGTATTGAAGCCGTTTTAATGTTTTTACTTACCATATATAAAACACCGTAACCGTCAAGTTCTGGCATCATGATATCGCAAAGAATTAAATCAGGTAGCTCATTTTTAATAAGTTCTACTCCTTTTTTGCCATTTTCTGCTGCAAAAACAGTGTAGTCTGCTAGTTCGAGAATTTCTTTAATATTCTCACGCATTTCATTATTATCTTCAATTAATACAATTTTACTCATTATTTTAGGGGTATTTTTACGATAAAGCTTGTGCCAATGTTTTCTTCACTGTCAAAAGTAATGTTTCCTTTTAATAAATCTAAATAACTTTGAACAATATTTAAACCTAAGCCAGTTCCTTTAATGTTTACAGTGTTTTTGGCTCTGAAAAAACGATTAAAAAGATGTTTCTGTTCATTCTGAGGAATTCCTATTCCAAAATCTAAAACCTCCATCACTAATTCGTCTTCATAAATGGCTGAATTAATTATAATTTCTTGCCCTTCTTCTGAGTATTTAATAGCATTAGATACTAAATTGTATAGAATATTCTTTATAATATCTTGGTCGCTATTAATCTCTACATTTTCAACATTAATAGAAGAAATTATAGTTTGATCTTGTCTGCAAAGAGCTTGTAATTCTTCAGTAATATTTGTTTTAAAAGTGGAATAATTAAAAGTGGTCAAGTTAGGAGCAACTTTTCTACTTTCTAATTTATCAGTTGATAAGAAATCATTTAATATACTGGTTAAACCGTTGACAGAACTTTTAATTCGTTTAATATGTTTTTGAGTTCCCTCTAATTTACCTTTATTAATATATGTGTTAATTATTGAAACAGAAGACATGATTGTACTAAGTGGCGTTCTAAATTCATGGGAAGCCATAGATACAAAATTAGATTTCATTTCATTTATCTCTTTTTCTTTAAGTAAAGATGCTTTTAATTTTTGTGAAGCATTTTTTTGTGAAGTAATATTCGTTTCTACCACAAGAATAGAATCAATTTCATTTAAATTGTTAAATAGTGGTACTGCACTTATAGAAAAATAACTAGACTCTATTTGAATCTCAAATTCAATTTTTTTACCGTCAAAAACTTTTTGTAGTTTTGTATTCATACTACGCCTTATGGTTTTCGGTAGTCTTGCAAGGTAAGATGTTCCAATCAGTTTTTCAGAAGTTACTCCGTATTTGAGTAGTTCTTTTCCTTCCGCAAAAATATAATTTAAGTCCTTATCAAAAACATTAATAGTCCCATTCGGAAAGTTTTGAGCAACTGCAGTATAAAGTAGTTTACTCTTTTCTAACTCCTTTGTTCTTATACTGACCTTTTCTTCAAGTCTTGTGTTTAGCTCTTTTATTTTATTTTCGGCGTGAACTCGTTTTGAAACATCAGTTATTAAAGCAACAAAGTATTTTTTACTGACTATATCAATGTGATTCAAACTAATTTCAGAATAAAATGTAGAACCATCTTTTTTTTGAGAAGCCAAAACCCTCCCAGCTCCCATTCTTTTTTTTTCGGGTTTTACAGCATATTTTTGAACGTGCTTTGAATGATTACCATGGTATTGAGGAGGGATCAAAATTTCAATTTTTTCTCCTAATAATTCGTGTTGTTGATATCCAAATAATTCTAAAGCTCTTTTGTTGACATAAACTATGTCACGCTCTTTATTTGTAATGACTAACCCTTCCTCTATACTTTTAAAAAGTATTTCAATAAAGTTAGTGTTGTTTTCAAATTCTAAAAATTCTAACATAAAAGTTAATAATGATTTTTAACAGTATAAAATTACAAAATACATCTTAACTTTGTGTGACTTTAGTATAAAAAAAATGGATAATTGTTATCATTGTGGCAGTAATTGTGAAGAAGAAATTAATTTTGATGATAAATTATTTTGCTGTGAAGGATGTAAGACTGTTTTCGACATTTTGAATGTGAATGCATTGGATTCTTATTATAACATTGAAGAAAATAATCCAGGGATAAAAGCAAATAAGAATTTTAAAGGAAAATATAACTTTTTAGATTTAAATGAATTTAAAGAGAAGTTAATTTCTTTTCAAGAGGGGAATACGATAAAGATAAAACTTTTTTTACCACAAATTCACTGTAGTTCATGTTTGTGGTTACTTGAACGTTTGAATAAATTAAAAGAAGGTGTAATTTCAAGCCAAGTATTTTTTGCTAAAAAAGAAGCTGAAATTACGTTTAATGAGTCTGTAATTACACTTAAAGAATTAGCTGAACTATTAGCTTCAATTGGTTATCCGCCATCAATTACTTTGGAAGATTATGATAAAACTAAAACATCCAAAACAAACAAAAGTTTATTGTTTAAAATAGGATTAACTGGGTTTTGTTTTGGAAACGTTATGTTGTTGAGCTTTCCTGAGTATTTTGGAATAGGTAAACAATTTAAAGATTTTGTGAGTACTTTTAACTATTTAAATTTAGGTTTTTCAATACCCGTATTAATTTTTGGGGCACGAGATTATATTATCTCAGCTTATACCTCTTTAAAAAATAAACGTATAAATATTGATGTTCCTATTTCAATGGGAATTTTTGCTTTGTATTTACGCTCCTTGTATGAGGTTATATTTAATGCCGGAGCTGGTTATTTTGATTCATTTATCGGTCTAATTTTCTTTTTGTTAATCGGGAAGTGGTTTCAAAATCAAACGTATACAGCTATAAATTTTGAAAGAGATTACAAATCATATTTTCCGATAGCAGTAAGTAAACTAGTAAATGGTATTGAAGAGATTGTGGCGCTGAAATCAATCCATTTAAATGATCGCTTATTAATTCGAAATAACGAGCTCATCCCTTCAGATTCTATTTTAGTTAAGGGAGAAGGAAATATTGATTATAGTTTTGTAACTGGTGAGTCTATTGCAATTGAGAAAAAATCAGGTGATAAATTATTTGCAGGGGGAAAACAAAAGGGCAAGTCTATTGAGATAGAGGTGGTGAAGAAAATAGAAAATTCGTATTTGACTCAATTGTGGAATAACCCTATTTTTGATAAAAAGTCTGAGAATGAAACGCTTTCTGACATGATTAGTAGACGTTTTACTGTTGGATTAATCGCTGTTGCCTTTATCGCAGGTGTTTTTTGGTCGTTTATTGATAGTAGCCAAGCTACCTTTATTGTTGTTTCTATTTTAATTGTAGCCTGTCCTTGTGCTATTGCGTTGTCTGTTCCTTTTACTTATGGAAATGGGATTAGAATATTTGGAAGAAAAGGCGTGTATCTAAGATCGATACATGTGATAGAACCTATGGTTGGTATTACAGATATTGTGTTCGATAAAACAGGTACATTAACATTTAATAATCAGTCAAAGTTGGTTTGGGAAGGAAGTATATTGACTGAAAATGATAAAAATGTAATTCAACAAATGACAAACAATTCATCACATCCATTAAGTCGTCAAATCTCCTCTTATTTAAAACAAAGTAAAGCCATAAATTTTGATAGTTTTAATGAAATTTCTGGAAAGGGAATTGAAGTGCTTCATAAGGGTGAGAGCTGGAAAATTGGTCATAAAGACTGGGTTGGGGCATCTGAAAGTGATAATAAAACTCGAGTTTATATTTCTAAAAACAATTTAATTCTAGGCGCTTATATATTTGAGAATATTTATAGAACTGGCTTGAAAGAGATGTTTGATAAGTTATCAAAACAATCGACTATTCATATTTTGTCTGGAGATAACGATTCTGAAAAAGATAAACTGATCAAACTATTACCTATAGATTCAAAACTTACTTTCAATCAAAAACCTGAAAGTAAGCTAGCTTATATTGGTGATTTGCAAAGCCAAAACAAAAAGGTAATGATGTTGGGGGATGGCTTAAATGACGCAGGAGCATTACAACAATCTGATTTAGGAATTTCGGTGGTAGATGATGTGTATTCTTTTACGCCATCTTCAGATGCGATTATTAATGGCGAAAAATTGGTTAATCTACCTTCCTATATTAATTTTTCAAATTATAATATGAATGTAGTAAAGTGGAGCTATGTATTTTCTCTGTTTTACAATATGATTGGATTATCTTTTGCTGTTACTGGTAATTTACAACCATTAATTGCAGCAATATTAATGCCCTTAAGTTCTATAAGTGTTGTGGTATTAGTAACGATTTTAACGAGTTTGAAAGGTCGAAAATTAAACTGAAGTTAACTTTCCAATTCTAATAGAGTAACTTCTGGCCAAATTCCTATTCTACCAGGATATGCTAAAAATCCGAACCCACGGTTAACGTATAAATGTTGATTGTCTTCTTTGTATAGACCTGCCCAATTTTTGTAGCGCAATGATATTGGGCTCCATTTAAAACCATG
>Ga0209395_1004029_pt1 | contig 17648 bp, 13 predicted proteins | sample GOMGulsemesocosm_3_FD_184635 | JGI IMG/M metagenome (GOLD analysis project Ga0209395, IMG submission 184635) | Methane-oxidizing microbial communities from mesocosms in the Gulf of Mexico - GOM9D Gulf of Mexico (SPAdes) (version 2) | ecosystem: Environmental > Aquatic > Marine > Cold seeps... | reverse complement strand
GGATGAAGAGTCAAGACGTTCTTGAAGATGCCGAACGTTTTTATCAGCATGCAAAGAAACGTGTTGAGCTGGCAAAAGAGCGGTTGTCCTTCGAGAAACAGCATCGCCAATTTTTAGTGAAAAAACAGCAGTTAATTCTAGATGAGTTAAATCGTCGTCATCAGGCGTTAGATATTAAAGCGCCAGTGACAGGTGTTGTTGGTAATTGGTTAGTTGCACAACGAAATTCAATTGCGGCAAACATAGCCATTATGACTATTGTCGATTTATCAGAATATGAAGCTGAATTAAGTGTGCCTGAATTCTACGCTGATGATTTAGGGCTTGGACTTTCCGTTGCTATGCAAATAGCCGGTAAGGAAGTAAATGGCGAAATTATTGCTATATCACCTGAAATAAAAGGAAATCAAGTAAAGGTACGTGCAAAAATTAATTTACAAAGTGGTATTCAATTAAGACAGAACCAGCGTATTAATGCTCGAATTGAATTTGAAAAGAAAAGTAACGTGCTAATGGTTAAGCGAGGCGCGTTTATAAGCTCTTTAGGTGGAGAGTTTGCATTTAAAAAAGTTGACGACAATACCGCCAAAAAGATTGTTATTACTATCGGAACTAGCAGTGTCGATTATGTTGAGTTGACATCAGGTGTTATCGAAGGAGAGCAGCTTATTATTTCAGACTACCAAGACTTTAATAACGCAGACCAAATTAATATTATTGATTAACGCACCAGTACGCTGATAAAAATTTAAATAATCAAATTAAAGAGTATTTACTCAAAGGTTTAAAGGAAAAATTATGCTTATTATGAACAATGTTTCACGTATTTATCGCAATGACACCATTCAAACACATGCATTGCGTGATTTTTCATTAGAGGTGAAATCGGGAGAATTCGTTGCTGTTACCGGTCCTTCTGGTTCTGGTAAATCAACGTTTCTTAATGTTGCGGGTTTATTGGATACTTTTGATCAAGGTGAGTACAAGCTTGATGGAATTAGTGTTCATGGCTTAAAAGATGATGAATTATCACGGTTAAGAAATGAAAAAATAGGCTTTATTTTTCAGAGTTATAACCTTATTCCTGACTATAGCATTTTCGACAATGTTGATATGCCACTTAGATATCGTGGTTTTAACTCCGCAGAGCGTAAACGTCGTGTTGAACAAGCGCTTGAGAAAGTAGGTTTAGCCTCACGAGCGAAATATTTACCGAGTCAATTATCGGGTGGTCAACAACAACGTGTTGCCATTGCAAGAGCATTAGCGGGTGAGCCTAAAATTTTATTAGCCGATGAGCCGACCGGTAATTTAGACTCCTTAATGGCACGTCAGGTGATGGAGTTATTGCATGATCTCAATCAAGAGGGCACCACGATCATTATGGTGACACATGATGCAGACCAAGCCAGAGAAGTGAGTCGAAACATTCAAATTATTGACGGTCAAATTTCTGATTTTAAAATTTATGCCCCCCTGCAATCACTAGATAAATATAAAAATGAGCAGAGTGATGAAAGTATAAAAACCCCGGAGGTTATTGATGTTTAGTTATAACCTTAAATTAGCAGTGCATAGCTTTAAACGAGCACCATCTTTATACTTTTTAGTGGTACTTACTTTGTCTATTGGCGTTGGTTTGTTATGCGCTAATTTAGCTTTAGTCAGTTCAATGGCAGGAGATCCTATTCCTGAGAAAAGTGACCAATTATTTCATGTTAGCATGAATACATGGCCTACAGACCAACCGGATGTAGAGCCGTTTCATATTTTACGTTACCGCGACGCGATGAAAATTGTTGAATCTGAACTTCCAAAAAACAGTGCTGCTTTTTATGCTTCAGGTGTTTATGCAAGGGATGCGCAGTCAAAAAGTTTAAAACGCTTTGACTCATCAGTGAGAGCCACCACCCCCGGATTTTTTGCTTTAACTAACGCACCTTTTGCTTACGGTACTGGCTTTGCAAAAAGTTCAGGAATGGAAGTGGTTATTGGCGATGAACTGAATAAAAATATTTTTGCTGGTAAAAATAGTGTCGGTAAAACATTAGAACTTGATGGTGAACTATTAACTATTGTCGGCGTATTAAAACCTTGGACTTTGAGACCGCTATTTTATCATGCCACTGAAGGAAGAGCGTTTAATTTAACCGATGATATTTACGCGCCCTTAGAAACGGCTATTGATTTAGGTTGGTCGATTCATGCAAAAAGTTCCTCTACAGACAGATATAAAAGTGTATCTTCCACAAGAGATCTTAATGTTTTTTATTTGCAAGCATGGGTTGAGTTAGAAAATAAAACTAAACAACAAGCTTTTCAAAGTTATCTAGATAATTACACGCAAATACTGAAAGATGCCGGAGATCACCCGTTAGATATTTTAAATGAATTACGTGATGTTAATGATTGGCTATTACAGCTAAAACTTGTTGATCAGAAAATATTAGCTTTTACCTTAGCATCAATATTATTTTTATGTGTTTGTATCTTTAACGCCAGTAGCTTGCTGTTATCACGTTTTCATTCAGCTAAATTTGAGGTGGGTTTGAGAAGAGCAATAGGAGCGAGCAATAAACAGATGTTGATGCAAGGTATCACTGAAAGTGTGGTTTTAGGTGTGATCGCAGGAATTATTTCGTTGTTATTGAGTTGGCTATTTTTAAAGCTTTCCATTAATTTTTTACCAGGTTTAGCTGATATTGCCGTACTCGAGCCTAGGTTATTAATTTTAGGTGTATTACTCGCACTAGTTACCTCTGTTTCAAGCGCTTTATACCCACTGTATAGAGCTAATCGTTATACTATTTCAGCCGAACTTAAATAAAACATTAAGGAAAATCCATGAATATTAAAGCACTCTTTAAGTCCTTATTGTTACGTAAATTTACGACCGGACTTTTAATTTTACAATTAGCTATAACGCTTGGTTTGTTAGTTAACAGTGCTATTTTAGCATTTGATGCTAAAGAGAAAGTATTGCAATCAACAGGGCTAGATATTGAAAATATCTTAGTTGTTTCTACTCACCCGACATCAGGGAATTATCGCGACTTAGATTACTTTCGTTCAATTTCGTCAGAAGATATGGTGAAGCTACGTCAATTACCGGGGGTAAACAGTGTTTCTGTTATCAATCAATTGCCAATATCCGCACGAGGAAATCATAGCAATGTCTACGACTTAGATAACCCAGAACAAGAAAATATAGATAGATATTTGAAAAATGTAAAAGACTTTCATATCGAAGAGCACTTGATTGATACTTTGGGCTTAACTCTTTTAGAAGGGCGCTTTCTTAATAGCGGTGACCAATTAGATTTCGGCAGCAAAGAAAAACATAATATCGTTATAACAGAGTCACTTAAACGAGCACTTTATGGCGATCAATCAGCGCTAGGTCAAGAAACAAACAACGGATTTATTGTCGGTGTTATAAACGATATTATGTTAAATCCAACGATACCATCAGACAAACAGTACGGCATATTTAGTAACACCGTCATGGAGTATATATTTGTGGCACGTTATTACGTCATAAATGTAGAACCAGGACAAATGGTTAATGTACGTAATAAGGTGAGTGATACTATTTTAGCCGTGCAAGCTGAAAGAGATATCTTCGAAGTTTTTACTATGGCAGAACGGTTAAAGCGCTTTTATCGTGATGACCAAGGTTTAGCTGATTTATTTATGTTGCTGTGTGGCTTAATGCTTTTTGTTACTGCGATAAGCAGTTATGCTTACTCACAATTTCATATTTCAAGACAAAAGAAGTTTATTGGTATTCGCCGAGCATTAGGCGCACGTAAAAAAGATATCTTATTGTATGTTCTGACCGAAAACTGGTTGGTTTATGGTATCGGTTGCATACTTGGTATTCTTGTTTCTTTCGGCTTTAATATTTTGTTAAGTCAGCATATTGTTTTGAGCAAACCCGATACTTTGTTGTTTCTTCTGGCCATTGGTATTATTTTTATTTCCGGTACTTTAGCAACGTGGTTGCCAGCGAATAGCACCAGTAATATTGCACCGGTTGTTGCAACTAAAACCGTGTAGAAAACGTTTTACAAGGATATATATGACCCAAGTTTTAGTGGTTGATGATAACCCTGATATTTTAGATGCGCTTGATTTATTACTAAGTTTGCATGGTTATGCCGTTAAAACGGCGATTAACCCTAAAGAAGCTGTGTTAGCTGTTTCTCGATACACTATCGATATAGTTATTCAAGATATGAACTTTGATCAAGGGATAACTTCTGGAAATGAAGGTAAATCTTTGTTCACTCAATTACGATCGCTAAAACCGGGTTTACCCATTATTTTGATCACCGCATGGACGCAATTAGAAACTGCAATAGAGCTGGTAAAATCGGGGGCTACGGATTATTTACAAAAGCCTTGGGACGATATTAAGTTACTCGAATTAGTTGAACAACACAAACCTAAGGCTGAACAAAAAGGGTCTCTGAATTCACAAGGTTTAATATATAAAAGTGCAGAAATGCAGGTTTTAATAGCAGATGCTAATAAAGTCGCTTCAGCAGATATTAATGTATTAATCACAGGGGCTAATGGCTCAGGCAAAGAAAAGCTTGCTGACCATATTCACCAACAATCGTTACGTCATTCAGCGCCTTTTATTAAAGTGAATATGGGGGCTTTACCCCACGAATTAATGGAAGCGGAATTATTCGGCGCAGAAAAAGGCGCCTTTACCGGAGCTAATCAAGCAAGAGAAGGGCGCTTTGAAGCCGCGCATGAAGGTACCTTATTTCTTGATGAAATAGGAAACTTATCGCTTGCCGGGCAAATGAAACTATTAAGGGTACTTCAAACCGGAGAATTTGAGCGGTTAGGTTCTAACCAAACAATAAAAGTCGATGTACGTGTATTAAGTGCAACTAATAGCAACTTAACTCAAGCAGTAAAGCAAGGTACATTTCGCGAAGATCTATACTATCGACTAAATGTTATTGAATTACATTTACCTTCTTTAAGTGCAAGAAAAACTGACATTATCCCTTTAGCAAAACACTTTATTGGCAATAAGTATTCTCTAAGTGATGAGGCTAAACAGTTCCTTATTGCAAATACATGGCAAGGTAACGTACGTGAGCTTGAAAACGCTTGTAAACGGGCAATGGTTTTTGCCGTAGGTGAAACGATTACTCAGCACGATTTTAAAGGCTTGATAAAAGAGTCTAAAATATGCAATGAAAAACAACAAATTGAAGAAGCATTAGTGCAACATGAGGGAGTGATAAAACATGCCGCTGACGAATTGGGTTACAGTCGCCAAGCCCTATATCGGCGAATTGATAAACATAAAATTGACGTGAAAAGCTTATGCTCATAGTGAAATTGATACTGATGAATTTGTTGTTTATCAGTGGTTTTTTATTGTTATTACCTGACTTTATATGGTTGTTTGTTTTCCATACACTGCTCATTATCATACTTGCCGTTATACAATTAAAGCGGGAAAAACAACTTCAGCAGAGAACGTTGCAAGCATTACTTGATGGTTTGAGAAACCTACAAGACGGTGATTTTTCTGTTAGTTTGACTGAGAATCTTCAGCAAAAAAGTAATGCGCAACAACACCAGCTGATCACGCTATTCAATCAAGTTACAGAAAAGTTGCGAGAAGAAAAACAAACGCTTTACCAACGAGAAATGTTGTTAGACAAGGTCGTGAATGCATCAGATGTTGTTACTGTGCTTATCAATCACAGAAACACAATTATTTTTACTAATAAGGCTGCACAACACTTTTTTGACTCTGCTAAGTTACTCGGTCAGGATTGGCTAATATTACTTGAACAAAAAATGCCTGACTTACTGCAACACCATGATAAAAACAATGCGATTATTCAATTGCAGATCAAAGAGTCGATAAATTATTTCGAATCCTCAGCAGGTTTACCCCAACAAGAGCAAACAGAACAAAGCTGGCATTTATCTCGAAATCAATTGAAATTACACGGTTCAAGCCATCAGTTAATATTACTTAAGCCGATTACAAAAGAACTTCAGCAACAAGAGTTGCAAACATGGAAAAAAATAATAAAAGTTATAAATCATGAACTGAATAACTCAATCGCTCCGATCAGCTCTATGTGCCATAGTGGCCTTGTTTTAGCTGAAAGGCTGGATGAACCTCAATTGAATCGAGTGTTTAATACAATTTCCGGGCGAATAAAAAAACTATCAAAATTCATTCAAAGTTATAGCCAATTAGCACGACTCTCTATTCCTCGTAAGCAAGCTTTTGATATTGTAAATACAGTAACGCAATTACAAGAACTCTATCAGCTCGAATTAATAAGCTCAGACACTCTACTAATGTTAAATGCTGATGAAGGTCAGATTGAACAGTTGCTTATTAACTTACTTAAGAATGCTAAAGAGTTCTCTCCTGAAAAGGCGACACAACTAAAGTTAAGTACCCAAGGGGAGAAACTAAGTATTATTATTCGCGATTATGGACCAGGTATGGGGTTAGATGTGATGAAAAAAGCGTTTTTACCTTATTATTCCACCAAGACAGATGGCAGTGGAATAGGCCTAAGCCTTTGCCGTGAAGTCATTGATGTTCATCAGGGGACGATCACCTTAAATAATCATTCTGAGGGAGGTTTACAAGTGATTATCTCACTTCCTTTAAAGGATGATTTATAAATTTACTGACCGTTTTAATATTAAAGACGTTACAGTTTAAACTGGACTTTGAAGATAGTTACTTTTTGATTTATAGCTGATTATTTAAATACCTAGTCTATATTTATTTAAGCAACAACCGCCAAAAGGTGATTGTTAATATCAGAAAAGAATGCTTTCTATCAGTATTTAACTTACTAACAATGCGGCATTTCAATAATAAACCGAGTCCATTGACCTTCATTGCATTCGAAACGATACTTAAAGCCATGATTATTTAAAATTTCTCGAGTAAGCATGAGTCCAACCCCTTGACCATCTACTTTATTAGTATAAAAAGGTTGAAACAAATGACTCTCGTCGATGGAGCTTAGCGTGCCCGCAGAGTCTTCTATACTTAGCACGACTTTGTCGGAATCATTTGTGATATTTATTGTTATTGTTCCATCATTTTCAATTGCTTCGTATGCATTTTTAACCACATTAATCAGCATCTGTTCAAACTGATGACTGTCAATATTAACAATAAATTCTGTCGACTCAAATTGCTCATCCCAGCTTATGCTGCGTTTTGCACATTGTTGACTAAACATGATCTGAGTTGATCTTATCAAAGGAATAATATCTGTGGGTGTACAATGTGGAACGGGTAAATGGACCACATCAGCCAAACGTCGCATGAAAGCCGATAGATTATAGTTTCTGTCAATGACCACTTTTAATGCATTACTAAAGTCATCTCGGTCTTCGCTGTTCATCTGTAAACAATATTCCTGACAAGCTTCTAGCAAGCTATTGGTCGCCCCAATAGTATTGTTTAATTCGTGGCTGATCATACGGATCAATGTTTCATAGGAGTTACGATCGCTAGCATGTAGCTCTTCAGTTAACTCTGTTAGCTGCATGAAGTTACGTTTAAATCCTCGGTCATAAAACTGCGAGCTTTGTACTCGAAAACGGCGGCCATCTACCAGGTTTATAATCGACGATTCATGCTGTTGTTTAACAATGGCACTTGCCAATAATGAATCGAGTTGTGCTATTAACTGTCCTTTAGCTTTCTCTTCCGTTATCGTTAACATTCCTGCGGCAGCAGCATTGATATTAGACACTTTAAAGTCAAAATCGAAAATAACGATACCGATTGGTGTAGCCTGTAATAATCGGTCGAAAAACCCACGTTGCTCGCCAAGTTTTAACTGCTCCTGCTGCAAGTGTTCTAACATACTGTTATAGGAGCTCACTAAAGCGTCCAACTGTTTATCACCACTCTTTGGAAAGCGAATAGATAAATCTTTTTCCGCCAATAATTGCTGGCTACTTTCTACAAACTCCATAGGTAACATGGCGCGATTAACCAGCATAAAACTCAGTGGAATGAAAAGTAGAAATAAGGCTTCACAAAGGTAGAACATTAATAGTTCATCTTTTAGATAAAAGTAAGCAGCAAAAACGGCAACCGTTATTACGAAGAGTGATAATAGCAGGTAAATTTGATGCTTTAATTTCAAACGATGATCCCGTATTTTTCCATGCGACGATACAAGGCTTGTCGTGTTAAACCTAGGTTGTTAGCGACTTGCGTGAGGTTTTGATTATATTGCGCTAAAGATTGTTTTATCATGTTTTTTTCCATTTCTTCTAGAGTCATACTGCCAACTGGAAGTACTTTTGAAGAAGGGGATTTTGGTTCGCTAATATGTTCTGAGTCGGTAAATGACTGCACGTCTAATTTGTCATTGTCGTTTATCAGTACTGCACGCTCTATCGTTTGTGTAAGTTGTCGAATGTTCCCTGGCCAGTTCTGCTTAGTTAACCACAACTGCGCATCTTCAGTTAAACTTACTGTATCCATACCATAGCGCTGACAAACCTGAGTTAAGACATGCTGCGCAATTTCAGCAATATCACCACGGCGTTCTCTTAATGGCGGTAATGTTATGGTGATCAAATTCAATCGATATAATAAATCTTCTCGAAACTGATTTTCGGCGATTAACTGCAGAAGATCGCAATTAGTTGCGGCGACTACTCTAACATTACATCGACGATTGGCTGAACTACCGACCGCTTGAAAGGTTTGATCTTGAAGTACTCTGAGTAACTTTACCTGACTAGACTTGTCCATATCACCAATTTCGTCAAGAAAAATAGTGCCATTGTCTGCCATTTCAAATCGTCCAGTACGATCAGATTTTGCGTCGGTAAAAGCCCCTTTTACGTGGCCAAACATTTCACTTTCAAATAAGCTACCAGGAATACCACCTAAATTAACTTTAACCATAGCTTGTTGTTTTCTTGGTGAGTTTTGATGAATAGCATTGGCGATAAGTTCTTTACCTGTACCACTTTCGCCCAAAATCAACACCGAAGCATCAGTCGCTGCAATACGCCCAATGGTAGTCAAAATCTGTAGTAATTTTTCGTCTTTACCTATAATCGAAGAAAATTGATATTTTTGATCTAAAGCTTGTCTGGTAAGTTCTTTCTTCTGCTGATTTTGTTTATTTACTCTCAGATCTAACGCGGTAGCAACAACTTGTAATAATCGCTGGTTGCTCCAAGGCTTATTAATGAAGTCGTTAGCGCCTGCTTTTATACCCGAAACAGCCAGATCGATAGAACCCCAAGCGGTGATCAAAATAACCGGTATGTCGGCATTTTCTTTGCGAATATTTGCCAGTAGCTCCATACCTTCAGCGCCAGACGTCTGCCGAGAATAATTCATATCATGAATGATCAACGCCGGTTCATGCTCTTCCATAAACTGCAAAGCTTGCTCAGGCGTATACGCGGCAATCGGTATATAGTTGTTCTTCTTTAATAAAAACGACAATGTACTGATCACTGATTGATCGTCATCTACAATAAGTATTTTTTCTTTGCTGATTTTAGTCATTTTTATGTTTTATCATTTTGCTTGTTGCTTAAATTAAAGTGGCCGAAACCACTTCTCCCTGATTGTTATTTACCGATTATTCGTAATGCAAAGCATCTGCAGGTAAACAACGGGTGGCGATTAAACTTGGGTAATAAGCACATGCTACCGATAATAACATGATGATCACAGTGCTAATGCCAACTGACTGAAAAAATATACCCCAAGTTAATTCTTCAATAACGCCAGCAATAGGAATTTGTATAGCAATTAAAAAGCCAATAGCTATCGCCATTAAGGTAACGACTAATAATTCAAATATAATTTGCATCTGCACCATGGTAGCCGTTGCCCCCATCGCGCGTCGCAATCCTAATTCCTGAGTACGTCGTGTGACATTTTGCCATAATACCCCGAGAAGACCGAACGCAACCATTAACATTAAAAATAGCGCGATAACGGTGGGAATCATACGGGCGACCATGCCATTACTAATATGCTCATCTCTGAGTTGCACCCAAGTACTGACTTCGAACTGCCAATTGGGGGCACTTTGATGCAGTATTTTTTGTAACTTCTCTTCAAAAGCACGTGGTGTGCCCGGTTTAACCCATATATTAATAGCACGAAAGAAACTCCTAGGATCGTTTAAATCCGTACGAAAAATAATATAGTTTCCTACTGGCGAAAATTCACCCAATTGACGAAAATCCTCAAATACACCAACAACTCGCACTTTTCTTTCTTCATCGTAGTTGAAAACTTGGTTGATGGCATCTGCTTTACCAAAGATATTATCTTTCAATAGTTTATTTATGACCACCGATCTAATCGTTGGATCGCTATCGCTCTCATTTAACCAACGGCCAGCCAGTAATTTCATGCCCATTGCAGCAGGACCACCATCAGTCATTGAATTGCGTATAACAAAAACTTCGTCACTTTCAGTTTGAATTGTCGTTGATGACCTAGCCTCGATAAAAGGAGGGTAATACGTGGTATGCGCATCTTCCACTTCAGGCAATTGTGATAACACCTGCAAAGTTTGTTTAGCTGTGGCAACTATTTTCGCCCTATCTTCAATGTCAGGTTCGAACTGTATCGACCAAGTGTTATCGAACTCAAAGCCTAGTGGTGCGCTATAAGTCAGGTAACTAACCCTAACAAAAGCGACCACAGCAAGTAATACGATAAATGCTACTACTATCTCTATTATTATCAAACTATTGGCCCGCTTACGTTGCCACATCATTTTAAATATATGTCCGAACATTAGATAGCTCCTTTTAATGCTTTAATTGGATTCATACGTGACATTTTCCAGGCAGGATAAACCCCAGAAAGTATGCCAAAAAATAAAATAACCGACACTGCGGCAACCAAGATTCTAAAATTAATTTCAAAGCTATGAAATGGCACCACGCCGCTAACCGAAATAAAATACATGCTAAGTAAAGCAAGTGCGAAACCAATTACGCCACCAATGCAGGTTATAATAATATTCTCTAGCAAAAATTGAGTAATAAGATGACTAGAGCGAGCGCCAAAACTTTTGCGAACACCTATTTCAGAAGATCTTTCCAAGATACGACTGATATTTAGATTAATTAAGTTAATAGTTGGCAACAGCATAAACAAAACCATAGTAACGATTATTCCTATCATGAGTTCTTTTGTTTTCGGCGGAGTATCCATATCCCCGCTAAATAATCGGGCTACTTGTTCAAACTTACTATTTGCACTGGAAACAACGGTAGGCCATCTCTTGGGATCCGGATGCTTATAAGCAGCGAGTCGTTTATTAAATTCGCTTTTCATAGCCGGAATTTGTTCAACGTTTTCGGCCATAATGAGTCCCATGAATCCGCCCATTGCTTGCTTGGTAAATGCAGTTGAATCGTTGGCGAATAAAGGTATCCAAATATCCGAAGATGCATTCCAGTGTAAAAGTGAGACGTTCTCTACTACGCCAATGACTTGGTAATTCTCCCCGCCAACCGAGAGAGACTTACCCAAGGCGGAACTTTCATCGAAATATTGACGAGCTGTATCTTCGCTGATCACAGCTAAATGCTGACCTTGTTTAGCTTCTATTTCACTAAATGGTCGACCTTCAATAAAGTCAAATTGTAGGATTTTCCAATACTGACTGTCGGTGCGTTTTAATTGTGACTTAATACGTTTGCCGTTTCTAAACCCTGCAACTTCACTTTTTGTACTAAAAATACTGGTCAATTTTGGAGTTTTCATTGGTTTAATAACCGCATTAAGAAATTGGTAACCTGGCTGTTCTCGTCGATTACTTCTTCCATTAGCTGCTGTAATACTCATTTTTTCGACGGCTAAATAACGGTCACTGTTTCGTTCAGCCCCCGGAGGGTGGATAATGTTTTCGACTAAGCTGGTCACTAGCAAAATAACCATTAAGGTCACTGAAATGCAGAACAAACTAATAAAGGTATAAAATTTTCTGCGTTGTAATACTTTTAAGGCCAATAAAATATAGACACGTAACATAGATTGCTCCCTAGCTCACCAATTGTCCGTCGAATAACCGGATAATGCGCTCGGTACGTTGAGCTTTTTCATCATCATGAGTAACCATAACTATCGTGGTATCATCTTTCTTATTTAGATCATGCAAAATGGCCATTATTTCGTTACCCATAGCACTGTCCAAGTTGCCTGTAGGTTCATCGGCTAGTAAAATTTTAGGCTTACCGACAATTGCTCTGGCAATAGCGACTCGTTGTTGCTGACCACCCGATAACTGATTAGGGAAATGTTTGGCTCTTGCATTTAAGCTTACTTTGTCAAGGGCCTCTAGTGCTAAGCGACGACGTTCTTTGGCCGAAATTTTTCGATACAATAACGGTAATTCAATATTATCCAATACGCTTAAATCATTGATAAGGTGGAAGCTTTGGAAGACAAAACCAATTTTTTCGTTTCTTATTGGCGCAATGCTTTTATCGTTATAACTTTCAATTTTTTGCTCATCAATATAAATTTGTCCTTCACATGGTTTATCGAGTAAACCGATAATATTCATTAAGGTTGATTTTCCGCAACCCGATGGACCCATAATAGAAACAAATTCCCCTTTTTTAATGTCTATGGATACATCGTTTAAGGCGGTCGTTTGAATGGTATCGGTACGATATGATTTTATTCCACTTTCTATTTTTATCATTTGTTTTATCCTAATAAAGTACTTGTTAAATAGTAGCTAAATGCTAATTAATTTGAATGTTTGCTAAGTGTTGGTATTCACTGATATCTGAAATAATCACTTCATCGCCTTGTTTTAAACCATCAACGATTTCTATGTATTGGGCATTACTCATTCCTGTAGTGATTTTTCGTTTCGTGGCACTGTCTTGATTAACAATGAAGACTTCCTGTAAGCCACCACCGTTAAAAGCGATACCATTTTTAATCCTTAAGCTTTGTTGTTTTTGAGCCGTAATAACTTCTAGTTCCAAACGAAGGTTAGGTCGAAGTTTTGAAATATCTGGCTCGTTAAAGTCTACTAATATCTGCATAACGCCGTCAGTAACGGTAGGTAGCACTCTAGTTAATGTACCGACACTATTACCGCTGGGTAGCTTGATTTTAACCTCAAGACCGTTTGATAATTGTTGTGCATAATAATCAGACAATGTGCCTTCAATACGGTAACTTTTAAGATTGGCCACTTTTGCTAAGGTAAGGCCCTGAGTTACGTTTTGTCCGGTTTGATCTAACACTTGCGTTAAAATACCGTCATAAGGTGCCCTTACTTCACACTGAGCGAGTAATGCTTGTTGTGTAGCCAGTTGATGGGTAAGAATTTTCTTTTCTAGTGCTATTTTTTCGAGATCTATTTTGATAAGGCCGCGAATGTCGTTTACTTGCTCTTTCAATTGGCGTAATTCTATTTGGGTTTTTTCTACGGTAAGCTTGGCCGTATCAACATCAAAATCAGAAACAATGTGCTTTACCTGTAATTGAAGGTACCGATTGAGGTGAATGTTTTGACCTCTTAAATCGACGTTCAACAGTTCAATACGACTCTGTAGGGCTCTAACATCTTTAGCTTGCTGCTGTTTAAGGCGATCTATAGCGACTCCTTTTAGTTGTATCTGGTCGTGTAGGCCGTTAACTACCAGCAATATTTTACTATTATTAAGTTCCATTATTATGTCGCCAGCTTTGACTTGAGCACCTGCTTTTAGGAACACCTTAGAGATTTCTGTTTGCAAAGGACTCGATATTTGCTGCTCAAAGCGCGGCACAACAATGCCCGAGGCTATAACACTACTACTGACTGGGCCTTGTTCAACGAGAGCTAACTGAATAGTATCGCGCCCAACAGCCGGAGAAATCATGTATTGAATTACGTAAAGTAAAACGATAGCAATAAAAGTCCACCCCATGAACTTACCGACTTTACGTCTTTTTTGTACATTTAATGTTTTGTTGTCAATAATGGAGTCCACTTTTTAACGGCCTGTATTAATAATATTTACATAGGCTATTACAAAATTGATACCAACTTTTCAAAATTCGCTTTATGTTTTTTAATCTCCTGTATTTAAAGGGATTGTTGTTGTTATTTTCTTGTTTTTAGAAAGTAAAAATTTAATTTTCATTTAAACTTTACCGACCGATATTAACCTTGGGTGTACGAATTCGGACGGTTGAAAAATTGTTAACAAATAGATATGTTTTTACAAGATGAAAAAGCTAATGAATAGATAGATAAACTTAACCATTTTAAAACCCCTAGGCATTTAAAGTGCTTACTTTTATTCTGAATATAATGTAGGTGGGGTAATAAATAATTTCCTCTTTAAATCGTTTGCTCACTCTTTTATGAATTACCATAGAAGGGCTGTTATTAATGGCTACATATATTGTCATCCACATTGCTATTTTATGATGTATTCTTTTCTCATTTTGCATTTCTAGATTGCGAAACTTCCGATTTTTTAATGCTTATTTAAAATAAACCTATCGTAAGTCACTAAAAATTAGAGTTATTGTTTTTGGCGTATTTATTGCTCTTTACATAATAAGAAGTTTTATCTTGAGGGAAATTCATTATGTTAAATTCAGCTAAGAAAAATACAGTTAAAGGATTAATTCTTGCCTTTAGTCTTATCAGTGCAGCTTTACACGCCCAGTCTTTTACTGAATGTCCCGCGGAAGCCTTTTTAATTCAGGATAAATTAGCAAACTTGTATAGTGTCCAGTTAGCTACAGGGTTTTACGAGAAGTCGTCACCTGCTGACTGGAATCAGCAAAAGATGAATGCATTAGCATTCAGTGTACATGACCGCTATTTATACGCATTCAATTATTACTACGGCACTATTGTACGTATAGGTGCAGATTTTCAAGTAGATCCAATACCATTAACTAATCTTCCTGATAAAGGTTTTTATGTTGGCGACATTTCAGTTGATGAAAATGTTTATTATTTATATCGCCCGGGCGCTAATTATGGCTTGTTTCGCGTTTCATTAGACGAAAACAGTGCAGATTATTTAGATCTTATAAACGTTGTTAACGGAACAACCCTCAATCTCGCAATATACGACTTAGCCTTTCATCCTGACAATGGCTTTGCTTATGCGGTAGACCGATGGGGTAACCTTTGGGAAATCGATGTTCAAGCGGGAACTTCTATCAAACTTAGTAACATAGGAGAGTCAGGGGTATTTGGTGCGGTATATTTTGATGTTACCGGGAATTTATATATTAGCCGAAATAATGACGGTAATATTTTTAGAGTTAATATTAATTGGGATTACCCTGTTGCTGAGTTTTTTGCGTATGGACCTTCTTCTAGTAACAATGATGGCGCGCGATGTGCACTTGCTCCTATTATTTCTCAAGACTCTCCAACAACCGACTTTGGTGACGCTCCTGACACTTACGGCTCTAGTATAAATAATAATGGAGCTCGTCACGATGTGGGTGATGGCACTTTATTCTTGGGATCGATTGTAGAGAGCGAGCCTAATGCTTACGCTGATAATGGCTCCGAATTAGACGACAATGATGGTATTGATTTTGTTACCGGTATTGAGGCAGGGAAAACCGCGATTGTTGATATTACATCTTCAGCTGACGGTTATGTTAATGCTTGGCTTGATTCTGACAAAGATGGAGAGTTTGATGCAGATGAGCAAATTATAACGGCAGAGGCCGTTACTGCAGGTAGTAACATTGTGGGCTACGATGTACCCACTTGGGCTGAAACAGGTACGACTTGGACACGATTCAGATTAAGTTCAGAAGCTTCTTTATCACCAATTGGAGGTGTTTCTGATGGTGAAGTAGAAGATTACTCAATTGATATCGCTGAGCAAAACGTAACAGCTTTGCATTACCCATCTTCAGATACATGGGCTACGTTGGCATTCGAAGACAATTGGCCACTTGTTGGCGATTACGATATGAATGATTTGGTTGTGCATTACCGTTTGTCATCTTACGACGTAGAGGGAAGGTTAATGCGCGTTAAAATAGAAGGGGAGGTTGTTGCTCTTGGAGCGTCATACCATAACGGCTTTGCCTTTCGACTTCCTGGGTTATTAAGTAGCGAAGTTGATACTGGTCGTTTAATTTTCAAAATTAATGGTGTTGAGCAGAGTGTTACGCCACTTGAAGCGAATAAAGATGAAGCGATCTTTATTATAGCCAGTGATCTATGGGATTTTGTAACAGAAGGAGAGAATTGCAAATTTTATAGAACTGAAGCGGGTTGTGGTTCAAATATTCAAATGACATTTTCATTAGAAATACCTCTGGAAGCCAATATAAGTAAAGCCGATGTGGCTGACTTCCCTTATGACCCCTTTATTTTTGCCTCTGATGGTCATGAAAGAAACTATCTATTTGGCGAAGCACCGGGAAGGAGGTTTGAAATACACTTGAAAAATCAAGCTCCGACAGAAGCCTTTCAAACAAAGTTTTTTGGCCGTGGAGATGATGCTTCAGATGCTGATAGCGGGGAGTACTTTATAAATGCTAACGGAATGCCATGGGCTATTAATATTCCTTACGAGTGGAAACACCCCGTTGAGTATATGGATATTAAATATGCTTATCCAAATTTTCATAGTTTCGTCACGTCTTCGGGCGTACAAAATACAGATTGGTTTACGACTGAGAAAAGCGCAACAAATAATGTATTTAAACAGTAAGGAGAATACCATGAGACATATTAATATTACGGTAATATCTATGATGAGTGTATTACTAGTGGCATGTGGTGGTGGAGGTGGAAGTAGTGCCTCTTCGACTCCTGAGCCAGTTGTCGCAGTAGTTGATGATCCTGTAGTCGTTGTTGTGGTCGAGCCAGAACCTGATCCTAATATAATATACGATACAACGGCAGAACTTGTGGTAGCTAAATCGTTTCTTATTGAGCAGGAGTATGACTTGTCGATAAGCTATAAAAATGATAATAATCGTAACGTTTATTTATCGGTGTGCACTGAGTTTATCGAAGAAAAAAGTGGTATTAAAGTCAATTATAATAGCTGTTTACTTCGCACCTCTATTGAAAGCAGCTTTGCTGGTAAGTTGACTGTAGCAAACGATAAAAGTCGTTTAGTGATGGCTATTTGGTATTTAGATGACATTAAAAATCCGAGATTTGAACTATGGGAAAATGACATTGATGCAAAGGGTGATAAAAAGTTTGAAGTTAATTAGTTTATTGCAAATCATTAGTCGCTTAAAAGTCATAATGCCTGTGATGCTATGATTCCTGTTTAATTGTGGATCTTCACACATTATGAGCGCTATTGAATCGTATTTTCGGGGCCGTACTAAATAGGAATAATTAAAGTCATTGAATAAAAAGTCGTGAGGAAATTTCACAAATTGCAATAAAATAATGGTTCTTAGTGCGTATTGCAGAAGGTTGCTGTCTCGCTTTCTTAAGGTCAACTGATCGCTAAAAAGCGGACAAATTTCAATGGCGAGTCAAGAGCGATTTCAGCCTAGAGCAGACATAATCAGTAAAGGTTGAAATCTATCCCTATGTACTTTTGGACAAGATTAATTTAAATGATATTAAAATGAACGAATCTCCGAGACGAAATTT
>Ga0209395_1004027_pt1 | contig 17655 bp, 9 predicted proteins | sample GOMGulsemesocosm_3_FD_184635 | JGI IMG/M metagenome (GOLD analysis project Ga0209395, IMG submission 184635) | Methane-oxidizing microbial communities from mesocosms in the Gulf of Mexico - GOM9D Gulf of Mexico (SPAdes) (version 2) | ecosystem: Environmental > Aquatic > Marine > Cold seeps... | reverse complement strand
GCGCTTAATAATATTTCATTTGACAGTGTTAGAGTATATGCGCTATTAATAGTCATATAGTAATTTTTTGAACAAATTGTTTACCCAATAAAATGATTAAATTAATAAAGCACACTCAACTCAACCTCCTCCTCGCACTCATCATGCGCGGCTAGGTTTTTTTGCTTATTTAATTACATCGTTTATTTAGAGATAAACAAATAAGATATTCAAATGAAACCTGCGCTAACTAACGCGGGTTTTTTTACGTCTATGCGTTGGTTAGTTTTAACACTTATTAACAATTAGGCATATAAAGGATAAGCACATGAGCAATACAACAGCATCAACTGACAATGTCATTATTTTCGATACTACCTTACGTGATGGTGAGCAAGCGCTAAACGCAAGCTTGTCAGTACATGAAAAATTACAGATAGCGCAAGCTCTTGAGCGTTTAGGCGTTGATATTATGGAAGTTGGCTTTCCTGTTTCTTCACCCGGTGACTTTGAGTCAGTACAGCAAATTGCTCGTACCATTAAAAATGCCCGTGTTTGTGGTTTAGCACGTGCTGTTGAAGCTGATATTGATGCTTGTGCTCAAGCATTAAAAGTAGCAGACCAATTTCGTATACATACTTTTATTTCTACTTCTGATGTTCATGTTCAACAAAAACTTCGTAAAGAGTTTTCTGATGTACAAGCCATGGCTGTCCACGCGGTAAAATATGCCCGTAAATTTACTGACGATGTAGAATTTTCTTGTGAAGATGCCGGCCGCACTCCAATTGATAATTTATGTAGTATGGTTGAAGCAGCCATTGATGCTGGCGCAACAACAGTAAATATTCCTGATACGGTCGGTTATACTATGCCATTTGAATTTCAAGGTATTATCACCAACCTATTCAATCGCGTACCTAATATCGACAAAGCGATTATTTCAGTACATTGCCATAACGATTTAGGTTTAGCTGTGGCTAACTCTATGGCTGCAGTACAAGCAGGTGCTCGCCAAATTGAATGCACCATTAATGGCATTGGTGAACGAGCAGGAAATTGTTCTTTAGAAGAAATAGCAATGATAATGCAAACTCGCCAAGCATTATTAGGTGTTCGTACCAATATCAATCACCAAGAAATTGCGCGAACCTCTAAATTAGTTAGCACCTTATGTAATATGCCTGTGCAATTAAACAAAGCCATTGTTGGCGGTAATGCTTTTAGCCATTCATCAGGTATTCATCAAGACGGCATGTTAAAAGCGAGTAACACTTATGAAATAATGACCCCTGAAAGTGTCGGTATTGCTAAAACAAAATTAAACCTTACTTCACGCAGTGGTCGCCATGTAATTAAGCACCGTATGGAAAGTTTAGGTTATAAAGAAAGCGATTATGATATCGAGCAACTTTACGCTGATTTCTTGGTATTAGCCGATAAAAAGGGCCAAGTATTCGATGATGATTTAGAAGCCTTAGTCTTTAAATTAAAACAAAAAGATTTAAAAGATTATTACCGCTTAGAGAATATTAAAGTCCAATGTGGTGATGGTGATTTTGCTACTGCGAGTATTAAATTAATCTCTGGCGATGACAGCGAAGGTAAAGTTCATGCAGCTACAGGTAACGGACCTGTTGATGCCTTATATCAAGCGATTAAGCAAACTGCTGATATTGAGTTTGCCGTAAGTGACTATAAAATTTCTAATAAAGGCTCAGGTGAAGATGGGTTAGGTCAAGCTGATTTAGTGATCACTTGGCAAGGAAGAAATTTTCACGGTTATGGTTTAGAAACCGATGTTATTGAAGCATCAGGACAAGCCCTTGTGCATGCATTAAATAGCATCCGCCGCGCCATGACGATCGCAGAATTGAAACAAACAAAAGCAAGCTAGAAATAGATCTTGGCAATGAAAATTTAGCATAACGTTATCTTCGAAATCTCTGTTCGAATATTCGTTTTTATAAAAATTTAAAGGTAAAAGTAACATGTCCAATATAGCAATTTTAGCCGGTGATGGTATCGGCCCAGAAATAATGGTTGAGGCTAAAAAAGTGTTAAACGCTATTTCAGCCAAATTTGATATCGAAATTAACACTAAAGATTACGATGTCGGTGGCGCTGCCATTGATCTTCACGGCAATGCTTTACCAGATTCAACGATGAAAGGTTGTGAAGAAAGCGACGCTATTTTATTTGGTTCTGTCGGTGGACCTAAGTGGGCAAACTTACCACCAACTGAACAACCTGAGCGTTGTGCGCTTTTAAACTTACGCTCTCGTTTTGAATTATTTTGTAATATGCGCCCAGCAACGTTGCAGCCTGCCCTGTCTTCACTATCAACCTTACGCAGTGATATTTCTGAACAAGGTTTTGATGTGTTAGTTATTCGTGAATTGACGGGCGATATTTATTTTGGTGAGCCAAAAGGTCGAAGAGGCGAAGGCGAAGAAGAAACTGGTTTCGATTCTATGTTTTATTCACGCCGTGAAATAAAGCGTATTGCGCATCTGGCTTTTCAAGCAGCGAAAAAACGTGATAACAAAGTAACTTCAGTAGATAAAGCTAACGTTTTAGCTACAAGTCAATTATGGCGTCAAGTCGTAGAAGAAGTTGCTGTTGAGTACCCTGAAGTAGAATTAGAGCATTTATATGTTGATAACGCGGCAATGCAATTAGTGCGCGACCCTAATCAATTTGACGTTATGTTATGTCCAAACTTGTTTGGCGACATCTTATCTGACATCTGCGCGATGATTACCGGTTCGATGGGCTTATTACCCTCGTCAAGCCTGAATGCACAAGGCTTTGGGATGTATGAGCCTGCAGGCGGTAGTGCTCCAGATATTGCAGGTATGGGCATTGCGAATCCTGTAGCACAAATTTTATCCGCGGCATTAATGCTTCGTTATAGTTTAAATGAAGATGCTGCAGCAAATTCAATAGAAAAAGCGGTAAGCAGCGCCCTAGATAACGGCGTACTTACAGCTGACTTATTACCGGCAAATGAAAGACAGAATGCTAAAACCACCAGCGAAGTTGGTGATTATATCTGCCAACACATTACTGCCCAGAATAAAGAGAGCGCTTAACATGACAATCAATATTGCACCACAAACATTATATGAAAAATTATGGCAAACGCATTTAGTAGAAGAGAAAGCAGGTGAAACACCATTACTTTACGTTGATCGTCACTTAATTCATGAAGTAACGTCACCGCAAGCCTTTGCCAACCTGCGTTTTCATAACCGCCCTGTGCGCCATCCTGAGCGTACAATAGCGACAATGGATCATAATATTTCAACTCGCTCAATCAAAATTGATGCTGCCGGTGAAGGTGCTGCAAATCAGTTGCGTGCACTAGAGAAAAATTGTAAAGACTTTGGCATTGAGCTTTTTGGTATGGGCCATAAAAACCAAGGTATTGCACATGTTATGGGGCCTGAGCTTGGTTTAACTTTGCCTGGCACTATCATCGTTTGTGGTGACTCACATACCGCAACTCATGGTGCATTTGGTGCACTAGCTTTCGGTATTGGTACTTCTGAAGTTGAACATGTTTTCGCTACGCAAACCTTGCGTCAAACTAAAGCGAAAACCATGAAAATAGAAGTTAAAGGTCATGTTGGTCAAGGTATTAGCGCAAAAGATATTATTCTTGCCATCATTGGTGAAACTGGCAGTGCTGGTGCTACTGGTTATGTGGTTGAATACTGCGGTGAAGCAATTGAAGCATTAAGCATGGAAGAGCGTATGACTGTATGTAACATGAGCATAGAGTTTGGCGCAAAAGCCGGTTTAGTTGCGCCTGATCAAACCACATTTGATTATGTTGAAGGTAGAGAATACGCACCAAAAGGTGATATTTTACAACAAGCAATTAATGACTGGAAACAACTGAAATCAGATAATGATGCCGTATTTGATAGTGTAATAACACTTGAAGCAAAAGATATTAAAGCGCAAGTAACATGGGGCACTAATCCTGGACAAGTTACCAGTATTGATGGTCTTGTTCCTTCTCCTGATGATTTTAATGATCCCATTGAGAAAGAGTCATGTACAAATGCTTTAGCATATATGGACTTAATCGCCGGTACTAAAATCACTGATATTAGCGTTAACAAAGTATTTATTGGTTCTTGTACTAACTCTCGTATTGAAGATCTTAGAGCAGCAGCAAGCGTTGTTAAAGATTACACCGCCAAGGGCCAAAGTGTACAAAGCTCAATAGATGCTATTGTTGTGCCCGGTTCATATCGAGTAAAAGAGCAGGCAGAAAGCGAAGGTTTAGATAAAGTATTTTCTGATGCTGGTTTTGAGTGGCGTCTACCTGGTTGCTCGATGTGTTTAGGTATGAACGACGATGTGCTTGAAGAAGGTGATCGTTGTGCATCAACCAGTAATCGCAACTTTGAAGGTCGACAAGGGCGCGGAAGTCGTACTCACTTAGTTAGCCCCGAAATGGCAGCAGCAGCAGCTATTGCAGGTCACTTTGTCGATTTAAATTGCTAATAGCAAACACGTAATACATGACAGCTTACACACTGCTGCAACTTGTCAACAAATAGGAATTCTCATGGAAAAATTTACCACTCATACGGGCTTGGTTGTGCCATTAGATATCGCTAATGTCGATACCGATCAAATCATCCCAAAGCAATTTTTACAAAAAACTGAACGTGTTGGTTTTGGTGTGCATTTATTTCACGATAGTCGCTACCTTGATCACAGTGGCAAAGAGCCAAACCCTGAGTTTATTTTAAATAAACCGGAATACAAAGATACCAGTATTTTACTCGCTCGTGAAAATTTCGGCTGTGGTTCAAGTCGCGAACATGCACCTTGGGCATTAGAAGAATTTGGCTTTAAAGTAGTCATCGCACCAAGCTTTGCTGATATTTTTTACGGTAACTGCATCAATATTGGTCTTTTACCGATTAAATTAAGCGAAGATGAAATTGAACAGTTATTCACACATGCTCAAGATGCAAAGCTAATATTAACGGTTGATTTAGCAAATAATAATGTTTCTTTCATTAATGAAAGTGGCGCTAAAGTGAGCTTTAGCTTTGAACTAGGTAAATTTCAGAAATATTGCCTAGAAGAAGGTGTTGATAGTGTTGGCTGGACTTTAAATAAGTTAGGTACTATAGAAGCTTTTGAAAATAAAATGCCAAGCTGGCAGTAACATAAGTAACGAGTATTGAGTTGCGAGTCGTCCTTCGACTACTCGCACCTCGCACTCAGGGTGAAGGGTGGTAATCAGAGCGCTATTAGTCATTACGCGACACCTGTATGCTTGCAACTAACACCTACCAATTAGTCAATGCTGGTAAACTAAAAACCTCACCTCGATATTCCAAAATAATTTGTTGAGGCAATATCTCTTTCAGTTGTAGTTCTGGTGCTATCATATCTCCTTGATACCGATCTCTGCCATTAACATTTACCCAACCTTGACCATTTGACGCATAAATATGCTGCTCAAAATGTAGATTTGGTACACCATTTTGTACCCATGCAGGCATTTGTGTTAATGACTGGAATTCACTAGTGACGCTATTAGTGTCTTCAATTTTTTGAGAGGAGGTTGGCTGATCTTGGCTTTCATCCATCGCCGCCTTAAAACGTGCTAATAAGTCATCAGAAACGCCATCAACTGCTTCAATTTGATAGTTATCTTCAATTTTGTCTTCAGGTGATATGGTTGTATTCAGCTCGGCTGAAACAACTTTTTGTTCCGGGGACTTTTTCACAGGAGATTTTTTAACCGTAGGTTCTGTTATTTGCGTAGAATCTTTATCACCTGGTTTCAAGGCAATTAATTTTTCTTCTGGTTCATTATCTAGCTCTGCCCCTAGTTCTGATTGCTGTACCTTTTGTGGCATAGCATTAATAGGAATTATTTCATTTGCTATTTTTTTGGGAAACTCACTACTTACCGCTGACAACTGTTCATTTTGTCCAAACCAAAACCCTACCATCAATACCACTAATAACAAGCTAGCAACCAAGGCTAACTGCGCATTTTTATGTTGCCACCAAATAGACGGTAGAAAGTCATCCCCTAATGCATTACTCGCCGCTTTAAATACAATTTTTTTATCAATCACAGCGTTATTACTATTGTAAGCTTCCATCAAGGCACTATGGCAAATTAAGTTTGTTAACCTTGGAATACCTTGCGACAATTGATGAATAGCAGCGATAGCACTTTTATTAAAAAGAGCTCTATGACAATCAGCCACCGATAAACGATGCTTTATATACAAAGCTAACTCATTTTTATCTAGGGGCAATAAGTGATATCGAGCCGTAATTCTTTGAGCTAACTGCCGTAAATCACGACGTTTCAATAATTGTTGTAGTTCAGGCTGCCCAATGAGAATCACTTGTAATAATTTTTTGGTGTCTGTTTCTAAATTAGTTAACAAGCGCAATTGTTCTAATACTTGCGGATCTAAGTGCTGTGCTTCATCAATGATCAATATTGTATTGATATCATTATCATGATTTTTCAATAATTTTTCAGAAATTTTATCCGTTAATGTTTTAAGCGTTGCACCGGTTTTACGATAACGAATTTTTAGCTGATCACAGATGGTCGCTAATAATTCTTGACTTGATAGCGTCGGATTTAAAATAAAGGCTAATTGTGTATTTTCAGGTAAATCAGCCATTAAACAACGACTCACAGTGGTTTTCCCGGTTCCTACCTCACCTGTTAATAAGACAAAACCACCATTATTACTACCACTAGTGCAACCCAAACCATGAGTTAAATGTGTTAGTGCTTCACGATGCCGATCACTCATGAATAAGTACTTAGGATCTGGCGCAATTGAAAAAGGTAGCTCACTTAACGAAAAAAAATTTGTATACATAAAAGGGTGTATTGCTCAAAGGTAAGTTATAAAAATTGCATTGGTAAAACTAACCTTTTGGTGTAGATATGTCTATGAATTACGCTCATACTTAGTCAAAAGTTGTGATAAACTTTTATACCAATCAAACTAACTAAGTGATCTTTTTAAATGGTCTAAATATCCAATAACATTGTTGCTTTCAATCCCAATAGCCCGCTATTGGTCAATCAAGCGCCTTGTTCTTGAAAATTTATCTTCATTAAAATTTGACCCATTAATTAATTTAATTGGTATTACTTAATTCAGTACATATTTTAGGAATATTTTTGTCAACTAACACTACTTACCTAGCAACAGATACATCAACTCTAGATATTTACCTTGTTGGCGGTGCGGTCCGTGACAAACTATTAAATAGAGCAGTAAAAGATAATGATTATTTAGTTGTTGGTGCAACAGTTGAACAAATGTTGTTGTTAGGCTTTAATCAAGTAGGCAAAGACTTTCCTGTTTTTTTACACCCTAAAACTAAACAAGAATATGCGCTAGCTCGTACTGAACGCAAACAAGGACAAGGCTACACAGGTTTTGATTGTTATGCCGCGCCTGATGTAACCATTGAACAAGACCTGTTACGACGGGACCTTACCGTTAACGCTATGGCAATGAGTGAAAACGGTACTATCATCGACCCCTACCATGGCCAGCAAGATTTACAAAATAGGGTTTTACGCCATGTAAGTAATGCTTTTATTGAAGATCCCTTAAGAGTTTTACGTGTCGCTCGTTTTGCTGCTCGTTATCATAACGATGGTTTTACCATCGCTCCTGAAACACTCACCTTAATGACACAAATTAGTAATAGTGGTGAATTAGCCACCTTAAGTGCAGAACGTGTTTGGCAAGAAATGCAGCGTGCCTTATCAGAAGGAAGCACCGAAGCAGAACATAAGGGCCAAGAAACAACCAACACGCAACACCCAGAAGTATTCTTTCAAGTATTACATCAATGCCAAGCACTGAAAGCGCTATGGCCTGAACTTGATGCTTTATGGGGAGTCCCTAACCCACCAGAGTGGCATCCTGAAATCTGTAGTGGTGTTCATACTATGATGGTCTTACAACAAGCCGTTTTATTAACTGCTAATAATCAAAATAAAACGGCTATTCGATTCGCTGCTTTATGTCACGATCTTGGTAAAGGGTTAACCATAAGCGATCAATGGCCTAGTCATCGAGGGCATGAAAAGTCAGGCCTCCCTTTAGTAGAAAAAATATCTAAACAGTTAAAAGTACCCAATTACTGTAAGCAACTCGCCCTAAAAGTGTGTGAACATCATTTACATTGCCATAAAGCTTTTCAGCTTAAAGCGAGCACTCTATTACAGATATTTAATCAGCTAGATGTTTGGCGTAAGCCTCAAGAGTTTGATGATTTCATTATCGCCTGTAAAAGTGATTTTCTCGGCCGTCTTGGTTTTGAGAATAAATCTTATCCACAAGAGCAATATCTAAAAGATGCAGCGCAAGCGGCAACTAAGGTTAATGCAAAAGAATTTGTTGAGCAGGGCCTAAAGGGAATAGCAATAAAAGGAGCAATGGCACAAGCACGTTTAAATGCTATTAAAGCCGTAAAACAACAATATCAAAGAGATTAACCACACCATACTGTTAGTCTTTTTTAATTGACGTTATAAAGCGTTTATACTGCTAAAATAAGTATAATAACAGAGGATTTTTCTCAATCTTTGTGCATTAGTTGAAAAGGTATCCTGCATTACACTTTTAAGTATTGTTACAACATTACAAACTCGTGATGATTCAGTTGAAAGCAATACAAGTTCAGCGGGGTTAATTTTCACCCTTGATAAATAAAACCCGCAATTCTAATACCAGCTATTTTTTTAAATATTGTTTATCAATCAATTACTTTAAATAATTGGTTTGATACTCCCTGTCAACTTAGTACGATTATATTCTTGTAACTCCCTATATTGTTAACTGTGTCATTTTTTGTAACAAACAAAAGCTGTAAAAGTTGAATAATTATCATTTAAGATAAAATTAACTGTTAGAATTCTCTCAATATCGAATATATCGATGTATTAAGCACATTTTTAATATTAAATATAACAAGGATAATTATGTATAGGAATCTAAAACTTTCATGGAAAATAGCGTTAGGTTTTGGTTTAGTTTTATTGATGCTAATACTGGTTGCAACAGTATCATATTCAGGTCTGAAAAATGCCAGTGATGGCTTTAGTGATTATCGTGGGCTAGCACGAGACACGAACCTTTCAGGACGACTACAAGCCAACATGTTAATGGTTCGTATGAATGTTAAAGACTACCTTATTACCAAAAGTGAAAAAGACATTCTACAATATCAAGATTATCTCAATAAAATGCATCGCTTTCTTGATGATGCAAAAAAAGAAATACAAAAACCTGAAAGAGCTAAGTTAGTTACATCAGTTACTGCTGAAATCATTAAATATGAAACAGCATTCGAGCAAGTTATCCAATTAATAGCTTCTCGAGATGATTTAGTTACCAACCAATTAGACCCCAATGGCCTGAAAATGCGAGAAGCAATGACCGCGATAATTTTAAGTGCTTACGAAGATAAAGATGTATCAGCGTCTTACTTAGCATCACAAGTACAAGAGAAATTACTTCTTGGTCGATTATATGTTGCTAAATTCCTCAAATCTAACAGTCAGACTGATTTCGATTTTGCTTTAAAAAATATGCAATCAGAGCTTAATGAGGTTGTTGTAGTACTTGATAATAGCTTGCAAAATCCAAGCAGAAGAGCACTATTTTCGCAATTTGTTACTGCGCAAAATATTTATATTGGCGCAATGAATAATATTAATTCGTTGATCAATCAACGCAATGACATAATAAAAAACACATTAGATAGAATAGGCCCTGTTGTTGCCAAACAAACAGAAGATATAAAACTATCCGTTATGTCTGAACAAGATATCTTAGGCCCTCAACTACAAAAACATAATGACACTACGCTTAATTGGGTTTTTGTTATTACTGCTGCAGCTTTTGCTCTGGGTATATTATTTTCTTATTTCATTGCTAGAAGTATTACTCGCCCGATTAATCGCGTTGTTCAGATTGCCGACTCGTTAGCCAAAGGTGATTTAACTGTCGATATTGAAAAAGGCTCGAAAGATGAAATTGGTCAATTGTTTAATGCCTTACAACATACTGTATCGAATTTAAAAACCGTTGTTGGAGATATATCTGGCGCAAGTATTGAAGTTTCTAGCTCTGCTGAGCAATTATCTGTTGTTACTGAACAAAGCAGTTTAGGAGCCCAAAATCAAAAAGCAGAAATAGAGCAAGTAGCAACCGCTATGGTTGAAATGGCAACTACAGTACAAAATGTTGCTCTTAATGCGGTACAAGCCGCTGAAGCAACTACAGATGCTGATAGCCAAACTAATACTGGTCGCGATATTGTCAATAATACCGTTAATACTATTGGTCAATTATCTACATTTATAGACGATACCTCAAACAAGTTGGCTGTACTCGAGTCTGACTCCATCAGTATTGGTGAGATTCTTAATGTTATTAACGGTATTGCAGAGCAAACAAACTTACTGGCGCTTAATGCGGCTATTGAAGCAGCTAGGGCCGGAGAACAAGGCCGAGGGTTTTCTGTTGTCGCAGACGAAGTACGTTCTTTAGCGCAAAGAACACAAGAATCTACTTTAGAAATCAAGTCACTCATTGAAAAATTACAGCTAGGCTCTAAAGCCGCAGTTGAGAGTATGCGTTTAGGTAAAATACAAGTTAAAAATACTGTTGATGAAGTATCTAAAGCGCAAGATGCATTAAATACTATCACAAATTCAGTGACTTTAATTAGCGATATGAGTGCTCAAATTGCCAGTGCCACCGAGCAGCAAAGCGTAGTAACGGGTGATGTAAGTAGAAATGTTACCAATGTGCAACAAATCTCAAGAGAAGGTGAAGAGGTCACATTACAGATTTCTCAAGCAAGTAATGAGCTAGCATCACTATCAGGTAAATTACAATCCATGATTGCTCATTTCAAGATGGATAATTTAAAACCTGTAACTGAGTAATTAAAATATAACAACTAAATCGACAGCATAAACATTAGCTGTTCGAAAAATAGCATTGTTCTAGAATGATGCTATTTTTTAAGCTTAGTCTCCCCATCTATTGACAGTAATGCTTTAAACTCTGTTAGCTAAATATCAGACTTCTGTTGTATTGCCCAACTTGTTAATCATTTAAATAATGGCATTCGGACAAACTCAACAGATTTCAATACAGAATGACGAGTTGATTATACCTCTTATACCAAATGATCAAATTAGGCCTTACACTTCATAACTTATCCATTACAAAGTAACACAGTTACCTTTTGTCTTTTCGCTAAAATAGCAGTATAAATTAATAACAAAAGGCTAAGAGCATGACTATTCAAAGTGTATCTTCGACAACGACTAGTAGCTATAACTCACCACAGCAGCACAAGCTTCCCCCTATACTTACCGCCAATATGGAAAGAAGTGAGCTACTCACACCTGAACAAAAAAACACCTTACAAGATGATATAGATACAAGACTTGCAGAGCAGGTTGAGAGTATAACGTCTACTTATCAAACGGCAAAAGATTTGGACTTAACGCATGCTTATTATCAGCAACAGCAAAAGCTATTTGATATTTATATGCAATCAGGTTCAAGCGATGCTATAAACACTAACAACGATAGCCCTAGTACTGTACAAACGTTAACCGATGCTTATGCTTCTTTATATAATTTGCATCGGCAGATGAAGGGCATTACTCAACAATCACCCTCTTTATCAGGCGGTAGTTTAGCGCCAAAGTTCCCTGTAGAAGGATTACCAATTGAGAACAAGCTACCTTTAGCTCGAATACAAACAGATACTTACAATAATTTAATGATGCCAACAACTAAATCATATTTACACTTAAATGCGTAACATAATGTTCCTATCCAATATTGATAATGTAGTAACAAACTAAATTGAGTGTTTGTCACTACATTTTCAGAAAAGTCCAGAGCTACGCTTCCTCTTCTTCAATAAGCGTCATTAACGACGTATTGCCACCAGAGGCTGTGGTATCAATACTTATCGTTTTTTCTGTTAGCAATCGCTGAATTAAATTATCAAAATATTCAGATGTGATCACCGGTAATATCGCACCACTTCGCTGCGCTAACTTTTCACTGATGTAATGCTTACGATCACTGTGGCTCTCAACTACTACACCCGCTAATGCAGAGTGCGCTAGCATCGTTTCTAAGTGACCTAATTTAGCCACTTGGAATACACCTTTATCTGCGCCTGTAGATATAAATTTATCTCTAAATGCTAACGCTTCTTCATAAAATAAGTCTGAAACAACTGCTACTACGCTGTTGCCCGTTGCTAATGCTGTCACCAATGATATCACCCAAAAATTAAAACTAACCGTTTCATCGGCAAAACAGATAACTACCCCTCTATTTTCCAAATAAATAATATTCGATTCACCTGTAGGTCCAGGTAATACCTTAGGCTTTTTAAGACACTTTTCAATATTAATTAACTGATCACGTGCCGAAGCTAAAGTCCGATTTAAATCATCAGCTAAATCATCAACAATTTCTACATGAGCAATTTTTGCTAATAGTTGACGGACACAAGAAATACGTGTGTTGAGCTCGCTTACACGCCAACTTTTTTCTGCTTTTTCTGCCTGGCTCATTAACCACTTAGCTTCTTGCTGTGTACTAAGATCTCCGGTTAAAGCAATAGCTTGTGAAGGTAAAAAGTTAAATTGATCTTCATTCGGCGTGGCTTTTTCTTTTACCAAACGTGTTAAATAATTTGGCCCTCCTGCTTTGGGGCCTGTACCTGAAAGACCACGGCCACCAAAAGGTTGCACACCTACAATAGCCCCAATCATGTTGCGGTTTATGTAAACATTACCCGCGCGTGAGAGTTTAGCTAATTCTATAGCTCGGTGTTCAATACGGGTATGAATGCCCATCGTTAAACCAAAGCCTGTACCATTAACTTTTTCAATGACTTGTTCAATTTCATTGCCTTTAAACCGAACAATATGTACACAAGGACCAAATACTTCTTTAGTTAAGACATTGATGTCATTAATTTCATACAAACGAGGGGCGAAGAAAAAGTGACCATTTTGGTTACTACCCTTCTCAGCGTTTTCTTTATTAGTAAGCTCATCACTATTTTCACTAAATAGAGCACACTGATACAGTAACTTGCCATTAGTTTTCATATAATCACTGTGAGAATTTAGGGCATCAAGCGCTTTTTGGTCAATTACTGGACCAATATCGGTACTTAACTTTGCAGGATTACCAATGTGTAACTCTGCTAAGGCGCCTTTAAGCATAGTAATTACATTGTCGGCAATATCTTCTTGTAAGAATAATACTCGTAATGCGGAACATCGTTGACCAGCTGATTGGAAACCCGATGAAATAACATCATCTACTACTTGTTCAGGTAAAGCAGTTGAATCAACTATCATACAGTTTTGGCCACCAGTTTCAGCAATAAGCGGCACTTGATCACCACCACGCTCAGCTAAAGTTTGTGAAATACGAGTTCCCGTTTCAGTTGAGCCAGTAAACATTACTGCAGCAATACGTTCATCTGGCACAATAGTAGCCCCAACAACACTCCCTTGCGCAATTACCGCTTGCACTACATTTATCGGTAAACCCACCGAGTGCATAAGTTCAATAGCCCGTAAAGCAATTAGCCCAGTTTGCTCGGCGGGTTTTGCTATAACAGTATTACCGGTAACAATAGCTGCTGCCACTTGCCCTAAAAATATCGCTAATGGAAAATTCCATGGGCTAATACATAAAACTACACCACGGGCTTCTAACCGTTCATCTGCACTTAACTCAATGGCACGATCTGCATAATATCGACAAAAATCAACCGCTTCGCGTACTTCATCAATACCATCTTGCGCAATTTTTCCTGCCTCTTTAATACAAAGGGCAATTAACTCATTCATATGACGTTCTAAAATATCACCTATACGGCACAATAATGCCGCTCGCTCATTCACGGATGTTTTTGACCATGAAATAAAAGCAACTTCAGCTTTGTCTATCATCGCCTGCATATCACTTTCAGAATGATGATAATGAAAGCCAATTATTTCACTATGATTGGCAGGATTTTTTACTGCGTTAGCGCCTTCTGGCACTGAATTTCTATTGAGTAAATTATCAACAAACCAGCTATCTAACGCTAATTTCAACGGAGCTATTTCGTTTATATCAGTTAAATCTAAACCTTTAGAGTTGTCTCTACTCGCTAAGGCATCACTACCTTTATGCTTATTTTCATCACAGTACAAATCAATAGGCATGATAATTTGTGTATTATATTTTCTTTTTAAGCGCTGCGTTTTTTCAACAGGATCTTCAAGTAACGACTCGACTGGTTGTGCTTCATCGACAATGGCATTAACAAATGACGAGTTAGCACCGTTTTCTAATAAACGGCGTACGAGATAAGCAAGTAAATCTTCATGGTGTCCAACAGGCGCATAAATGCGACATTGGATACCATCACCAGCAACAATTTGATCATATAATGAGTCACCCATTCCATGTAAACACTGAAACTCAAAACCTTGTTTATCCTCGCCAGCTAGTTCAACTATGGTAGCGGCTGTATAGGCATTATGAGTAGCGAACTGCGGATAAATAGTGTCGCGATATTCCAATAGTTTATTGGCGCAGGCGTGATAAGAAACATCGGTTGATGATTTTCGGGTAAAGACTGGGAAATGCGTCATACCGTCTTTCTGAGCATTTTTAATTTCAGTATCCCAATAAGCACCTTTGACTAAACGCACCATCATTCGGCGGTTCGTTCGTAGCGTTAGTTCTCGAAGCCATTCAACGACAAACATTGCACGTTTTTGATACGCTTGCAATGCAATACCAAAGCCCTGCCAATCACCTAAGTCAGTATCAGTAAAAATTGCTTCAATAATATCCAATGAAATATCTAAACGCTCTGACTCTTCAGCATCAACTGTTAGACCAATATTATACTGCTTGGCTTGCAAACAAAGCACTTTCAATTTAGGCACAATTTCAGCCATCACCCGTGATTTATGGGTAAATTCATAACGTGGATGGATAGCCGATAATTTTACCGAAATACCTGGCACTCGACGCGGATCATTTTTACCTGATTTCAAGGCCACCTGACCTATGCATTGGATGGCATCTTGATAGGATTTTAAGTATCGATCTGCATCCGCCATGGTACGAGCGCCTTCGCCAAGCATGTCATAAGAATAAACATAACCTTGTTGCTCTTTAGTTGCCGCACGGATAGTTGCATCAGCAATTGTTTCTCCCATCACAAACTGCTTACCCATAATTTTCATGGCATAGTTCATCGATTTTCTAATAACAGGCTCACCTAATCGCCCGATCGTTTTTTTCAATAAACCAAATCTATCTTTTTTACGTCTGTCGGCATAATCCACCATAGAGCCTGTAATCAATAACCCCCATGAAGAAGCATTAACAAAAAGAGAATCACTTGAGCCTAAATGCGAGCTCCATTGGCCTTGGGATATTTTATCGCGTATTAACGCATCCTGGGTGTGCTTATCTGGTACACGTAACAAAGCTTCAGCTAAACACATTAATACCACGCCTTCTTCACAAGACAGTGAATATTCATTTAATAATGCATCAATAGCGCCATTGCCTGATTGATCTTGACGAATTTGTAAAACCATTCTACGCGCACGCTCCCAGGCACGACTTCTAGCACTCACATTTACTTCTGCAAAAGGAAGAATATGGTCAACAGCAACATTTTCATCAATACGATAAAACTCTCGTATTTTTTGACGAATTGGGCAATCTGTAATTAACGAACCAGTAAAAAGCATGGGAGATCCTCAAAAGTACAAACCAAAACTATCTGTATACCCGCTCCACTTGAAGATGCTCGTTTCAGGAAGTCTGAGCGACTCATAATCAAGGCACATTTTTGTATTAAGGGTTATTCAGGAGAATATGCTCCTGCATTCTCTAATAAGCTACATCCATGTAGCGCCCTTAAAAAGAAATGTAACGCAGAGTATGATTTTCTCAGTCTTACCCAAAGGGCTGGTTTAGAAACGTTTTAAGCGGCGTTATTGATTTTGAGAAGGGAATAACCATGCTCTTCAATCAATGCCTTGCCTAAAGACGTTTCTAATTCCAGCTGAATCATGCATCTTCAAGTGGAACGGGTATAGTTATTATAGTTGGCTTTATTTTAGTAAATAAGTTTGAGGGGAATTTTAATGTGAAGACAACAGAATGTGCTGGTTATTTTCGAGATTTTACCGTATTAAATACGGAAAAAACCACATTCAACAATAGAATATTCTATCTTTGAATATGGTTCCAATATTTTCAATTAGATATTATGTAGAGAAGTTAGTCGATACTAATACGAGTAATATTAGCGCCTAATGCTTGTAATTTATCTTCTATACGTAAATAACCGCGGTCAATATGATAAATTCGATCCACTTGCGTCTCTGTTTTTGCAACCAAACCTGCAATCACTAAACTTGCTGACGCACGTAAATCAGTTGCCATAACTTGAGCACCATGAAGTGAATCGACACCTCTGACTATAGCTGTATTACCTTCAAGCTCTATATCTGCGCCCATTCGTTGTAATTCAGGAACATGCATAAAACGATTTTCAAAAATAGTTTCGATAACCGTTGCTGTGCCTTCTGCAAGTACATTCAACGTCATAAACTGTGCCTGCATGTCGGTAGGAAATGCTGGATGTGGTGCGGTTTTAACACTCACTGCTTTTGGTTTTTGAGTCATGGATAGTTCAATCCACCCCTCTCCAGAAGCATTTACGCCTGTAGTAATATCAGCGCCGGCTTCAGTTAATTTCGACAACACCGCTTCTAAAGTTGAAGGGTCGGTATTTAAACATTTAATTTTCCCTTGGGTAACCGCAGCAGCAACAAGAAACGTTCCTGTTTCAATTCTATCAGGCATAACACGATATTCAGTTCCACGAAGCTCTTCAACGCCTTCAATAGTTAAGGTATTCGTACCTGCACCGGTAATTTTTGCACCCATACTAATAAGACAATTAGCAAGATCTACTATCTCAGGCTCTCGAGCAGCATTTTCAATAACCGTCGTACCATCAGCCAATGCAGCAGCCATCATTAAGTTTTCTGTACCCGTAACACTGACAATATCCATAAAGATATTGGCTCCTACAAGGCGGCCTTTTTTCTTAGCCACAATATAGCCATTTTCAACATCTATATCAGCAGCCATCGCCTTTAGACCCTGAATATGTAAATTTACCGGACGAGCACCAATTGCACACCCTCCAGGTAAAGAAACTTCCGCATGCCCCATGCGGGCAAGTAATGGACCAAGTACTAAAATAGAGGCACGCATGGTTTTTACTAAATCATAAGGAGCACAACATTCAGTAATATTACTTGCATCAATACTTAACGTTTCATCATTTAACCACTGGGTTTTAGCGCCCAATTGACCTAATAACTTTACGGTGGTTAAAATGTCATTGAGTTGAGGTACATTACGAAAAACAATAGGTGTTTTTGATAAGAGTGCTGACATTAAAATAGGGAGTGCGGCGTTTTTAGCCCCAGAAATAGTGACTTCACCACGTAGTGGCTTACCACCAATAACTTTAAATGCGTCCAAA
>Ga0209395_1004026_pt1 | contig 17661 bp, 13 predicted proteins | sample GOMGulsemesocosm_3_FD_184635 | JGI IMG/M metagenome (GOLD analysis project Ga0209395, IMG submission 184635) | Methane-oxidizing microbial communities from mesocosms in the Gulf of Mexico - GOM9D Gulf of Mexico (SPAdes) (version 2) | ecosystem: Environmental > Aquatic > Marine > Cold seeps... | reverse complement strand
GCACACCTGTGTGTGGCGGTTTCGACTCCATCACCGCCATTAAAATTCTCACCTCACTGGGCGGCTTGAATTTGGTCGGTTGCGATCTGGTTGAAGTGGCGCCGGATTACGATCAGGCGGAAGTCACCTCACTGGCGGGCGCCACCATGGCCGCGCATATGATTTGTATGTTGGCCGAGGGAAAAACTGCGGTTAAAAAGTAACTAGCGGCTCGGCTACTAACCAGAAAACAAGAGGGGTAAAAACAAGGGTCGCTCTAAGCGGCCCTATGTATTTTTTATCTCATTGAGAAAGTCTGGAATAGCGGCATCGATATACCGCTTGTAATGCAGCCTTATAAATTCATCTTCATCCCACGCGCCACGCGCAATGGTTTTCGCCTTTTCGGTTCCCAGATAGATTACGGCATTCATATCCTTGCCCGACGCTAAGGTTACGCTCATGGGCGATCGAGCGTAGATGCCATCCACATCCTCAAACAAATCCAGTATGCGCAGCGTTTGTGAATCGACATCGCGAATAACGACACCACTGACTGAAGCGTTCTTTTTAGGCAGGACAACCGCCAATTCAGGAAAACCCTCTTTAACAAGACCGAATCGATGGTGATGATGTAACGTCGCCGGCTCAAGCGAGAAGTGCTTTCCAGTTAGGGTGAACAGGACTTCTTCGTACATCAGAATGCCATAGGCAAAGACATCAACTTTCATCTACAACCTCGAACAAATAACGGTGAAATAATATTGTAGCTTTGCCTCACCGAGTGGTGAGATCCACTTAATTCTACCCTATCACCAGCATCAAACACGCAAGCTACTGGAAACACCAAGTAATAACTTTAGATTTATTTAACAGCTAGAGCGGCGTTATTGAACAGTCTTTTAGGCTGTATTTACCCTAGGGAAGACAACGCCGATCATGTAGTCTGCCAATAAATGTAAGCCAAACAAGACTTGAATTACGCAGCACTGAGCAGACAACACCATCGCCCCCTGCATAGAGCATATTAAGGAACACCATGAACAAACATACTTTTGATGAGGCCATCGCATTAACGGGTGAGTACAACAACCCCAAAGGCAGCGTCAACCCAGCTTACCAGAATATGGTGGGGCCCTTTGGCGGCGTTACGGCAGCAACGTTATTGCAGTCCGTACTGAAACACCCGCAGGTTAAAGGCACGCCAGCTTCCATGACGGTTAATTTCCTGGGTCCTATGCAGGAGACCGACATCAGCCTGCAGCCCCGCATGGTTCGTGAGAACCGCTCCAACCAGCACTGGATTGTCGAAGCTCAGTGCGGCGCCGAAACCGTGGCAACGGCAACACTGATCTTTGCCAACCGGGTCGATTCATGGACAAGCACCGAGTTGACGATGCCCAAGGCCCCTGATTATCAAGAGCTGGAGCCAGTAGCCACTGAAATGCTACCGCCCTGGACTCAGCAATATGACATGCGTTTTGTCAGTGGCAACCCCTTAGCCGCGCCTGAGCCTGACGCCACCCCTTCGGAGTCATTGCATTGGATCAGTGATCGCCCGGCAAGAGCGATCGACTTCACCTCACTGTGTGCAATATGCGACGCTTTTTTCCCGCGTTTGTTTATTCACACCCGTCAAATGGTGCCCTTGGGCACGGTCACTTTTACCGTCTATTTTCACGTCACTGAACAAGAGCTCAACGAACTCGGCGACCCTTGGGTATTGGGCCATGCGCGAGCGTCAAAATTTTACGGCAGCTACTTTGATCAAACAGGTGAGGTTTGGGGCTCAAACGGCAATCTATTGGCTACCACGAGCCAGCTTTGCTACTACAAGTATTGAATATTTATTCGCTGCCAAGTCAACCCAATACTTGGAAATATATCAATGTCGCTTCTCTAAAGTTCAAAAGGCTAGCCTCTGTATTCACGGGTAGCCTTTCCTAGTCTACTGCAACCAATAGATTGTCCGTGCGACGATAGTATGGCCGTTACGTGCAATAACAGACTATAAGGGGTAGCGTTTCCTTTTTAGAAAGATTCCATTTCATATGAAACAGACAATGACCATGTTCTTGGTGAATTATAAGTTTCCAAAGTACCGAAGAAGCCTGACCCTGCATTAACAACAGCTTCTGGCCGACGCTCATCTAACAGATTATGACCTGACAAATCCACGCGCCATTCATCGATGGTGTAAGTAATACCCGCAGTGACATTTGTGAATGATTCACTAAAGAAATTTTCGTCTTCTTGCGCAGGCGACAGTAGGTTTAAGCCCGAATTTTGAAAAGATGATTGAGCATTTACACTCATCTTGTCTCTCCAACTTGCAGAGCCCCACCAACGTAGATAACTACCTACGCCTAATCCTTGAATGTACGCTATGCCAATATTCAACGTAGACTTAGGCGATGCTGATACATATTCATCAACAAACTCACCTCCTACTTCAATATTTTCACCCGATTGAGGGTCAAAACGTTGAGCTGAATCTAGCGAGAAATCATTGTAAGAATAGCCAGCCGACACAGTTATATTATCAGTCAACAAATACTGAATATTAGTTTCAAACCCTACGGTGGTTGCTTCTCCAGAGTTAATGGGTAAGCCAACAGCCTCAAAGGTGTTAGTGGTCACAGGTACAGATATCGTTTGGAATAAAATTAGGTCATCCCAATCGTACAGGTAAATAGATGAATTCCAGCGAAGATCATCATTAAATATTGATTTGAATCCAATCTCATATGAATTTATTTTTATCGGTGTTGTTTCTTGTTTTACATCACCAGAATCATTAGGAATATAGATTGGAAACAACTGGCCGCCTTGAAATCCCTGCTTAAATGAAGCATACACAAACATACCTTCATCTAATTTATAATCGAGCGCTAGCTCAACAGTGGTCTCTTTAAATGTAGCTTTAAGATCACCTACAGAGCCATAAGGGTCATCAGTAGATGAGCCTCCGGCTACATCCTGATCAACACCAAAACTGGCCGCTAGTGAATCAGGCGTGAAAAATTGCCCTAAACCTCCAGCAGGAATAAAATTACCTACCCCAGGGAAAGCACTTGTATTAGCAGTAATTAATACACCGCCATCATTGTTTCCGACGGGGGTTTTTGCTTTTTTTGTATCCTCTGTTTGACGAATACCAAATGAAAGATTTAAGGATTCTGTAACACTATAACCTAGGTGGAAATATAAGGCGGTAGACTCAGTTTCCTGGCGTAAGTTATTTCTGAGTGAGACAAGGTTTGTACCCGTGTAATTACCTAGAGGGTCTTGAATTGATTCTAACGGTTGGAAATTTAAAGCACTGAAATCTACAGATTCTGTAGCAGCCTGTATAACTTCAATAGGTGTATTATCTGCAAACAACCCAAAGGGCTGAGAAAACATCAGAAGCGCATCAGAGTCTTCTTTATAGTGAAATGCACCGATAGAAAAATCATAACGCCCACCAAAATACTCATAGCGAACCTCGTGGCTATCTGCAGAAAAGGTGAGTTCTTCAGTACCCGCCAAGAAAGAATTTACACCACCGTCAATATCAAACAATCTGGCATTAAATTGAGTTTGGTGTGCACCCAAATATTTAAGTGATACATTTTCATTTATTTTCAAAGAAATGTTTAATGTGTGGCTTTCCTGATCAACAGAATTATCCCCAAAAACATCTGAAAAGATATTGTCCACATCGCCAGCTAATGGATCATCAGCTGCGATAAAGGTCACCGGGTCTCCAGGGTGAGCCAGCGGGTATTTTGTTGCATCTAAGCCAGCAGCATAAGCATCTGTTAGTGCAATATTGTATGCATCAATAAGATCCTGATGTATATTACTAAATGAGTCTACAGTTACACCTTTAACATCAATGTCTGTTGCAGCTAGCCCTTGAGTTCCTGGCCTAGCTCTTAATTGTTGAGCGGCCCCGCCTGATATATTCTTTATATAAGAATACTTAACCGTTAGGTCATTTGTTGGGCGGGCCTCTAAGCGTATACGGTATAATTTCTTATCATCTTGCCAGCCGCGAGTATTGGTATAAACATTATCTTGAATGCCATCATTATTTTTAGATGAAAATGCCGCACCAAAGAATAATTTATCTTCGATCAATGGGGTTTGAATCTCAGCTGTAACATTGCGCTGGTCGAAACTTCCCAAAGTGACTCCCACTTTAGTTTCTGTTTTATCAGAAAACTGCTTAGAGTAAACCTTAATAGCCCCGCCTAAACTGTTGCGACCATAGATGGTTCCTTGGGGTCCATTTATAACCTCGACACGATCAATAGAAAAAAAATCGATATTTCCACCAATACCTAGCGGTGTATAAATATCATCAATGTATATTGGCACCGCTTGCTCTGAACCAAATGTTGGCGTAGCTGTGCCGACACCACGGATAAAGAAACGGCTAGTGTTGTTATCAACACCGCCCTGAATACTTAAACCTGGCGTGAATTTAGAAATATCTTTGATAGTTTTAACGCCAAGATCTCTCATTTTATCTTCACTAAATACTACTACTGTTAGTGGCGTTTTCTGTAAAGGCTCTACTTTTCTGCGGGCGCTAACTGTGACATGCATCAACTCTTCCAAGCTGAGGTCAAAAAGTGATGGATCCCCCTGGGCCCAGGCTGACGGACAAAAGAAACCCATGCAAACAATTGCTGCAACCGCATGAGAAAATGATACTTTATCGTTCATTTTAAGGCCGGTATTGGTTAAGTAAATTTAGCTACGACTTACTAGTCAGATTTAACAATACACCTGAAAGACCTCTTACGGGTCATGCGAACAAGTGTAGACGAGACAGAGTTATGTATGGGGCGCCAGTCAGAGCCCCCAGTGTGAGCTCTGACTGGCCAAATCACTCTTGAGTGCCATTAGTGGTCTTACCCGCGAAAAGTGGACATTGATTAAGCATTCTAGTGGTAGTTTTACAGGGCTTTACCGCTAATCTCAAAGGCGTATTTTGCCCCAAACCTATGTCCGCATTCAGGATGTCTGTATGTATACTCTCGACCGTCCGTTATGGGTCAGCGGCCACACCATACTCCCATGAACAAGATATTCTATGATTACGACCCTGTGCCAAAAAGAGCGCCGACTCTCTAGCAAGTGATTAAGTATTCACGGCTGTGGTTCACCTGAACATCAAACCCCCGACAGAGCCAGGTTTAAGGTTTCCTTTACTTCCTCCATTACCACATAGCTGGTGGACTCCTGCACCCCAGGCAGAGACAGCAGCGTCTCACCTAAAAACTTGCGATAGGCGTCCATGTCGTTGACCCGCGCCTTGATCAAGTAATCAAAGTTGCCGGACACCAGATAACACTCCTGCACTTCGCTGAGCGCTACGGCGGCCAGCTTGAACTCTTCAAAGACGCCTTGGGATTGACGCGACAGGCGTTTTGTACGTGGTAACCCCCTGGCGGCGCCTGAGCCTGACGCCACCCCTTCGGAGACATTGCACTGGATCAGTGATCGCCCGGCAAGAGCGGTCGACTTCACTTCGCTCAGTGCAATCTGCGACGCTTTTTTCCCGCGCCTGTTTATCCACACCCGTCAAATGGTGCCCTTTGGCACGGTGAGCTTTACCGTCTATTTTCATGTCACTCAACAAGAGCTAGACGAACTCGATGAGCCCTGGGTTTTGGGTCATGCTCGAGCGTCAAAGTTTTACGGCAGCTACTTTGATCAAACAGGTGAGGTTTGGGGCTCAAACGGCAATCTATTGGCCACCTCGAGTCAGCTTTGCTACTACAAATATTGAGTTTACAAAGCTTGCTAACAGCACCTATAATATAACACTGTTATATTATAGGTGGGCGAGGTAGTTATGCAGTCCCCGCTCAAAACATGTAAAGGCAATTGTAACAAAGCGTCACTGCTGGCCCCCTAGCCCTTAAAAAGTGGTGTGGGTAGGCCAGGACCGAGGTGTAAAGCCAAAACAGGCGAATAATGATCTAGAAATAGTGTCAGTGATAGAGGTATTTCATGATGAGTAATTATCAAGAGCAACGCATAATAAAACTGTCGCTGACATCGATATTAATATTTATTGTCACGGCTTTTGTGTTTAGCTTATTGACAAGATCCGACGCCATTCTATTTGATGGCATCTACTCGCTAATAGGTTTCTGCACCTCATTAATGACGTTGCAGGTCGCCAAGTTAGCGGTTAAACCAGATGATGACACTTTTCATTTTGGTTACACCATTCTCGAACCCACTCTCAACTTGTTTAAGTCACTGGTTATGCTGGTGGCTTGTTGCTATGCGATTATGCAAGGGGTTTCCAGCTTACTGACTGGCGGAAACCCTATGGCCTATGGTTTAGCGGCCAGCTATGGATTATTCGCCTCCGTTGGTTGCTTCATGACCGCGTGGCTGATGAAACGCAGTAACAAAGAGGTCAACTCTGGGCTAGTGGCTGTCGAAATAAAAACGTGGTTTATGGACGGGCTGGTGAGCTTGTCGGTATTTCTTGGCTTTGCACTCGGCTGGGGTTTATCACAGTCACAATGGAGTGAGTATGCGCCTTATGTTGACCCTCTCACCCTAATTGTGATCATAAGCTTAGCCCTGCCGGTACCCGTAAAAATTATGTTTGACAGCTTTAGGGAAGTGATTGCTATGGCGCCCCCTGAAAATATCGTCGAAGCAATAGAGCAACAGGTTAATGAGTCTCTAGCCGGTGTCGCCTTCAATGAAACAGTCGTAAGAGTGAGGAAGCGTGGACGCAACACCTACCTGTTGGTTCATGTGGTTGTTAAGGAGGACTTTAAGGTGAACGCTATCCAAGAACTGGATACGATCAGGCTAGAGTGTCAAAACACCTTGTCATCATGGAATCCAGAAATAGTGGCGGACATTCTGTTTACCGCCGACTCAAATATTGCGCAATGACGGAAAAGTTTTCATAGAGTTTGAAATTAATAAGGCGTTTGTTATTTAGTGAAGTCAATCAAACTTTTAACCAATTCTAACGTCACCTTAAGAGCAAAGTCAGGATCTTCACAACCTTCGATTTTTCGCAGTTGATAGGCCCTTGTGTTTAGAGTCATGGCAATATCAGCCAATATTTCCAGACGCCCAATATCAACCTTGGGAACACGTTTTTGTAATTCCGAAATCAATAAATTCTTAAGCTTTATATTTCGCTGAATCGTTATCTGCTCAAGATTCTCATCATTTAATACCGCTTCTTCAAGCGCCAAGTCCAGCTTACTGCCCCACTCAAGGTTAGCATCATGGTCGACGATCTTGTCAACCAGCGCCGCCCAGCTCAGAGACTCGTTATTCTCATTAAAGATGCCTTCATACATCTCAAACTCTTGGTTTAAGCGGTCCTCGTAGAGCCTATAGAGTATGGCCGACATGCTCGCAAAATGGCCGTAAATAGCCCCGGTGGTCATATCACACTGGCTGGCCAACTTACGTGCGCTTAAACCTTTTCGCCCATGTTTTTCTAAAATATTACGAGCCCCATTCAAAATATTTTCTGCGGTCGCCTTCGCTCTTTCCTGCTTAGGGTTGGTATGGGTCTTCAGGCTTTTGTTAGATTTATTAGGCATATTCGTATGTTCATTTAGTTGTTTTTCGTCTCATAATCAAGGTCATTCTACCCTGTTTATGGGGCTTCCGGGGGGCCTTGGTGTTTTTTTCTTGGACTCGACAGGTGTTTTTGGCAATGACAAAAAACAATAATTCTTGCATATTATAACACTGTTATATTAATCTTAGATTAAGTATTCATAATAGCGAGCGGAGAGAAAGATAATGATAAATAACATTCCCCAGTTTTCATCCACAAAGCTGCAGCGCAATATACTTGCAGCAACCATCGCTGCAGCGTCTATGGCTGCTGTTCAACCTGTCGTCGCAGAGCAGTTCGTGCTGGAAGAGATCATCGTTACGGCCCAGAAGCGAGATCAAAGCTTACAAGACGTGCCAGTAGCCATCAGTGCGTTCAGTGGCGAAGCGCTGGAAAAGGCTTCGATAAAAAATCTAAATCAAGTCGTGGCCTATACACCTGGGCTGGCAGGGCAAAACCAGACAGGTAATAACCTGGATCATTTATCTATCCGTGGCGTGACGTCCAGTGATTTTGGCGTGGGTGGCGACCTGTCTGTCGGTGTCTATGAAAATGGCGTGTACCGCCCTCGCTCAGGCGGTGCATTGGGCTTCTACGATATGGAGCGAGTAGAGATTCTAAAGGGGCCTCAAGGTCTTCTTTTTGGTCGTAATGCCACTTCTGGGGCGGTCAGCGCGACCACACGACGCGCTTCTGAAGAAGTTGAAGGTGACTTTACCTTTGGTTTGTCGGAGCGCAACGGCTCGACCTTTAGCGGCGTCGTCAACACACCCATTACCGATGATTTGTTCGTACGTGTAGCGGGCGAACATGTCGAACAGCAGGGCCATGTTGAGAATCATACAACGGGTCAGAAGATGCTGGGTACGAACAATGACGAAATGCGGGCCAGTTTCCACTACGCAGGTTTCGAAGAGACAACGATTGACTTGATTCTGGATTATTCCGACATTGAGCGCTCAAGCGGAGAGACCTACAGCCGGACCACCACCGCGTTATCCGGCTTGCCGCTGGATTTGGTCGGGTTAGCCGGTTCAGACCAACCTTATGTCAGTCACAACGATTATGCAGGGGTGAATGAAAGTGAATTCTATGGCGCGGCGCTAGAAGTGGTGACGGACCTGAATGCTAACCTCTCACTGACCAGCTTGACGGGATATCGAGACTCAATCACCACCTATGGCGAGGACTTTGATGCGGTTGACCTGGTTGCCTCACATTTCACCTCAGACACCAAGAGCGAATATTTTAGTCAAGAATTTCGCCTGAACTATGCAGGAGAGAAGGTTACCTGGTTTGCGGGTATCAGTGGTTATAACCAGTCGATTTCCAGCGACTTTGTTGTTGATAGCGACAGTGATGCACTCTGCCATTGGGCATTTGGTGATGTCTGCTCAAACCTGATTCTGGGTGGCGGCGTTGGTGACCCCGATGCGGATTTGATACTGACGCTTATCCACCTCACTACACCCAGCGGTTCCGATACCGCGTTCCAGGAAATATCGTCAATCTCGGGGAAAAACAAAGGTTGGGCAGCCTATGGTGATGTGACATTCCACCTTGCTGAGGAGTGGGACCTGAGCCTTGGCGCACGCTACACCTATGACAAAAAAACCTATGAACGAGAAAGCTTACCGGTCAGCAACTTTGGTGTTGTGCTCGGCGGACTTCATGGCGGCTATGCTACGGATGGAAAGCTTAAGAAAAGTGACAACTGGAAAGATTTCTCCCCTAGAGTTGCGCTGTCCTATAGCCCAACTGACGAACTGAATTTCTACGCCACGGCATCAAAAGGCTACAAGTCTGGGGGCTTTGACAGCTTTGGCTTCGCCAATACAGAACTTGACTTTACCGTTCCTCTGACGAGTAACGAGCACCTAAACAGCTACGATCAAGAAGAGATCATGAGCTATGAAGTGGGAATAAAATCTCAGTGGCTGGGTAATCGCCTGCACTTAAATGCCAGCAGTTACTACTACAGCTATATCGATATGCAGCTGATTTCTCGACAGGGCAATGCCTATATCGTACAGAATGTTGGCGAAGCAACTGGACAGGGCGTTGAATTAGAAGTTCGCTATCTGCCCGCTGAAAACTGGAATGTTTTCTTTGGCGCTGCATACAGTGATACTGAAGCAAAACTCACAGAGCAAGAAAACCTTGAGCTCTGTGAAGGCGTTAACTGCGACGGTAATCGCCTACCTTACAGTCCTCGCGTTACCACCATTGCAGCCGTTAGCTATCAGGCACCCATCGCCATTGATGGTTACGAAATATTTACAACCCTTGAACACAGCTATCAAGCAAGCAGCTATGCAGGGCTGGAAAGTCTTGATGCGGAAAAAAATCAGAGTATACAGCTGATTAACTTAAGAGCAGGGCTGCTGTCAGATCAGTGGCGCTTAACATTTTTTGTTGACAACCTTGAAGATAAATCTTACTTCAACCAAAGGGAAACCGGCGCTACTGGCGACATACAAACCGTTCCCTCTACGCCGAGAACAGCCGGCGTAAAATTATCCGTTGAATTTTAAGCTGATCCCACCTGATTAATCATTTTCAATGACTCCACTCTGGGGGTAGCAATGCCCCCTTTTTTAAATTAGACCTTAGCAATAAAGACATATTCGTTGCGTCGGCCTTAATAGTGAAAGGACGATTCCACTATTGTGCCTTGAAATTTTTGGATTTAAACCATGAAAATCAGTTATGAAGTTAGTGACAGTATTGCAATATTCACCATTGACAACGGAAAGGTCAATGTTTTTACCGAGGAGATGCATCGGCAGCTGTACTCGCACCTGACTAATTTTATGGATGATGACTCTATCAAGGTTGGTATTCTAAAAGGCTCTAACGGAAAATGCTTTAGCGCGGGAGATGATCTAAATGAAGGCGACAGTTACGGCGAAGGCGATATCTGGTCTTTAAAAGTGATGACCATGCCAAGAACCAAACCCATCATTGCCGCCGTTAATGGTTGGTGTCTTGGTCAAGGATTTGTGTATCTGTCACATTTAACCGACATACGTATAGCCGGTGAAGGCGCTCGATTTGGCTTGCCCGAAATTTCTTATGGCATGGGTGGTGGTGGCGGCGCCCTGAGGTTATCGCGTCATATACCTCGAGTTGCCGCCAATTGGATTGGTTTAACCGGGGAAAAATTTTCTGCTGAGAAAGCAATGCAGTTTCACATGATCAATGAAGTGGTTGCCGATGATGCCGTCTTTGAACGTGCTCTGGCCGTAGCCAAAACCATTGCCCAGCATCCATTGGTCGCGATTAAAACAGAAATTGACTGTTTGCAGCGCTGCCCGGAGCTGTCCGAAGAAGAGTCCATGCACTACTCCTTCGAACAGTACGAAAGACAGGTTGCTCTTTATAAAGAAGAGGCCGGATCAAAAAGTGGTATCGAACACATCAAGAACAGTGGTAAGTGAGAGTTATTATGTCTAGCACAGAAGTAGAGCAGTACTTTGAATTAAAGAAAAAAATTGAAACCGAAGTAGAGTTTCCGGCTAACTTCAGGGAGTTAATTGATAGAGCATCAAAACTTCACCCAGACACAATGGCGTTGAACTTCTTTGATGACGAACAAAGCCTTACCTACAGGGAATTGAGAAATAATGCCTATGCCCTGGCCGACAGTTTAAGTCAGCAGGGCGTAAAACATGGCAGCCACGTTGCTCTGGTCATCAGTAATAGAGTTGAATTCCCTGTCTCCTGGCTTGCCCTGGCAGTACTGGGTGCCGTGATGGTGCCGGTTAACCCTATCTACACCAGTCCCGAGCTGGATTATGTCTTCAACGATGGGGATGTGGAATTCACAATCATTGAAGAGTCGTTCATGCCACTCCTGAACGGCATGAAGAAACGCCCTAGGGCGCTCGTGGATTCAAACATCGTTGTGATTGGCAGCGCCTACGGCGATCAACATCAATGGGATGAGTTGCTCAGTCGTGGCAGTGCTGATTTCGTTCCCTCAGAAGCATTGAAATCTGAAGACCTGCTCAACATTCAATACACCTCGGGTACCACTGGTTTTCCCAAGGGCTGCATGCAGACGCAGCGCTACTGGATTCTATTAGGCTGTGTTGTTGGTCATATTCAGGATGGCCAGATAAAATCAGTTCTGGCGGACATGCCGTTTTTCTACATGGACCCTCAATGGATGGTGGTCATGGGTTTGTATGCAGGTATCACCGTGCACTGCCCGCGTAAACCGAGTATCAAAAAATTTCTCGATTGGGCTGAAACCTATCAAGTTGAGATGGCTTACTTCCCATTTCCACTGCTTGAAGTTGCACCTTCAGAGAGAGATGCCAAAACGCCGATTAAAATGTTTTTGGGTTACGCGTTAGATGCCGAGCTCACTCGCTACGTTGAGCAGCGATTTAATGCCAAAGCGAGGGACTCTTTTGGCATGACAGAGATTGGGCCGGGGCTAATGGTGCCGCAAAATGTTGATAGCGATGCTGGCTTAAGCAGTTGTGGACTGCCGGTCGCATTCCGTGAGGCCAAGGTGGTCACTGAGGACGGGAAAGAAGCCGCAATCGGTGAACCCGGCGAGCTTTGGGTCAAGGGTGATGGCATCATTAAAGGTTATTACAACAAGCCAGAAGCCAATGAAGACTCATTCGTTGATGGCTGGTTCAGGACCGGTGACGTTTTCAGCAAAGATAAAGAGGGTTTTTTCAAGATTCTCGGCCGCATTAAGGACATGATTCGCCGCTCCAGTGAAAATATATCCGCACTGGAAATTGAACGGGCTCTGTACTTCCTTCCTGGCATCGTAGGGGTTGCAGCAATTGCTGTACCAGATCCGCGTCGCGACGAAGAAGTGAAAGTGTATTTGGAGCTGGCCGAGGGCGTAACACCGAAAGATCTACCTCCGGCTGTTGTTCTAGCCCACTGCCAAGAACGGTTGGCTGCTTTTAAAGTGCCTCGCTATATTGAATACACAACAGAGTTGCCATGGACGCCATCCGACAAGGTCGCCAAGCACAAGCTGATCGCGGCCAAAGATGATCTCAGAGAGGGCAGCTGGGATGAGCAAGATAAACTCTGGCGCTGAGGCAATCCTATGAAAAACAACGTCAATCAACCCATGGCCATCGTCTCCGCCGCGTTACTTATAGGGCTCAGTACTCTGCTGGTTAATGTGAGCCCGGTTATCATCGGCGCGGCGGGCAAACACGAAATTGTAACCGAAGATAAATTAGGCTTACTCATAGCGCCCGGGTTGCTTGCGGTTTTTCTGATTTGCCCATTTATGCTGCGCTGGGTGAGAGTCGTTAACTGGAAGCTATTGGTTAGTGCGGGCAGCCTGCTGGCCGCGCTTTCTTATGTGCTAGCTGCGCAGGCTTCCAGTTTAACGGGCATGCTCATATGCTTTTTCTTCGCCGGCATCGGCAGTGGCACACTCTACTCTATTGGTATGTGCTGCATAGGTGACAGCAAGCACCCAGACAGGAATTTTGGAATTGCCGCTGTCATGCAAACCTTGACCAGCGCTGTCATGATGTACGCCGTACCTGCGTGGATTGAACCCGCCTGGGGCTTCAGCGGGCTCATGCTGGTCTTTGCTTTATTGGGTCTCGTATCGGCTGTCTTGACCTTCTGGTTTCCCTCCAGGGGAAACCTTTCACCACTGGCTGAAGTGCTCCCCTCCCCCGATTCAGCCGCGAAGGATCGCGCCATCATACTGCCCTGGCTGGCATTACTGGCGGTCTACCTCTTCTTTGCTGGTGTCAGCACCCTCTGGACCTATTTTGAAATCTTCGCCTATGGTTTCAATTTTCCTGAGGCCTTTGTTACCAACACCCTCACGATCGCTGTTTTAGCGGGTGGGCTGGGTGCATTTCTCCCGGTCATATTGGGCAGTCGATACAAGCGGCTCTGGCTGATCATCGCCACCAATTTGGCGCTGATGGCAATCGTCCTCCAGCTGCAATATGCCTATAAGCAATATGACTTCTTTATCCTGAGTCTAGGTTTCTATCTCTGTAGCTCCATGGCTCTTCCCTATTACTTTGCGGCCATTGCCTCGCTGGATTATAAGGGCAAGGTGGTGGTACTGATTCCCGCCGTGATTGCCGCCGCAGCGGCCACAGGTTCAGTAATAGCCGGGCCCCTCTATGCACTGAGCCCAGCGGCTCTGGTGATCGTAACCTGTGTACTGGTGGCTTGTGGTTTAGCCATGCACATCTGCACAGAACTGTTAACAAAATGTTGGGCCATTGATGCTGAACCAGCAACAAAAAAAGCTGAGCCTAAAAGCGAGCAAATAGTATGAACACTATATTCCGTACCCTAGCTTTACTGGCCGTCATACACTGCAAAAGTGCTTACGCTCTTGCAGAGGAGAAGGCCGACACCGTCTTTACCCGTGGCAAGGTCTATACCCTTGATAGCCAAACGCCTTGGGCTGAAGCCGTCGCGGTGAGTGGTGGTAAAATCATTTACGTCGGCAACGCAGAGGAGGTCAAGCAATACGTCGACGATAAAACTGACGTCATCCAACTTAACGGGCGTTTACTGCTGCCTGGGTTTATTGATACCCACATGCACCCGCTGGCTGTGGCGGCTATGGGCGACGCCTTACAACTGGACCCCTATGGCGACAAGCAGCAGTGGTTAGATGAGATAGCCGATTACGCCAATAGCAACCAAGAGAAGGACCTTATCTTCGGCCTGGGATTTTCTGCCATGACCTTTGGTCTCAATGGCCCCAGTAAATCAGACCTCGATGCTATAGTCGCCGATAGGCCAGTGATTATTGCCGACAGCGGCCTGCACAGCTTTTGGGTCAACAGTAAGGCCCTGGAAAAAGCCGGTGTGACACGCAACACACAGGACCCCATTCCAGGTACTGAATACTATGCGAGGGATGAGCAGGGTAACCCCAGTGGTTGGATTGTAGAGACCTACGATCTACTGGAGGCGCTCAAACCCGTTGGCAACCAAGAGGCGTTTGTCGCCGGGGCCAATGAGTTCTTACCGCTGCTCTCTTCTTTTGGCATCACCACCGCGTTTGATGCAGGCACTATATTAAGCGAGCCAGAAATACTGTCCTTTGTGCATAACATGGCCGAGTCGAATCAGCTGCCCTTGCGCATAGTGGCCGCCAGAACGCTATTAAATAACAACATTGACACCATCATCACCGACGTCGAGTCACTGCGCGAGCAATTTGGCTGGCAGGACATGTTCAAAATCGGTGCCTTAAAGATTCCTCTCGACGGCACGATTGAAGCCAGAAATGCCGCCATGCATACACACTATGTGGGTGAGCCAGAAAACGACGGTGGCATGTCATACACAACCGCCGAACTTCAGCGTGTCGTTAAGGCGGCCGACCTTGCTGATATCGATGTTCATATCCACGCCATTGGTGACCGAGCGATACACGAAGCGCTGAATGCCATTGAGCTGGCTCAACAAAGCAACGGCAAGCGTGGCAACCGCCACACGTTATGCCATGTTGAGTTGATGGCGGATGAAGACTTAGATCGTGTTAAACCGCTGGACGTAATCATTCAAACAACACCCTATTGGCACGCCTACTCTCAAGACGGTGAAAAAGTACTGGGCGAAGAACGGGAGAAAAGGAAATTTCGATTTAATGAACTCATTAACCAAGGGGTCAAGGTGACCTTTGGCAGTGATTTCCCCGCAACCGAGAGCATTGCCGGTTTACCGCCGTTAAATAATATTGAGGTTGGCCATACCCGCCGCAGTTTCTTGCATGAAAGTAATAAGTCCTATGTGAATAAAGACGAACAGTTGGGTGTCGCAGCACTCGTTCGTGGTTATACACTCGATGCGGCCTATCAAATTCGCATGGAAGAGCTGATCGGCAGCATTGAAGTTGGCAAGCGCGCCGACCTGATTGTACTCGATAGAAACTTGCTCGAAATTCCCGCGATTGAAATTCACAAGATCGACGTAGACATGACTATGGTCGACGGCAAGATGATCTACACCCGCCCAATTTATCAATGGTTAATTGAATGGTGGCTGGAGGTTTGATATTGGCCCGTATGAGCCCAGAGTAATATTCGTATACCCACAGGACAAATATCGCTACCTAACCAAATATAACGATATAGCTTATCAAAGCGCGGCCAAATTCACTTTGGCCGCAGCATCCATTTAAAATCAGACACAAGGTTTCAAATGCTGGTTTTCTTTAAGTAGATATTTAATTTTCAGACGTGAAGCAGGTCAGCTGGGTGAATCGTTCAAGCTCGATTGATCGTCTTAAAATTTCGCTATACTGGAAATCATGATACCCAACGCGCTAGCGGATAAACCGATATTGAAATATACCGTTATTTCAATAGCTTGCTTGTGGACCAGCCTAGCGACTGGACGAGAGGTTCGTGTTGCAATATCCAGCTACTGCCCATATTCCTGTATGGAATATGAGCTGGAAGGGGTTTCAGTCGAGATTATAAAAATGGCTCTGCCCCCTGATCAATACAAGGTATCACTCATAAGCCCTCCTTGGTCCAGGTCTCTGAGTCAACTTCGAAGTGGTAAAGCTGACATATTGTCCACCGCAGGGTCAAAACATTTAAAAAGCTATCTCCATTATTCCGAATCACCCATTTTCTCTGACAAGATCTGTTTTTTTGGAAAGAAAGACCTTCCCTGGAAATACAACAAACCTTCAAGCCTGCAGCAGGTCTCTCTTGGTCTCGTCAGTAATTACAGCTACCCAGAAGAGATTAAAAGCATTATTGACGAAGTGAGTAAGCCAGCCGTGTGGTTCTCTGATAACGGATCATCGATCATCGATCGCGGTTTAAAGATGCTTATCAGTAACCGCTTTGACGTTATGCCGAGCCTTCAATCGACTACTGTTCACAGAATAAAACAATTGGTGTTTGGCCATAAAATCGAAAACAAAGGCTGCCTTGAATCCGACTTCTCAGAATATATTGGCGTATCAAAATCAACAGAGGATTCTCTGCAATTAATAGACAAGATAAACCGCACTATTACAAATTTAAAAAGTAGCGGAGAACTCAAAGAAATGCTTAAAAAGTATGGCATACGCGAAGACTAGGATTATCAGTTAGATAGCACAACCTTCGCAGGGCTGAACGACACGCCTTTACGGTTAAGACTTACTATAAAGTGGCCGCCCGCGCCTCAAACGCCCGACAGAGCCAGGTTTAAGGTTTCCTTTACTTCCTCCATTACCACATAGCTGGTGGACTCCTGCACCCCAGGCAGAGACAGCAGCGTCTCACCTAAAAACTTGCGATAGGCGTCCATGTCGTTAACCCGCGCTTTGATGAGGTAGTCAAAGTTGCCGGACACCAGGTAACACTCCTGTACCTCTTCCAAAGCCACTGCTGCGTGTTTAAAGGCCGCAAACACGTCCTGGGACTGACGCGTCATGCGGATCTGAACAAACACCACCAGATTGCTGTGCAGCACACCAGGGTCCAGCAGGGCGGTGTAACCCCGAATAACCCCCTGCTTCTCCATGCGCTTCACCCTTTCCATGCAGGGGCTGGTGGTCAGCCCTACTCGCCGTGCCAGCTCGGCGTAGGTGATACGACCTTCTTTTTGCAGCTCTTGCAGGATGCGTATATCAAGGCGGCTGAGCTCACGCTCAGTGGATAGTTTGATGGCCACAAGCCTCTCCAGTTAATTCAACTTAAAAAATAGATAAAAACAGAATATAGCACTTTAAAAAGCCAAATATTGAAGGAAAAACATAAATAAAACTGATGGTTCCTCCATAAAATTCATACATCAACTTAACCACAGCGCGCCTCGCAATGCAGGCGCTCATCGAGGATAAATTATGTTAATTGGCGTACCCAAAGAAATTAAAAACCACGAGTACCGTATCGGCCTAACACCGGCAGGGGTACGTGAACTAAGTCAGCACGGCCACCGGGTCATGGTCGAGCGAGACGGCGGCATGGGCATAGGTCTGAGCAATGACATGTACAGCGCAGCCGGTGCCGAAATAGTCGACAGCGCAGCGGAAATTTTTAAGCGCGCCGAGATGATCATCAAGGTAAAAGAGCCACAGCCAATTGAGTGCAAAC
>Ga0209395_1004022_pt1 | contig 17667 bp, 16 predicted proteins | sample GOMGulsemesocosm_3_FD_184635 | JGI IMG/M metagenome (GOLD analysis project Ga0209395, IMG submission 184635) | Methane-oxidizing microbial communities from mesocosms in the Gulf of Mexico - GOM9D Gulf of Mexico (SPAdes) (version 2) | ecosystem: Environmental > Aquatic > Marine > Cold seeps... | reverse complement strand
AGGAATTTCATTTAAGGCTGTATTTCGTTGTATGGTTATTATTTCAATTTTTTGAAAAAAGTTTTCTAGAGTTCTTAAAAAGGTTGTCTTTCCTTTTCCTGACTCACCATAAAACAGTTTAAATTTCCCAATCTTACCATGATTTATTTGTTGTAATAGTTGCTCTATTTCGTCTGTAGCAAGCTCTACTTTTTCTATAATATTGGTAATATTAATACCTAAGTCTTCAATTTCTCTCTCCAAGCTTTCAAACCTAATAGGCAAATTTAATGGTTGTAGATTTATTTCTGCTTCAATTTCTTTCATGTTATAATTTTCTAGAACTTATATTCTCACTCTCGTACTAATTGCACACAACGTTTGGCTAAGCGCAGTACGGATTAGAAAGTACGGACTTTCAAGCTTGCACTTAGCCAAAGCTTTTTATTTTGTTTTATCTTTTTTATTGTAAAGCCAAATCAAAAGATTTGGCGATCTTCGTTAAAAGTACTGAACTTTGGAGTTAAAAACAAACCCGTATTGCGTTTAGGTGCTGTTACCAAACGTATTTATTCAATTTTCAGTTTAGTAATTATATTTTCCAAAGCAGTCGTTTGTTTTTTTGTTAATTTTCCTTTTTTCTCGCAACTTGTTTTTAATGAATTAACAAATGTTTTATCAAACCAAGATTTATCTTCCGCCCATTTTAAAACAAGGTTGATTCTCGAAAAATTAGAATTTGATTCATAACTTGTGAAATCAATTAACTTTTGGTTAATCCTTTCCCGAATTGCTAATTGTTTCTCTGAGAGTTTTCTTTTTCTGATAGTGTCCGAATAAAAATCGTATTCAAAATTCGATACTACTTTCTTTTCTCTTAAATACTCTAACACTTCGGAACTCATACTTTTCGATTTGTCTGTTTTCAGCCTTTTTATTGAAGTGAAAATTTTGTTTCCATCTTCGATTCCTAAAAACTTATTTACACAGCAATTTCCAACTTCAGTTTCGTTTTTATTTTCGGTATTTTTAATTACACAAACATTTTTAATTGGATAATGTCCGCATAAGCAAGTTTGTAATTCTTCGCTATAATATGCGTATTCAAAACTCCATTCAATTTTTGCATTATCCCAACTTGTAGAATTACTTAATTTGATAATTTCTTCGGTTAGTTGATAGTGCATTTATTTATCGTGTTTTTTATGTTTGGTAACGTTTTGGCTAAACTGCGTTTTAATGCAGTTTAGGTTTTGTTAGCTACAGTTTTTACTTTTTAATCTCCTTAGCCTTCTGGAACAATAACAAAAGCCCATTCCGCTTCGTTAGGAACTCCATATTGTACCAGAAATTCGCCTCCAAGTCCGCTGACCTGTGATTTCTTGTCCTCGATTTCAAGTCCATAGGTTTCTCCAAACATAAATTTTACACCATTGTTTAATTCGAGCGTGTCTGTGTCTACCATATTGAAAACTTTGAATTCGTTCGGTTGTATTTTAAGTCTTTCCGAAACTTGAATTTCGTTCTTAGTCTCGTTGAAAATAAACACTTTGTATGTTTTTCCAGTTTTCTCGTATTTAGCTGGAATTATGGAAACTTCATTTCCTTTTTGGATAAAGACGTTACCGTGTTCATCTGTCCATCTTTCTTCTTTTTCCATCTCCATTGGGTCAAATCCATACTTAAATTTATTCAACTGTCCATTCGAGCTTTCCAGTCCGACTATATCCATTAATTGCTCGATATAAACACAAACCATATCTCGGTCTTCCGTATCTAATTCCAGATAGTTATCTCTAAATCTTGAAAGTCCAATTCCAATCTGTTCTTGATAATCTTTGTCAGTCGGACTTTCAGATTCCGCAATGGTTTTAAAGTCATATGCAATTTGGTCGATTTTCTCTGTGAAAATTTGTCGTATTTTTTCATCTGAGATTCCTGGATAGTAATTCGGATAGGGTTGAGTAACAAATTTTTTCTTCGCAACGAATTCTGCAAATTGTTCATTTGCATTTACAGGTGTTTTCATTTCAGTTGCTTTTTGTCCGTAAGCAGATAAGGTTAAAAAAAGTATGAATATTTGGATGTATTTCGTCATTTCTCAAATTGTAGCTAACACCCTTATATCTGTAGTATTTCAACTTTGTAGTTGACGGTATACCTATTTAGTCTACAGTAGAATTAGGTGGTTTGTTAAATTTCTTGTTAAAGATATCTAAATTTTTCAAATTTTCAAGTGGACCGTTGATTTTTTTATTGTTTATTTCAATTGTTTTCGTGTAAATTTCTGTTGTTTTTGGGGACGAATGACCAAGCATGTTTTGAACATGCCTCATGCTTATTTGATTCATTAAACAGTGAGTAGCAAAGGAATGTCTTAATGTGTGTACTGTTGCCCATGGATTTACATTTACATCCTTAACTGCTTTCCTAAATACACTTCTAATGCTGCTTTGAGTGTATTTTCCTCCTGATTGCCCTTCAAATAACCAATACGAAGGCTTATACTCCATATAATATAAACGTAATAAAGGTAATAAGCTCGGCGACAAAATAGTTTTTCTATCCCTTTTCCCTTTACTGTCTTTTACAAATATAAAACCATTGTCAGAATTAATATCAGCAATTCTTAAATTAACAACTTCACTTATCCTAAGACCAGCACTGTAAATGGTCCATAATATTGCCTTGTGTTTTATGTTTTTAGGTGAGTTTAATATTTTAGCTACTTCCTCTTCACTTAATACATTAGGAATTTGTGTCGATTTTTTAGGACGCTCAATATCATAAAACTCTCTTGGTTGTTTTAAAACATGTTCATAATATGCCTTGATAGCATTAATGATTTGGTTTTGCATACTTTCAGAAATCCCGTTCTTTTGTATCAATTCATATATAAATCCTTCTATCTCATATTTTGTAATTTGATGTAGATCTCTTGATGCAAATTTACCCAAAAACAACGTAAACATTCTTTTGTAAGTTTTAATGGTAGAGCTTCCATAACGTTTTATTACAAGTGTTTTCTCTAAATCAAGGAGCGCTTCAGAATGTGCTAAAGTTATTGGTATGTTAGGCAAAGGAATAGATTCTTTCGCATTCTTAAATACAATTTCATTACCGCATGTTTTTTTTAATAACTCCATGTTTGCTTGGGTATTTGCAACCGACCATAAACGTTGATTATGATGCCAAAAGGATCCATTCATCTGTTTTATTTTTTTCCTAAGATCTGTAAAGCAGTAAGGAATTCTAAATTTAATGCGTCGGGCACTTTTCTCCGGAATGTAAATTTCTATTGTATTCATAGTTAATAAGATGATTTACATAAAAATAGTAAGTAAAACAATGTAAACCAACGATTTGTTGCTGAATATTCGTTTTAACCGTTAAAAACGGTTATTTTTGTAAAACACACAATTTCAGTTGTTTAATTCGGTATTGTTGACTTGTTAAATACTTAGCAAACGTTTGTTAATTTTAAATATGATGATAACTGTATAGCAAAAGAAGTTATAATAAAAAGAATTTATTTGATATTGAGTTTTAAAAATCGATTCAAATCTGATTAAAGACAAAAAATAAATTTAATTAGCACATACAGCGTTTAAACTACAAAAGCGAGAGGACATGAAAGACAGAAAATGTAAAGTTTGCTCAAACCAAGTACAAGGTAGAAAGGGAAAAATATTTTGCGGAATTAAATGTAAAAATTATTACCACACAAATCTTCGCAGGGTTACAAAGGACGCTAGTGTTGATATTGATAGGATACTGCATAGAAACCGTGCTATTTTGTTAGAAATAATTGGAAAAAAAAGAAGAGAGATTAAGGTTGCACGTATGCTATTGGATCGTAAAAATTTTAATTTCACTTTTGGAACTCATTCGTATCAAAATTCAAAAGGTAAAATATATCAATTTGTATATGATTTTGCCTGGATGGAATTTACCGATCAAGATATTTTGATTGTTAGAGCTTCAAAAAAACACTTGGTTAAACTTTATCAATAAGATTTCTAATTCTTTTTACTTGAAAGGGGGACCTTGAATTCAAAGGATGTTTTAAGAAAAACAAAACCCTAACAGGAGTCCTGAAAGGGTTTATATATTTTTAAGAAGATAGAAGCTACATCTCTAAACTGTGATATACATTTTGTACATCTTCATCTTCTTCTAATTTTTCCAATAGTTTTTCAACATCGGCTTGTTGTTCTTCGTTTAATTTTGTGGTATTCGCAGGAATACGTTCAAAACCTGAAGACAAGATTTCCAAGGTGTTTTCTTCCAAGTATTTTTGGATGGCTCCAAATTGCTCAAAAGGGGCATAAATTACAATACCATCTTCGTCTTTAAATACCTCTTCTACTTCAAAGTCCATTAGTTCTAATTCAAACTCTTCCAAGTCTAATTTTAGTCCCTCAGCATTAATTCTGAAATTACAAGTACGGTCAAACATAAAAACTACAGAACCCGAAGTTCCAAAGTTTCCATTGCATTTATTAAAAGCGGCTCTTACATTAGCTACCGTACGGTTGTTATTATCTGTAGCGGTTTCTACCACAATAGCAATTCCGTGAGGTGCATATCCTTCAAATAAAACTTCTTTATAGTTAGCAGTGTCCTTATCGCTTGCTTTTTTAATAGCGCGCTCTACATTGTCCTTAGGCATGTTTGCTGCCTTGGCATTTTGAATCACGGCCCTTAAACGTGCATTTGTTTCTGGGTTAGGTCCTCCATCATTTACAGCCATTACAATGTCTTTACCTATACGAGTAAAGGTTTTTGCCATTGCTGACCAACGTTTCATTTTTCTAGCCTTTCTGAATTCGAATGCTCTTCCCATTTTTATTTGTTTTTTTTAACTGTGTAAAAGTAAAACTTTATAGGTTTTAATACAAGTGCTAATTTTTATGTTTATAATTCTTTTTTTTGATACCAAGTTCCTATTAAAATAACGCTTTATGGCAGTCATTAAAGCTTGGTTTTCGAGTCATTATTTATACTTGAATCACGCCTAAGTTAAACGGTTTTTCTATAGGGGCATGATCGGCAGCTTCTATCCCCATACTAATCCAGGTTCTACTGTCCAAGGGATTGATAATACCATCTGTCCAAATCCTAGATGCGGCATAATAAGGCGATGTCTGTTCGTCGTATCTAGATTTTATTTTATTGTAGAGTGCGTCTTCTTTCTCTTTGGTGATTTCTTCTCCTTTGCTTTTTAGGCTGGCAGTTTCTATTTGCAAGAGTACTTTGGCTGCAGAGCCACCACTCATTACGGCTAATTCTGCAGAAGGCCAAGCACAAATTAAACGTGGGTCATAGGCTTTTCCACACATGGCGTAATTACCCGCTCCGTAGGAATTTCCAATAATAATGGTGAATTTAGGAACGACGGAATTACTCACCGCATTAACCATTTTAGCACCATCTTTTATAATGCCACTGTGTTCGCTTTTACTGCCCACCATAAAGCCCGTAACATCTTGTAAGAATACCAATGGTATTTTCTTTTGATTACAGTTGGCTATAAACCGTGTGGCTTTATCGGCAGAGTCGGAATAGATAACCCCACCAAATTGCATTTCTTTTTTGGCATTTTTTACCATTTTTCGTTGATTGGCAACAATTCCTACTGCCCATCCATCTACTCTGGCGTAGCCACAAATAATGGTTTTTCCATAGTCTTTTTTATATTCTTCAAAATCAGAATTGTCTACCAGTCGTGCTATGATTTCTTTCATGTCATACTGGTCGGAACGCGATTTTGGAAGGATGCCATAGATGTCTTTTGGATCTTTTAGAGGGTTTATAGCCTCTGTTCTGTTATAACCAGTTTTGTCATAATCACCTATTTTATCCATGATTCCTTGCACTTTTGTCAAGGCATCTTTATCATCACTCGCTTTATAGTCTGTAACCCCGCTTATTTCACAATGCGTGGTAGCACCTCCTAAAGTTTCGTTATCAATATTTTCTCCAATGGCCGCTTTTACCAAATAACTACCAGCTAAAAAGATACTTCCTGTTTTATCTACTATAATGGCTTCGTCGCTCATAATAGGTAAATAGGCACCTCCAGCCACACAGCTACCCATAATTACAGCAATTTGGGTAATTCCCATGCTACTCATGATAGCATTGTTTCTAAAGATACGTCCAAAATGTTCTTTGTCTGGGAAAATCTCGTCTTGCATTGGTAAATATACCCCCGCACTGTCTACTAAATAAATAATAGGCAAACGGTTTTCTATGGCTATTTCTTGCGCGCGTAAATTCTTTTTTCCTGTGATAGGAAACCATGCACCCGCTTTTACAGTGGCATCATTGGCTACTACGATGCATTGTTTACCTTTTACATAGCCCATTTTTACGACCACACCTCCAGAAGGGCAGCCACCGTGTTCGGCATACATTCCTTCTCCAGCAAATGCAGCTATTTCAATGCTCGAAGCCTTGTCGTCTAATAAAAAATCTATCCGTTCTCTTGCGGTTAGCTTTCCTTTAGCGTGATGTTTTTCAATTCGTTTGTCCCCGCCACCTTTATACACTTTTAGCAGTTTCTTTTTTAAATCGCTTAACAGTAATTTATTGTGGTCTTCGTTTTTATTGAAATTGATATCCATAGATTCTTTTTATACGTGGCTAAAATACAAAAATTAAAAAGTGATTGTCCAAATCTTGTTAATTATTGTTAAAATACATTACATGGAGATAGTTACCTAGGTAAATAAAAATATTTGTTGTAGCTTTGCACTGTAATTAAAAATATAAAAAGATGAAAAAAATTAAAATTGGGTATTGGGTAGCTACAGGTTTGTTAAGTTTACTATTGTTGATGAGTTCAGGAATGTATGTGTTTAATAATGATGTGATAACTGCAGCATATGAAAGTTTTGGATATCCTACTTATTTAATTTACCCACTAGTTATTGCGAAGGTTTCGGCGGTTGTAGTATTGTTAAGTCAAAAACAATCAAGTATTAAGGAATGGGCATATGCCGCTTTGTTTTTTGAATTCGTTTTGGCATTTTTTGCTCATGTAATGATTGCTGATGGAGAACATATGGGGGCTGTAATAGCGATGACTTTATTATTAATATCGTATTTTACAGGAAAAAGTTTGTTCAAAGCATCCATATAATTTACATATTAAAAGTGTAAGTAGGCGATGATGCAATGGTTTATTGTCATTTTATAATGACATAGATGACATTATTAAAAATGAAAAAATAAAAATATGAGCACAAAAATTATTACCCTTGGAGGAAGTAGTAGTAAAAAATCAATCAATAAAACACTTGCAAATTATACCGCTGGATTGTTGGAAAATGTAAGTGTGGAAGCCTTGGATTTGAACGATTATCAAATACCAATGTATTCGGTAGATGAGGAAGGAGAAAATGGAATTCCTGCGGATGTACATAAAATTAGTGATCAGTTTTTGGCCACCGATGCATTTGTGGTTTCATTGGCAGAACACAACGGGGCCTATGCCGCCGCATTTAAAAATGTGATGGACTGGATTTCTAGAGTAGATGGTTCCATTTGGAAGAAAAAGCCGATGTTATTATTGTCTACTTCTCCTGGAGCAAGAGGAGGAGCTACTGTGATGGCAGCTGCCTTAGGATCTTTTCCACATTTGGGTGCTACCGTGGTGGCCCATTTTTCACTGCCTTCGTTTTTTGATAATTTTAAAGAGGGTGGTATTGCAGATGTCACTTTAAAAGAGGAATTACTTGAAAAAGTAACGTCTTTTCAAAAGGTATTGTAAGACGATGGTGGTAGCGATGTTATGGTAGCAGGTATAATTTTCATACGGTTCTCGATACAATTTTAAAGAAGCCCAGAGGCGTTCTTTAAAACCACTCAAACTGACGTTTGTTTATGACGAATGGCTACTTGGAAAAGATAGCGTAATCTTTTGCGAACCTCTTTCTAGCGAGTGTCACATTCCACGTGTCATTTAGAACGAGGAACGAGGAGAAATCTCCATCTTAATAGGCAGAGGTTTCTCACCTCCGTTCGAAATGACACTAGCAAGTGAGCATTGTTGTGGATTTACAATGTAGTATAAGCATCAATTCGAGAGGGTAGATTTTTTTGAAAAACAAGTGGGAATAATGATGTACTGTACAGAATAGGTGTTGTGAAAATCTAGACATTATTATTTGGAAAATCATACATCGAAGCCTGTCTTTTATGCAGCATATATGTTCAAAAGCTGCGAGATCCAGGTTCGACCAAAGGAGAACCGCGCAGTTTTGGACATGGTTTTTAATAAGGTTTTTACCGCATTAAAAAATGCCTCATAAAAGGCTCCTTTTTTGGTTCGTTTTTTTGGAGAAGCAAAAAATGAACAAAAGAAATATAAATCCATCAATGATAGGTTGGAGTTAAAAAAAATAAAAACTCTAGCGCACTTTTTCGACGCTAGATTCCCGCCTTCATGAGTAATACAGATGTATGCTTGCTGGATTCGGTAGTTAAATACAGCGGTTCTCGATACAATTTTTCTATAAATTCTTATGAATTTAAAGAAAAATCACTCGAACTGACGGGGTATTAAGCGTGATCATGGTGTAATAATAAGATGTTATTTCGAGAGGAATATATACAGTACAAAATCAATAAAAACAATAAAATATGGAACAGTCAGTAACAAAAATCAATGTAAAAGAGAATGGACCTTTATTGGTTCATGGAGCGGTTGAAATAACCGGGATAGATGGTAAGGTAGAGACCAAAGAAAAAATCACTGCTTTTTGTAGGTGCGGCGCTTCGGAGAACAAGCCGTTTTGCGATGGGGCACATTCAAAATGTGATTTTGTAGGTTAACTTAAAAGTAGATTAAAAGAATTACAATAAATGAAAGTAAAAAGAATAGCTATTTCGGAACAAGATCCCAAAGCTTATAAAGCAATGTTTGGAATGGAAGCTTATTTGGGGACAACAGAAATAACGGGGGTGTTAGCTGATATCGTAAAGATTAGAGCTTCACAAATTAATAATTGTGCGTATTGTATAGAAATGCATTGCGAGGAAGCATTAAAGCATGGCGAAAGTCAAAAACGTTTGTTTGCCATTGCTGCTTGGAGAGAATCTCCCTTGTTTACAGATAAAGAAAGGGCGGCATTTGCAATGACAGAAGAAATTACAGTGATTTCTGACAAAGGACTTACAGACGCTACTTATTTGGAAGCTTCCACGTATTTTTCTGAATTAGAAATTGCCCAACTTATCATGTTAATCGGCGTTATAAATACGTGGAACAGGATTGCAGTTGCAACACAGTTGGTGCACGAATAAATGTGATTATCAATAGTAAAAGTTTATTTTTAAACATAAAAAAATAGGCTAGCTTATTTTAGTAAGCTAGCTTTGTTAAAAAAATAAAAATAGGCTAAATTTGCGGCTTATGGGAGATATATCAAAAGATATAAATACGACATTTACTTCTGAGAAGGTAAAAGCACTCATCAACATTAAGTTTACTTCTAGTTGGTTAGAGTCGCATGATAACGACCTATTAAAGCCTTTTAATATAAGTGTGCAACAGTACAATATATTACGAATACTACGTGGAGCTGGAGAAAGAATAACGGTGCAAACCATTAAAGAACGGATGATAGAACGCTCTCCGAATGCTACCAGACTTATGGATAAATTATGCGCTAAAGGATTTATAGAAAGATTCCGATGCGAAAGTGATAGACGGGCGGTTTATGTAAGTATTACTCCAGAAGGATTAAAGGTGATTGATGATATCAATATTGAAGTAAAATCTACCTGTATGGATAATATTTCTGAAGAAGAAGCCCAAACATTGAATACAATCCTAGATAAATTAAGGTAGGAACACAACGCTTTACATCTCCATCGCATTTCGTCGATTTCAGCAAACCACTGTGTCATTTGTGTTTTAAGATGATGCTATTGTATCCGTAGTATTTCTATTACATCATCATCATCATCATCATCATCATCATCATCATCATCATCATTACGTTTTAATTAAAAAACATGGCATCTTTTTAAACGTGCGTATTCGCTGAATCTCTATTTGTGATAACAGTCAATAGAACACGTCATTTTAAAGGTGTACAAAATAAAAAAAATCATGAAAACATATAAAACAATACAGCATAAAACAACGAGTCCTTTTGTAAATATGGGACCAATTCGTTTACGTCAACCTATTCCTTCTCAGGATTTGGAGCAGGTAGATCCGTTTTTGTTATTACATCACTATGGTCCTTATGCGATCAGTGCGGAGAGCAACCCTTTTGATTTAGGACCACATCCGCATCGTGGATTTGAACCGATTACTTTTTTAATTCAGGGAGAACAATTACATAGAGATTCTTTAGGAAACGAAAGTTTGGTGAAAGCAGGTGATGTGCAATGGACAACAGCGGGAAGAGGAATAATTCATGCCGAAGGGCCTGACAAAGCTTTTGTAGAAAGAGGCGGTGTTTTGGAAGGGATTCAATTATGGTTAAACTTACCAGCGGCAAAAAAAATGATGCCTGCTAATTATCAGCATGTAAAAGGCGAAGTGATGCCAGAAATAGTTTCCAAAGATGGCAAAGTTCGTGTAAGAAATGTGGCAGGTGTGTATAAAGATAGCCAAGGACTTATTCAGACGCAAACAGAGGTGACGGCTTTGATGGTAGATGTGGAAGTAGCTGGAGAAGATGAAATTTTATTGAATAAGGACGAGAGCTCTCTGCTGTATTTAATCCATGGTGATGTTGTTGTAAATGATACAGAAGTACTGTCTTTAAACGAAAATCAGTTATTGGTTTTTAATTCCGATGGTGATAGGATTGCAGTAAAAGCAAGCAGGCAGAGTAAATTGTTAATCCTTTCTGCCCAGCCTATAGCAGAGTCAGTAGCAAGTTATGGTCCCTATGTGATGAATACCCAAACCGAAATTATGGAAGCCATGCGTGATTTTCAGGCGGGTAAAATGGGATATTTGGCACAATAAAACGGTTTTCGTAGGGACGCAATGCTTTGTGTCTCTACGAAAATTTTTGTGTAATCTTCTTTACTGCATTTTCTATTTCGGTGTGTTTGGCAGCTTTTATCAATTCGGTGGCTTCATTAACACGTTCTTCACAATCGGTAATGGGGCAGCGTTCGCAGGTAACACCTACAGGTCTGGTTATAATTTTGTCATCTTTTAAGAACTCCAATTTATTTTTTAATTGGGGAGATATTAGTAAACCAATACTGATACTACGGTTGTGTCCTTCTTTAAAAGGGTCGCTAGAGGCAGATGTAATGACCAAATAACTCAAGTTGTTTTCTGGATAATACGATACTTGAAGGTCTGTTTTAATTGGAATTTCGGGACTGTTTTCTAATTCATTAAAAGTATGGATAGATATCCATCTGCGGCAGTAATGCTCATGTACTTCATTAGCATGCGGAGCTTGCTGTTGGGTGATGTGTAATTCTTTACTTAAATGATAGCGCGTAGTTCCTGTTTTGTTAGTGAAACGGATAAAAAATAAGTTTTTAATACCAAATGATTTCGGTAATATATTCGTTAATCGCTGGTAGTAGGTTTCAGGAGACCCCGTATATTTAAGAATCATTTTATTAAAAGTATCCGCATCCCATTTTTCTAACTTAAAAAATTTTGTAAGCTGTTTTTCCAATGATTTTTTTGGAATGATTAAAGCGCCTGCAAAATAAGAAGCCATAAAATTATTTAATACTTGGTCAAAAGAATCAAAATTAATCCAAGGAAAAGTGTACAGTCTCTCTTTTAAATCTAAGTAATTATAAGCCAATTCTTTTGCATAAATAAATGTAATTTGAGATTCATCGATCGTATTACTTAGTAAAAGCGTCCTCGTTTTTGGAATAAAAATACAACGTAATTGCTTTAAATTGTCATAGTTCTTTAGGCCGTCTTTTAAAATGGTGTAATTATATTCTTCTATAAGTATTTCTTCTAAGTCGTTACTGCTTAATTTTTTACCTATGTTAAGTTGATATGCTTTTGCGAATTTTTTTACAGCGATTTCTATATCCTCAAAATAATTGTTATGTGCTTCTTGGTAAGAGCGCAGTGCTGCTAAAAAGAAACTTTCTCTGGATAGGTTATAGTTTTGTGCAATCTCAATTAAGGTACTTATAAAAGCATTCACTTTAGCCGGAGCGTTAGAAATTATGTCAATAAGATCAGATTCTTGTATGCCAAATAGGTCTAAGGGGATTTCTTTTAAGATATTGGATTGCAATATCTCTCCTAAGGGCGCTAAGTTTTTATCTAACTTCAGTGATACCATATCATCATAGGATACTTCTAAAGAATTTGAAAGAATAGCAATTTTATCCGTTTTGGGATATTTTTTTCCTTTTTCAATTTCGTTAAGGTATGATTTTGAGATCTTTGTGAGTTTTGAAAGTCCAAATAGTGATAGGTTTTTCTCCGTTCTAATTTGCTTTAATTTCAATCCAAATATAATTCTAATATAGGCTGCTTCGATGTTCATAATTCAAAGATATAACATTTAGCGAAACTACGGAAATAAGTGAACAAATATAATTTAGCGAACGTTCGCTTGTTTTAATGATTTTTTTTTTATAAGTTTGTTTTGAGTTAGTGTTAAAAATGCTGTAAATTATTCAAAACAAAACAGATAAAGATGAAAAACGAGACCGAAACGAGCATTCAAAATATATCTTATAACAAAGGTATTGAAAATTATTACCCTGAAATTTTAACTTCTGAGGCCTTAGAATTTTTAGTCTCTTTGCAGGGAAAGTTCAATGCGGGACGTTTGGAGCTATTAAAGAGAAGAGAAAAACAGCAAGTTATTTTTGATGCCGGTGGGTTTCCGGAGTTTCCAAGAGAAACACAACATATAAGACAAGGGGAATGGGTGGCGGCTCCATTACCAAAAGATTTATTAGACAGGCGTGTGGAAATTACGGGACCCGTGGATAGAAAAATGATCATCAATGCTTTGAATTCTGGTGCTAAAGTTTTTATGGCAGATTTGGAAGATAGTAATGCACCGTCTTGGGAAAATAACCTGGAGGGGCAACTCAACTTAAAAGCTGCTGTTAACCGAGCCATTGATTTTGTAAATGATGCAGGAAAGCAGTACCGCTTAAATAATGACATTGCTACCTTATTAGTACGCCCACGGGGATTGCATTTAAATGAACGTCATATACGAATAGATGGTCAGGAGTTTTCTGCTTCATTATTTGATTTTGGATTGTACTTTTTTCACAATGCAAAACAATTGATAGCGAATGGGTCGGGACCTTATTTTTACCTTCCTAAACTGGAACATTATTTAGAAGCAAGGTGGTGGAACGAGGTATTTGAATTTAGTCAAAATTATATGAGAATCCCTCAGAAAACAATAAAGGCTACCGTATTGATAGAGACTATTACAGCGAGTTTTCAGATAGATGAAATTATTTATGAATTGAGAAATCATATGGCAGGATTAAATTGTGGACGCTGGGATTATATATTTTCATACATCAAAAAATTTAGAAATCATCCAGGATTTATGGTCCCAGATAGGGGACAGGTTACCATGGCCACACCATTTATGGAGGCTTACTCCTTACGTGTGATTCAGCGTTGTCATAAAAGAAATGTACATGCAATTGGAGGAATGGCAGCTCAAATCCCTATAAAAAATGATGAACAGGCAAATAATCTTGCCTTTGAAAAAGTGCTGAATGATAAGTTAAGAGAAGTGAAAAATGGGCATGATGGTACTTGGGTTGCACATCCGGGGTTGGTCAAATTAGCCATGGATGTTTTTGACAAATTTATGCCTACGGATAATCAAATTTCAAACAAGCGTTTGGATTTAAACATCACAGAGAAACAACTGGTAGCACAGCCAGGAGGGACGGTAACAGAAAGTGGAATTCGACAAAATATAAATGTTGGGATTTTATATGTAGAATCTTGGTTACAAGGCATAGGTGCAGCGGCCATTTATAACTTAATGGAAGATGCAGCGACAGCAGAAATTTCTAGAACACAATTGTGGCTCTGGTTACATCATGAAGTTTTGATAGCTGATGGACGGAAATTTACCATGGAATTGTATAAAAAAATATTAAAAGAAGAAATCGAAAAAATAAAAATTATGTTAGGAGAGGAACGCTTTAGTCAAGGAAGGTTTGATGAGGGAATAGAGCTATTTGATAGCTTCGTAATATCGGAAATATACGAGGAGTTTTTAACCTTAAAAGCATACGAATTGCTTTAAAATCAATACAAAAAAAATCACCCAAAAACGGCAAAATTAAAGGGTGACTCAACAAAAATAATTTTTAAAATTAAATTCACACAAACTTATGAAAACAGCAGCAAAAATCCAACAGTTAAAGAGAGATTGGGCGACAAACCCACGTTGGGAGGGGATTAAAAGACCTTATACGGCAGAAGAAGTGATTAAATTACGAGGGTCTTACCATATTGAGCATTCATTAGCGCGTATGGGGGCTGAAAAGCTCTGGCGAAAATTGAATAATCAGGACTATGTAGCCGGATTGGGCGCATTGACAGGTAATCAGGCGGTTCAGGAAGTAGAAGCTGGATTGGATGCCATCTATTTAAGCGGATGGCAAGTGGCAGCTGATGCAAATTTAGGAGGTGAAATGTATCCTGACCAGAGTTTGTATCCAGCCAATTCTGTACCCATGGTGGTCAAACGTATTAACAATTCGCTCTTGCGTCGTGATCAAATTCAATGTGTAAATGGCGATACAGATAAAATAGATTATCTAGTGCCTATTGTAGCAGATGCCGAAGCTGGTTTTGGAGGTAATTTAAATGCTTTTGAATTGATGAAAGGGATGATAGCAGCAGGAGCCGCTGGAGTTCATTTTGAAGACCAATTATCTTCCGCTAAAAAATGTGGTCATCTTGGAGGGAAAGTATTAGTACCTACTCAGGAAGCGATTAATAAATTAGTGGCAGCCCGTTTGGCGGCAGATGTTTCAGACACGCCTACCTTGATTGTAGCACGTACCGATGCGGACGCAGCTACCTTAATTACAAGTGATATAGATCCGAGAGATCATAAATTTATTACTGGTAATCGTACAGGAGAAGGGTTCTATTATGTAGATAATGGAATACAACAAGGAATTGATAGAGGGCTTTCTTATGCACCTTATGCAGACTTAATTTGGATGGAGACCTCCAATCCAGATTTGGACTATGCACGTGAATTTGCAACAGCCATTCATAAAGAATTCCCTGGAAAATTATTAGCGTATAATTGTTCTCCTAGTTTTAACTGGGCAGCAAAATTATCTGTTAAGGAAATGGAAACTTTTAGGGAGGATCTTGCGGAAATGGGTTATAAATTCCAATTCATCACCTTGGCAGGATTCCATGCGTTAAATACCAGTATGTTTGAATTATCGAAAGCCTATAAAGAACGTGGAATGGCAGGATACTCAGAATTGCAAGAGCGTGAATTCGCTTTACAAAAAGATGGGTTTAATGCTGTAAAACACCAAAGTTTTGTAGGGACGACCTATTTTGACGCGGTACAAAACACAGTAACGGCAGGAAAATCATCCACTGTAGCCATGAACGGATCTACAGAATCAGCACAATTTTAGTTGAATTGTATGGTACTACCAAAAACAATCCCAAATGACGGATATAAAGAAATTATTGTACGTTTTATCGTTGTTAAAAAATAGAACGATAGCTAAGGCTATCTTTAGATTTTTTACCTAGCTAATACAAAAAATAATGCTGTTTCTAAACCGTCATTCAGACATGTATTTGGTATAAGTTTAGTTTTCAAAACACCTCAAAGAAATGAGGTGTTTTTTTCTGCACTAAATTCCGTACTTTTGCAGTTCAAGCGATAAAAAAAATAAATAATGGCAGACGATAAAAAAATAATATTCTCCATGTCTGGAGTAACCAAGGCTTATGCAAGTGCAAATACGCCAGTGTTGAAAAACATTTATTTGAGTTTCTTTTATGGAGCGAAGATTGGTATTCTAGGACTGAATGGTTCGGGAAAATCAACCTTATTAAAAATAATTGCAGGATTAGAAACCAACTATCAAGGTGATGTGGTATTCTCTCAAGATTATTCAGTAGGGTATTTGTCTCAGGAACCACATTTGGATGATGATAAAACAGTGATGGATATCGTTCGTGAAGGTGTTTCAGAAACAGTAGCTGTATTGGACGAATACAATAAGATAAACGATATGTTTGGCTTAGAAGAAGTGTATTCTGATGCTGATAAAATGGAGAAGTTGATGAATCGTCAAGCAGAATTACAGGATCAAATTGATGCCTTAGACGCTTGGGAATTGGATACGAAATTAGAAATCGCCATGGATGCTTTACGTACGCCAGATGGTGATACACCCATCAAGAATTTATCTGGAGGGGAACGTAGAAGAGTTGCATTATGTAGATTGTTATTACAACAACCAGATGTATTGTTACTGGATGAGCCAACGAATCACTTGGATGCTGAATCTGTACACTGGTTAGAGCATCATTTACAACAATATAAAGGAACTGTAATTGCAGTAACGCATGACCGTTATTTCTTAGACAACGTAGCAGGATGGATTCTAGAATTGGACCGTGGTGAAGGAATTCCTTGGAAAGGGAATTATTCGACTTGGTTGGATCAAAAAGCAAAGCGTTTGGCTCAAGAATCTAAAACAGCTTCTAAACGTCAAAAAACATTAGAACGAGAGTTGGAATGGGTACGTATGGCTCCAAAAGGACGTCATTCAAAATCCAAAGCTAGGTTGGCTAATTACGATAGCATGATGAGCCAAGATCAGTCTAAACTAGATGAGAAATTAGAGATTTTTATTCCTAATGGACCTCGTTTAGGAACCAATGTAATTGATGCAAAAGGCGTTTCTAAAGCTTTTGGTGACAAATTATTGTATGATAATTTAGAGTTTAATTTACCGCAAGCGGGAATAGTTGGGATTATTGGTCCCAATGGTGCTGGTAAAACAACCATTTTCAAAATGATTATGGGTGAGGAAAAAGCGGATAAAGGGGAGTTTTTAGTAGGAGATTCTGCGAAAATCGCTTATGTGGATCAAAGTCATTCTAACATTGACCCAGAAAAAACGATCTGGCAAAATTTCTCTGATGAACAAGAACTCGTTATGATGGGTGGTAAGCAAGTTAATTCTCGCGCTTATTTAAGTCGTTTTAACTTTGCAGGTTCTGAACAAAACAAGAAAGTAAGCATGCTTTCTGGAGGGGAACGTAACCGTTTACACTTGGCAATGACCCTTAGAGAGGAAGGAAATGTATTGTTATTGGATGAGCCAACAAATGACTTGGATATTAACACGCTTAGAGCCTTGGAAGAAGGTCTTGAAAACTTTGCAGGTTGTGCCGTGGTAATTAGTCACGATAGATGGTTCTTAGACCGTATTTGTACGCATATCTTAGCCTTTGAAGGGAATTCTGAAGTGTATTTCTTTGAAGGATCTTTCTCTGATTATGAAGAAAATAAAAAGAAACGTTTAGGGGGTGATTTAATGCCTAAACGTATCAAATACAGAAAATTAACTAGGTAATTAACCCAGGTATATTTTTTGTAAAATAGTTATAATAGAAAAGCCTTTTGAGTGATCAAGAGGCTTTTTTTAGTTTAAGGATAAACTAGAATC
>Ga0209395_1004020_pt1 | contig 17678 bp, 15 predicted proteins | sample GOMGulsemesocosm_3_FD_184635 | JGI IMG/M metagenome (GOLD analysis project Ga0209395, IMG submission 184635) | Methane-oxidizing microbial communities from mesocosms in the Gulf of Mexico - GOM9D Gulf of Mexico (SPAdes) (version 2) | ecosystem: Environmental > Aquatic > Marine > Cold seeps... | reverse complement strand
ACATAGAGCATCAAAATAAGTATGACAGATCGCAAAAAGAATATGAATCCATACATTTAGTGTTTAATGAAGAAAATGTCCTAATAGCTACCTTAGAAGGAGAAATAAAAACCCTTTTAGCAATTTTAGAAAAAAACAATGTACATGGAAAAAAAGTTCAAAATAAAAAAGATGATTTATTAGACTATGAAAAAATAAAAGCATCGCTTCTTGGTTTTAAAAATAAATTAAATGCTAAAATTTCTCCTCGTATTTCAATGCTTGCTTCCTCAATGTTTGAACGTATTACTAAAGGTAAGTATCAGCATATAGAAGTAAACAATGAATTTGATTTTTTTATCTATGAAGAAGGAATAAAGTATCCACTTGAACGTTTCTCAGGAGGAGAAATTGATTTAGCAAACCTAGTATTAAGAATTGCTATTTCAAAAACCTTAAGTGAATTAAACAACAGTTCAAGTATGGAATTTATGGCTTTTGATGAGGTCTTTGGCTCTCAAGATGAAACTAGAAGACTTGAGATTTTAGAGGCTTTTCATACCATCAAAGAACAATACAGGCAAATCTTTTTAATTTCCCATGAAATGGATATAAAAGAAATGTTTGAAACAGTAATCGAGGTCTAATGGATTTCCCAAATAATGCTTATAAATATTTAAGCGATGAAGAACGTATATATTTTCAATACAAGAGCAAAGAAGACTTGCAAAAAAGATGGAAAACACCAGAAGGAGAAGAATTTACGCGTAAAATTCTAGAAATAAACTTAGCAGGTGGTTCTTATAAAAACTACAGCGCTTTTTTAGGCTCTGTAAAAAATGATTTTTGTACAAAGGATTTGAAAGTAGATTTAAGGGGTTTTGATTTGTCTTCTTATTCAAATGAATTAGAGGAACAAACAGTATCTTTGGATTTTTCATTTTGTGATTTATCTTATGCAACATTTAATAATTCCCAATTAAAAAAATGTCGATTTAATCATTCTAATATAGAAGGGGTAGATTTTTCCAATGCTTTATTAAATGAGTGTGATTTTTCTTATAGCAATTTGAATAAAAGTGATTTTACAAACAGTGATCTTGAAAATACACATTTTTTGTCTTCAAATATAAATACTATTGTTTTAAAAAATACAAATCTTAAAGGTCTTAACTTTAACAAAAAAGTTGATTTTTCATATCTTGATACAAAAGAACTGGCAAGCATTAATAATCCTATCTTTTTAGGCTTTTTACGTCAAAAAATAAGCTTTAAAGAAAAAATCAAAAACAGTGTATTCCAAAAAATAGTGTATTTCTTATGGTTAAAATACTAGTCTTTTTCTAAAACAAATAAAAAATATCCTTACAACGCTTCTGTCTTTTGTATCAAATCTCTATGAAGATGCAAAAGATAGAAGTTTTTTTCTTCTTTCTTTCCCGTAAATATAAAAATTCACGCTATTTTTAGTCTTAGTAAAGCAAAAACAAATATTTTGATTAAAAGAAAGAACTAAGTCTTATATAATATTTCATGCTTCTTTAAATAATATTTATAATGATACTAGTTAGTACTACCTTGACAACAGAAATATAAAAGAGTAATATACTACTAACTAGTAATATATTTAAGAAAGGACTATTATGTCAAAACTAATACACTTAAGCAAAAAAGAGCAAGAAGAGCAGGTTTTATTTGGAGGAAGTTTTATCGAAAATAAACCCATTTCTTTTCCCACTTATTTTAAAACATATGCGTATTCAAATCTATTTTATTGGGCACATTTAGAAGCAAAAGAAAGCAATGTTTTTCCTTTACATCCACATGAAGGTTTTGAAATTATGACCTTTGTTTTAAAAGGAAAAGTAGAACATTATGACACGGTTAATAATAAATACATTGCTTTAAAACAAGGAGATATGCAAATCATGCAAACAGGATCTGGCATGCAACACAGTGAGAAAATTCTAAAAGGAAGCGAGCTTTTTCAACTTTGGTTTAATCCTGATTTTAAACTATCATTAAAAAATAAAGCACAGTATAAAGATTATACCCAAGCAGATTTTATACAAGATCAAAAAGAAGGAATAACAAGCATACAATACCTAGGAGCTGAGAGTAAACATTATTGCGAAACACAAGGTATTACTATTAAAAAACAAATATTTGAAAAAGGAAAATATCTTTTTGCTTTAGACAAAGATACAATATATTCAATTTATATCTTAAATGCTTCTGGTACTATTAACAAACAAGAAGTGATAAAAGATGATTTCCTTAAGATTGAAGAGTCGCAAGAATTAAAAATACTTGCAAAAGAAGCTTTGGAGTTATTTATTGTAAGTTCTCCTTTGAAAGTTTCTTATCCCCTAATATAAAGGTTTATTATGAAAACAATTAGTTATAAAGACTTAAATACAATGTATGAAAAAAATGAGGTTTTTACATTAATAGATGTTCTGCCTAAGGTACATTATGACAATGTGCATTTTAAGAATGCCATTAATATATGTGTTTATGAAATGAGTTTTATTTCAAGTATAGATGAATTAAAATTGAAAAAAGATTCTAAAATTGTACTTTATGGAAACAATCACAATGATGTGGATTCAAAGGCAGCTTATGAAAAACTTATTCTAGCAAAGTACATTAATATATTTTATATAAAAAATCCTTTTGCCCTAAATGATAACACATATTTAGAAGGTAAAAATATAAAATTAAATGAAGAACAAGTTCTTACTCTTCCACCTAAGCGTTTCTCTTTACGTGCTAATAATATCCTTACTTGGACGGGGAAAAATACGAATGGTTCTCATACAGGAAGTATAAACCTTAGCAGTGGTTTTATATCTTATGAAAATAATGCATTAGAAGGTGAGTTTATTGTTGATATGAAAAGTATTGATACCACCGATTTAACACAAGAGCAGGGGAAAGACTCTTTGAATACACATTTAAATTCAGAGGATTTTTTCTTTACGCATTTTTTTCCCCAAGCCAAATTTTCTTTTTCAAATATATCTTTAGAAAAAGATGCCTATTTAACAGCTAATAATTGTATCTTAGAAGGAGTCTTAAGTATAAAAGGAATTTCTAGACCTTTTGTATGTGCTGCTAACGTATCTTTTATAGAAGAGCGCTTGGTTTTATCAAGTACTTTTTCTTTTGATAGAACATTTTGGAATATTATTTATGGTTCAAGTAAGTTTTTTAAGTACTTAGGCATGCACAAAGTTTTTGATGATATTATTATTGATTTACGCTTGGAGTTAGAGTAAAAAGATTTTTTTAAACGTGGCTCTTTTTGTATAAAACATAAAAACGCATAAAAAACAATGCAGAAAAGAGTCCATAAAGAATACAAAAAAACATAATAAATTCTTTTTGTAATAAAAGTTCTTGATTAATGACAGTAATTACACCTACAAAATATTTAATAAAAAATACGAACATCATCATGCTTAAAGGAATAAAACTGCCTTGTATAACAAAAGAACGTTTAGAAAAAGAATATTGTATTTGCTGCATGATTGAGAACTTTTTATTTAGCAATATTGCTAAGTATAAACCCAAACAAAAACCAAGAAAATAAAAAAAGCTGCTTAAAAAAGTTAAACCAAAATCCAATAAGAACCCAAGAAAAGATAAAGAACACAAAAGAATAGGCATAATTAATGCCCTTCTAATTCCTAGTTTTCGTGTTTTACTTTGCATATAACCAACAGCAATAAGAGAAAAGAACATCCAATAAATGTAAAAGGGAGTATTAATAAGTATATCTAAGATCATAAAGTAGCACTTTCATTTTTATATTTTGCATTATACTTAATATATATAAAAAAAGAAAATTTTATTTATAAGGCCTTATTTCTGTGATATTATTTCTAGCAGTAAAACTTCGTTTCTAAATTAAAGGATTAATAAAAGAATTCAATAAATATTTACTACTTTTAAATTAATTAGTATATAATAACTAATTATTAAGGGTTTTATATGATTGAAAATGAAAATGAATTCGTTTCTTATAATTTAGCTGAAGTCTTAGATGATGATATTATCAGTGCATCTTATATGGATAATAAAAAAACAAGTGATACTGAAAATCAAATTGAACAAATTACTCAAATGTATTTCAGTAGAGAAAAATTAAATAATGAACTAATAAATAAATTATCTACTGATCAAACCTTTAAAATTATTTTACTAAAAAATATCAAAAAAAGAATGAGAAATATCATCTCAGACAGTTCAACCCTTCAATTCAAAGAATTAGTTAGTATTGTTAACCTTCTTAGTTTCGGGAAAGATTATGAAATCTTTTCTAAGTACAATGAATTTTCATCTAAGGGTATTTCTGATATTTTCAGATTTTATGAAAAACGTTTACAAGATGAACTTGAGAATGAAGAAGAATTTGAGCTAACGTTTCAATTTTATATGACTTTGTTAGACTCTTTTAATGAACTGTGTATTATTAATTCCAGTGATGTAAAACGAAAGAAAAACATTAAAAAAATTATTGAATTAATGACAGAAAGTATTAATTTAATTAAGTTTTCTGTTCTATTAAAAGAAGAAAAAATAGAAAAACTAAGTTCTTTTCAAGGTCGATTATTATTACTTTTTTCAAATATTAATTATATTTCTACAAAAAATAAAGACCCTTTGGAAATAATTTATACCTACAAGTTTATTTTTAACCAACTAGTAGATGGTTATTATTTAATAGCAGGTGATGATAATTTTGAATCAAATCATTTTCCTACCTTATTATCCAATGTTACAAACTTATTGTTATTAATGATTAAAAAACTAGAAAAATACTCTGAGGACTATTTTAATGACTTAATTGAAATTATTGAAGTGTATAATAAATATTGCCAAAAAGAGAGTAAAGAATATACTTCTGTCCTTGAATTTAAACAAGACTTACTCCAAAACCTTGTTTATTTATATGATCCTACGTTAAAAATGTCTTATACTGATTTATTAGAAATAATCCTTAATAAACCTGTTTTACTTCACAGTGATATTATTATTTTGCATGAATTGATTCTATTTTTAAAGGGTATAAATAAAAACCAAGCCTTGATTTTATTGGATAAATTACTTCGTGTAAAAAGAGTAAAAAATGATTATTATGAAGATTATAAATTAAAAGTCATTGACTTAATTTTAAATGCTTTAATTGCAAAAAGAGAACTTCATGATATTGAAGAATATATTCATCAAATAACAGACTATTTAAACAGCGAAAATACAGCTTCTCATTTGATTTCTAGTTTTTCTAAAATACATCTTACCATTGCTTTGTATTACTCGTTTTTAGGAGCTAAGTATCTGGATAATTCTCAACGACAATATTTTATCTCAGAAAAAATCTGTGTGTATACGCTTATTAAAGATGAATATATGGAAATTTACAATGAACTTTTAATCAATAATGCCTGTACATACTTAGATAAAAATTCCTTAGAAAATAAATTCAACAATGAAGAGTTGCTTATTTTTGGACAAAGTTTAATGAGTGATTTTTTTAAAAATGAAGAAATATTAATTCGTTACGATGTAAATCAAAATATTTCAAACATAATTGAGAATATTTTAATTAATGATGAGTACAATAAAGAATCTTTAGAAGAAAAAATTACGAAGTTAATTTCATCTGAAATATTTTTTGGTTTATGCCAATGTAAAATTATGAAAAAAACTTCTACTGGTTCGTCTATGAATGAGGTAGGTTATGAAGAATTAGAGCAGAACTTACTTAATAATTATGTTCTTGTTTATAATTACTCCTATTCTTACAATGATACTTTTTGGGCAATATATAAAAAGAATGAAAGCTATATAAAAAACAATATTGTACATTTATTGCTTTCATATAGAATGAAAAAAAATGAAAAAAAATATATTTCTATTTACAATGAAGAAGATGTAGATCTCTCTTTTTATTAAATTTTTATAAAATTATATAAGATATTTTTTTAAGTACTGCCTCCAATATTGAGTGTGCAGAATAATATTATTTTAAAGGCTTATAATGCGTTCTTGTTTTTATACCTTAGCAGTGCTTCTGCTACTTGTTCTTAATGTAAATGCGAATGAAAAGGATAAAGTTAAAAAAATTTCAATTAATATTAATAAAAATAATCCTTTTCATTTCTCTGGTTTTTATATGGCCAAACACAAGGGCTTTTACAAAAACAAAAACCTAGACATAGATTTTGTTTCTCTTAATGAAGAAAACGATTCTTTAAATGCAGTTTTGAAAGAGAAAATAAATTTTTCTTTAGGAAGTAGTTCTTTACTTATTCATAAATCACAAAATAAAGATATTTATTTATTATCTGCACTGTTTGAATCCTCCCCTTTAATATTCCTTAGCCTTAAAAATGCAAATATACGTAGCTTAAAAGATTTTATAGGAAAAAAAATATACCTTCAAAACAAACTTAGAGATAAGGCAATACTAAAACTTATGTTGTCTTCAAATAACATAGATATTAATGATCTTAATCTAGAAGAAAAAAACTATGAGATAGAAGATTTAATTAGTAAAAAAGCAGATATTATTGTGGCATATAAAGGCATTGATTTGCATATTTTAAATAAGTATGCTTTAGAAGTTAATGTATTTAATCCCAAAGATTATGGTTTTGATTTTTATGATAATATTTTATATACGAGTCATAAATATGCAAATGAAAATCCTTTGTTAGTAAGAGAATTTTATTTAAGCAGTATTGCGGGTTTTAAATATGCATTTAATCATATAGAAGAAACAGCAGCTTTTATTTATAAACATCATAATTACCAAAAACTAAGCCTAAAAGAATTGATTTATGAAGGAGAACAGCTAAAAAAACATTCTCTTAATAATAAAACACTTTCTACAAAACTTTCAGAAGATAAATTAAGTATTATTAAACATTCTTATAATGTAATAGGCTTAATACAAAATGACTATGATCTTGAAGATATTCTGTATGAGCACAATCATGGTTTTTTAAGTCATGAAGAAGTAGAATGGATAAAAAAGAATCCAATTATTAAAGCACGTGTTTCTTCTTTAGCTCCCCTTCATTTTATGGATGGAAAAAAAGTTTTAGGAATTTCTACTGAATATTTGAATTATATTGCCAATAAAACCGGTTTAAGTATTAAGTACCTGTGGGACATTCCTTTTAAAAATGCGCTTGCGATGATGGAAAATTCTGATGAGCTTGATATTTTATTAACGGTAACAAAAACAAAAGAAAAAGAGAAATTTTTGAATTTCTCAAAAGCGTATGTTGAGCCTCCTTTAGTAATTTATACTAGAAATGAAGATAATTCTGTGCAAAGTCTTGATAATTTATTTGGCAAAACCATTGCGATTGAAAAAAACTTTAGTGCCTTGAATATTCTTAAAGAAAAATACCCCAAGATTAAATTAAAAGTATTTGAAAATACAAATGATGCTATACAAGCACTTTCTTTTTCACAAGTTGATGCTTATATTGGAGTACTTCTTATTGCTAATTATCAGATTTTGCATTCAGGATATTCCAATGTTAAAATTGCAGCACCTACACCCTTTGAACCTTTGAAAATATCTTTTGGCTTACAAAAAGACAATGAAATTTTATTAAGTATTATTAATAAAACGCTTGCTTTAATGACACAAAAGGATATTAATTCTATTAAGTCAAAATGGTTTTCTTCAAAATCTTACACAATAGAGTACACTTATATAGGATATGCTATTCTTATTTTCTTAGGTATATTAGCAATTATTTTGAATGGTAATGCTAAATTAAAACTTGAAATTAAACAAAGAAAAAAGAGTGAAAAACTGTTTCGTATTATGTTTGAGCAAGCAGCCGTTGGAATGATTCTTTTAAACAGTAAAAATAAAGAATTTATTACTGCCAATAAAAAATGTTGTGAAATTTTTGCTATGAGTATTAAAGAGTTAGCAAAAAATGACTATGAAAAAATGACCTATGAAGAAGACTTATTTAGATCACATGAATTTAATGTAGATCTTTATTCCAATGATTTCGAAGATATTACAATAGAAAAAAGATATATTTTAAAAAACAAAGAAATGATATGGGTAAAACTTTCTGCAAAAAAAGCAAAAGATGAGCAAGGTGATGAGAATTATACTATTTTGGTTATTGAAGATATTACAGAACAAAAAAATTTAGAACTGCAAAAAATCGAACAAAGTAAACTGTATTTACAGCAGTCAAAAATGATTTCAATGGGAGAAATGATTGGTAATATTGCGCATCAATGGAGACAGCCTTTAAGTGTCATCTCTTTAATTGCTACAGGTATTAAATTAAAAAATGAGATGAATTTATTAGAAAAAGAAGATTTAATTGAAGGCATGGACAAGATAAATCATACCACGCAACATTTATCAAAAACAATAGATACTTTTAGGAACTTTTTTAAATCAAGTAATTCAAAACTGTGGTTTAACTTAGAAAGTATTTTTTCTAATAATGAACATTTGTTATTGGCACCTTTTTTAAATGATGATATTGAAATAATAATAAAAATAGATGATGTGCGATTGTTTACACTTGAGAATGAATTGGTGCAAGTATTTCTTAATATTCTTAACAACGCAAAAGATGCATTAAAAAGTAAGCAAAAAGGTAAAAAATATATTTTTATACGTGCATATAAAGAAGACAAGGATGTTATTATTCTTTTTAAAGACAATGCTTTTGGTTTAGAAAAAGAAATTTTGAACAGAGTATTTGAACCTTATTTTACAACAAAACATAAATCATCAGGAACAGGTGTTGGTTTGTATATGAGTGAAGAAATTATATCAAAACATATGCATGGCTCTTTAGAAGTAAGTAATGAAGAATACACTTATAATAATATTGAATATACAGGGGCTCAGTTTAAAATTACGATTCCAGTGTCTCTTGAACATTAATTATTGTTTGTTAAATAGTTTATTATTCTTTTTTCTAAAAAGTATTTAGGATTAAAAATACTTCCTTCTATAAAACCAACATGGCCTCCTTTTTCATAAAGCTCTAGCTTAATAGAAGAAGAGAGTTCTTCTGTTTTGGGTAAATTACTGGGCTTCATAAAAGGATCGTCAAGCGCTTGAATAATAAGTGTGGGTATCTTGATATTTTTTAAAAATTGCCTTGCACTGCAACGTTCATAATATTCTTTAGCAGATGCAAAACCATACATCTTAGCTGTATATACATCATCAAATTCTTCTATGCTTTTTATTTTCTTGACTTCTTTTTTTTGTATTCCAAGATAAGCTTGCATATCATGATATTCGTATTTATTTTCCAAAGAAACAATTAAACGTTTTAATAAATGTTTTTGATAAATACGTGCAAAACCTTGATTTATACTTTTAGCACTAATTTCTAATTGAAGTGGAGCACAGACAGATACAGCAGCTTTAATTACATTAGGATTGTTTTCTCCTAAGAGTTTTAGTAACATATTTCCACCCATTGAATATGCAATACAATATATATCACATGTTTTATATTCTTTTTTTATGTGACTAAGCCAAGCTAAGGCATCTTTTGTATCTCCACTGTGATAAGCATAGGGTGTTTTGTTTATTTTTCCAGAACAACCTCTAAAATGCATCAGAACACTGGTGTATTTTTCTTTTTTTAAAGCTTGCATAATTCCTTGGATATAAGGTGAATTATGTGAGCCTTCTAAACCATGAAAAAGTACAACAATTTTTTTTCTTGCATTTATTTGTTTTTTATTAAACCAAAAACATTCCAAAAAATCCCCATCATCTAATTCGAAGTTTTCAATTTCCATATCAAGAGCAATTTTTTTTCTAAACAAAGCAGGGTAGAGGGTTTGAATATGCCTATTTTTCAAGAAAAAACCTGGATTAAAAGTATTCATATATATCTGCCCTTATGCTAAAAAAAATTAAAAATTAAATTGTATTATAGTCAAATTTCATTATAATACTTTTTCAAAGGTAGTGTATGAAAAAGAAATATTCTATTAATCGTATTTATATTAATAAACAAGATAAATTATATAATTACAAAAATGAATTACAAGAGCTTGGTTTAATCTGGAACAGTAGCGAAAATTATTATTATAATAAATATGAAATAAGTCAAGTAAATGTTGATGCTATTTTATGGATATGTAAAAAGAATGATTTTAAATATCAAATCAAAAAAGAAGAATACAGTGATATTACGCAAAGGCTTGTAAGTCAATATAAAATAGTTTCTCTTACTGAGTTTACTTTTGCAATTGTAAATAGAAAAGATGATAAATATATTTATATGATATGTGTTTACAAAGATGTTCTTAGTGATACAATTAATATTCTTGACAATAAAAACGCAAAACATTTTTCTTTTATGTCTAAACTTACGGATTCAAAGAATTTACTCTTGAGTATTTTTATGTATTTACAAGAGAAAGAAACAAAGATTAAAGAAAGCATTGTGAATTTTGACTTTGAAGCATTTTTATTAACGATGTCTGTATTATTAAGTGAGTATACAAATAATAAAGATGTTTATGGAAAAATTAATAAGTTTAAGTTTTACACTATTTCAAAATTAAACGATAACTCTTTATTATGTACTAGTGTAAAAGGGTTTTTCCCTGAAACAAGATTTTCTTTAAAAAAAGGAAAAATTTTAAGTTCATTCTCTAAAAATTATTTGAATAAAGAACAAGAAAATAAAATTTGGAAGTTTTTATACTATAACAGAGATAGGGTAGGTGTTGAGCATAAACCTACCTTGTGGGAACTTTTTGTAAATGGACGAATACATGTGAGTCAAGATGGTTTTGAGACTAAAATGCCTATATGTGATGTTAAATGGAATAATGGAAATATAATTGTGACTGTTTTTAATGGAGATCAAAAAGTAAGTTTAAATAAAACATTTACAAAAGATGAACTTTGGGCAGAAATTCTGTCAAATAGGTAAACAATGTTAAAAAAAATATTCTTCTTTATTTTAAGTTTTTTTAAAAAAGAAGTACGCTTTGCTTGTATTATTTGGGATGGAAAAACAATGTCTTATTTAGACCTTACAGATGATGAAATAATCAGTATGAAAAAGAAAAATAAAGATTTAGAAATTACTAAAAAAGAAGAACTGCTTAAATAAACTTATCTAAATAAATCTTGTGGATTAATATGATAAGAATTTTTAGTGGCTTGAAAGGTAAGGGTATTATCAACTCTCCCTACTACATAACCTTTTTTAATCCATTTTCCAACGCGTAATGTTGGTGAAATTTGGTCTAAATGAGAATAAATAGTATGTAAACCTTTTGAGTGCTGTACAATCACTACGTTTTCTAGTAAACCAGAAGCTTTTTTTGCATAAACAATTTTCCCATTTAAAACATTAAATACCTTAGATTTCTTTTTATTGGTTTTTAAAACAATGGATTCATTAAAGAGTTTTATTTTATAAACAGAATCATAATAATTTCCAAATTTTTTGATTATTTTATAAGATTTTAAAGGCGCAATGGTTTTAGCCCCTCGATACTTTGATATTTTAATTCCTCTTGTTGAAGATCCTATCATTCGTACATCTAAATCAATTTCTTCACTGTAACGTTTGCTTACTTCTTTTTGGCTTTTGATTTTTGGCTTTTTTGCTGATTTTTGTGCACGTAAACGTTTTTCTCGGCTCTTTTTTAAAGCAAGCAGTCTTGCTTTTGTTTTTTTGTTTTCTTTTACTTTTAAGATGTTTAATTTTCCAAGTAAGGAAGAAAGATTGTTTTGTTGAAGAACAACTTTTTTTAAAGCTTTTTGATAGAGTTTGTGTTTGGTTTCTAGTGAGAGTAGGTCTTTTGAATGTCTTTTTTTAAGCCCTTGTATTAATTCTCTTTTTTTTATTCTTTCTTTTATATATGAGGCTATTTCTTTTATCTTTTGTTCATTCTTTCTTTTGTCATGGGAAATTTTTAAATAATTATTGTCAATTTTTAAAAGTTTATCTTTTGAGTGTTGTGACAATAGATTATAAATTTCTTCATTAATTAAAGCATCTAAAGAGTCTTTTGAAGCCAGTTCTAAAGCTATTGAACTCGAAAAATTATTGATAATAACATTAACAATTTGTTCTTCTTGTTCTTTTTTTTGATATTTTAAATGAGAAGAAGATTTAAGAAGTTTTTTCAAACTTCCTTGTGATTTATTTAATAAGTTTTCATGGGTTTTAATGTCTTTATTAATAAGCGACATTTTAACTTCAAGTTTTTTTAATTGAAAATCTTGTTTTTTTATTTGAAAAGCCAAATCTTTAATTTTTAAAGTAGTGACCTTTTGTTTTTTTTGAGTAACTTTTAGATTTTTTTTATTGCTTGAAATTTTAACATCAAGATTATTTGCACTTAGGAATACAAAAGAAAAAAATGCAAAAAGAATAAACTTATTCATTGGAAATTTTATAGGAAATTAAAACAGACATTACTGTTATAAAAGAGATTCCAAAAGATAAAAGAAATAAGTTGATAATTTGAGTTTGTACATCTAATTTTGTACGAACAATATCCTGCAGTTCAAGTGGAATAAACATATTCATATTTAAAGATACGAATACAACTAAAGATGAAATAAGTATAAAAGCTATAAAGGCACTAAATAATGCTTGTTTAATAATACGTGAAGCAGAATATAAAATAGATGCCCCATGCAGTTGTAGAATAGTAATTTGTCTGGAATTTTCGTAAAACCAAATCTTAACTTGTTTGGCAATAATTATTACAGTAAAGATACTAATAATAGTAAAAACAATAACAACTATTTGATTAATAATTAATAAGAGTAAATAAACTTGGTTGTGATTCTTTGAAAAAATTTCAATTCTTTTAATATTTTTATTTAAAGCAAGTTCTTTTTTAATCTTAATTAATTGAGAACTTGTAGGGAAATCATCTAATTGTATTTTGTAAAAGAATGGCAATTTACTTTTTAATAAATTAAGGGATTCAAAAGATAAGTCTTTTTTGAGTTTGTTAATAATTTTATCTTTTTTTAATCTTGTTACTGCTTTTATGTCAAAAGAAGACATTTTTTCTAACTTGTCTTTAATTAATGGGGTATGGGTGATTATAACAATACTATAATCATTAGAAATACTTTGTTTGTAATCTTTAATAATATTGTTCGTAAATAAGTATATTGTAAAGGTTAATAACATAAATGCTAAGGGTATCACAAAAGCTAAATGATTTTTAAGAGACTTCATAAATAATTCCATCTTCTATTGAAAGTTGTTTGAAAATAATTCCCAAGTTTTTGGGAACTCTATGTGTTACAACTACAACAGTGATTCCTAGCTGTTCATTAGCCCCTTTAAGTAAATTCCATACCAATTGTGCTGAATAATCATCTAGGTTACCAGTTGGCTCATCTGCAATGATTATTTTAGGATTGTGAGCAAGTGCTCGTGCAACTGCAACGCGTTGTTGCTCCCCACCACTTAACTCATTGGGATAATAGCCTTTTCTATGAGAAAGTTTTACATGGCTTAAGAGTTTCAAGGCTTGATTCTTTGAAATTTCGTTGCTGTAGCCATTTATTTTCAAAGGTATCATAATATTCTCTTCAATCGTAAGCTCATTAATAAGTTTATAATCTTGAAAAATAATACCAATGTCTTTTCTAAGACTTCTTAGTTCTTTTTTGTTTATTGCATTTATTTGTTTGCCATCAATAATTAACGAGCCGTGTTTTAAAGATATTTCTCCATAAAAAGATTTAAGAAGCGTAGATTTACCAGAGCCACTAGTGCCCCCAATAAATACAAATTCTTTTTCTTTTATTTTAAAACTACCTTTTTTAATGATGAATTTGTTTTCATCATAAGCAAGATAAATATTTTTGGCCTCTATCATCTAAACGATCAACGCTTTAATTTTATTGTGCGCTTGAATATTAGAAGAAGTAGGCAAGGGGTTACCTTGATAATATACTGCTTTGTTATTTGTAATATAAATATACTTGTTTAAGGGTTTATTACAAGAACCAAAAGTTACTTTGATTAAAGCCGAAGTTTCATTTATAATATAAGCATCTTCTAAGTGCATAAAATAATCTCCAAAAACTTCAGGTTTTCTTGACATTGATTCTATTAAGGTATTAATGTCTTTAATTTGCTCAAAAGAAAAATCAAAATCAAGGTTTATTTCTTCATCATTTTCATAGTTTGTTAAAACAACATCATAAATATTTTTACCTTGTTTTTTCCATCTGTCTTCATATTTACTTGAAACACCAAGTTCCTTATTAATATCAATAGTAATCTTACCTGTAGGCAAGTTTGTTAAAAGTTCTGTGCAATAATCAAAGTATTTTCTAGAATCTGTTCTTAATTCAAGTGTTCCTTCTTTTTTAAGTACTCTTAAGGCTTCATTGATAAAGTCATTAGAATATATTCTTCTATGTGGTTTTTTATCCCAAGGAACTGGGAAATGAACAAATATTTTACCTACGGTATTTGAATTAATAAATTCCATAAATAAACGTGCGTCATACGAAAGTGCAAGAATATTTGTGATTCCATTGATTTCAACTTGTCGAAGCATTTGCTCAATTGAAGGTGTATGTATTTCTAAACCAATAAATTGAACATTAGGGTTCTGCTGTGCTTGGTGAATTAAATGTCTTCCTGAACCAAACCCGATTTCAATATAAATTTCTTTCTTACATTTAAAATCATCCACAAAATAATTAATATCTTTTAAATATTCTTTTTTTGGTGCAATTTTATTTTTAAATGAACTGGTATTAGAAGATAAAATGTTTGCTTTGCTTAAAGAAACATAATCATTAAGGGCATCTTTTACTAAAGAAACAGGAGAAACTCTTGTTACTTTATCAATTTTAATCATTTCATCTTCATCTTTTGGACGTAGAGTCAATAAAAAGTCTTTGTTATCGTTTGTTACAGCTATTTTATATTCCGCTTTTCTGTTTTCATTATCGAAATTATAAGATTTCGCAATAAAATTAAAATGCGTTCCTTGATGTTCACAAGGGTAAGATATTTCTTCGCTTTTGTTAAAAATTATATGTGGCATGTTCTACTTTTGTAATTTTGGTAATACTAATAATGATTCATCTGTCTGTAAAGAAAGAATTCCGAATTCATCAACTGCTTGAATAGAATATTTGTATTCTACTCCTCTTACTATATCTTCATCAACAAATCTTAAGGCATTTATATTTGAATACTTAAGTTTTTTAGTGGAAAAATATCCTGTTTTGGCTGTTTTATATACTATATATGAAACGGCTCTGTTATCACCTTTTTGCCAATTTAAAATGGCTTTGTTTTCTTTTATTTGAGCCAAGGTCATTACTGGTTTAATCGGTTTACCTAAGGTTGTTCCCATTACCGCATTTATGTTAAGTGAGCTTTCTAATTTGTCTTTATCTATTGAGGTAACTTTAAAGAAAATATTTTTTCCATCTTCATGTTCTCTTATTTCATAAGACAATGCATTTTTTGAAAGTGTTTTAATATGTTTAAAACTTCCTTGTAAAGATGAATTTTGATAAATTTTATAAGAAATAATATCTTCTTGAACTGAAGCATCCCAGTTTAAAACAATCTTTTTAGCTAAATTTGAAGACGCTCTTAGGCTTGAAATTCCTTTTGGTAAAGGTTTTGTTTGTGCTGTTACAATTGCACTTGGTTTAGATTGTAAATCTTCATAAGTATAAGAAAAAAGTCTGTACTTATACACTACATTATCATCTAAATCACTGTCAATAAATTCAGCCTGCAATCTACCTTCTATTGTTTCTAGATTTTCCCATTCACTCTCTGTTGGAGAAGAACGTTGTATTTTATAATAAGCAATTTTATTTTGTGTATGGGGTCTCCAAATTATTTTAATTTGTCTTGGTAAATTTGAAATAGCTTGAATAAACGAAACTGAATCATGTAAAGGTTCAGTAGTAACATTAATTGAATTTGAAATTCTAGATTCAAAATCATCTTCTTTTACGCTTGAAAATGCATAAACATAAGACGTATGTGCTTCTAGTCCTTTGTCCAAATAATGTGTCGTATATCGGTTTTTAATAAATTTAATTCGCTTTAATTTTCCATTACTTTCAAGGGCATTTGCACGGTATAAATTATACCCCACAACTCGAATATCATCAACTTTTTGCCATTCAAAGCCAATTGATGTTGTGTCTTTTAAGTATTTAATGCTGCTTGCATTAATACTTTCAAGTGTATTATCAATTTTTGGTTTTGAAGGTGTGCTTAGATTATTCTGACACGCACTAAGAAAAACTATCAAAAAGATTGATGATGTTATTTTCATTAAGTTGCTCATTTGTTTTCTCCATATTAAAATTCTTATTTAAAAATGCCTTCATATCATCAGCAATGCTTGCTGTAAAATTCATTTTTTCATTTGTTTTTGGGTGAATTAAGTACAAGTTATATGCATGTAGATAAAATCTTTTTATTTTATTTAATTCGCCCTTAAAACCATATAAATTATCGCCTATTATATGCCTATTTATCGAGTTTAAATGCACTCTTATTTGATGTGTTCTTCCTGTAAAAAGTTTACAAGAAATTAATTGTGTTTTTTCATCTTTACTTGATATAAGTTGTGCAAAAGCACTTTTTGCGAAACGTCCACTCGGAAGTACTGTCATTTGTAATCTGTTATTTGGATTTCGGCCTATTTCATTTTGAATAATAGCATTTTCTTTTAAAGGCATATCAATTAGGGCTAAATAATATCTTCCCATAGATTTTTCTTCCAGTTGTTTTGATAAATGTACATGGCTTTCATTGTTTTTAGCAATAACCATAACCCCCGAGGTTCCTTTATCAATTCTGTGTACTATTCCATGTCTTTCTTCCCCTGAAATAGTAGATAATGAAAAGTTTTTTGCTTTTAACCAATCTACTAAGGTAGCGTCTTTAACTGAAGGAGCACCATGAACTGTAAGATTATAAGGTTTATTAATAACCAAGATATCATCATCTTCATAAATAATTTCTACATCAAAATCTACATTTTCTTTTGTTTTTTGTAGCTGTTTTTTTTCTTCTTCAATCGCTTCAAAATTTATCTCAACTTTGGCATTTATTTTTAATTTAATGCCAGGACGTTTTTGCACTTTTTCATTTACTTTTACAAAACCTTTTTTAATTAATGACTCAATTTGGTTTCTTGACTCGTTTAATTCTTCTGATATAAATTTATCCAGCCTAATTATCTCTTCTACAATATATATTTTATTCATTTTTAGATACTCTTTCATATGCATTTTTTTGATAAAAGAATTATTTCACATTTTGATTATTTAATTATAATATTTATTTTACCATTGATCTATTTGTCTTATCACTTAATTAGTGAAACAAATGTGATTTTGGCCAACAAACAATTGATATATTTTTCAATATCTTTTGCTGCATTTTTATTTGTATTCATTTTACCAATACGGAATAATTTAGGGATTATACCATTTTTATACTGGGTTGGTATTGCTTTATTATTAGCAGTTGAATTTTTTGGAATTACAAAACTGGGGGCACAACGCTGGATTGCTATTCCTGGTATTTCTATGACGATACAACCCAGTGAATTAATAAAACCAATTTACTTGCTTATGATTGGTTATTTGGTAAATAAAAACCCACCTCCACGGCATG
>Ga0209395_1004019_pt1 | contig 17688 bp, 12 predicted proteins | sample GOMGulsemesocosm_3_FD_184635 | JGI IMG/M metagenome (GOLD analysis project Ga0209395, IMG submission 184635) | Methane-oxidizing microbial communities from mesocosms in the Gulf of Mexico - GOM9D Gulf of Mexico (SPAdes) (version 2) | ecosystem: Environmental > Aquatic > Marine > Cold seeps... | reverse complement strand
TTTCAGTTAATAGCTAAAATGGTTATTCTGACATAGGTCAGAATAACCACAGTTCATATAGAAAATGGGTGGCACGTTACATTTACGCTAAAATAAACGTTGAATCATAAGGTTATACTTTGTAACCAGGTTTTGTTCGTGAGGGTTGCACTCTATTGCTTAAGCGTGACTAAGGCATAGTTAAATTATATTTCGCCATTTCCTGCGACGTCATTAAATGTATCTCTTTAGCGGGAGCAGCCTTAATAGTAAAAAAGTAAAACTCAGGGCCTTTCTTAGCACCTAGCATTTCTCTAAAGTAAGTAAGCTGCGCGCCATGCGCTTTATCATCTTTACTTAATTGACCAGCGTCTTTACCATCGGCAGTACAGCACCAAGAATGTACGCCAACTTTACCGCCGTCTTGATAAACACGTAGTATACCTGCGGCAAATAAATCAACGCCACCTGAATTTACATCACCATCTTTTGGAATAACAGTGGCCAATGAAGCGTTTCGAATTAATCGTCCAGTGTGCATATTAATAGCATCATTAACTGAGCCAGGGATATTGCTTAGTATTAATGTATCAACACTCGTGGTCTTAATCATCTTTTGTATCTGAATGTATGTTGATGTTCCTAACGTCCCCGATAATGTCGCCTTGCTTCCGTTAATAACGAGTTTGCTATCACCTGCTTCGAGTATTGACTCGTTAATTTGTATACTAATTGAGTATAAGCCTTTACTTTCGCCATCTTGAACAGTACCAGTGTATATAGTAAGGTGATCATCTCCATCTACACTAATATCAGAGCTAGTTAATGTACGCGTACTTTTAAAGTTATCTAAATCCGACGTATCACCTTCAAGTAGTGTGAGTGAAGGTAATAGTTTGTCCTTGTCAGAATCATATCCCAAAACCGCTAGACCTTGGTCATATTTCAATATGATAGAGTCTTTAGTCTTTTCAACATAGGTTATCTTTGATGTAACACTATTAAAAACCAATTCTAGACGTCGCTGCTCTAACTTAAAGTCATCAATATAATTAGCCACATCACTTGGTTTTATCATATGAACCACAGGCGGAGTCGTTGGCTTAGTTGGCACAACAGGTGGATTTTTTGTTTTATTTGAACCGTCAGATGAACTGTTGCAACCTTGCAATCCTAATATCATGGTTAGTATCAATAGCGTTATTTTTTTCATAGTAAGTTTCCAATTTAGTTGTAGCTTTAATTTAAACTTATTGCGAAAAATAAGATAAACCCTTGCAAAGTTGAAAGCTAAATAGATAAGTTATACCTTTGCTTTGTGGCGCCATTATCTAGAGGTATGAGGAAATTACTGTAAAGTTTTGTAAGCGAGCAGTCATGATATCCTAGAATAAGCCAACTAAAAGAAGTTAACTTCAAGATAAATAAGACATACCAACGCGATGCATTAAACCAACTTTTATATAAAATTAATTACAAACAACCTTTAAAGTCCTGTTATTTGCCATCAAATGAAAACAATCGACTTTTATGGTGACGGGAAGATTTATTAGACAACGGATACGGAATTTTTTCCAGTGGTTCGCGGGGGGATTACAGTAATACCGATATTAAACGGTCAAAAAATCCCACTTACTGCAAATAAGCGGGATTTACATAAAGGATTTATTACTTTCTTCTCCGGTAAAGACTAAGAAACCGACAGAAGCTGTTAACGTGAATGATTAATTACACGCTTAAATTTGCTTTATGACGCTATTATCTAGAGGTATGAGGGAAATTACTGTAAGGCTTTGTAAGCAAACAGTCAGATATCCGAGAAGGAGCCAAATACCCTCGGCCCTCTTTAACGACATTACTCGTTCCCATAGTGACATCATTGAGTGCGCTGCCATAGTTGTCACGACAGTGAATACAAGGGCTCATTGTATTCACGAATCGTCCTTTTTTCGTATACTTTCTCACGTAAGCATGTGAAATACTGACATTACTACGGTCTAATTCAATAGCATCATCCAGTTTATTCCTTAAATCATGGAATGCCGCATCTTCTGCACACATATGATCACTTGCACGACCCCAGCCTATAATGTCCTCACTTGTATCGCAGCTTAAATATTTGGCTGCAGCCCAAGGTCCAGCATGCTCGCCCGTTGGTGTACCATCAGGGAAGTTAGAAGGCTTATTGGCCAACTGATACGGAATTTGTTCCAGTGGATCGCTTGGAGCATTATCATTGATTTTGTCATGCGTAGAAAGGCGCCCTTTAGTCACAAAATAATTATGATTGTGAATGATTTTTAAATCGGGACAAGAGTGTAAATTTTCGGTTTTATTGATGTGGACGATCTCAGCAGTAGCTCCATCGCAGGCGGCTATGCTGTCACCCACATTAAGATCTCGCGCTTTTATCCACTGCTTAGTCACAAGCGATAAAACGTAATCCTCTACGACAAACATCGACGTTTTAATTTCACCAATGGCATATTCAATCTCGATCATATCTTGAGTACTACTTCCAAATATCAGCTTTATAGGGTTCGGTTGTGGAGGGATGTTACAGTAATACCGATATTAAACGATCAAAAAATCCCACTTACTGCAAATAAGCGGGATTTTACATAAAGTATTTATTATTCTCTTCTCCGGTAAAGACTAAGAAACCGACAGAAGCTGTTAACGTGAATGATTCATGACACGCTTAAAAAGAGTAACGAGCACCCAGTACAAATTCATCTGCACTGTTATTATGACCATGTCCAGCTGAAGTATCCGTATTTAGTGCAACTTTATAACTCGCATATGCTGCTACGTCACCAATATAGCGGGCATATTCAAATGCAACGAAGTTAATATCTAACTCGTTTGTATCATCGACACTGTAGTAGTTATATGAAACATTCACATTGTTTTCACCAAATGCATAAGCGGCATATGCATCAACAGCATTGAAGTCAGAACCACCATAGCTACCACCTTGTACTAAGCCAGCAAGTAAAAATCCATCTTTAGTATAGCGAGCACCGAGCATGTATACATCTGATGATTCTGTCTCATCAATACCTACTATCTTAGATGAACTTTTCTCAAAACCTTCTGTGGCCGCATAACCAGCACTCACTTCAATATTTGGAAGTAATTGATAAGCAACCATCACACCACCACCATTTTCCGTAGCTTTGAGGTTAGCTGATGCATTAAATTTAAAATCACCTTTGGTCACGCTATAAAGAATAGTATCTTCCGCTCTGTCGCCACTGGCTGTAATGTTCTCGTTTGTATAACCACTAAAGAATTCAGCCATATCAGTGAAATTAGTCAGGTAGGTAACAGCATTATCTTGAGTACCGTATGTTACTGTACCGTAAGCTGTTTCAGCACCAACGTATAAATAACGAGTCTTAGTTTGGTTTGTCGTATCAGCGGTATCGTTATCTTGTGTTAATTCAAATTCAAATTTACCAACCGCCGTTACATCATCATTGATTTGATGTTTACCTTGACCGTTTAAACGAACACGAGATGCATCTGAAAAATCGCTGTCTGCAAGTACGCCCCTAGCTTCAACACGTCCTCCAAAAGAAAAATCGTCGGTATTTACGCTCTCTGCAAGAGTTGGCATAGATACAATAGCTGCTAATGTGAGAGATAATGCTTTATTTATTTTTGTCATGAACAATTCCAACTTTGTTTAGTCGATAGTTAAATAACTTTAAAAATCGCAGATTAAAAGCAAGTTTTACGCCGTCGCTATCTATAAGCGTCATTAATACTCTCAGCTATAGCACGCGTATTTAGCCTTGCTTGCGATAGTATATGGATTAACCCAATGCTCCGTAACTCGTAAAAATACCAGATAATCGTCCATCCCTAGTATCTGGGATGGCTCATAAAAAAAACGGCGACCTTAGGCGACACAAAATTGATTTGAAATTGATTGGAATTGATTGAGGATAAAATCAAAATAAAGCGTTTTTATAAAATCAGTAACAATGGTTGCAATGCCATTATATCGTGTAGGGAAATACATTATTTTAGCGAGAGTAAGAATCCCACTTACTGCAAATAAGTGGGATTTTACATAAAGGATTTATTATTTTCTTCTACGGTAAAGACTATGAAACCAATAGAAGCATCGACAATTAGTTCGCAGCTGGATCGATACAAATTCCGCTAGCACGTTTAATAAATGTGCTTCTTTTAATTTGCCAGTCTCAATTATGACTTTAAGTCATATTTGACCACAAGCTTCTTTACATTCTTTAACCAGTTCAAATACTTATTACGCGAATAGACGGCGTAGGCTATGTGCTAGTAACCCACCACGACAAAAATTAATCCCCTAAACTAACCCAATGTTCAATTAAATAACGCGAAATTGAATCAACTCTTGGTACTTTCAAACCAGGTGTATCATCGCCCCAATCACCAAACGATTGTAATTCAGTACGGGAAAACCAGCGGGCGTCATCTATTTCATGCTTATCAACCTGAATATCATCACTGCTGGCATCGGCAATAAAACCGAGCATAATAGATGATGGAAATGGCCAAGGTTGTGAGGCTAAGTACTGCACATTGGTAACGCGAATACCCGACTCTTCTTGTACTTCTCTGACAACAGCAGTTTCTAATGTTTCACCGGGATCAACAAAACCCGCCAAGGTCGAGTAAACGCCTTCTGGCCATTCGACTTGGCGGCCTAACAGGCAACGTTCAATACCATCAGGAAACTGCTTTCGCACAATCATGATCACCGCAGGATCGGTACGTGGAAATGTTTGATGCTGACAATCTGGATTGGTACATAATCGTGCATGTCCTGCAGATACCGATTTATTAGCACTGCCACAACGCCCACAAAAACAATGCGAACGATGCCAAAAACCTAAACCACGCGCCAGTGCCAATAATGAAGCCGATTGGTTATCCAGTATCACCGCAACTTTACGCAAGTCGCCAAACTCACCTTCTACCAATAAAGGAGCGAATAACGCGTCATCAGTATGGGTTAAATCCAACGCAAAATAAGGTGTATTATCATTATTTTCATCAACCCCTAAAAACACAGCAGCCTCTAAATCAAGGTGCTGTACAGCCTCAAGCATTAAAAATAACGGCGCGTTATCCGCTTGCTTAAAATAGTTTTGATCAGAATGGGTCAATACCCAACGGCTATTGTTATTCTTTTGGATCGCTAGCCATTCGGGGCTTTTGCGTTGATTAGATGCACGATCAAGTAACATCTCACTGTATTTAAGCATCATTATCATCCTTGCTGTTTTCTTATATTTTGTTTACATATATTCTGTTGGTCGTTCGTCAACGCTTAGCTAAAGTTATCTGCTTGGCGTTGATAAAACTGATAAATGTGCTCAATAAACAGCTTCACTTTTAACGGCTGAAGTTTGGTATACGGATAAATCGCATAAATACCTAACGACTTAGCCACCTGTTTTGGCAATACTTCAACCAAGGTACCGACTTGTAAATCATCGGCCACCAGCACTTTAGGCACGTATATCAAACCTAAATTAAATAACGCAGCTTTGCGTAAGGCGGCAGAATTATTGGTACTGAAGTTACCTGATATTTTCACGCTGTAGTCTGCTTCACTGCCTTTAAACAACCAGTCATTAGCGCCACTTTCCTGATGGCTGTAAGCTAAACAATTATACTTGTCTAAATCTTGAGTGCGCTTCGGTGTGCCATTTTTAGCTAAATAGGCTGGTGATGCGCAGATCACCCATTGTGCTTGAACTAGACGGCGGGCAATGTAGCTCGAATCTTGTAATGCGCCAGTACGAATTGCCAAGTCAAAGTTGTTATCAATTAAATCAACAAAGCTATTATCTAGGTCCATATGTACATGAATATCGGGATAACAGGCACTAAAATCGGCAATGGCTTCGGCTAAGATAATTTCGCCAGACACAGTCGGTACAGTTAACCGAATAGAACCCGACAAGCTATCCCCTAATCCATTCATGGCATCAACAGCACCTTGCACCGATTGATAAATGGTTCTAGCATGTTCAAAAAACACTTTACCGGCTTCCGTTAACGTTAACTTACGCGTGGTACGGAAGATCAGCTGTACACCCATTTCTTTTTCTAAACGGGTAATGTGTTTACTCACCACAGACTTAGTTAAACCAACAATATCAGCCGCTTTACTAAAAGAACCTTGTTCGATTAGGTGATAAAAAATTAAAAAATCGTCGGTACTTCGCATTATTGGTCCACTTTATGAAACAGTCATGTGTAATCGGGCTAGTATATCAAACAGTGTTAGTTCGGTACTATATCTAAGATCACATAAGTGATTTGTCTAAACCGCATCATTACAAAATTAAACAAACATAATGTGGCAAATTAACAATAAAATAAAAATAACATAGCCGCGTTATTAGGAGCCTGCAATGTCTGACCCTTACCACATACTGATTAGCAAATTACGCCAGTCCATTGATGAAAAACGTATTATCACCGACCCAACGCTCACCTTAGCTTACGGTACGGATGCCAGTTTTTATCGTTTAATCCCAAAATTGATTTTACAACTCGCTAATTTAGACGAAGTGGTATTGGTAATTAAGACTTGCTATGACATGGCGATCCCAGTGACCTTCCGCGCAGCAGGCACTAGCTTATCAGGACAAGCCTTGTCAGATTCAGTACTGATCATGCTTACCTCTGATTGGCGCGAACATAAAGTATTAAACAACGGCGAACAGATCTGGTTACAACCAGGCATTATCGGAGCCGAAGCGAATAAGATCTTAGCCCCTTACCAACGTAAGATCGGTCCAGATCCAGCCTCTATCAACACCTGTAAAATTGGTGGTATTGCTGCAAACAATTCATCAGGTATGTGTTGTGGTACTGCGCAAAACAGTTACCAAACCTTAGCGGGCATGACAGTTGTACTAGCCGACGGTACGGTATTGAATACCTTAGACAATTACAGTGTTGCACAGTTTAAAATGAGTCATAGCGAGATGCTTGATGACCTGACTAAACTAGCGCAAGCATGTAAAGACAATTCCGCATTGGCAGACAAGATCAGCCACAAATATCGCCTTAAAAACACCACTGGTTATAGCCTTAACTCATTAACCGATTACAGCGATCCAATTGATATATTACAGCATTTGTTTATTGGCTCGGAAGGCACATTGGGCTTCATTGCCGACGTTACTTATAATACGGTGATCGACCATAGCTTTAAAGCCACAGGTCTGTATTTGTTTGCCGATATTGAACAAACCTGTTTAGCCGTAAGCGCACTTGCTAACACCAGCATTGCAGCTGTAGAGTTAATGGATAACCGCGCCTTAAATTCAGTTGCAGACAAACCTGGGATGCCAGACTTTATTACCCAACTTGCCGCCGAACACAATACCGAAGCCGCGGCATTATTGGTTGAAATCCACGCTGAAAACGAAACATCGTTAAATCAACAAATCGCTGAAATCAGCACTTTGATTAATCAATTCAATCCTACTGAAGCGGTTGAGTTTAGTACCGATACCAAGATCTATAATCAATTATGGGCAATCCGTAAAGAGCTATTCCCCGCAGTGGGCGCGGTACGTGAAGTGGGTACAACCGTAATCATCGAAGATGTTGCCTTCCCTATTGAACAATTGGCCGCAGCGGTACGTGACTTAGAGATCCTATTTAAAAAATACCATTATGATGAAGCAATCATCTTTGGTCATGCGTTAGCAGGTAATTTACACTTTGTATTTACCCAAGCATTCGAAACAGAAAAAGAGATTAATCGTTACAGTGGTTTCATGGACGATGTGGCCCAGTTAGTCGCGGTCGAGTATCAAGGTTCATTAAAAGCCGAGCACGGTACAGGCCGTAATATGGCACCGTATGTCGAGCTTGAATGGGGCAGCGAAGGTTATGCCTTGATGCAAGAGATCAAACGCATCTTTGATAAAACGGGAATTTTAAACCCTGGTGTGATCTTAAATGATAATAAAGACAGCCACATCACCGATTTAAAAATCATGCCAGCAGCAGATGATATTATTGATAAGTGTATTGAATGTGGTTTCTGTGAACCGGTTTGCCCGTCGCGAGAATTATCGTTAACGCCCCGACAACGTAATACCGTATATCGTGAGATCAGCCGCTTACAACGCAGCCAAGACGATCCAGCACGTCTGGCCGAATTAGAGAAGTCATTTAAATATTTAGGTATTGATACCTGCGCCGCAACAGGTTTATGTGCAGAACGCTGCCCAGTGGATATTAATACTGGAGACCTGATCCGTAAGTTACGCCAACAGCATTCCCCAATCGCCAATGTTATCGCGCGTTGGAGTAGCGATCACTTTGCTGGGTTAACCACTGCCACGCAAGCTGGACTTAGTGTGGCTAACGGTATTCATACTGTTTTAGGGTCCAAGGCAATGCGCACTGTTACCAAAACCACCCGTAAACTCAGTGGCGGCGCAGTACCATTATGGACGCCGAGCATGCCAAAAGCAGCAGGTAAAGTGAAGTTATTAGCAAGTGATGGTCTGGCGCATAAAAAAGTCGTCTACTTTCCAAGTTGTGCAGCACGTAATATGGGCACTGCGAAGAATGCCATGGATAACCGCCCACTTGCTGAGGTGACGCAAGCTGTATTACAAAAAGCTGGTATCGAAGTAGTTATGCCAAGCAAGTTATCAGAAAAATGCTGTGGTATGCCGTATAAGAGTAAAGGTTTTGTGGATACAGCCTTGAGCAAATCAGCGCAGTTAGAAGCCGCATTATGGGAAGCATCAGAGCAAGGTAAATTACCGATATTAATGGATACTAGCCCGTGTGCGAGTACCAGTATTGAGCTGATGACCAAAGACATCTCGATTTATGAACCATTCCGCTTTGTGGCTGAGTTCGTGATGCAGCATGTTGATATTATCCCGCAACCAGAGCCTGTGATGTTGCATATTACCTGTACCTCACGTAAGCAAGGTTTAGCGGGTGTAATGGAAAAAGTCAGCCGTGCTTGTGCGCAACAAGTGATTATTCCCGAAGATATTCAATGTTGTGGTTTTGCTGGTGATAAAGGCTTTACTACACCAGAGCTTAACGCATCGGCCTTGTCACCATTAGCACGTCAAGTACCGAGTAATTGCAGTGAAGGTTATTCGAATAGCCGTACTTGTGAGATTGGTTTATCAGAGCACAGTGGTATTGAATATCGCTCGATATTGTATCTGGTAGATAAAGTAAGTGAAAAACGAATTAGTTAGAAGCTCGCTTTAAACGAGTAATAATAGATAAGCAGGTCAATGGCCTGCTTATTCATTCAGTAAACCAAGTAAAGGTTAACGTAGATCTGTACGGTGAATACCGTAAATCGCATGATCGACTATCTCGCCATTAACGTTTTCAGCGTTACTAATAATGCCTTCTAACGCCATATTCAAACGCTCACAGACTCGACGACTTGCGATATTGTCGACAGCGGCACATATCTCGACTTTGTCCATACCTAACTCAGAGAATGCGTATTCAATTAAAAAACTCACCGCTTTAGTCACTATGCCCATACCCTGGTATTTTTCACTTAACCAATAGCCAATTACAACTTTTTTAAGCTCCTGATCAATACGGTTAAAACTGATATTACCCACCACCGTATGCTGATAAACCAACGCACAACTCATCGACTTACCTTCTGCATATCCTTGCAAGGATTTACGGACAAACTCAAGAAAGAAGGCTTCATTATTGGCATTAGTCGCCCACGGTAACCATGTTGATAAATACGCACGTTCCGCCGTAACAATATCTAAATAACGACGAGCGAATGACGGCTGCACAATCGCTAATTGTAAGTCTGGATCAACATTTAATGTGAACATTTTTCTCTCGCCCTAGATAATTAATATATCCCCATACTAGGATTTATTAATATCTCGAACAAGGTAAATACGACAATATTGCATAAAAAAGAGAGCGGCCTTGATCTAGGCGGAAGAAAAGAAGATATTTTAGATACAAGATAGCAGGCAAATGTCCGAAGCTGGACATTCGGTTATGGTTCGGTCCATCTCAGTTTAATTAAGCTTGGGTATAACTAATAATATTGTGGATTGTCACAGGCTTTCCCGTCATATTACGGTAACCGTGCTGCTGGTCAGCATTAAACTTAATACTCTCTCCTTGCTTCAAAATATGCCATTCCAGTTCAGTACCCTCTGGAGTCTTCGCTAAGAAGTATTCCATCGCACCGTCAACAGCAATAATATGCTCAACTACCCCCGCATTATGCGGTGCCGAAATATGCGATCGTTGGGGATCTAACGTGATCTGAAATACTTCAATTTTAGTCAGTGCGTCATAAGGGAATAGTGTCACTATGTGAATATCTTGCTCACTATTTTCCAATTTATTTATCGGTTTATTGGCTGGCTGTGTTTGTGCCAAATCAGTCAAAAAGTAAGAAAGTGGTAACTCAAAACCATTGGCAATATTCCATAATCGCACCACAGTTGGACTTGATTCACCGCGCTCAATTTGCCCTAGCATGGCTTTTGATACGCCAGTGTATTGACTGGTTTTGTCTAAACTCCAGCCTTTGTTACTACGCGCAGTTTTAAGACGCGAGCCTAAAGATGCATGAATATTGATAATAATGTCCTTTGTGATAGCACAACCCATTGTGCGTTATAACATACAGTGTTACTTTATCGAGATGTGGCGTGCGTTATTGCGCACAAAGACTTTATCACGAAATCGATAATTGGAGAAGCGGTGACAATGACCAGCACAATTTTAAATAGAATAAACATGGGGTTTATTGCTTCTTTAATCGGCTTTACCAGCTCTATCGCTTTAATATACCAAGCGGCTTCGAACCTCGGTGCAGACATAGTGATGATATCAAGTTGGGTCTTTGCGTTGGGGCTTGGTATGGGGCTCTCCTCTATTGGCCTATCACTCTATTACCGCACCCCTTTGTTAATCGCATGGTCGACACCCGGAGCAGCACTATTAATCACCAGTACCCAAGGCTTTAGCATTAACGAAGCTATCGCAGCCTTCATTTTCTCAGCCTGCTTAATTACCCTGTCTGGTATATCCGGTTTATTTGAAAAATTAATGAACCGCGTGCCCTTACAAATCGCCAGTGCCATGCTAGCTGGGATCTTACTGTCGTTTGGCATCGATGTATTTAATGTTATGAACGAGTCCCCGCAGCTTGTCGGTCTCATGTTTATTACCTACTTAGTCAGTAAATCATTGATCCCGCGATTTGCCATGCTCGCGGTTTTAATGGTGGGAATTATGTCTGCATCGATGCAAGGATTCTTTATCGTACCAGATTTAGAATGGAGTTTCGGACAACTTATTTATATTGAACCTGAATGGAACTTAGCCGCGCTAATCAATATCGGTTTACCCTTGTTTCTGGTCACGATGGCAACCCAAAACATGCCCGGTATCGCCATTTTAAAAGCCCATGGTTATCACGCGCCGGTATCCAAATTAATGACGGTAACAGGCATGACCAATATGCTCATTGCGCCCTTTGGTGGTTTCGGTATTAATTTAGCCGCGATCACCGCGGCAATCTGTATGTCAGAAGAAGCTGACCAAGATCCGAAAAAACGCTATTGGGCAGCGGTGAGTGCAGGGGCGTTCTATTTGTTAATGGGAGTTTGTGCGTTAAGCCTCATGACCTTATTTCAAGCCATGCCCTCAGCCTTAATATATGCATTAGCCGGGACAGCCCTCTTCTCTACAATTGGCAGTAGTTTGCAACAAGCTTTTGTTGAATCACCTTATAAAGAAGCGGCACTAATGACCTTTTTAGTCACCGCATCTGATTTTACCTTGTGGCATATTGGCTCGGCATTATGGGGCATTACGGCTGGGTTAATCACCATAGTGATTTCAGGGCTAGTAACAGCGAAAAAATCAGTATCCGCTAAAGCATAAACCAAATAGATATCTAAGCTGTATCTTCGCTTTCAAACCAGCGATACACAATACCCGCTAAGATAGCGCCGACGATCGGGGCAACCCAGAATAACCATAACTGCGACAGTGCCCAATCGCCTTGGAAAATCGCGACACCAGTACTACGAGCAGGATTAACCGAGGTATTGGTGACTGGAATAGTGATTAAGTGGATCAAGGTTAAACCAAGACCAATTGCAATCGGTGCAAAGCCTTGTGGCGCACGTTTATCCGTTGCCCCCAGGATGATGATTAAGAACATGAACGTCATGACGATTTCTGTCACTAATGCCGCCACTAGCGTATAACCTCCTGGTGAATGTTCACCATAACCGTTTGATGCAAAACCAGCAGAAGCATCAAAACCAACTTGACCACTTGCGATCAAATATAAGATTGCAGCTCCGGCAATACCCCCTAATACTTGCGCAAAAATATAAGGCCCAAGCTCTGCAGCAGAAAAACGACCGCCAGACCAAAGCCCGATTGAAACAGCAGGGTTTAGATGACAACCCGAGATATGCCCAATCGCAAACGCCATGGTTAATACGGTCAAACCAAATGCCAGTGACACTCCTAATAATCCGATACCGACATCTGGAAATGCAGCGGCTAACACAGCACTACCACAACCGCCTAGAACTAACCAAAATGTGCCTATAAACTCAGCAGCCAGCTTTTTTGTTAACGTCATGATTAAATCCATATAATAGTGTCAAAACATTAATTGAGGATAGTCTAGAATGCCGATTTTGCGCCCATGTTAACTTGCCCTTGCCACATTAAATCAGCACCAAATTGTTGCTTATACTTCATAATACACCCTGTAATATCGTGATTGACTGTTAAAAATATAGCATTGCCACTGCTTTATCCTCATCTACAGGATCACTTTTTCAACAAAAAACTATATACTCCCCTGCTCAACCGCCCTTTGGTTTCATAATACGAGAGACAGATATGCTGCACCAGACGTTACAACACTATTTTGGCTATGATCAATTTAGAGAAGGCCAAGAAGCTGTCATTAACAGTATTGTCAGTGGCAATTCAAGTGCAGCAATCTTTCCAACTGGCTCAGGTAAATCATTATGCTATCAGGTATCAGCCTTACACTTACCTCATTTAACCTTGGTCATTTCACCTTTATTAGCCCTAATCCAAGACCAGCTATTGTTTTTAAAGAAACATAACGTCGCGGCAGCTAAAATTGATTCGAGCATGTCAGTCGATGAAGTCAGAGATACCATGTCAAAAGTTCGTGAGGGCAAAGTAAAGATCTTAATGATTTCGGTTGAACGCTTGAAGAATGAACGCTTTCGTAAATTCATCAAGCAAGTACCAATTTCATTATTGGTGATCGATGAAGCCCACTGTATTTCAGAATGGGGACACAACTTCCGCCCCGATTACTTAAAACTACCGCAGTACCAAAAAGAGCTAAACATTAAACAAGCTTTATTATTAACGGCAACAGCGACACCTGCGGTGATTAAAGACATGGAAACTAAGTTTAATATCAAGCCAGAAGATATTATACAAACTGGTTTTCATCGCGCTAACCTTAGCTTATTAATGCACCCTATTGCCCAAGACAAAAAACTACATGCGCTAACTCGCTGGCTAGGTAAAAAGGCCGGACAAGCATCCATTGTCTATGTCACCTTGCAAAAAACCGCAGAAGAACTAGCCAGTGCCCTGCAACAAACAGGTATTGAAGCCGTGGCTTATCACGCAGGCATGCCCACCGAGATACGCGAAGAAGTACAGCAAAACTTCATGCGTAATGGCATCGACTGTATTGTTGCAACCATCGCCTTCGGGATGGGTATCGATAAAAGCAACATCCGTAACGTCGTGCATTTTGATTTGCCTAAATCCATCGAAAACTACAGTCAGGAGATTGGCCGTGCGGGTCGTGACGGTAATGATTCACAATGCTTAGTATTAGCGAATCTAGATAACCAAAGCATTCTCGAAAACTTCGTTTACGGTGATACACCCGAGCTCAATGGCATTGAAACGGTACTTGCCGAGATCCAAGCCACCGGGACTGAATGGGAACATACTTTATACGGGTTATCGATGAGCAGTAACTTGCGCCAAGCCCCATTAAAAACCTTACTGGTGTATTTAGAAATGCAAGGCATCATCAAGCCTCTGTATTCGTATTTTGCCGAGTACCGCTTTAAATTTTTGAAAGAACCGGCGCAAATACTCAGCCAGTTCACTGATGAAAAACGCGTGTTTATTGAAGAAATATTTAACGCATCACCAGCGAAACGAACTTGGGCAACGGTTAACTTCGAACGTATGAGTGAAGGTTACCAAGAACAGCGGAGCCGCGTGATCACCGCGCTGGAATTTTTACATGAACGCAATAATATTGTCCTTGAAAGCAAGCTAATGACCGATGTATATCAGATATTGAATTCTCGTTTTGATAGCCAGCAATTAGCCGAAACTCTGCATCAACAATTTTTGCATAAAGAACAAAGTGAAATAAAACGCGTGCATGCGGTAGGCCAATATATTCAGAGTTCACAATGCTTGAGTAAAGGTTTATCAACCTACTTTGGTGATGATAATGCGCCAGAAAAATGCGGTACTTGCTCTGTCTGTCAGGGACGTATTGCACAATTGCCGCAACCACCCAGCATGCCTCCACTATCAATAGAGCACGTTGTCGAACTAAGCCAAGCATTTATTAATGCTTGCGACAAACAGCCTACGCCAGTATTAATCACGCGTTTCTTATCCGGTATAAGTACACCGTTATTTATGAAAATGAAAGCGAAGAAGATCAGTAATTTTGCCGCGCTGCAAGCCTATCCTTATCAGCAGGTATTAGATCTGATTAGACACAGTTGAAAAAACTAAATCGAGAGCATAACAAATATGCTCTCGATTTTAGTTAGAAGACGTTTAGTTCAGTGATTCTATCGGCTACATCACCTTAGACAGTGCCAGTTTACGTGCGACTTCTTCCGCTAATGCATCCAGCCATTCGTATCGTTTACGGTACATCGCGCGTTTAGTACGTTTAATGTCTTCTAGATTTTTGCGTATTTCTAGAGGACTTAATTCATAAAGGCTTTCATTATATTTTTCGGCACCCAATGATTCCCAATGCGCATCATAATTAGAAGTGACGGTTTTCTTTTTATATCGGTTGCATTGGTATATATGAGCTTTGTTATTGACCAGTAAAAGACGCTTTACATCCCAAACATTGGCAATGATGGTAAGCATCTTAATCATCATGTCCTTGGGTCTTTGCCCGTGATGCTGCTTAGTAAAGTATTTGATACGTTCATTTATTTCTGGCGAACTCTTAGGGCCTTGTAAGCCACCCACTATTATCGTTCTACCTTCACCAATATTATCACTCACACTGAAGGTGAGCGCATAGAAAACGTTGCCAGTCTCATCGAGTAACTTTAAACCCAAATCACCTTCTTTGTGATTCTTTGCACAATAGCCAAGTGAAACACTATACTCTTGCTCACCAACAAGAAATCGGGTGACTTCTAACCCTTGCGCTGAACTGTACATAGTGAGAGCCGTTTTTTCCGGTAACTGTTCAGTAATAAAATCATAGTGCTCACAAATCAGATTAATTCGTTCAACAGTCCCATTCGTGATATCGACGTAAGGACGAAATATTTTTTGTAAATACTTAGGGTGCTGTTCTAATAATAAATCAAGGTAAGGTGCTTTGATTGCCGCTTGTAGTTTATGGAAATGAGAACGATATGCAAGTGCTTGTAATACAAACTTCAAGCGATAAAACCAGCGGAACTTACGACGTCTAAACGTATTTTTATCCGAGTCAGAAAAAGCGACACCGCTTAATTCGATGAGATTTTTAGTTCGCATTTTATACCTTACTGCTGATGAATAGTTAACACACGTCACACTTTGGTTACATTTAACCACAAAAAGGTGATCGGAATGCAATATTTGATATTTAATTCTATCAATAATGAATTTATAAGTATATAGGATGGCTAAATGGCTTTTATATAGAGTTAGGTAAGGAAAATCTGGAGTGCAGTTAAGGGCCGTAATAACAGAAAATAGGACAGTATAATCGAGGCAAAAAAAAAGCATGACATTTACTGCCATACTTTCTTTAAACTTGATTCTTAAATTAAAGCACAATTACTAATTCGTTAATCAATAGCATGTAACCCATGAATAAAATAACGAACTAGCAAGTCGTAAACAATAATTACACTAATTTTTTAAGTTCGTTCGCAACAAACTCAACCTGTGGGCCAACCACAACCTGTACTGCTGTTTTACTTGGCTTGATTACACCCGGAACATGGCGCTTAAGTTCAGCATCATTGACTAGGCCAGAGTCTTTAACTTCAAGACGTAAACGTGTCGCACAATTATCAATATGGACAAGATTATCTTTGCCGCCTACCAATTCTAAAACTTTACCTGCAACGTCAGCATGTGAAGCTTTACCCGCTTTAGCAGGAGCCGCCGCTTCGTCACCAGCGTCTTCACGACCCGGTGTTTTAAGGTCAAACTTAACAATGATAGTACGGAATGTTACGTAGTAGATTACGAAGAATGCAGCACCTTGAACAAGTAACATATACCATTGTGTTGCTAATGGATTACCTGAAGACAATACTAAGTCAACCAGACCCGCACTGAAACCAAAACCGGCCATCCAATGCATCGAGGCTGCGATGAATAGCGAGAGACCCGTTAGCACGGCATGTATTACATAGAGTACAGGAGCAACAAACATGAATGAAAATTCAATTGGTTCTGTTACGCCCGTGAAGAATGCCGCAAAGCCAGCTGCCATCATGATTGAGGTAACGCTTGCTTTATTTTCAGGTTTAGCAGTATGAATGAAAGCCAATGCAGCACCTAATAGACCGAACATCATGATTGGGAAGAAACCAGCTTGATACATGCCTGTCACACCCGGTACAGCCGTGCCTTCTGCAATTGATTTAGAACCAGCTAAAAAGTTAGGTATATCGTTAATACCTGCTACGTCAAACCAGAATACAGAGCTTAATGCATGGTGAAGACCAACAGGAATAAGCAGACGGTTAAAGAACCCATAAAGACCCGCACCCGCTGGTCCCATATCTTTAATGCCAATACCGAAACCCACTAAACCATCAAAAATCATTGGCCATACATACATAAGCACGAATGAAGCCCCCATCATAACAAAAGATGTTACGATAGGAACAAGACGACGACCACTGAAGAACGTGAGGGCTTTTGGTAATTCAACTTCACTGAAACGGTTATACAATTCAGCTGAAATAACACCCACTAGAATACCAATAAACGGGTTTTGAATTTTAGCAAATGCAGCGGAAACTTGATCAACATCCACACCTTGGATTGCAGCTACTGCAGCCGGTGAAAGCAATGTGGTTACGACTAAGAAGCCAACAAGTCCAGCAAGTGCCGCTGAACCGTCTTTATCTTTTGACATGCCGTAAGCAACACCGACAGCAAATAGAAGGGCCATATTATCAATAATAGCGCCGCCTGATTTGATAAAGAATGCAGCAAATATATTGTCACCACCCCAAGCAACTGGATCAATCCAATAACCAATACCCATTAATATAGCAGCAGCAGGTAGCACTGCTACAGGAACCATCAGTGCTCGACCGATTTTTTGTAAATAGCTAAACATACAGCCATTATCCTTATTTAAGTTTAAATCCAAATCAATGTTTT